>Ga0209794_1000042_pt1 | contig 318684 bp, 308 predicted proteins | sample EBPBio232013_DNA_FD_185869 | JGI IMG/M metagenome (GOLD analysis project Ga0209794, IMG submission 185869) | Wastewater treatment Type I Accumulibacter community from EBPR Bioreactor in Madison, WI, USA - Reactor 1_5/23/2013_ DNA (SPAdes)... | ecosystem: Engineered > Bioreactor > EBPR >...
TGCGGGTGTACCCGGTGGCAGGAGGGGCGGACACGCAGATCTACTGGCACACCGATGCGCTGGGCAGCCAGATTGCGGCGACGGTGGGGACGTCGGTGGTGCAGACGACCGAGCATGAGCCGTACGGGAAGCAGCTGAACCGGGTCAACAACAACCGGATGGGGTATACGGGGCATGTGATGGATGCGGCCACGGGCCTGGTCTACATGCAGCAGCGGTATTACGATCCGGGGATCGGACGGTTCCTTAGCGTCGATCCAATAGCCATTAACCAAAAGAACGGTGCTGGATTTAATCGTTATGCCTACGTCGCCAACAACCCTTACCGGTTCACTGATCCCGATGGCCGTTGCGAGGCGCCAACCGGCACGCGTATCTGTTCGCGAGACATGGTTCAAAGGGCTGGGCCGGTCGATAAATCCCCGGAGAGTTCATCAAAGCGAACCGATCTGAAGTTTTGGCCGGTTCCGGGGCACACAAAGATCAACAAGGCAGATAAACCGCGTGAAGGGGAAGGCGAATTTGGCACTTCAAGAAATACGTCACGTGGGCGTTCGACTCATACTGGAGTGGACATTGAGGCTCCAACAGGTGCTTCGGTTGTTGCCGCCGCAGATGGCGTAGTAGTCAATGTTCAGCCTAATCCGAGCTCGACTTATGGAAATCAAGTGGTAATCAAGCATGGTGACGGGACGTTCACTCAGTACGCGCATTTGAACGAAGCTGGGGCTAGACCCGGATCTCCAGTAAATAGTGGTGAACAGATCGGGACAGTTGGCCGTAGCGGAAACACCCCAGTATCGGGTGATTCACACCTGCACCATGAAAGACGTATTGGTAGCCCAGCGCCTCGAGTGGCGGGCGGAACTGTTGTCGACCCACTTCCTTATTTGCCTGAGCCATGAAGATCACAACCATAGTTCTCTTGTTTGTTGTTTCGGCCTGTAGCGCTGTTAGTACTGCGCGATCTGACATGGGCCTCGATCTTGGGATTGCTCCTATTGGTACGAAATCCGTTGATCTAAAGGCATTTGAAAGCACAAACTGTAGTGAGAAGGAGCATGGAATGGACGATTGCTCCGCTACGGATAGCATGGGAAGGCATTACGCCTTCTTCGACGGAGCATTATCTATGGTCTCTGCAGATGCAGCGGATACGCCTAGTAGGCTTACGCTTCCAGGGGAGATGCGGTTCGGCGAAGACATCCATGAGGCCGCACAGAAGGCGAGGAATATTTTTGGAATAAAGTTTGATCTAGGCAACGCCAATGGTGTGACTGCTTATAGTTCACCGATGGCCATTCGATCTTCGGCGGGGATCCTCTACTCGGTGGAATTAATAGCGGACAAAGATGGCCATTATTTGACCAAAGTGGTTCAGCGGACTGATTTTTAAGGCGAAAAGCAAGCAAAAAGGGGTCAGGTTCATTTATGGCCCAAAAAAGGGTCAGGTTCATTTATGGCCTGGAGCTACGACGCCGGCCAACAAAAAGGGGTCAGGTTCATTTATGGCCTGGAGCTACGACGCCAACGGCAACGTGGCCTCGATCACCGACCACACCAGCGCCGGGCGGCAGACCCGGAGCATGACCTACGACAACCGGGACCGCCTGCTGACGGTGGCCTCGCCGCTGTACCCGGGGGGTGCGACGTACGCCTACGACGTGCTGGACAACCTGACCCGGGTGACGGTGGCCGGCCGCGACCACCGCTACGTGTACGACGCCAGCAACCGGCTGGGCAACGTGACCGACGGTCCGGGCGGGCCGAGCGTGATCGGGCTGGGGTACGACGTGCGCGGGAACGTGGTCAACCGCAACGGGCAGCTGTACCAGTTCGACTACGGCAACCGGCTGCGCACGGCGCTGGCCTCGCAGACCTACCGCTACGACGCCCAGGGCCGCCGGACCCGCACGGTGTCCGGCTCGGCCAACCTGTACGAGGTGTACGGCCAGCAGGGCCAGATGCTGTTCCAGCGGGACGATGCGTTGGGCAACAACTACAACTACGTGTACCTCAATGGGACAGTGGTGGCGGTGCGGGTGTACCCGGTGGCAGGAGGGGCGGACACGCAGATCTACTGGCACACCGATGCGCTGGGCAGCCAGATTGCGGCGACGGTGGGGACGTCGGTGGTGCAGACGACCGAGCATGAGCCGTACGGCAAGCAGCTGAACCGGGTCAACAACAACCGGATGGGGTATGCGGGGCATGTGATGGATGCGGCCACGAGCCTGGTCTACATGCAGCAGCGATATTACGACCCCGGCATCGGACGGTTCCTGAGTGTTGATCCTGTAGCGGCAAATCCAAAGAATGGCGCTGGGTTCAATCGCTACGCTTACGCCACTAATAACCCTTACAAGTTCACCGATCCAGATGGGAGGTGTGAAGCTTCAGTTGGCACAAGAATTTGCCCGCGTGGACTAGTAAATTCAGTTGGGCCAATTGATGCGGGCGGCGGCTCGCATAGACCGCTCAACTACACAACGCAACCTGGGGTTAAGTTAGGAGATGGGGTGTATTCGAGAGTTTCAGATACCGCGGACAATTTCCACGATAAGACAGGCAAGAAATTACTTGTTACAGATGGCCTGCGTACACCAGAAGACCAAGCAGCACGAATGGATTACAAGATTGTGACCTCCTCCCGCTAATTCGGACCAGCCAAAACTAGAGGATTCGGTGACACTCAGGCCCCAAGGAGGCCCGTCGCCATGAAGAAGTCGAAGTTCACTGAGGAGCAGATTGCCTTTGCCCTGAAGCAGGCCGAGAGCGGCACGAGCGTGGAGGAGATTTGCCGCAAGATGGGGATCAGCCAAGCCACGTTCTATGCCTGGCGCAAGAAGTTCGGAGGTCTTGGCGTGGCTGAGCTTCGCCGGCTGCGCCAGCTTGAGGAGGAGAACCGCAAACTCAAGCAGCTCGTGGCCGACCTAAGCCTGGACAAGGTCATGTTGCAGGACGTGCTATCAAAAAAGTGCCGGCGTCAAGTCCTTCGTGCCAATCACGCAAGGCTTGAAACCGTATATGGGGCAGTAGGTTAGCTCTTTCTGGGGCCGCTTTGCAGAGTTACGGCCTCGACGGCTAGGAGCCACATAAGAGCATCGGGAGAGAAAGCCGCATCGCACTGTATCGTGCTGAATTGCCGAGGAACGGCGGGCCTGTCGCATCATCATAGCCCAAGAGGCTTGGCGGCATCCAGAATGAAGAACGCGCAGCTTGGGGCTGCGCGTTCGATGGATGGGCCGATATGCGACGCCATCATGTTGGCTTCGATGGCGCGCTCCGGGGCGTCGTGCCCTTCCTGAATCCCCGATCTCCCGCCATGAACGCCTCCAGCATGTGCGGGATCAACTTCTCTGCATCGACCGCCTCGCCATACGTCTGCGCGTGTATCGCGGCGTAGCGGTCGAGGTCGGCTTTCAGGCTGGCCGGGCAGGCAAAGGCCAGCTTGACGTTCTCGGTCTTGGGCAGCGGCCCCAGCCGCAGCTTCTTGGTCGTGCTCATTGCGAAGCGCCCCGATTGAAGAACAGTGGCTGGTAGGGCCGCAGCACCAGATCCCGGTTGACGATGATCCGCACCGGCAGGCCCGGCCGCTCGGTCAACGTCGGCTGGATGTTCATGTTGCGCCGGGTGATCTCTTGGCCGACCTGATTGATGCTGTCCTGGGCGCTGTCGCGCCCGGCGATGACGATGCGGTTGCCGTCCTGGCGGTTCTCCGGCGCGGCCAGCTCGGCACCCACGCCCAGCAGCGTCGTCAGCACCGCGCCAGCGACGATGCGCTTCCAGTGCCAGTCCACGTCGTCTTCCAGGCCGGCGTAGCCGGCCGGATCGGTGCCCACGAGGTTGTCGAGCGTCAGCGAGGACGTGTCGGGCAGGATGACCCGGTTCCACACCACCTGCACACGGCTCTGCCCGTAGCTGACCTGGCTGTTGTAGCGCCCGAGGATGCGCGATCCCTGCGGGATCAGCAGGAACTTGCCCGTGGCCGTGTCATAGACCGGCTCCGTCACCGTGGCGATCACGTCGCCCGGAAGGTCGGACTTGATGCCCGTCACCAGCGCGCCCGCGATCACCGTCCCGGCCATTACCTGATACGGCGATGCCGGCAGCGCCAGATTGCCGGAATTGCGGGTTTCCGTAGAGCCTGCTTTCAGGAACGCCTCTTTCTGGTCTTGCCGGTTCTGTACGGCGGTCGGGTCGGCAGGCTGGGCCGCAGTCGAGGCCGGCCCAGCGGCGAGCGGATCGAAGGCCGCCAGCGTGCTTGCGCCACCAAGCGCACCCGGCGCCGCCTGCGCCACCGTGGCGGCGGCCTGGCCTTGACCGCCCGAGCGGAAAAACACCGACGAGGCCGCCGCCGCATCGGCCTCCTTGCGCAAGGCATCCTCGGGATCATGGCCTGGCGGTACATACGTCGGCGTCACCGGCTGCTGCGAGTTCACGATGGCCGGGCCGAGATCACCCGGCAGCGGCGGCCCCAGCTCGGGCACCTTCGGCGGCAGCTTCGAGTAGTCCGAAGGCAGGCCATCCAGCCCTTCGGATTTCGATACGCGATCGACGTTGTAAAGCTCGGTCTGCTCATTGGCACCGCGCCGCTGCGGTTGCAGCGACCAGATCGTGGCCCCGAGCACGGCGACCGACAGGCCGCCGACGAGGATGGCCAGCGTGCGCCGATTCAGGCGCGTGACCGGGCGCGGCTGGGCGCGCAGCGCCACCGCCTCGGGCGCGACCTTGCCCGCCTGTGGCGTGGCGAGGTCGAGGGTGTCGTCCTGGCTCATGGTCAGTTCCTCCGTGCCACGCCATCCGTGCGCTCGATTCGCACCACGTCGCCTTTGTCGCTACCCAGGCGCAGTTCGGCAGCGCCGAACAGCCGATCCACGATGTAGTACGGCGAGCGGAAGCGGTAGTTCACCAGTTGCCCGTCACCTTCCGGCCCGATCACGAACAACGGCGGAAGCTCGCCTTGTGCAATGCCGGCGGGAAACTGGATATAGACCTTTGCGCCATCATCGAATGCCCGCAGCGGCTTCCAGGGCGGATTGCTGCCGCTGATGGCATAGCGGAAGCGCAGGTTCTCCAGCGCCAGCCCGCTATCGACCGGCGCGGCGGTGCTGGCCGCTTGCGCCTGGCGCTGTAGCGCCAGCATCCGGTCGCGCGGGTACTCCCAAGAGACGGAGGCCATCCACGTCTTTTCCGTCGAAGCCAGCTCCAGCAGGTACGTCCTGCGATTGGTAGTGATGACGAGATTGGTCTTGAGGCCCGAGCGGATCGGCTTGACCAGCACGTTCACGCGCAGGTCGGCGCCGCTGCCGCTGGACGTGTCGCCCACGATCCAGCGCACGGTATCGCCGGCGGCCACCGTCACCAGTTCCTCGCCCGGTTGCAAGGCAATCACGGTCACGCGGCCCACGGCCGCATAGACTTGGTAGAGCGCGCCATCCGTGAAGGGCCACACCTGAATCGCGTTGACGTAGCCCTCGCGCGTGGGCGCAACGCGCGCCTCGGCATTGGCACGCGAAACGCGCACCTTCTCGTCTGTCGGCTCCGGCGCGGGCTTGGCGTCCTCGGCTTCGGGCAACGGCTTCAATTGCGCCGGCATCGGCAACACTTCGGGCACGGCCACTACTTCCACCGGCGCAGGCAGTTCGGGCAGCGGCTGGGCCTGTACCGCTTCATCGAGGGAGATGGTCGGCGGCGGCTTGCCCTGCGTGGCGCAGCCCGCGAGGGCAGCGAGCATCAACGGCAAAGCGTAAAGGCGGAAAGACAGGTTCATGGTTTTGCTCCTTCGGAAGAATCCAGTTCGCGGCTCCACGACAGGCCGTTGACGTAGATGCCCAGGGGGTTCTTGCGCAGGCGTTCTTCGGTGCGCGGCGGCTGGAGCACGATGGACACCACGGCCGTCCACCGCTCCAATCCCGCCGCGGCGCCGTTGACGTAGCGGCGTTCCGTCCAGCGCACGTTGAAAGACGTGTCGCTTGCGCGCACGACGCTGGTGATCTGCACCGTCACCGACTCCTTGCCGATGCGCGCGAACGGGTCGTTGACCCGCGCGTAGTCGTTGAGCACGGCCGCGCCCTTGTCGGTCGTGTAGTCGTAGGCATCCAGCCAGTTCTGGCGCACGACGATGGGGTCGATGGACAGCGAGCGCACCAAGGCGATGAAGCGGCCGAGGTGGTACGCGGTCTGCGCATCGCTGGGCTTGTAGGGCGTGGCGGCTTCGCCGACCGCACGCACTTGGCCCGCGTTGTCCACCTCCACGACGTAGGGCGTCACGATGGACTGCGCCGAGCGCCACACCAGGCCGCCGGCCATCAACAGCGCAAGCGTCAGGCAGCCGAAGGCCATCAGCCGCCAGTTCCTCGCCTGCACGCGCGGCGAGCCGATACGGTCGTCCCACACCTGGCCGGCAGCTTGGTACGGCGTGGCAGGCTGCGGCGTGTCGGCGTAGCGCACCTGCGGTTTCTTGAATCGCATGGTCAGTTCTCCTTATGAATCGGAATCGCGCAGGCTCGGCCCTTGGCCGGAGCCGCCGCCGTCGCCACCGCGCAGCGCGTGGGCGGCGGTGGTCGCGGCATGAGTGAGCTGCTGGCGGCGATGCAGCCGTTTCGCCCAGGCAGGTTGTTCCTGCGTCTGCCCGCTGCTGGCGCTGGGCGTGGCCTCGCCGGCACCCTGGCCGGATGCCGTACCCGCGCCGCTGTCGGCCGCAGCGCCATTCCAGCCATCACGAAACGGAGCGGCCATGCGCTGCCCGACAGCGGAGGCACGGGATGCAGCGCCTCGTCCGGCTGCCTGCGCGCCGGTCTTGGCGACGTTGCCCAAGCCCGCCACTGCGCCTTTTGCGCCACCGCCAGCGGCGGCGGAACCGGCCTGGAACGCAGATTTCGCGCTGCTGGCCGCCGACGTGGCGGCGCGCGCACCGCTGCCGGCCAACTTGGCGGCAGCCGGGGCCATGCGCGCGCCAGCCGCTACCGCACCGCCCACGCCAGTCGCGGCGGCGCCGACAGCCACCGCCGTTCCGGCTGCTCCGATGGCCGCACCCGCCATCGCGCCCGCGCCGAGCTGCGGCGCGCCGGACACAAGGCCCGCAGCGATGCCGGGGCCGAAGATCCCCAGCGCCAGCAAAGTGAGCGAGGCCAGCATGATGACCAGCGCATGGTCGAGGGACGGCTCATCGGGATGGACTTGGAACTGAGTGAACAGTCCCGAGCCAATACCGACGATCACGGCCAACACCAGCACCTTGACGCCGGACGCCACCACGTTGCCCAAGACCTTTTCGGCCAGGAACGAGGTCTTGTTCCAGAGCGCGAACGGCACAAGCACAAAGCCCGCAAGCGTGGTCAACTTGAACTCGATCAGCGTGATGAAAAGCTGGATCGCCAACACGAAGAAGCAGAGCACCACGACCAGCCAGGCGAGGAACAGAACCAAGATGGCATCGAGGTTCAAGAACACCTCGGGAAATCCCATCATGTCGTCGAGCTGAAGGAAGATCGGCCCGCCCGCGTCAAGGCCGGTTTTCGCCAGCCGGCCCGGCTGCAAGAAGTTCTCCATCGTGATGGCCGAGCCGGTGGCGGTGATGCCCAATCCCGCAAACGAGCGGAACACGATGCTGGCCAGCCAGTTGAAGTTGTTGATGATGTAGGCGAAGGCGCCGACGTAGAGCACCTTGCGCAGCAGCTTGGCGATCACGTCCTCGCCCTGGCCGGTGGCGTGGCTCATGGCCCAATACAGGCCGGCGATCGTCATGTCGATGACGATCAGCGTGGCCGTGAGGAACGCCACTTCGCCCCGCAGCAGCCCGAAACCCGAGTCGATGTAGGCGGAGAAGGTGTTGAGGAACTGGTCGATGATGGTCACGTCATTCATGGCGTGTCCTCCGGTTCGGTCGGCGGTGCCGGCGCTACGTCATCGGCCGGCTCATCGAAGCTCGGCGGGATCGGCGGCAGGTCGGCCAGCGTCTGGTATTCATCCGGCCCGGCCTCGCCGGAGAAGAAGCGCCGCCGGAAGGCTTCGGCGGCGGCGCGGCAAGCGTCCTCGCCCGTGGCCTGCCGGTCGGCTGCGCATTGCGCGCGCAATGCCTTGAGCCGCACGGGATCGGCGGCCAGGGCATCGGCAAGGTTGGTGGCCGGCTGTTCGCTGCAAGCGGCCAGCAGCGCGGCACACAGGGCGAGGACGTATCGCATGGCGGCCTCCCGTCAGTTGCCGTAGAAGTCCACGCGCTGCGGCGTGTACGGAGTGCCGTCGCCCATGAAACGCCGGCGTACCTCGCGGGCGCGCTCGGTGGCCGCCGCCTGACGTGCCAGCTCCAGCGAAGCGGCCCGGTCTTGCGTGATCTGGAGCCGCTGGGACTGGATCGACTGCTTGGCTTGCAAGGCCAGCAGTTGGTTCATGGCCTGCATCGCTTGCAGCGCACCTTGGGCCGACTGGCTCTTGCCCACGAGGTCGGCCAGCACGCTTTCGTCTTCGCCCAGGTTCTGCGACACCTGCGCCTGCATCTGCATCGTGGTCTGCAAGCCGTTGAGCGTGTTCCGCCAACGCTCCTGCGCATCGCGGTACATCTGGTCGCCGCTGACGGTGGCGGCGTACTGCTCGGGATACAGGCGCGCGAACTCCCGATCGAGGTTCGTCACGTCGTAGGCCAAGCCGCGGGCCTGGGCGATCAGTCGTTCGGTCGTCGCCAGATTGGCGCGCAACTGGTTCACCACGCTGGACGGCAGGCTGGCGAGGTTGCGCGCCTGGTTCATCAGCATCTGCGCTTCGTTCTGGAGCTGCTGGATCTGGTTGTTGATCTGCTCCAGCGTGCGGATCGCGGTCAGCGTGTTCTGCACGAGGTTGGTGGGATCGACCACGACCCATTGCGCATGGGCGGTGGCGGTGCAAAGCATGGCCGCGATGGCGGCGGCGATAAGACGCTTCTTCATGGCAGGTTCTCCAGGGGTTGGTCAGCGAGGGAACCCGGCGCAAGGCCGGGGAACGAGGGCAGCAGCTCGGCCGCCCAATCGAGGCCGCGGTGGCGCAGCCAGGCGCCCGCGAAGCCGGGCACGCCGGCGTCCAGCAGCACGCGGTCTATGTCGCGCTGGTCTTGCGGCGTGGAAGCACCCGCGAACGCCAGCGTCGCCGGCCCCAGGTCGAGGTCGAACAGGCGGTTGCCGAGGCGGGATTGGTAGTAGTAGTCGCGCTTGGGCTGCGCGGTGGCGACGATTTCGATCTGCCGCCTGTTGAGGCCGAAGCCCTCGTAGATTGTGCGAATCTGCGGCTCAGTCGCCTGCGGGTTGGCGAGGAAAATGCGGCTCGCGCAGCTCTCGATGATCGCGGGCGCGATGCTCGAATCCTTGATGTCAGCGAGGCTCTGCGTGGAGAAGATGACGCTGACGTTCTTTTTCCTAAGCGTCTTGAGCCACTGGCGGATACGCGCGGCAAACACCGGGTCATCGAGGAACAGCCACGCTTCATCGAGGATCAGCAGCGTGGGTGCACCGTCAAAGCGTTCATCGAAGCGCGCAAAGAGGTAATGCAGCACGGCCATGACGGCGGCCTTGCTGTGCATCAGCTCCTCCATCTCGAAGCACTGCACGTCCGCCATGCCGAGCCGGTCATGGTCGGCGTCCAGCAGCTTGCCGTGGGCACCGCCCAGCACATAGGGCGACAGCGCCTGCCGCAGCGTGTTCGATTGCAGCAGCACGGAAAGCCCCGTCATCGTGCGCTGCTGCACTGGCGCACCGGCGAGGCTTCCCAGCGCCGACCAGATGGCCGCCTTCTCGTCGGGGCCGACCGCCACGCCCTCATGCAGCAAGCGGCCTTCGATCCATTCGGCGGCCCAGGTGCGGTAGCCCTCGCGGTCGATGCGTGCCAAGGGCTGGAAGGCGATTTCGCCATCCGTCCCGAGGTCGTAGTGCTCGCCGCCCAGCCCGAGGATCGTGGCGCGCATCGAGCGCCCCATATCAAAAGCGAAGATGCGCGAGCCGCGATAGCGGCGGAACTGCATCGCCAGCGTGGCGAGCAAGACCGACTTGCCCATGCCGGTCGGCCCCGCGACCAGCGTGTGGCCCACGTCGCCGATGTGCGTCACCAGCCGGAACGGCGTGGCGCCATCGGTGCGTGTGACGATCAGCGGCGGGCCGTCGAGGTGGTCGTTCTTCTCCGGCCCGGCCCATACCGCCGACAGGGGCATCATGTGCGCCAGGTTCAGCGTCGAGACGATGGGCTGCCGCACGTTGGCGTAGGCATTGCCCGGAATGGACGACAGCCACGCATCCACGGCGTTGAGCGTTTCGGGGATGGTCACGAAGCCCCGGCCCTGGATGACACGCTCCACCATGCGCAGCTTCTCGTCCGCCACGGCGGCGTCCGTGTCCATGACAGTGACGGTCGCCGTCAGGTAGCCGAAGGCGACTTGATCGCTGCCCAACTCCTGCAAGGCGGCGTCGGCGTCAGCCGCCTTGTTGTTGGCGTCGGTATCCACCAGGGGGCTTTCCTGCTGGAAGATCGTTTCGCGCAGCAGCGCGATGACGTTCTTCCTTTTCGCAAACCACTGGCGGCGCAGGCGCCCCAACTCCCGTTCCGCTTCGGCTTTGTCGAGGCAGAGAAAGCGCGTGCTCCAGCGGTAGGCAAAGCCGAGACGGTTGAGGTCGTCCAGAATCCCCGGCCAGGTTGAAGTCGGGAAGCCCCGCACCGACACCACGCGCAGGTGCTGGTCGCCCAGCATGGGCGCCAGGCCACCGACCAGTGCGGAATCGGTCAGCAGCGCGTCGATGTGGAACGGCACCTCGGGCACGCCGACGCGATAGCGCCGCGTCGAGATAGTGGCGTGTAGGTAGGTCAGCGTCTGGCTGTCATCCAGCCAGGCGATCTCCGGCATCACGCCGTCGAGCAGGTCGAAGACGCGATCGGTTTCCGCGACGAAGGATTGCAGGCGCTCGCGCCAGTCCACGCCATTCGTCGGCGTGTTCTCGTAGAGCATCTTGGCTGCACGGGCACGGGATTCTTCCGGTGGCAGATACACCAGCGTCAAGTGATAGCCGCTCTCGAAGTGGTTGCCCGATTCCTCGAAGGTGGCGCGGCGTTCCTCGTCCACGAGCCACGACAGCGGCTCGGGAAACTCCGAGTGCGGATAGTCGGCGGCGGGTCGGCGCTCGGCTTCGATGAACAGCGCCCAGCCCGAACCCATGCGGCGCAATGCGTTGTTCAACCGCGCCGACGTGGCGATCAGCTCGCCTTGCGTCGCGCTGTCGAGGTCAGGCCCGCGAAAGCGCGTCGTGCGCTGGAAACTGCCGTCCTTGTTCAAGACGACGCCCAGCGCAACCAATCCAGCCCAGGGCAGCCAGTCGGCAAGCAAGGCCGGACGCTGGCGGTATTCGGCAAGGTTCAGCATGGCGGCGTCCCCTCACACGTCCAGCAGCGGGCGGTGCTTGATGTGCCGGGCGAACACGGCCATGAACTGCGGATCGACGCGCGCTCCCCACACCGCCAGCGAATGGCCGACGATCCAGAGCACCACGCCCGGAATCCACAGTTGCAGGCCCAGCCCGACAGCGGCGGCCAGCGTGCCGTTGGCGATTGCCACGGTGCGCGGTGCGCCGCCCAGCAAGATCGGCTCGGTGAGCGAGCGGTGCAAAGGCACCTCGAACCCGGCCGCGAAGGTATCCGGGGCACTCATACGACGGCCCCGCCGGAGAAGCTGAAGAACGACAGGAAGAAGCTCGAAGCCGCGAACGCGATGGACAGACCGAACACGATCTGGATCAGCTTGCGGAAGCCGCCCGACGTGTCGCCGAAGGCGAGCGCGAGGCCGGTGGCGATGATGATGATGACCGCGACGATGCGCGCCACCGGCCCCTGGATGGATTCGAGGATGGATTGCAGCGGGCCTTCCCACGGCATCGAGGAACCGGCGGCCTGTGCGGTTCCGGCCAGGAATAGCAGCAGCGCGGCCAGCAGTAGCCCTTGCCCCGCAGGGCGGGCCAGGCTGCGCAACCGCGCCAGGTTGGACGGGTGCGAAGGCGGATTTACGGAAACACGGAAAGCAGGAACGGTCGTCTGCGTCATGGCAGTTCTCCAAGTGAGTCAGGGGATGGGAAAGTCGCCGCAGCGGGTGCGGCATCGGAAACGGGCGGCAGCTCGGGAAACGGCGCGTCCATCGCGTCCGCCAGTTGGTAGCCCACGCCGTCGAAGCCGACGACGCGGGCGATGCTCTCGATGCGGCGCTTGCGCCCGCGCCCGGCGATGTGGATCACCACGTTGACCGCCTCGGCGATCAGCGCGCGAGGCGGGTTCACGGCCACTTCGAGAATCAGTTGCTCCAAGCGCAGCAGCGCCCCCAGCGCGGAGCCGGCATGGATCGTGGCGATGCCGCCGGGGTGGCCCGTGCCCCACACCTTGATGAGATCCAGCGCCTCGGCGCCACGCACCTCGCCGACGACGACGCGATCCGGCCGCAGGCGCATGGACGAACGCACCAGCTCGGTCATGGACACCACGCCCGCGCGGGTGCGCAGCGGAACGTGGTCGCGGGCCGCGCATTGCAGCTCCACCGTGTCTTCGAGCACCAGCACGCGGTCGCCCGTGGCAGCGATCTCGGCCAGCAGCGCATTGGCGAGCGTGGTCTTGCCGCTGCTGGTGGCGCCGGCGATCAGGATGTTCTGCCGCTCGCGCACGGCGCGAACGAGAAGGCCCGCCTGGGCGCTGGTCATCATCCCGTCGATGACGTACCGCTCCAGCGGGATCACACCGATGGCCCGCTTGCGCAATGCGAAGGCCGGCCCCGGCGCAGCCGGCGGCAAGATGCCCTCGAAGCGTTCGCCGGTTTCGGGCAACTCGGCGGACAGCAGCGGTTGGCCGCGATGCACCTCCGCGCCGACGTGGGCGGCCACGAGGCGGATGATTCGCTCGCCGTCCGCTTCAGACAGCTCCACGCCCATCGGTGCGCGGCCCGACGACAGCCGATCCACCCATAGGGTGCGATCGGGGTTGAGCATGATTTCCACCACGTCCGGGTCTTCGAGCGCGGTGGCGATCAGCGGCCCCATCGCCGTGCGCAGCATCTGGATGCGGCGGTCGAGCGACGTGGCGCTCATGGACTGCGGCGCGGCGCTCATGACGCACGCTCCTGCGCTTGCGCGGCTGCCGCCGCGTCCTCCATCCGCATCGGGTCGGGATGCAGTTCTTCCACCACGTCGCGCACCAGGCTTCGCCCGCGCAGCAGGTGGCGGCCCAACTGTTCAACGAACTGCTCGAAGCGTGCTTTGCCCTGGGCGCGGGCGGCCTCTTGGTGCGCCTCGGGGACTGGCGTGCTGACCGTGAGGTAGTAGCGAATGAACAGCGCCAGCGTCTCAATCTGGATGTTCTGGTCGCGCTCCATGCGCTCGGCTTGGCGTGACAGGCGATCAAGGCGCTTGGCGACTGCTGCCTCGCGCTGGTCGGCGGCATCGGGCGACAGCCACGATGCGAGCGCCGCCGCGACGATGGATGACTTGGACACGCCTTTCTTGGCGGCCAGCTCATCGAGCCGCTTGGCGTGCTCCGGCTGGATGAACAGGTTGAGGCGGTAGTGGCTCATAGCTCGATTCCGTCATTGGGGTCGAGGGAAGCCAGCCGGGCCGTGCGCTGCATGGCTGGATCAAGCTGGCGAGGAAGGGGAAGCGGCAGGTCGTCGTCGTCGTCGAGCAGCGCGAGGTCGGCCGCAGGCGCGGCCAGCTCGGGGGCGTAGGCAACGGCTTCGGAAAGCTCGGGCTGACGGCGCGGGCCGCCGTTGTCGGCGACCAAGCTCTCCAGGCCGTCAGCGGATGCGGCGGCCGGTGCGGCAGGCGTTGGCGGAATAGCCAGCCCGCTCCAGTCGTCCGGGCGCAGCGGCGGCGCGTCGGCGTATTGCGCATCCACAAGCGCGGGTGGCGGCAGCACGCGGCGCTTGAAATTGGCGTCCGCGTAGTAGCGCAGTTTCTTGGCCTTGATCGGCGCCACGCTGGACACCATCACCACAGCTTCGTCAGGCGGAAGCTGCATGACTTCGCCCGGCGTCAGCAGCGGGCGAGCCGTCTCCTGCCGCGACACCATCAGGTGGCCCAGCCACGGCGCGAGCCGATGGCCCGCGTAGTTGCGCTGTGCGCGCAGTTCGGTAGCGGTGCCCAGCGTTTCGGAAATGCGCTTGGCCGTGCGTTCGTCGTTCGTGGCGAACGTCACGCGCACATGGCAGTTGTCCAGAATCGAATGGTTCTGGCCGTAGGCTTTGTCGATCTGGTTGAGCGACTGCGCGATGAGGAAGCTGCGGATGCCGTAGCCGGCCATGAAGGCCAGCGCCGTCTCGAAGAAGTCCAGGCGCCCCAGCGCCGGGAACTCGTCGAGCATCAGCAGCAGCTTGTGGCGGCGCTCGATGCCGTCGGAGCCATCGAGCGATTCGGTGAGACGCCGGCCGATCTGGTTGAGGATCAGGCGGATGAGCGGCTTCGTCCGCGATATGTCCGAAGGCGGCACCACCAGGTACAGCGACACCGGATGCTCTGCCGCGATCAGATCGGCAATCCGCCAGTCGCAGCGCGAAGTGACTTCGGCCACCGTGGGATCGCGGTACAGGCCGAGAAACGACATGGCGGTGCTCAACACGCCGGAACGCTCGTTGTCCGATTTGTTGAGCACTTCTCGCGCAGCGGACGCCACCACCGGATGCGGGCCATCGCCGAGGTGCGGCGTGGTCATCATCCGGTGCAACGTCAGCTCGAAGGGGCTGGCCGGATCGGACAGGAAATTGGCGACGCCGCGCAGCGTCTTGTCCTCGCTGGCGTAGAGCACATGCAGGATCGCGCCGACCAACAGCGCGTGGCTGGTTTTCTCCCAATGGTTCCTACGCTCCAGCGCACCTTCGGGATCGACCAAGATGTCGGCGATGTTCTGAACGTCGCGCACTTCGTGCGCGCCGCGCCGCACCTCCAACAGCGGGTTGTAGGCGGCCGACTTCGCATCGGTCGGGTTGAACAGCAGGCAATGCGAGAAGCGCGAGCGCCAGCCGGCGGTGATCTGCCAGTTCTCGCCCTTGATGTCGTGGATGACGGCCGATGCCGGCCAGCTCAACAAAGTGGGCACCACCAGGCCCACGCCCTTGCCCGAGCGCGTGGGCGCGAAGGTCAGGACGTGTTCCGGGCCTTCATGGCGCAGGTACTGGCGATCGTGCTGGCCCAGGAACACACCGGCAGACTGCGTGAGGCCGGCCTTGCGAATGTCCTGCGCGTTCGCCCAGCGCGCAGAGCCGTAGGTCGTGACCAGACGCGCTTGGCGCGAGCGCCATACCGACATAGCAATGGCGACGACCACCGCAACCATGCCGCTTGCGCCGGCAATGACGCCGCCCGTGTCGAAGACCTCCGGCGCATAGGCGCCGAAGAAGAACCACCACTCAAACAGCTTCCACGGGTGGTAGATCGACGTGCCAAGGAAGTCGAACCAGGGCGAGCCAAGGCGTACTTGATAGCCAAGGGCCGCTGCTGTCCATTGTGTGGCGCTCCACACGCCGGCGATCACGATGCCGAATACGACGGCGATCTGCCCGAACAGCACGTTTGTTCCTTGCATGGCCCGGCTCCCGATTTCTCCTGCGCTGATTCCTCGCTCGAAAACGGCACGCATTCGTGCCGCACAGGCGAGGATCAGAGCTGGGTTCGGTACCGGTCAAAGACCTTTATCGGGAGAAAGGTCGAGCAAAAAACAAGAGTTCGCGCAGTGGCGAAGAAAGAAGAAACGCCGCAAGCGCGAGCGCATTGCGGCGTGTAGAGAAATCTTTTTTGAGTTTGTGGCGTGTAAGCTGCGATCAGAACTTCGGCGGCGTCTCGGGCGGCGTGTAGGGCACGGTCCCGTCCCCATAGAAGCGCTTGCGCGTGGCCTCGGCCACGCGGTTGCACAACTCGTCACCCAGCTTGGCGCGTTCGAGCTTGCACTGTTGGCGAAGTTCCTTGAGCCGTTCGGGGTTGGCCGCAAGTTCCTCGACCGTCGGCGCGACGGCCGACGTCGGGGTCTCGGACTGACCGCAGGCGGGCAGCACCGCGGTCAGCAGGAACAGGGGGATCTTGTTCATGGCTCACTGTCCTCCGAAACATGAGACTGAGGCGGGGTTCTGGTCCTGGCGCTGTCGGGCGATTCGATGGAATGCACCCGCTCAATGAATCGCGCCAGGGTTCTCGATGGCTCTCCGGCTGGGCGCAGCAGGTAGGTGGTCAGTTCAGGCGAACGGCCTTCGAGGGGCCGGGCGACCACGCCAGGCTCGCGGCTGGCCGCAATGTGTGCTGCCCCGGTCAGGCCCAAGGCAAAGCCGGCCGAAACCAGTGCCATCATCAGGTCGCAGGATGCCACTCGCTCGGCAATCAGCGGCTCCGTCTCCGCCCGTCGCAACACCCGCTCGATCTGCTTTGCGTGGCCCTCGCACACCTGCGGATCACACAGCACCAGCGGATGACGCAGGACTTCGTCCAAGGGGATGCGCTTGTATTTGAGCAGCGTATGCCGAGCCGGCACGGCCACCATCAGCGAATCGCTCCACACCGGCTCGGCGACAAGCGCTTCACCCACTTCATCCGATTGGGCGAATCCTACGTCGTACAAGTCCTCCTGCAAGCCCTTGATCTGCTGCGACAGCGGAACCTCGAACAAGCGAATCTCTATCTCGGGCTCCTCCTGGCGGCACAACGCCAGCAGGGTTGGCAGGCGCGACGGTGTAATGCCATCGGACAGCGCGATGCGTATCTGGGCGTGAAAGCCGTTGGCCGCAGCCTTCACGCTGTCCCGCGCCTGCTGCAAGGCGGCGAAGACACGCGGCACATGCTCCAGAAACAACTTGCCCGCACGGGTCAGTCGGGTGCTGCGCGTGGTACGCGCGAACAGTCGAGCGCCCAATTCGTCTTCCAGTTCCTTGATGGTTCGTGATAGCGGAGACTGCTCTATGTGCAGCCGTTCGGCCGCGCGAGCGAAGTGGAGTTCTTCTGCGACTGCGAGAAAACAACGAAGATGACGTAGCTCCATTCTCTTGATCTCATCACGCTGCATTGCCAGCCGAAATCGCGCCCCCGACAGAGAGGCCGACTGTTGCCTCCTCACGGAATACTATTTTTCGTGTGCGCCTTCTCGGCGTCTGCTGTGTGACGATGGCTTTCTAAAGTGATCCTCGAACCACTTTCCGACTCCTTCGGATACGCGAAAGAGTGCGATAAAGACGATCACGACAACAGCAACGAAGATGATGTCCTGCAATACCGAGGGCACCGACATCTCCAAGCATGCAAATCGGGAAACCATATCCGAGCCGCGGACGGTTCGCCGTAAATTCGACGTAAATTCCTGCCCGGCTTCCTCGTCCGAGGACCGGCCATCACGCCCTTGCACTGCGGCGTGTCTTCATCGTGCTTGGAAGGCTCAAGGCCCCACTCAAAGTTTACGCAGAATTTATGTGCAAGCCCTTTCCCTGAATGGAGAATTTACGGGCCTCTATCGAATACTTGAGTCTGGCTATTTCGCCACTGATTTGCGAAGCAAAACATGCCTCTCAAGAATATTCATCCGACCGCCAAGGTCGTCGCCGTCGCTGGGCTGTTGCTGGGAATGGCGAGCAGCGCGCAAGCGCAGGTCTCGGGCAGCGCCACATTGACGTCGGACTACGTCTGGCGCGGGTCCTCTCAAACGCGCGAAGACCCCGCCGTCCAGGCGGGGTTCAAGTATGCCCATGAGTCGGGGCTGTATGCCTCCGTCTGGGGCTCGAACGTCAAGTTCGAGCCGGACAACGGCGCACGCAGCGAGTTCGACCTTGCCGTGGGATGGAGCGGAAAGATCGCCACGGATTGGGCGCTGGACGTCTATCTCCTGCGCTACCAGTACCCCTCGGCGAACACCAACCTGAACTGGAACGAGATCAACGCGAGCATCATCTGGCTCGACAACTACTGGCTGGCGGTGGGTCACTCGAACAACGCGATGGCCACGGACAAGACCGGCACGTATGCGCTGCTCGGCGCCCGTTATCCGATCAACGACCAGTGGCGCGTCGAAGGCAGCGTGGCCCGCTACGTCCTCGATAGCGCCTATGCCGACAGCTACACGCACGGCGCGCTCGGCGTCGTCTGGACGTTCAAGGCGCCGTTCGAGGCCCGGCTCACGCTGCATGGCTCCGATTCGGCGGCCAAGCGACTGTTTCCCGGCATGGCCGGCTCGCGCGCCGAGTTCGCCATCCAGGCTTCTTTCTGACCGGGGCGTGATGACCACAAGCCCCCCAAGCAACACGTTGATGGAGTCCGATCATGACTGAGTTTCTTCTCGTATTTGCCCTGGCGATCGGTCTCGGATGGCCGCTCGGTCGCTATCTGGCCGCGGTCATGCGCGGCGCGCCGATGCGCGGCGACAGGCTGTTTCTGTGGCTGGAGCGGCCCCTGTATGCGCTGATCGGTACCAACCCCGAGCGCGGCATGAGCTGGCGCGGGTACGCCGGCGCGTTCCTGCTGAGCAACCTAGTGCTGGCGGTCATCGTGTGGCTGATCCTGATGACCCAGGCGTGGCTACCGCTCAACCCCAACGGCGCGCCCAACATGAGCTGGGACCTGGCGCTGCACACGATGGTGTCCTTCCTGACCAACACCAACCAGCAGCACTACTCCGGGCAGGCACAGCTCTCGTACCTGGCCCACATGACGGGCATCGTGACCTTGCAGGTCATCACGCCCATGATGGGTCTGGCGCTGGTCGTAGCGACGCTGCGCGGGTTCTTCGGCGGACGCAATGCGCAGGAGCGCAAGGCCGATGGGCAGGAACAGGCCCCGGTGGATGTCGGCAACTACTGGGCCGATGTGATCCGCCCCACGCTGCGCTTCATGCTACCGCTGTGCCTGCTGTGGTCGGTGCTGCTGACCAGCCAGGGCGTGCCGGCCACGATGGATGGCGGCCCCGTGGTCGCTCCCGTGGATACGACGGTAGAAATGAAGGAACAGAAGATCCCGCTGGGTCCGGTGTCTCCTATGGTCGCCATCAAGCAACTCGGCACCAATGGCGGTGGCTGGTACGGCCCCAACAGCTCGGTGCCGCTGGAGAACCCCACGCCGCTGTCGAATCTGCTTGAAACCTTGGCACTTATTTTGGTCCCAGTCGCGGTGGTGTTCATGATCGGTGGACTGACCGGACGACGAAAGTTTGCCGGATTGGTGTGCGGCACGATGTTGACCATGTCCGTCGTGTCGGCGGGATTCGCCATCTGGTCGGAAGGGTTCTCCTCGACCTCGCAGGACATCGCGCTGATGGAAGGCAAGGAAGTCCGCTTCGGCGCCGAGCCTTCCGCTTTGTGGGCCGCATTGACGACACAGACATCCAACGGCTCGGTCAACGCCATGCACGACTCGCTGGCGCCTCTGACCGGCCTGGTCACGATCAGCGACATGCTGATCAACGCCATCTGGGGCGGCATCGGCAGCGGCTTGCAGCAGTTCCTGACCTATCTCCTGCTGGGCGTGTTCCTGGCCGGCCTGATGACGGGGCGCACGCCGGAACTTTTCGGACGCAAGATCGAAGCGCCCGAGGTCCGCCTGCTCGCAGTGCTCGTGCTGCTGCAACCGCTGATCCTGCTGGGCCTGACCGCCATCACGCTGGCCGTGCCGAGCCTGACGGGGAACTCGAACCCCGGCTTCCATGCCATCAGCCAGGTCTTCTACGAATACACGTCGTCCTTCGCCAACAACGGCTCGGGCTTCGAGGGGTTGGGCGATGCCACCGTCTGGTGGAACGTCACCGCCAGCTTCGTGCTCGCCGCGGGTCGCTATCCGGCCCTCATCATTCCGCTGGTGATCGCAGCCATGCTCGCGCGCAAACGCCAAGCCCCGGAAAGCACGGGAAGCCTGCACATCGAAACCCCCACTTTTGCGCTCACGCTGATCGCGGTGATCGTCATCCTGACACTGCTTCAGTTCATGCCCGTGCTGGTGCTAGGCCCCGTGGCCGATCATCTGAGCCTGGTCGCGCGTTGAGGAAAACATCATGAACCATACAACCTCGAAAGAACACGCGGGCCGCCGCTCGCGCCTGGATGAGCGCGGCTTCGCGCCTGCGCTGGTCAACTCCTTCATCAAGCTGGCGCCGCAGCACATCATCAAGAACCCGGTGATGGCCGTGGTCTGGCTCGGTACGCTGGTAACGGCGGTTGCCACCCTCGCGGGTTGGGCGCAACCCGGTTTCGGCTGGGCCGTGACCGTGATCCTGCTGATTACCGTGCTGTTCGGCAACTTCGCCGAAGCCGTGGCCGAATCCCGCGGACGCGGACAGGCGGCGTCGCTGCGCCGAGCCCGCAAGGATTTGATGGCCCGGCGGCTGGACACCGCCGGCGGCGAGAAGACGGTGCCGGCCGCCGAGCTGCGCCCCGGCGATCATGTTGTGATCGAAGAAGGCCAGTTGGTGCCTGCCGACGGCGAGATTGTCGAAGGTCTGGCGACGATCAACGAGGCCGCCGTGACCGGCGAGTCCGCGCCTGTGCTGCGCGAGGCCGGCACCGACCGCTCCGGCGTGATCGGCGGCACCAAGGTGCTGTCCGACCGCATCGTGGTGCGCGTCACCGCCGAGCCGGGCAACAGCTTCCTCGACCGCATGATCGCGCTGGTGGAAGGCTCCAACCGGCAGAAGACGCCCAACGAAATCGCCCTGGGCATCCTGCTCGGTGTGATGACGCTGACCTTCCTGATCGTCGTCGTGACGCTGCCCTTCATCGGTGGCTTCGTCGGCGTGAACGTCAACGTCGTGCTGCTGGTCGCCCTGCTGGTGTGCCTGATCCCAACCACCATCGGCGGGCTGTTGCCGGCCATCGGCATTGCCGGCATGAACCGCGCGCTACAGGCCAACGTGCTGGCCAAGTCGGGCAAGGCCGTGGAGGTCGCGGGCGACGTGGACGTGCTGCTGCTGGACAAGACCGGCACCATCACCTACGGCGACCGGCAGGCCACCGCGTTCCACGCGCTGGCCGCAGTGGATGCCGCGCAACTGCGTCAGGCGGCGATGCTGGCTTCGCTGGCGGACCCGACGCCGGAAGGCAAGTCCATCGTCAAGCTCGCACGCGGCAAGAACGAGAAGCTCGATGAACCCGAAGGCGCGCATTTCGTGCCGTTCTCCGCGCAGTCACGCATGTCGGGCGTGGACCTGCCTGGCGAGCGCGTCATCCGCAAGGGCGCGATGGACGCGATCGCGCGGCATGTGCAGATGCTGGGCGGCGTCATCCCCGCCGAACTCGAAGCGCGTGTGTCGGATGTGGCCCGCAAGGGTGCCACGCCGCTCGTGGTCAGCGATGGCCGGCACGTGCTGGGCGTCATCGAACTGTCCGACGTGATCAAGCACGGCATCAAGGAACGGTTCGCGCGCCTGCGCGAGATGGGCGTCAAGACCGTGATGATTACGGGCGACAACCCGCTCACGGCGGCGAACATCGCCGCCGAGGCTGGTGTCGATGACTACATCGCTGAGGCACGCCCGGAAGACAAGCTCGCGCGCATCCGTGCCGAACAGAGTGGCGGTCGCTTGGTGGCGATGGTGGGCGATGGCACCAACGATGCGCCGGCGCTGGCCCAGGCCGACGTGGGCCTGGCGATGAACTCGGGCACGCAGGCAGCCAAGGAAGCCGGCAACATGGTCGATCTCGACTCCGATCCGGCCAAGCTGCTTGCTGTGGTGGAAATCGGCAAACAGCAGCTCATCACGCGCGGCGCGCTGACCACCTTCTCGCTGGCCAACGACGTGTCCAAGTATTTCGCCATCCTGCCGGCGCTGTTCGCCGCAACGATCCCGCAGATGGCGGCGCTGAACGTCATGAACCTGTCGAGCCCGAACAGCGCCGTGCTGTCGGCGTTGATCTTCAACGCCATCATCATTCCGCTGCTGATTCCGCTGGCCCTGCGCGGCGTGCGCTTCAAGCCCGCGAGCGCGACGCAACTGCTGCGCAACAACATGCTGGTCTATGGCGTGGGTGGCGTCCTGCTGCCCTTCATCGCGATCAAGGTGATCGACGTCGCGATCTCCGCCATGTTCTCTCTCTGAGGATTCGATCATGTCTCATAACGCAACTACAACTCCCCGCACGCCGGGCAATGTGTCCCCGGCCATCTCCGACAAGGGCCTGCTCCGCGGCTCCATCGGCCTGGCGATCATTTCGCTGGTCGGTTTCGGTCTGCTGTATCCGCTGGCGGGAGTCGGGCTCGGCCAGGCGCTGTTCCCGAGCACTGCCAATGGCAGCCTGATCGAGCGCGATGGCAAGGTCCTCGGCTCCTCACTGGTGGCGCAGCCGTTCTCGGATGATCGCTACTTCCAGTCACGACCCTCTGCGGCCAACTACGATGTGATGGCGGTGGCAGGGAGCAACCAGGCCCGTACCAATCCAGACTTGCGCAAACGTGTCGATGAGACGCGAGCCGCCCTGGCGCAAAGGTATGGTGTCGATCCTTCCGCCATACCCAGCGATCTGGTCACGCAGTCCGGCGGCGGCATCGACCCGCACATCAGTTCGCAAGCCGCCGCCATCCAGATTGATCGCGTGGCACATGCGCGCGCTGTCTCACGCGATGTCATCGAAGGCTTGGTGGTTCAGCATACGGAGGGCAAGCAACTCGGTTTGCTGGGCCAGCCTCGCGTGAATGTGCTGGAGTTGAACTTGGCACTGGATGCTGTTGCCAAGACACCTGCGTCCAAGCAATGACCGCACTGAGTCGCTATGTTCAGGCCGAGGATGTTCTCCTCGGCCTACCGGTCGCCGACAAGCGGCAGTTGTTTCAGGCCATCGGCCTGCACGTCCAGCGCATCGGTGGCCTGATGGCCGACGACGTATCTTCGGGGCTGATGCGACGTGAGCAGGCCGGATCAACGGGGCTGGGCCTGGGCGTGGCCGTTCCGCACGCTCGGGTGAAGGGGCTGAACCACATTCGTGCGCTGTACGTTCGGCCGGCTGCCGGGCTGGCATTCGATGCACCTGACACGCAGCCGGTATCCGACATCCTTGTCTTACTGGTTCCCAGCCCGGCGACACAGTTGCATCTTGAGCTTCTTGCCCATGTGGTTTCATTGTTCTCTGATGGAGCATTCCGGGCGGCCTTGCACGCCCGACAAAGTCCGTTTGAAATCAAGAGGTTGATTAATGAATGGCATTTGTAGCGAGGATCGGCCGCGTTGCTGGTCCTACCGTGGCAGGAATACTGGCAGGGGGTACTAGAACGATGCCACTGTTGGACGGCCTCGCTCTCACAGTTGTTTCCTTCGCAGGGCTCTACTTCCTTGCGCTGGGTGGCGCATCGTTGATCGTGCCTGCCCGGGCTTCTCGTTTCCTGCTTGGATTTGCTGGTTCGCTGGGGGCTCATCTTTTGGAGATGGCGTTGCGGATGATTGCGGGTGTGGCATTTGTCGTGGCAGCACCTCGAATGCTTTTCCCAGATGGCTTCGCCATGTTTGGCTGGGCACTTCTCATCTCTACCGTCTGCTTGCTCGCCGTACCTTGGCGGTGGCACCAACGCTTCGCTCAATACGTGGTGCCGCACGCTATTCGTCGCATTCACCTGATCGGCTTGGTTTCTTTGGGAGCTGGCGTTTTCGTACTTGTGGCGGCGATTGGCGGCGGTGCTACTTAGCAAATGATTGAACTTTGAGGATTGGAAGTGCCATGGGAGCCGAACGGACTGAACAAGCCGATGCCCTGCTGGGCGAACTCAAGCGCCAGACCGCTGGGCGGTTGACGGTGTTCCTGGGCGCTGCGCCTGGCGTCGGCAAGACCTACGCCATGCTGGCGCGTGCGCGTGAACTCCACCGCCAGGGGGTGGATGTCGTCATCGGCATCGTGGAGACCCACGGCCGCGGCGAGACCCAGACCATGGTCGAGGGATTGCCGCTGCTGCCCCGCAGGACGGTGGAGTACCAAGAGCGCCAGATGGAGGAGATGGACCTTGATGCTTTGCTGGCGCGCAAACCGGCGATCGCCCTGGTCGATGAACTCGCCCACCGCAACGTCCCTGGAAGCCGCCATGAGCGGCGCTGGCAGGACGTGGAGGAACTGCTCAACGCCGGGATCGACGTCTACACCACGGTCAACATCCAGCACTTGGAAAGCGTCAACGATGTGGTGCACCAGATCACCGGCGTGCGGGTGAGCGAAACGGTGCCCGACGCCGTATTCGAGCGATTGCGCGACATCCGCCTGGTCGATTTGCCTGCACGCGAACTGATCGAACGCCTGAACCAAGGCAAGGTGTACCTGCCCGAACAGGCAGCCCAGGCGCTGCAAGCGTTCTTCTCTCCGTCGAATCTCACCGCGCTGCGCGAGCTGGCGATGCAGACCGTGGCCGAGCACGTCGATGCCGACTTGCGCGAGACGCGCGCAGCGCGCGGCCTGGAAGGCATTTCCATCCAGCGCCATGTGCTGATCGCCATTGACGGCCGGGGGCAGTCGGAATACCTCGTAAGAGCGGGTGCCAGAATCGCCGAGCGCCGGGGCGCTCCCTGGTCGGTGGTCACGGTGGAGACCGGGCGTTCGGCCGATGCCGCCTTGCACACTGACGACCTTGACCGGGCGGCCCCCACGCTCAACATGGTTGCGCGTGCGGAGCAGCAACGCTTGACCGAGATCGACAAGGCATTCGCGCTAGCACGCAACCTCGGCGGCGAGACGGAAGTGCTGCACAACACCGACGTTACCCAGGCACTGCTCGATGCCGCCGAGGCGCGCGGTGCAAGATCCATCGTCATAGGCCGCACGCGCGAGCGCCCCATCGCTCGCATCTTCAATCGCACGCTGACGCAGCAACTGTTGCAGCGCGGCGCACGCTACGAGCTGACGATCGTCAGCACGCCGCAGGCCCGGCAGCGAGCAATGGAATTGCAGGGTCTTGCCAGCGGTCGCCTCACGGCGCGGGAGGTCGTGCTGATCCTGCTCGCCAGCGTCGGCGCCGTCGGTGCGGCGGCCTTGGCCGAGCGCACGCTGGGCTTGCAGGACCTGTCCCTGATCTTCCTCGTGGCGGTCATGCTGGTCGCCTCGCGGACGCGGATGACGTCGGCCGTTATCACCGCCGCGCTGTGTTTCCTTGCCTACGACTTCTTCTTCATCGAGCCACGTTTCACCTTCTTCATCAGTGCCCATCGCGGGGTGGCCACCGTATTGCTGTTTCTCGCAGCGGCCCTGATTGCGGGACGCCTGGCCTCGCAACTGCGCAGACAAGTCGTGGCATTGCGAGCGGCGAACACGCACGCGACGACCATGCAGAACCTGGGACGCCATCTCGCGAAGGCGGCTGATCTCGGGCAGGTCATCGCATCAGGTTCATCGGTTCTGCAATCGACCTTGCACGCCGAGGCGTGGATACGCATCAACGGCGAGGCCGGTCCCGCCGCTGCCACGAACCACCTGACCGAGAAGGACCTGATGGCGGCCGACTGGACGCAGCAGCACGGGCAGGCGAGCGGGCGCTACACGGACACCCTGACCAATTCATCCTGGTTGTTTCTGCCGGTGCGCTCGGACAAAAACACGCTGGGTGTGGCCGGGTTGAGGTTCCCGTCGGGCATGGGGCGTCTTTCGTTCGAGCAGCGCCGCCTGGCGGAAAGCATGGTGGAGGACATTGGCCAGGCCGCCCAGCGCACGCGGCTGGTGTCGGAACTGGAGGAAGCGCGCGTCACCGGAGAAACGGAGCGGCTGCGGTCCGCGTTGTTGTCTTCCGTGTCGCACGACCTTCGCTCGCCGCTGTCGTCGATGATCGGTGCAGCGGACAGCCTGGCGCGCTACGGCAAGGACATGGGGCCGGAGGATCAGCAAAGTCTGTTGGAAACCATCCATGTGGAAGGCGAGCGCCTGGACCGCTACATCCAGAACCTCCTAGACATGACCCGGCTCGGGCAGCAGGGATTGACGCTGACGCGCGACTGGATCGGCATCGACGAGTTGGTGGGCTCGGCGTCCCGGCGCCTGCAACGGTACGAGCCCGATGCCCGCATCGAGCACGACATTCCACCGGACCTGCCTCCGATCCATGTCCACCCCGCGCTCATCGAGCAGGCTTTGTTCAACGTCATGGAGAACGCGGCGAAGTTCTCCCCTCCGGGGGTGTCTCTCAAGGTGCAGATTCGACGGACAGAGGACGACCAATTGCGGATCGACATCTCGGATCGAGGACCGGGCATTCCAGAGGAAGAACGACGGCGCATCTTCGATATGTTCTACAGCGTCGAACGTGGCGACCGAGGCAAGCAGGGAACCGGCCTGGGGTTGACGATCGTCCAAGGTATCGTAGGTGCCCACATGGGCAGCGTCGAGGCGCTGCCTGGCCCGGAAGGCCGCGGAACCACCATCCGCCTGACCTTGCCTTGGGGCGGATACGCCAATCAGGAGGCGAAAGAGCATGATGGGACTTCCCAGTGAATCGAGTCCGGGTGCGCCGGCCGCCCGGGTTCTCGTCGTCGATGACGAACCCCAGATCCGCAAGTTCATCGACATCAGCTTGCGGTCGCAAGGCTACGCAACCCTGCTGGCGGGAACAGGCCGGGAGGGCCTGACGCTGCTGGCCAGCAAAGGGGCCGACCTCGTCGTCCTGGACCTGGGATTGCCGGATATGGACGGGAAGGATGTGCTCAAGGAGCTGCGGCAATGGTCGCGCGTGCCCGTCATCGTGCTGACGGTACGCTCCGGCGAGGACGAAAAGGTGGCCCTGCTGGACGCAGGGGCCAACGACTACGTGACCAAGCCTTTCGGTGTCGAGGAACTGATGGCACGCATTCGCGCATTCCTGCGCACGGTGGCGACAGGGACGGAAGATGGTCCGATCTACGACGACGGGATTCTCCGAATCGACCTGGCGCAACGGGAAGTGGCCGTTCATGGAGAAGCCGTCACGTTGAGCCGCAAGGAGTTCTCTCTGCTGGCCTTGCTGGTCAGGCAGCCGGGACGGCTGGTGACGCAGGCACAGATACTGCGGGAGATGTGGGGGCCGACGCACGAGGAAGATACCCACTACCTGCGCATTCTCGTGGGCAAGTTGCGCCACAAGCTGGGGGACGATGCCTCCGCTCCTCGCTACATCGTCACCGAACCTGGGGTTGGGTTGAGATTCGTCTCGAAGGAACAGCATCCGGCCTGACCCGTTCGTCGAGGATTCCCAAAGAGGCGTTGCGGGTGCGGCTCACCCCAGGGCCGGCCCACGCTGTCGTCCGATCTCCCAAGACACGCCACCACCGCGCACCGTCGCGGCGAGCTGCTGCCCAAGCCGCTGTTCGATGATGGGCTTCCACGGCACGAGGCTGAACCCCTTGCCGTCATCGAGCATCGCATAGCGCCCGCTGGCAAGCATGACCGAGCGCCGGTAAATGCCGGCCACGCGCTGACCGTCGGCCACAGGCCGATGCGCCAAGCCGGTTTCGGCGGCAATGTCCTTGGCGGCCTGCGCCAGTTCGCGGTTGCGCAGCGTACCCAGCAGGTTGCGCGCCAGAAGCACGCGCTGCCCGCGCCGCTCGGCCAGCCCCTGCTCGGCCAAGAAGTCGGCGCGCTGCTGCATGGCCTGCTTGGCGTCGCCGCCAAAGCCCAGGTCGCCCAGGCCCGAGCCACCGCCGATCAACTGCTGGTCGAGCCAGGTGGCCCCGATCACGCGGGCCTGCCGCTCGATGGGCAGGTGCGATTTCAGCTCCACGGCCACGCCGCCCAGGCGCTGCGCGTCGTAGCGGCGGCCCTGCTCGGGCAGGTCGCCCGGCACCTTCCATAGCCCCTCGGCCACGCGCTCCACGATGCCGGCCCGGCGCAGGGCTTCGAGCCGGCGGACGTGGGCCGCGACAACTTCCTGCGGATCGCGCCCCGGTACGGCCTGACCCTGCGCGATGGCGAGGTGATGATCGGTGCGGTACAGACCACCACTCGCCAGTGCGGCGATGTTCCTGTCGGCCGCGCGCACGTCGGCCGAACCCTTCACCTCCACCACGGCCCCGGCCGGATAGTTCGCCAGCTCGTCGCGGGCGTTGAGCGCGACGTAATGGGCCTTGCCGTCCACGCCGTCGATGACCAGATAGCCGCGGTCGCGCAGCTCGTCGGCCAGCCCCTTCGCGGCCACGCGCCCGAGGATGGTTCGGCCATCGTCCCCCGGCTCAAACACGGCCAGCTCGCGCGGCTCGCCACGCATGGCCCGCTGCATGGTGCGGATGATGTCGCCACGCTCGCCCAGGGCGCGCAGGGTCTTTTCCGCATCGGCATGGACAGCCCAGGTGCCCGGCTGCGTCTCGTCGGCCAGGCCCAGGCGCTGCAAGCGTTGCAGGCGGCCGATCAGCAGCAGGCGTTGCCGTTGCAGCCGGGGTTCGTTGAGCCGTTCGACATGCAGCAGGCCATCGCCGCCGGCCTCGCCTATCTCACGTTTGAGGGTGCGATCCAGGCTCGTCCACCGCTCTTGTGCCACCTCGTGCCGCAAGGTCTGCTGGATCTCCAGTTCCGTGCGCGGCCCCAGCCATTCGGTCGCCAGCTCGGCGACCCGGTGGCGGAAGCCGTCGGCGATGTAGTCGCCCGCGATGATGAGGTCTTTGCCGGTGTCGTCGCGTCCGCGCACGATCAGGTGGGTATGCGGGTTGTCGGTGTTCCAGTGATCGACGGCCACCCACTCCAGCCGCGTGCCCAGGTCGGCCTCCATGCGGTTCATCAGATGCCGGGTATAGGTGCGCAGGTCGTCCAGTTCGGCGCCGTCCTCCGGCGAGACGATGAAGCGGAAGTGATGCCGGTCGTCGGCGCAGCGTTCCTTGAAGGCGTCGAGGTCGGCTTCGTCGGCCTGCGGCCCGTAGGCTTGGCCCGGCTCGCCATCGCGGCCCACGCCGTCGCGCTCGATGTAGCGCAGGTGCTTGGCGAGCGACTGCGGGCTGGCCTGGCGCTGGTTGACCAGCAGCGTCTTGATGGTCACGCGCCGCGACATGGGCGTGAGCTTCGCGCCCGCGAAGCGCGCCGCCGTGTGGCCGCGCCCCAGGCGCGAACCGGGCCGCTGGCCGGTGCCCCTCCCGGTGCCGCCAGCCGTCCCAGGACGGCGCACCGAGAACTTGCCGCCGCTGGCCTTGCCTGCCTGCTTGAGCACCTTGGAGACGAAGCCCTGGCTGCGGTTCTTCGGGGCGCTGGGGCGGATGCGGAAATCGTCGTCGCGGCGGTCGGTCATGGCTGTGCCCTCTGCAAGCTCTGGCGTGTCCGGTCGTGCGAAGCACGCGGACATGCCTGCATTGGCGCGGGCCTCGCGCCACAAGCGGCACGGCGGCGAAGCTGCGCCGTGCTGCGCCACCCCCACGTGCAGACTGGCTTTCGACGCGGCCCGGTGCCGCGTCCTTTTGTCTTGCCTTCCGCCTTTGCCCCTCGCTGTCGCTCCGGGCGTCGGCGGCCCGGCGGCGCTGCTGCACCCGCAGCCAGCCCGCCGGCGAACGCGCAGATGGACACGCCGGGGGCCGCAGGCGGGGCGCGTTCGAGGCAAGACGCCTGCACGTTGGACGGCTGCGCCGGATGTTGCGCGAAGCGCGGCGCGAATGCGCCCGCGCTGCATGCGCGACGACACGGCGGCAGCAGCCGGAACGGCATGCCCGATGGCACGATGAGATGCACGGCAACGTGCAGCGAATCGGCGGCCATCATGGGCGTGTCTCCAGCCAGACCGGGTGCGCGACGCCGATTACGGCGGATGCGCTGACCGGGCCGAAATAGCGGCTGTCGAACGACGCCGGATTGGTCACGCTCAACAGGAACAGCTCGCCCGGTTCGAGACGGCGGCAAAGCTGCAAGGATGGCAGCGGCCGGCCCAGCCGGTCGGCAGGCAGCGCGGCGGCCGCGGGTACGCCGTCGATGCGTACCTGCCCGGCGACGATGCAGACGTGTTGCGGCGCGACCGCGCCCACACGTTTGAGCAGCGGCACGCGCGTCGGCAGGTAGCCGCGCTGCGCAGCCAGCGTGGCGGCCCTGTCGGGCAGCGGCACCAGCACGATGCTGTCCACGGACAGCGGACGTGGCAGCGAGGCGGTGCGCGGGTCGAACGGTTCGATGTGATACCAACCGACCGCCACGCTGTCGGACGGGTTGTAGGTCAGACGCGGCAGCGGCGACACGAAAGCCGCCCAGGCCAGCGCAGCGAGGCCGACGGCGGCGAAGCCCGCCAGCACGATGCGAGCGCGCAGGCGCGAGCGAGGACGCGGCGCGATTTCGGGTGTGCGTGCGATGGTGGAATCGGCCGTCATGGCAGCGCCCTCCCGGCCAGCCAGGCGGCGTGCCGCTCGGCGGTGTATTTGGGCAGCGGGAGACGGGCCGCCAGACGGTTGCCCAGCGTGCGCCAGTACGCGGGCGACACGTCGATGGCGGCGATGCCCTGCGCCTCGATGCCGTCGATGCGTTCCAGCACGGCACGCACCGCGTTTTCGCCTTCGGCGTGCAGCAGCAGGCGTGCGCCGGGCCGCACGCCGGGGATGCGCTGCACGGCGTACAGCGGCGTGCCGGCCTGCATCACCATGAGCTGCCAGCGCACGGTGCCGTAGTCGTTGGCCTGCCAGCGGATGCGGCAGAACATCGCGCCCGGCAGGAATACCGCGCAGCGCCGCCAGTGGTCGAGCCGCAGCGTACGCGCAGGTTCGCCGAAGCGCAGATAGAGCTTGAAGCGCGGCTCGATGTAGGCGAGCGATACGCGGGTCAGTGGCACGTTGCCGGCTTGGCCGGCGAGTGCTGCGGGATGCAGCGACAGCGCAGCCGTGGCCGCGCCAGCGGCAGGCGAAGCGGATGCGGTCATGGTGTGTTCTCCATCCGGTGTTCTGGAAACTCTCGTTCCAGCAAACCGCGCAGCAGTTCCGCGACGGTCACGCCCTGCGTGAATGCCGACACCTTGATGCGCGCCCGCATCGCGGGCGTGATGTCGAGGGTCAGGCGCGCGGTGTAGAGGTCGCCTTTCTGGATGCCGTCGGCCTCGCCCTGGCGAACCCACGCCTCGGCGTGCGGATTCGCAGGCGGACGCGCGCCGATGGCGATGCGTTTGCCGTTGCGCTGGCTCATGTCGGCCACCGCAGCAGTTCATCGGTGAGCACGGCGATCTCGCGTGCGGCGGCACTGTCGGGCGCGGTTTCGCGGGCGAGCCGGCCAGCGGCCACGCTGTCGGCGAAGACGATGCGCTGGCGCACTTCGCTGTGCAGCGCCGGCAGCGGCTGTTCGGCCAGCGATTGCCGTGCTTCCCTGCCGATGATGGTGGTACTGACGCGCCGGTTGATGACGAAGGCCGCGCGCAGCGCAGGCCGGAACACCTGTGCCTCGCGGATCAGCGCCACCATCTCGGCGCTGGCCCAAAGGTCATACGGACTGGGCTGCACGGGAATCAGCACGCGCTCGGCCGCCAGCAGCGCGGAACGCGCCAGGGCGGCGATGCGCGGCGGGCCGTCGATGATGATGTGATCGGCGCGGCGGGCCAGCTCTGGCGCTTCCTGATGCAGCGTTTCGCGGGCGAGGCCCACGGCGCTGAACAACCGTGGCAAGCCCTGCTGACTTCTGCGTTGCGTCCAGTCCAGCGAGGAACCCTGCGGGTCGGCGTCCAGCAGGATGACGTGCAGCCCGCGCATCGCCAGCTCGCCCGCGATGTGGGTAGCGAGTGTGGTCTTGCCGACGCCGCCTTTTTGATTGAGAAACGCGAAGATCATGGCGCGGCCCTTCCTGCTGGAAAGCCGGCCTGGCCGTGCCGTTTCGTGGTTGTCCACCGAAACGGCGCGCTTCTACTAAAAGTTAGAGATTTATAGTTAGGTAAGTTAGAGGGGTCGAAAACCCGCGCCGTTACTGGCTTTGCGGCGTTTTCGTACTCCTGATAGCACGATAGGCGTACTCCCGATAGCACGATACCCGGCACTCCTGATAGCACGAGGCCGTCCACAGCTTTTCCCGCAGTTATCCCCGTGCCGTGGACGGCACGGGCCGGAAGGTCAGCAGTTCCAGCCTTTCGCCCGGCATCGGCTCGATGCCCAGGACGTAGCCGGGCAGCGACTGCCGCGCGACCAGCACGCGCAGGTCGTAGGCGAAGTCCGAGAAGCGCGCCGCGCTGCCGGACTTGCGGTACAGGTGCCGGAAGTCGAATTGCCAGCCGCGTTCCTGCCGCCCGCCGTGCTTGCGTACCAGGCGGTACAGCCAGCGTTCGATGCCGCCCTTCAAGCGGAAATAGGCCGGGTCGATGGTCAGCACCAGGGCGGCGTCGAGCACGCCGGCATAGAACCAGTCCGGCAGGATCAGCTCGATGCCCAGCGGCGTGCCGCTGGCATCGGCCAGCTCGCGCCATTCGTTCACCCACGAAAAGCGGTGCAGCCGCCGGCCGGTGGTTTCGCGGATGGAAGTCGCTACGCTGGTCGATTGCAGCCGGTCGAGCGCGGCTTTCAGGCGCTGGTAGTCGTTGAGGGACGTGCCGCGCCCGATGAAGCGCAGGATTTCGTATGGGGTGGCGTGTATCAAGCGCGACGGACGAATGCCTGCGTCGCGCGCTTCCACGATCTGCGAGGCCGCCCAAATCAAAACGTCGGCGTCCCATATCGTGGCGATGCCATGCTCGGCCGTGCCTTCCACGCGGATGGTGATGTTCCCGCTGCGGAAGTCGATCGGCGCCGTGCGCCGCGACTTCGCCAGCGAGAAGAACGGAAAGGCCATCAAGTCCTGGCTGTCGCGCGGCGCCATGCTGTCGCCCGGCAGCGCGCGGAACAGGTCGAGCTGTTCCCGCTGCTGCGATCGCTGCCCCGATGGCAGCGATGGGCTGGACATGACGATGGCCACCGGCGAGCCGACGATCAGCGGCCATCACGGTAGTCGCCCGCATGGCGCTCGGCGTATTCCGGGTCGGACGTGGCATCGAAGCTGCGCGCATCGGCCCAGGCGTCAAGGTCGGCTACGGCGTACATGACGCGCCGGCCGAACTTGCGGAACTTCGGCCCGCCGCCGATCACGCGCTGTTTCTCCAGCGTGCGCGGCGACAGGCGCAGGTATTCGGCGGCCTCGTCGTTGGTCAGGTAGCGTTGGGGCTGCACGGGCGCAGCGACAGCAGCGGCGGCAGGCCGCAAGGGAGCGGGTCGCATGGGATGTACCTCCATCAAGCCCGGCCACACCACGCGGCCGGATAGAGGCACTTTCAGGAAAGCAAGGCTTGCTGCTCAGGGACGTTTTGCAGGGGATGCAGAACGTCCCTCCCTGAGCGGCGGAAGCTGTGCAAGGCGACGATAGCCGCCGCGCATCAGTGCATCGCCCCGCCGTACCAGCCGGCGAACGCGGGCGCGCAAGGCGCTGTCGGCGTACCAGTCGTCGGCGACGGCATCGACGCCGAACAGCCCTTCGGCCACGTCGCGCAGAGACGCGCCCGCGAGGGTGCCGTCGAGCGCCTGGAGCGTGTTCAACTCCAGCAACGCAGCGGGTGCCGGCCGCGACCGCGCCGTTCCCGCTGATGCTGCATCGCCAGCGGCGGCCAGCTTGTTCAGTTCGGTCGCCAGCGCCTGATAGCGCCCGCAGGATGCGGCGCAGGCGCGGATGGCATAGGCGTAGGCCATGCCGTCCTCCAGGCCGGGAGCGATCACCAGCCGCAGGCAGCAGCCCGGCCAGCGTGCCAGCAGCACCAGGCGCTTGCCATCGTGGATCAGGTGCTTTTGGCCGGGGAGGCGCCAGAACGCGAAGGCCACCGCGTCGGGCGGCGGGTCGGCATCCGGGTAGAGCTGCACCACCGCATCGTGATCGGGGAACCAGGCCGGATGCGCGTCGCGCGCATCCAGGGCGGGATCTTCCAGCAGGCGCAATCCCCAGCGCGCGGCGGCCTCTGGCCGGCGGCGCCGGCGCAGCCAGTCGCGGCGGTAGTCGGGGTGACGGCGCAGGTATTCCCACGCCAGCGCGGGGCCGTCGAGGTGCAGCGTGTAGAGATACGCGGCGGTCGGATACCAGTGTTCGGCGCTCGGGTCAGCCATGACGCGGCCTCCTGTCATTCAGCAGGAACGTCGCCACGGATTCCGCCGTGCGAGAGCTATCGAGTCGCCATCAAGTCGTCATCAAAATCGGGGTAGGCTGTAACTGCTGGTGTCAAGACTGATTCGCTCCAAGGCATTGCGGAAATCGTCTCAATGCGACGGCTGCGCCGCCACAAGAATGGTGCGCAGCATGGAGCACCGTGCAGCAGCCCGCGCCAAAGATCATGACTGTTTGCAACAGAAGCGCACCGCTTCGGTGCAAGAGTGCGGATTCAGACCGCACAGGTCTTGGGTAAGACTGAAATAGTCAGAATGCGCCGTCGTTGGCTGGGACTGCTCAGTCGGTGATCGAGCCGTTTTCCTCGGCCAGTCGCAGGTACTCCGACAGCAGCCGCACGGGCTGGAAGTAGCGATCGCGCATCACCGGCTGCTTGCGCGGCCCGACGATGGACGCCAGATCGGACAGCTTCACATGGCCCAGGCCGGGCATGCCTATTCCCAGGTCGATCAGCCCCCATGCCGTATCGCCATCGGCCGGGTCGAGCGCGGCCAGCAGCCAGGTGGCGTGCGCGTCAGGGGTGAACAGTCGCACCGCCGGCATCGGGTCGATGCTTCGGCCAGCGGCGCGTGCCGCGCCGACGGCAAGCAGTTGCGCCTGCTGTTCAGCGGTGACGAGCGGCTGGGTCATGGCCCGAATCCCCACGCATTCGAGGATGCACGGATACGATTTTCCACCGAAGCGCGGAACCACCGAAGCGGATGCGTGCTTTGGCGGGCAAGCACGAAGGCGCAAGCCATCGAATCCGTACATGCACGGAAACGCAGAAGCGGAATTACGCAGGCCAGGCAAGACACAGATGCGGTTCCCCGATTCTGTCGGAATCCACCCATGCGGATTTCCGTAAAAGCACGAAAGCGGTTCGGCCAGGCAGGAATGAACACTTTAGATTGTAGCCCTATTGGGTGCAATGGGCTGTCATCTTGGTTTTTACGGGGAAACCAAGTTGGTGACAGCGAAACACTCATTGGCGACGGCAATACGGACGGTCAGGAAAGCGCGCGGCTTGAGCCAGGAAGCGTTCTCCGACGTGTCCAGCCGCACTTACATGAGTTCGCTGGAGCGCGACCTGAAAAGCCCGACCATGCACAAGCTGACCGAGCTGTGCGAGGTCATGGACGTGCATCCGCTCACGTTGCTGACGCTAGCCTATGCCGGCGACAGCACGCGCAAGGCCGATCAGCTTCTGGCGCAGGTGCGCCAGGAGCTTGAGGCGGTGTTGAAGGAACGCGACACGCCGTAGGCGCGTGCGTGACGTGCTGCGCCAGCAGCACGGCGCCCCGCCGCAATGGGCGGGGTGCGGTGGGCGGCCGTCAGGCCGCCTTGGGCTTGTTGCGCGACCAGATCAGGTCGTGCGTGCCGTCCTCGTTCTCGATCAGGCGGGCATAGACCGTCGCCGGGAACGAAGGATCGTCGAGGGATACGGACACGTAGGGCCGCCCGGCTTCGCTGGTCTTCTTCCACGCCGCGCCGATGTCGTGGCCGGCCGCCTGAAGGCGGAAGTCGGGGGCGTTCTCGGTGTCGCCCTTGTCGTTGGGAATCAGCTTGACCTTGACGTTCAGGGTCAGGGTGCGGAGCTGGCCGGTGAAGCCGTCTTTCTCTGCGGTGAAGGTGCCGATGTTAGCCATGATGTTTCTCCTTTCGGGTTGAACAAGGTCGCGCCAGTGCGTCCTTGTTGTGATCCGGCCGGCGGGGGATGGGCTGGCCGCACCGCGCAGCGGTCGCAACACCGTGGAGAGCCTGGAAGCGAAAAGAATTTGTCCCGCGAGGAATGCGCGCAGCGCAGGGGAAATTGTTTTCGCTGGAAGGTTGCGGCCATGAAGCCCAAGGCGCAGCCGTTCCCTCGCCAGGATTCACGACAAGCCAAGGACGCACCGGCCGCCCGCTCCCGAATGGAGACGTGGCCGACTCGGCATCCCCGCATGACGGCTTCACCGGCTTGCGCTCTGACGCGGGCAAGGCCAATACCCCAACGACGAGCGAGAGCGCTCCTTGCCGCAGATTGCGACGACGTGGTTGAGGCGTGGCGTGGATGCTCCATAGCGAAGCCGGGTGGCGTGTCGGTGAACCGTCCTTCGTGACGTACATGCGCGAACCGCCAGCGTCGAGGACGGCACGCTTTGGCACAACCTGCCGCAGCAAGCCGGGGCGTAGCCCCACAAGCCCCGCCCATTGCGGCGGGGCGCCATCGAAACCTTGCCCGCGCCAGCGGGCGCCGATGGCTGTACCGCGTGCAAGGCAGTTGCACGTCCGCCACGTCGCCGCCTGGTCGAAGGCGGCGACGTGGCGATTTTGCTCTGGACGCTGGAACCGGGCGCGGCCACCGCCGCGCCCGGTTCTTCGACCACCGGCCCCAAGGCGGAACGGCTTGGGGCCGGTGCTGCTCGTTATTCCTTGGTTTCGATGATCCACCACACGGCACGCGGCAAGGCGCGGCCCGTGATGGGATGCAAGTCGGTCAGGTCGGCGCAGGCTGTCCAGCCAGGGGGCGGACGGTAGCCGCGCACGTCGCCTTCGCCGTGCCAGCGGCGAGCGCGTACCGTGCCGGGCGCATAGGTCGCCGCCATGCGCGGGCGGCTGGTGGTGGTGCGGGTCATGGAGGCTTCTCCTTCAAGCGAAGCGCCCCGGTCAAGGCCGGGGCGCTTGCCTTCGGCGCGGGTCAAGCGGCCAGTGCCTCGGCGGGTTCATCCGCCATTGCCTCGGCATCCTCCGGGGCGTCCTGCGCCTGCGTTTCCTCCGGCGCAGCTTCCGGGCCTTCGGTCTTGAAGATGGCGGGCATCCAGCCCGTACCATCGGCCAGCCGTTCCGCCTCGCTGGCAATGTCGGCCTTCTTCAACTTCGCCAGTCGGGCAGCGTGCGACGGTGCGAACTCGCCCACGGCTTCCAGAATCGCGGCCTTCGGCACATGCTGGAAATACCCGTCTGCGGTGGGCTGCCACCATGCCGCCATGTCCAGCCCCACGGCCTGCGCCAGTTCCGCGCCCGGCTGGTGCGCCGTGGCGCGAGGCGTCACCACGTCCACGGCCGCCGCCACGCATACCGCCAGCAGCCGCACCAGTTCGCCTTGCTCCATCGCCAGCAGCGCGGCGAACAGTTCGGCGCTGTCCTGCGGCAGCGCTTCGCCCGCGACCCGCTGCAACTCGCGCAGAGCCACGGCGGCGCGCGATTCGGGCCAGTCGGGGGCCATGCCTTCCAGCCGGTCTTGCACTTTCAGGCTGACGCCCAGCAGCAAGTCGTGGCCGTAGTGGCTGTCCTGCAAGACGGTCTGCACCATGCCATGCACCAGCGCGGCCAGCGCGACTTGCGGATGCCGGGCCACTTCGATTTGCAGCGCGGCAGTGCGATGCGCGCTCAAACGCTGCGCCAGCCGGTCGGACAGGCTCGCGGCCTTGGGTTGCTCGGCGTCCTCGCCTTCGTCGTCGTTCCCGGCTTCACCTTCCGCGCTGCCGAAACCCTGCCGCAAGCGTTCCAGCGTGCGCAGCGCCTTGGCTTCGGCTTCGCGCAGCAGCCCGCGATGAATCACGGCTTCGCCGCTGCGGTCGAGGGTGACGATGGCACCGGCCACGGCGCGCACGTCCGGGGCGTAGCCCTGCAAGGCTTCCTCCACGGCTTGCAGTTCCCCGGCGACCTGTTCGCGGCGCGGTTCCAGCGCTTCGGTCTTGTCCTCGTCCTCGGCGTCGTAGGCTTCTTCCAGTTCGGCGTCGATCTTGTCGAGGCGGGTTTGCAGCGATGCGATGCGGCGGGCTTCGCGGGCGCTCGGTTCGCGGCGCTGGCGCGGCGCGTTCTGGAACGCCTGCCGCTCAGCGTAGCTCATGTGCGGCACGGCTTCGACCCACGCCCAACCTTCGGCGCGCACGTCCCCGGCCAGCGCATCCAGCTTGTCGCGCACCAGCGTTTCCAGCAGCGCGGCGTCGGTCAGGTAGGTTCCGGCATCGCCTTCCGCGAACAGGTCGCGGCGGATGCCACCGCCCGCCGCCGTGTAGGCGTCCAGCCCGGCGAAGCGCACCAGCGGATGCGTGGCGTCGATTTCGCGCTCGGTCAGGCGTTCGCGCAGCGCGGACGCGCCACGCTGCCATTCGGGCGCACCGTAGAAAGCGGCTTCCTGCGCGGCGTGGTCGTCGGTGATGGTCAGGGCCATCAACTGTTCCAGCGTGACGGCTGCGGCCCGGTAGTCCGCCAGCAGGCGCGGCGAGACGTTGGCCAGCTTCAAGCGGCGCTGCACCACCAGCGGGGACACGCCGAAGTCGGCGGCAATGTCCTCGATGGGCCGGCCTTCCTTGACCAGCGCGGCGAACGCCTCGAACTGGTCGGCCGGGTGCATCTGCTCGCGCAGCAGGTTTTCCGCGAGGCTGACGGTACGGGCCGAAGCGTCCGGCACCAGCAGGCAAGGCACCTCAAAGTCGGCGGCGATGCGTTTCTTCTTCGCCAGCAGCTTCAACGCGGTCAGTCGGCGGTCGCCCGCCACCACTTCGTATTGCTCGCCATCGGCGGACAGGATGACAACGAGGTTTTGCAGCAGACCGATGCGGGCGATGCTCGCGGCCAGTTCGGGAATGGACAGGCGCGGGGTCTTGCGTGCGTTGCGCTTGGAACGGCGCGGCAGCAACTGCGAGAGCGGAACCAAAATCAGGTTCTTGGTCGGGTCGGCCACTTCCAGCGGCGCGGCGGTTTCGATGGCACGGGTTTCGATTTGGGTAACGGCGTTCATGGTGATAACTCCTATCGGTTCAGGGATGCAGCAGCGAAAGAAACGGCAAGGGCTGCTGCCTGCCCCTGCCGCGTGGGGAATCAGGCTTTCAACTGGCGCAGGCCATCGGCCAGCATCCAGAGGGCGCGATTGAGGCGCACATCGGAATCAATGCCCTGCACGGGGCGGGTCTGCTGGCGGCGTCCGTTGGCGCTGCGGCCATGCAATCCGCCTTTGGTCAGGTTTTCTTGCGTGCGGTTGAACACGCTCCACAAGTCCGGGCGGCGGTCGTCGAACCGGCGCGGCATCAGGATTTGCGATTCCGTGATGGGCGCGGGCTTGTTGTCGGTGGGGTCGTACTTGAGGGCCAGTGCAGCGCGGGCGAATACTTCGGCTTCGCCATCGTCCAGCGTGATGCCGCGCATCAGGTCGCGGGATTCCTTCACGCGCTCGAAGCCGCTCAACACCTCGAAAGCGCCTTCGATGACAGAACCGGCTACGTCGCCTTTGTGGGGCACGCGCACATCGGCCACGGTGTCGCCGCACACAAGGCCATTGCTGCAAACGAACCGGAACATGCCGGCCAGCATCTGATAGCTGCTCGTGCCATCGTGCGAGTTCAGCAGGACGATTTCATTGGCTTCCGCGCCGTTGATCTGGCTGGCGTGGCGCAGGCGGATCATGTGCTTGGTGTGCTCGCGCTTGCCTTCGTCGCGCACGCGGGTCTGCGTCACCATGAAGGGCTGGAACCCTTCTTTACGAAGCTCGGTCAGCACGGCGGCGGTGGGGATGTAGCTGTACCGCTCGGAACGGCTCTCATGCGGGGCGTCCGCGAAGATGGACGGGGCCACCCTGCGGATTTGGTCATCGGACAGCGGGTAGTCGCTGCGCAATGCTGGGGAACGGGAAGCGAAACGGGATGCGAGTTGCATGGTCTTTCTCCTGACAAAAAGAGGTTTGCTGTTCACACCGCACACCGGATTCCTAGATTCGGAGCCCAGCCTTTCGGCTGTTTGGTGCGGTCGGCGAGAGGAACCCGGTTGGCCCTGTTGCCACCGTCTTTCCTGAGTTCATCGCCCGCGACGGTCAGGAGCGCGCGAACGGGTGCTGTCAAGGAAACAAGCGCAGGGGGTGGTGCGGCCCGCAGCGCAGCGAGGACACGGCCCTGCGCGCCTTGACTGCGCACGGGCGCGGGCTACAGTCGCGGACAAGGTGATGGAGTCAGGAAAGACGGCTGGACATGGCAACGGCCTTCTCCTTGCGCTGACCGCACGGCAAGCGAAGCGCGCAGGCCCGGATCTGGAAGCCGGGCCGGAGGCGTCAGCCGAGCGGAGCGAGGGAACGATGGAAGCCCGTCAGGGGCGAGACTCGCGCAGCGAGGCTCGATGCGAAGCACGACAGCGCGACCGGCCATGTTTCTTGGCCGGGGACGCCCAGCTCTGCGCCCCTATCTCGTCAACGTGGTCGAACATTACGATGGCACACGGTAAAATAATGACCGGGTGTTAGCTGCATGCCGCAGCGGGACAGGTTCATGCGTCGGTCGGGCCGCCACGCGGAGTTCTCACGACCATGCACCGCCACACCCAGCGGCAAGAGTTGCCGCGTGCCCAGCTTTTGGCCGAACGCGCCTTCGCTACCCTCGAACGCTTCCTGCACATCGAGGCCGCCAGCGGCATCGTGCTGCTCATTGCCGCTGCCGCAGCCCTGATCTGGGCGAATTCGTCCTTCGCACATAGCTATCACGCGCTCTGGCACCTGCCGCTGTCAGTTGCTATCGGCAACTTCGCGTTTTCCCAATCGCTGCATTTCTGGATCAACGATGCGTTGATGACCGTTTTCTTCCTGGTCGTCGGCATGGAGATCCGCCGCGAAATCCACGAAGGCGCGTTGAGTGACCTGAAACAAGCCAGCCTGCCGATCATGGCCGCCATCGGTGGCGTCGCCGTGCCGGCGCTGATCTACCTGGGCCTCAACACCGACCCGGCACGGCAGCACGGATGGGCCGTGCCCACGGCCACGGACATTGCCTTTGCCGTGGGCGTGCTGGCGCTGTTGGGGCGTTCGATCCCCTCGAACGTGCGGGTGTTCCTGCTGGCGCTGGCGATCATCGACGACATCATCGCCGTGCTCATCATCGCGCTGTTCTACTCCGGCGGCCTGGACTATCACGGCTTTCTCGTCGCCGGCCTGGGCCTGCTGATGGTGCTCGGTTTCCAGCAAATCGGCATCGGTTCGGCCTATGCCTATGTGCTGCCCGGCGCCGTCACCTGGATCGGCCTGCTGATGACCGGCGCGCACCCGACGCTGGCGGGTGTCGTACTCGGCATGATGACGCCAGTGGTGCCGCTGCGCACGCGCGAGCGGCCGCTGGACGTGGTGACGCGCACGGCCGAGGCGTTGCGCGACCACGATGAACGCGCAGCGAAGAACGCGAGCCACCTGGCGCAGCCGTTGAAGCAACTCCGACTGGCCCAACGCGAACTGCTGCCGCCCGTGGTTCGGGTGCAAATGGCGCTGCATCCGTGGGTGGCCTACGGCATCATGCCGCTGTTCGCGCTCGCCAATGCCGGCGTCAGCTTCGGCGGCATTGACCTGTCCGCTGTCGGCCCGCAATGGGTCATGGGCGGCGTGGCCCTGGCGTTGGTCGCCGGCAAGCCGCTGGGCATCATCGGCGCAAGTTGGCTGATGGTGCGGCTGGGCTGGTGCCGCCTGCCACCTGGCGTTTCTTGGGGCGGCATCGCCTTGATCGGCCTGCTGGCCGGCATCGGCTTCACCATGTCCATCTTCATCGCCATGCTCGCCTTCAACGATGAAGCATTGCTGGGCGCGGCCAAGCTTGGCGTGCTGCTCGGCTCGCTGGTCGCGGCCGTGCTGGGACTGGCGTGGGGCATCGTGTACCGACGCAGTCGCCAGAGCGCATAAACGGCCGCGCCGGCGCAGCCGGGGCGGCGGTATCTAGGGGCGCCAAGCGCAGCGCGGCGGGGATGGCCGCAGGGCCTTCCCCTGGAGTGCAAGCGAAGCGCGCAACGCCGTAGACGCGAAGGCATCGGCACGGGGCGCAGCAGAAAAAAGCGCGTCGCCCCGAAGAACAGCGCGCCGGATGGCCGCCGTGCGATCAGTGCGCGGTCATCGCCTGTAACTGCTCAATCACGCCGGGTTCAACGAACACGCATGGCTGCATGTCCTCGATCGGCACGTTGAACACATCGGCGAACACCTCGCGTTTCAGGTGCGCCAAGCGGCCGGTACGGTATGCCTGTTCGGGCTTCATGCGGCCGCTGGCCTGCGAGCCGCTGCGCTGCGGGTCGCATTCGACCAAGGCGACAAAGCCATCGTCGGACAGCTTCTGATGTTCAGGGCATAAGCCCCAGCCGGTCGCCGTGTGGCGCTCCATGCTCGCGCGCAGGCGCTTGTCCAGTAGGATCGCGCCGGTGTCGAAGCGAGTGCCGCAGACCAGGCAAACGCGTTGTTCGAGGGAAACGTGCGATTTGTCGTTCATGACGGTTCTCCGGTTGCAGGGGCGGAATTGCCCGGAACCGTCGCCAGCACGGCGCAGCGCAGCAGTCAGGGGTCGAGGACGGCCGCCAGGCCGCAAGCGTGCGCAGCACGCGCAGCCCTTGAGTGCGAGAACGACGTGGTACGGTGAAGGGGACAGCAAGACCACCCAGCTACCTTCAACGAAGGGCCGGACAGACAAGCGGAGCACGCAGGCCCGCGAGAGCAAAAAGGCAATATGCTGGATTCGCCAGACACCATCTGGCGAATCTCGGATATTGCGCTTGCGGGCCGAAGGCGTCAGGGGTCAAAGCCGTATGGCCGCGACTCGGCATGAAGCGCGGGGCGCGCGCGAGCCCGACGGCGACACGCCGGGACACCATGAAGCCTTGTCGCCCATTTCCTCTTCTTATAATTCAATGATTGTTGTATTATCGAACAATGAACGAAGATCAAGCCGTTTCCGCCCTGAGTGCTCTCGCCCACACGCAACGACTGCGCGTATTTCGCGCCCTGGTCGTCGCCGGGCCAGAAGGACTCACGCCCAGCGTCCTCGCCGACCAGCTCGACGTGGCCCGCAACACGCTGTCCTTCCATCTGAAAGAGCTGGCCCACGCCGGCCTCGTCAGCATCGAGCAGCAGGGCCGCAACCTGATCTACCGCGCCGAGTACGGCCATATGAACGGCCTGATCGGCTACCTGACCGAGCATTGCTGCCAGGGCGGCACTTGCGAGGTTAGCGAGGTTTCCGATTCCCCTGCCTGCAACTGCTGACGCCATGACCGAAACCACCTACAACGCGCTGTTCATCTGCACGGGCAATTCTGCCCGTTCCATCCTCGCCGAAGGCTTGCTCAATGAGCTGGGCCAAGGCCGCTTCCGTGCCTGGTCGGCCGGCAGCCACCCGAAGGGCAAAGTGCATCCGCTGGCACTCGCCACGCTGGAACGCCTGCGCCTGCCGACCACGGGCTACCGCAGCAAGAGCTGGGACGAGTTCGTGGCACCCGATGCGCCGGTGTTCGACTTCATCTTCACCGTCTGCGACAACGCCGCCGGCGAAGCCTGCCCGCTGTGGCCGGGCAAGCCCGTCTCGGCGCATTGGGGCGTGCCTGACCCGGCCGCGGTCGAAAGCAGCGAAGAAGCCCAGCGCAAGGCTTTCATGGATGCGGCTATTACGCTGCGCCGACGCATCGAACTGTTCCTGTCGCTGCCCCTCCAGCGCCTCGATGCCATGTCCTTGCAGCACGAGCTGCATGACATTGGCCGCAAGTGAGGCCGCCATGACCGCCAGTGCCTCCGCCGGCCGCGCGCCGGCTGTCCCCTCCATGAGCGTGTTCGAGCGATACCTGACCATGTGGGTGCTGCTGTGCATCGCCTGCGGCATCGTGCTCGGCCAGCTTGCGCCCGGCATGTTTCAGGCCATCGGCCGCATGGAAGTCGCCCAAGTCAATCTGCCGGTCGGCGTGCTGATCTGGGTCATGGTGATCCCAATGCTGCTCAAGGTGGATTTCGGTGCGCTCGGCCAGGTCAAACAGCACTGGCGCGGCATCGGCGTGACGTTATTCGTCAACTGGGCAGTCAAGCCGTTCTCGATGGCACTGCTGGCGTGGATCTTCATTCGGCACGTCTTCGCCGACTGGCTGCCGGCCGACCAGCTCGACAGCTACGTGGCCGGCCTGATCCTGCTGGCTGCCGCGCCCTGCACGGCAATGGTGTTTGTCTGGAGCCGGCTGACCGGCGGCGACCCGGTGTTCACGCTGTCGCAGGTGGCTCTGAACGACACCATCATGGTGTTCGCCTTCGCGCCCATCGTCGCGCTGCTGCTGGGCCTATCGGCCATCACCGTGCCGTGGGACACGCTCCTGACCTCGGTGGTGCTCTACATCGTCATCCCGGTCATCGTCGCGCAACTCTGGCGGCGGGCGCTGCTGCGCCGGGGCCAGGCCGCGTTCGACCGGGCACTGGAGCGCATCGGCCCGCTGTCGATCGCCGCGCTGTTGCTAACGCTGGTGCTGCTGTTCGCCTTCCAAGGCCAGGCCATCCTGCAACAGCCGCTGGTCATCGCCATACTGGCGGTGCCGATCCTGATCCAGGTGTTCTTCAATTCCGGCCTGGCCTATTTGCTAAACCGGCAGGCGGGCGAGCGGCATTGCATCGCCGGCCCCTCGGCACTGATCGGTGCGAGCAACTTCTTCGAGCTGGCTGTGGCCGCCGCCATCAGCCTGTTTGGTTTCCATTCCGGCGCGGCGCTGGCCACCGTGGTCGGCGTGCTGATCGAAGTGCCGGTGATGCTGCTGGTGGTGCGCGTGGTCAACCGCTCGCGCGGCTGGTACGAGCGCGGCCACACCACGAACTGAGAGAAACCTATGAGCACGATTTATCACAACCCGAATTGCGGCACCTCACGCAACGTGCTGGCCCTGATCCGCAACAGCGGCGAGGAGCCCACGGTCATCGAGTACCTCAAGACGCCACCGACGCGGGAAACGCTGGTCAAGCTGCTGGTCGACGCCGGCCTGGGCGTGCGCGACGTGCTGCGCGAGAAAGGCACGCCCTATGCGGAGCTGGGCCTGGCCGACCCGAAATGGACGGATGACCAGTTGCTCGATGCCATCGGGCAGCATCCGATCCTGCTGAACCGGCCCATCGTGGTCACGCCCTTGGGCACGAAACTGTGCCGCCCCTCGGAAGCCGTGCTGGACATTCTGCCGAATCCGCAGCGCGGCGCTTTCAGCAAGGAAGATGGCGAGCCGGTGGTGGATGCGCGGGGGCAGCGTGTCTGATTCCCGTATCGACCTGCCGAACCTTGATGCCACGCTGTTCCAGCAACCAGACAACGAACGACTGCTGACACACGAACGCGCCACGCACGCGCCGCGCTTCCTGCTGCTCTACGGTTCGCTGCGCGAACGCTCGTACAGCCGCCTTGCGGCCGAAGAAGCCGCACGCATCCTGCGTGCGCTCGGCGGCGAAACGCGGTTCTTCAATCCTTCGGGCCTGCCGCTGGTGGACGATGCCACCGAAGATCATCCGAAGGCCAATGAACTGCGCGAACTGGCGCAATGGGCCGAAGGCATGGTGTGGTGTTCTCCGGAGCGCCACGGCGCGATGACCGGCCTGATGAAGACGCAAATCGACTGGATTCCGCTGTCGTCCGGCGCAGTGCGCCCGACGCAGGGCAAGACGTTGGCGGTGATGCAGGTATCAGGCGGCTCGCAGTCGTTCAACGCGGTCAATCAGATGCGCGTGCTGGGCCGCTGGATGCGGATGCTGACCATCCCGAACCAGTCCTCAGTCGCCAAGGCATACCAGGAATTCGACGAAGCCGGGCGCATGAAGCCCTCGGCCTACTACGACCGCATCGTGGACGTGATGGAAGAACTGATGAAGTTCACCCTACTAACGCGCGACGTGGCCCCGTATCTGGTGGATCGGTACAGCGAGCGCAAGGAAAGCGCCGAAGCGTTGTCCAAGCGCATGAAACAGGAGTCGATTTGATGCCAGAGCCAGCCACCGCTGAGCGCGACAACGCCTGGCGCGTTTTTCTGGTCTTTCTGCGGCTGGGGCTGACCTCCTTCGGCGGGCCGATCGCGCACTTGGGCTACTTCCGCACGGAGTTCGTCGAGCGCCGCCGCTGGCTGGACGATCGCAGCTACGCCGATCTGGTCGCGCTATGCCAGTTCCTGCCAGGGCCGGCCAGCAGCCAGGTCGGCATGGCGCTTGGCCTGGGCCGTGCTGGCGGATGGGGCGCGCTGGCGGCTTGGATCGGATTCACGATGCCCTCGGCGCTGGCGCTGATCCTGTTCGCCTACGGCATTTCCGAATACCACGCGCTCGCTGAAGCCGGCTGGGTGCATGGCTTGAAAGTCGTGGCCGTCGCCGTGGTGGCGCAAGCGGTGTGGGGCATGGCGAAAACGCTGTGCCCCGACCGGCCCCGCGCCGCGCTGGCGATCCTGGCCGCGTTGCTGACACTGTTGCTGCCGTCGGCCTGGATGCAAGTCGCGGCCATCGCCATGACGGGCCTGATCGGTCGCTGGTGGCTGCAACTGCCGCCGCTTCCGGCAGCGCATCTGGCCTCGTATGCGGTGTCGCGCCGTACTGGCGCGATGGCGTTGGGCTTGCTGGCCGTGTTTCTGCTCGGTCTGCCATTGTGGGCGGCGGCCAGCGGCTCGACGTTGGCTGCGCTGATCGACGGCTTCTTCCGCGCCGGCGCGCTGGTATTCGGTGGCGGCCATGTCGTGCTGCCGCTGCTGCAAGCAGCCACCGGCTCGACCGGCGTGGTCGGCAATGCCGATTTCCTGGCCGGCTACGGTGCGGCGCAGGCCGTCCCGGGGCCGCTGTTCACCTTCGCGGCCTATCTCGGCACGGTGGCCGACTGGCCCTTGCACGGCTGGTTTGGTGGGCTGGTGCTGCTGGTCGTGATCTTCGTGCCGGCCTTCCTCGTGCTGATCGGCACGCTACCGTTCTGGCAGCGGCTGCGCCACCGCCACGACATCCAAGCTGCAATGGCGGGCATTAACGCGGGCGTGGTCGGCATCCTGCTGTCCGCGCTCTACGACCCGGTATGGACGAGCGCCATCCACGGACGCACCGATTTCGCTCTGGCCTTGGCCGCCTTCGGTCTGCTGGTCTATGGACGCTTGCCGCCGGTGCTCGTGGTCGTGCTGGCCGCCGTAGCGGGGCAAATCCTGTCTGCCTGATCCTGCGCAGAATCAGGGGGCTGCTGCGTCATGCACCTGGGTGTGGTGGGCATCAGGCGCATGCGGGTAGGCAGACCGGGTGGCTGTGATTCGACACGACGAACGGGATGCAGCCCGCGAACCCGGCGGCGACACGCCGGGACACGCGAATGCGGTCTGAACTACTCGGTGTCCTGCATGCGCTGCTCGATCTGCAATCGCGCCCGTTCGGTCGCCTGCTGCAACTTCTCGCCCAGCACCGCACGCGGCGGTAAGCTGGTCAGGTACTCGGCAACGTGGATGCCCGACTTGTCCAGCTCCAGCAATTCGATCTGCTCGCGCTTCTTGCCCGTGCAAAGGATGATCCCCAGCGGCGAGGCTTCTTCCGGCTCCCGTTCGTGCTTGTCGAGCCAGCGAAGGTAAAGTTCCATCTGCCCCTTGTAGGCCGCCTTGAACTCGCCGATCTTCAATTCCATCGCTACCAGCCGCCGCAGCTTGCGGTTGTAGAACAGCAGGTCGAGGTGGAAATCCTCGTCGTCGATCTGGATGCGCTTCTGCCGGGCGACGAAGGAGAAACCCGCTCCCAGCTCCAGCAGGAAGGATTCCATTTCGCGGATGATCGCCGCCTCCAGGTCGCTTTCCTGCCAGCTATCCCGCAGGCCCAGGAAATCGAGAATGTACGGGTCGCGCATGACCAGCGCGGGGGTCATGCGCTGCGCATCGCGCAGGGTTGCCAGTTCCTGCGCGATGGTTTCTTCTGGCTTTTGGGACAGCGCCGTGCGCTCGTACAGCATCGAGTCGATGCGCTCGCGCAGTGTCCGCACACTCCAGCGTTGGGTACTAGCCATCTGCGCGTAGTAGTCCCGCTGGAGCGGGTCTTTCAGCGGCATCAGGGCGATGAAGTGCGTCCAGCTCAATTCTCGTATCAGTGATACGAGAATTCGCTCGTCGGGGAAGGTGGCGGCGAACTGCACCATCCGGCGCAGGTTCTGCTCGGCAAAGCTGCCGCCGTACTCCTTCACCAACTGCGCCGCCAGGTTCGGCAGGACTTCCTTGCCATAGGCGCCCCGGCGCCCGTCCAAGACCTGCGAACGGATTCGCTGGCCGATGCGCCAGTAAAGCATCGTCAGCTCGCTATTCACCGTCGAGGCGGCGCGCTTGCGCGCCGCCTCGATCAGTGCCCGGATGTCGCCCAGCAGCGCCGAAGGTGCTGCTGGCGAAGGAACGGATGCCTTGCGCCTGTTCATGCGATGGCCTCCTGGGGCTGCCGCGCGCCCGTGATGGCCTGGCGCCGGCTCGCCACCAGTTCGGCCGCATCGCGCACCGGCTTGTCCTCGGTGTGGACGTAGTGCATGAACATCGCCACGGTCTTATGCCCCGTCAGCTTCATGCCTACCTTGGGCGGCACGCCCGAATTGGCAATGTCGGTCGTGGAGCGATGGCGGATGCCGTGCGTGCCGACGTGCGGGACGCCGGCGGCCTTGAGCACCCGGCACCATCCCCCATAGTGCTCGCCAAAGGTCAGGTGCTTGGTCGGGTCATTGGGCGACGGCAGGACGTAGGGGCAACCGTCCCGGCGCGGTGCGGTCGAGAACAGCCGATAGGCTTCCGCGCTCATGGGCTTGGAAAGGCCGCCGGTCTTGCTGTCAGGCCACACCACGCGCCGATTCTCCAGGTCGATCCAGCTCCATTCGAGCGTGCAGATTTCGGAGCGGCGGCCGGCGAACTCGAATTGCAGGCGGATCGCCAGCGGGATGACGTAGTTCTCCAGTCCTTCCGCCTCCAGCTTCTCCAATTGGCGGAAGATCAGCGCCAGCTCGTCGTCCACGATGAGCCGGGTTTCCTCGCCGGGCGGGTACATCGGGACGTGGCGGCACGGGTTCGTGCCGTCCGGGCGGTAGCCCCACACTTCGGCCAGGTTGAACATCTTGCGCAGCACGCCGAAGGCGTTGTTCGCCTCGGCCGGCTTGTAGGCCAGCTTCTCCATCAGCCCGGCAATGTCGGGCCGCTTCACGTCCTGCACCTTCTTGCGGCCGATCAGCGGGACGATGCAGCGGTCGATGACTGCCTGATAGCCGCGCTGCGTGCTGGGCTTGTTGCGCTTCTTGGAGTAGTCCTCCATGAACTTTTTGCACAGCGCTTCGACCGTGGGCGCCTTGCGCGCCTCGGCCTTGGCGCCGCCGGGGTCGCCGCCCCGGCGAACCTCGGCCAGCCAGTCCTGCGCCATGACGCGGGCCTGCTCCACGGTCAGTTCCCCGAACAGGCCCAGCGAGGGCTTGCGGGGCTGCCCGGAGTTCGTGCGGTACTGGAGCATGAACACCCGGCGGCCCTTCGGGGTAATCTTGCAGAGGAAACCCGGCACCACGGTATCCCGTAGTTCGATGTCCTTGGCCTGGGGTTGCGCCGACTCTACGGCGGTCTTGGTGAGCTTGATCTTCGCCATGATGACTCCTTGGAACGACCCGAATTCCAAGAGCCAGATAGGAGCGGCGCGAGGGAAAACCGGGTCAAGTTTCAGAAAGCACCGGCATATGATGGACGCGCGTAAGTTCTTGATAAACCTTCTGTATCGAGCTACGGCGCAGTCCAGCGAAGTACCGGGCTGGAGTCATCGTCAAACAAAAAAGCTCTAAGGCCCGAGCAGCGCAAGGCGCTCGTGGGCCACCTGATGGATCGCTATCGTGTTGGGATTCGTCGTGCCTGCAGTGTGGTCAAGCAGAGTCGCTCATCTTGGTATTACCAACCCGAGGAGAAGCACGATGCTCCATTGCTTCGCCGGATCGAGGAGGTTGCTGTCACGCGCGTCCGGTACGGGTTCTGGCGGATCTTCGTGCTATTGCGTCGTGAAGGCTGGAAGGATAACCACAAGCGTGTGTATCGGTTGTATTGCCAGGCTGGCCTCAATTTGCGGCGTAAGCGTCCACGCCGACGCAAGGCAGCTGCCCATCGCTTGGAGCGCCCCGTGTTGACGGCCCCCAACCAGGTCTGGAGCATGGACTTCGTGGCTGATGCCCTGTTCGATGGCCGTCGCTTCCGTGCATTGGCCGTTGTGGACAACTTCACCAAGGAGAGCCTGGTTATCGAAGTGGACCAGCAACTCAAGGGTGAAGACGTGGTGGCCGTGATGGAGCGGCTACGTCATCAGCGCGATCTGCCGCAGCGCATCCAGACCGACAACGGCAGTGAGTTCATCTCGATCGTGATGGATCGCTGGGCTTATGACCACGGCGTGACCATGGATTATTCCCGCCCCGGCAAGCCAACCGACAACCCGTTCATCGAATCGTTCAATGGCAGCTTCCGCGATGAGTGCCTGAACATCCATTGGTTCCTGTCCCTGGACGATGCCAGACAGAAGATCGAAAGCTGGAGGATCGATTACAATCATTTCCGGACGCACTCTTCGATCGGCAACGTCCCCCCGGCCGAGTTCGCCGCCCGTTTCACTCCCCAACCCAAAGCCGAATTTTCCAGTTCTGCTCGGGCCTAACGCGGGGAGGAGGTCAATTGCTAATGGTGCCGGAGTAAGGGAGTATGCCAATAGGGGTGCAGCGAATGAAATTTTGGATGCGCGCACAAATGCCATAGCCAATGGCGCTGATCCGATTGCTGCAATGACAGCGAAGATCCAAGAGCAAATAGGAAATGGGGTCTACATATCCAAGCATCTGCGTGATGCTGGGGTGGATTTTAGGGATAGAGATTTAAGCGGAAAAGAGAAATCAATTCTTCGGGCTTCCGCTATTGATGCCGGTGCTGTAAACGTACTAAGAGAGGGGGTCCCTCCACATACTCATGTGGAATACTAAGGAGTTGAAGCATTGAAGATCATGTTCATGTTCGTGGCATTGGGCATCATCATTGCAGCTTTTTCCGCAAGTTGTGAATCCAGAACCCCCTTGTCTGAGGTTGCTGATATATCGATGAAGATAGGTAATTTGAATCCTGTCGAAGTTGGTATCTTAACCCCGAGCAATAAGTTTATACTTTTGAAGTCTGAGGAATTTGTTTGCCAAGGGGTTGTTGTGAAAGATGAAGTTCTTTCAATTGATCCATCTAGAGCGACTGGTTACTACTGGAGCCCGCAAGGAGGGCGAGATGAAGTTGTAGTTTTTTCAGAAGTTGGAAGCTATACAATATACGTGGCTGATAATTTGGAAACCGAGATCGAAAATTCAGCTTCTATCACCAAGCAGTACACAAACAAAAGAAAGCATGGGTTTACTGCTCTAGGCTCTTGCAGGGATTTGTAAAATTATAGGGTCTGTCAAACGAAGGGTCTGTCAAGGCAGGGCGAAAAGGGGTCGGGTTCATTTAGGCCTCATCGCAGCAAAAAGGGGGCAGGTTCATTTAAGGCCCCTTTCGCACCCAGGCCCCATCGGCCAAGTGCATGCCACAGCAAAAAGGGGTCAGGTTCATTTATGGCCTGGAGCTACGACGCCAACGGTAAAAAAGGGGTCAGGTTCATTTAGGTCTCGCCGCTAGGGAAAGGGGGTCAGGTTCATTTATGGCCTGGAGCTACGACGCCAACGGCAACGTGGCCTCGATCACCGACCACACCAGCGCCGGGCGGTAGACCCGGAGCATGGCCTACGACAATCGGGACCGCCTGCTGACGGTGGCCTCGCCGCTGTACCCGGGGGGTGCGACGTACGCCTACGACGTGCTGGACAACCTGACCCGGGTGACGGTGGCCGGCCGCCAAAAAGGGGTCGGGTTCATTTTCATAAGGCCCCTTTCTTCATAAGGCCCCTTTCGCATCCAGGCCCCATCGACAAAGTGCACGCCATGTTGCGAGAAAATGTACCTGACCCCATTGTGTACCATTGTGCTATGACTATCGAAATAATTCCATTCAGTAAGATCGAGAGTAGCGCGTCTGCTATAGATTTCTCGCACCACCTTCCCGAGTCAGTCTTAAGGGCGGACTTGGAAATTGTGACCTTCTTTGACCCTGGCGCTCTGGATTGGGCGGAATTCCTCAATGCCCTAGGGAGTTCGCTCCCAGAAAGAAGCAAGCGGTTCATCTATGTCCCAGGCCCGACAACTTTGGGGGAGGTCCCTCACAAGACTATTGCCGTTGATATGAGTACTAACTTCGGGGGCCTTGTAGATGCTTGGTCGTCCTCTGGGCTAGACGAAGATTGGAGCCCGTCCTGCATGGGCAGATACGCGCTCATTGAAGGGAATTCTCTTTGGGCTATATATATTGAGAAATCCATCTCGATTGGGCTCATTGCCGCGGAATCTGGCATTCCATTCACGGACAAGTTTAGGGTCAAAAATTCAGTTCAACGATCGGGATTCTCCTTGGGAGATACAAATAAACTAAAAGGCAACAAGCACTATATAGATATTCTCGGGAAAGAGGAGTGGTTGAGCTGGTGTCGTCAAATGTCAACCATGGAAGTCTAAGCAAAAAGGCAACAAAAAGGGTCGTGTTCCTTTAGACTCCTTTCGCGCCCAGGCTCATCGGCCATGTGCGCGCCATCTTGCAGGAAAATGTACCTGACCCCATTTGTTAAAAAAATCGGCGATGGGCTCTGTGAGAAATGCATGCGGAGCAGGAGGGTGCGGGCAATGAAGATTTTCGTACAGCGAGATATTTTCTTTCCGCTGTTCTGCATGCTCTTGCTGTCTTGTGCCGCGAGTGAATCTGCTCAGTACAGTGTTGAGAAGATAAGCGATATTGTCTCTGCGCCTAATGGGTACAATGGAAAACGAGTGCTAATTCATGGGTGCGTGGAGGTGGATCGTCACGGGATGTTGCTTGTCGAGTGCGGGAAAAGCGATGGCATAGCGATTGAGCTGTCTGATGCATATGCGCAGAGAAAAGAGGTGCAGTCTTTCTTGCAAATCGCCCCAAAGAATTGGCTGCCTAATGTAAACAGTAAATTCGAGGGTGATTATTACGGCGAGTTCTTTTTTAAGCCGGATGGTGATCCAAGACGAATACTTGTGCTCCATTCAGTTAAGAATATGACGGCAGAGAATTAGATCTCGTGGCAAAAAGGTAGCAAAAAGGGGTCAGGTTCATTTATGGCCTGGAGCTACGACGCCAACGGCAAAAAGGGGTCAGGTTCATTTAGGCCTCATCGCAGGACGCCCTCTCGGCCGCACACCAGCTGCGCGCTGCGTCAGCGCTTCGATCTGGCGTTGGAAATGCTCGCTGCCCCAGGCTTTCTGCTGCAGGGTGTGCGCGCGAAGGCCGTCGATATCTTCGCGGCCGGGCGCTTCGTCGAACAACTGGCGATACGCGTGCTGGCGCGTGCATTCATCGCGCCCCAGGGCGAGGTACGCCTCGTGCGGAACGATGCCCGGGTCGTGCTGGCCCATCGCATTGTGGGCATGGCTGGACCAGCGGTAGCCCTGCGGCGTTGCGACCATGCCGGCCCGCACCGGGTTGAGTTCGATGTAGCGGTGGCAGGTCAACAGGTAACGCGTGCTGTCCACCAGCGCCGCCTTGAATCGCCCTTCCCAGAGGGTGCCCGTCCGGCGATAGCGGGCATTGAACGCCCCCACGTAGCGCCGCCCGATCGCCTGCATCATGCGCGACGTCGCGCCGCGCTCGGCCGGGGTGAGCAGCAGGTGCACGTGGTTGGTCATCAGGACGTAGGCATGGATCGCGCAACCATGCTTCAAGGACGCTTCCCGCAGTTCCTGGCGATAGCGCGCGAAATCCGCGCCGTCCGCGAAACAGGCCTGGCGATCGTTGCCGCGCTGCACCACATGCTGCGGGATTCCCGGCAGGTCCAGTCGCGGAAGGCGTGCCATGTCGCATCCCTGCGATAGTCGGATTTCAGGGCGAAGATGCCTGTTGTATCCGAGTGCTACCATCGGCCATGTGCGCGCCATGGCGTGGGAAATGTACCTGACCCCTTTTCGCTTTTCTCTGTTCATGACCTTGGGCATGGCGGGTGCCGTCAATGCCGGCTCTTCCGATGACCTCTGCCTCCCGGCCGTGGGGCGTGACGTTTGTGGAGTTCCTATCGTCGCGCTCTTGTCCAGATATGATCAGCTGTACGGAAAAAAGCTATCAACCTATGCGTATATCTACTACGACATGGGGGGCGACGCGGTTATTTCATACGACAGAGATTCGCCTTTGCGGTCCGATCAATACAGTTGCGTGCGTATTTCCATGAGCGATTCGACCTACTCCGGTGCGTACAAGAGAGAGGAAATGAAGCCTGGAACTTACTTTGCGAGAGTCACGGGGACTCTGCAGGATCAAAGGGAATCGGGTGCTTGTATCGGCTATCTAAGCGAATCTGACATCAATGTCATCTGGCACTTGGACGAGCCTTAGGTGTGATCCGGAGAAAGGGGTCAGGTTCATTTAAGGCCCCTTTCGCACCCAGGCCCCATCGGCCAAGTGCGCGCCATGGCGTGGGAAATGTACCTGACCCCTTTTCGCCGCCATGGTGTGGGAAATGTACCTGACCCCGTTTCGGTCCGATGCACTAGAATCCCCGCGTCCGGCCCCCGGGCCGTCTGCTCCCCACGATCCACACGCCATGCCGATCTACGCCTTCCAGTGCGATGCCTGCGGCCACGCCTTCGACCGCCTGCAGAAGCTGTCCGACGCCGACCCCGAGACCTGCCCGTCCTGCGGCGCCCAGGGCCGCATCCGCCGCCAGTTGACCGCGCCGTCGTTCCGCCTCGCCGGTGGCGGCTGGTACGAGACCGACTTCAAGAAGGACGGCGACCGCAAGCGCAACCTCGCCGATGGCGGCGAGGGTGCGGCCAAGCCCGAGGCCAAGCCGGAATCGGCGCCCGCCCCGGCGGCGGCGGCGAAGGCGGACAGCACGCCCGCCGCGCCGGCGGCCAAGCCGGCGGCCGACTGAGCAACGCTTCCCGCGGCGGCTTGCCCGGCGCCGTGCGCGGCGGGTACGGTGCGGCGATGAACGCCCTCCGCCTGCTTCTCTGCGCCTTGCTGCTGGCCGCCTGTTCGCCCGCCGGCGCTCCGCTGCCAACGACCCCCGGGATACTCGCGTCCCCGGCCGCCGATGCCGGTGCGCCCGCATTGGCGCCGGCCGACGCCTTCCTCGCCGCCATCGCCCGCCACTGCGGCCAGGCGTACGCGGGCCGCATCGTCGCCAACCGGCCCGCGGCGGCCACCCCCGACCCGTTCGAGGGCCAGGCGCTGGTGATGCATGTGCGCGGCTGCGACGCCCCCGAGCGCGAGATCCGCATCCCGTTCCATGTCGGCGAAGACCACTCGCGGACCTGGGTGCTGACCCGTACCGCCGAAGGCGTGCGCCTGAAGCACGACCACCGCCACGCGGACGGCACCCCGGACGCGGTGACGATGTACGGCGGCGACAGCCGCGTGCCCGGCACCGCCGTGCGCCAGGAGTTCCCGGTGGATGCCGGGTCGGTGGCGATGTTCGAGCGCGAGGGGCTGAAGGCCTCGGTCGCCAACACCTGGGCGATGGAGATCGAGCCGGGGACGCGCTTGCGCTACGAACTGGCGCGCCCGGACGGACGCCTGTTCCAGGTCGAGTTCGACCTGTCCGCGCCGGTGGAGCCGCCGCCGGCGCCGTGGGGCGACGAGGCCGGCTGAGCCGGCCTCTCCGCCCGGGCGCGAGACCCCGGGGCGCCGCAGCGGGCCTCAGCGCGTGCCGAAGCGGGCGCGGCAGCCGCGGTCCACCCAGAGGGCGGCGCCGTCCCAGCCCCAGTTGGAGCCTTCCTGGCAGCGGGTCTTGGAGATGTTTTCGATCACCACCGGGCGGCCCTGGCGGCGGTCCCAGGCGCAGGTGCGGCGGCGGTTGTCCTCGCTGCTGCAGGTGACGCTGTAGCCGGGCTGGCCGCCCCAGCCGCCACCGCCGCCCCAGCCGCCGGCCTGGGCGAACTCGCCGCGGCAACCGTTGCGCACGGTGACCGAGGAGCCGCGCTGCATCCAGGTCTGGCCTTCCACGCAGGCGCCCTTGGACAACTGCCGGGCCAGCACGATGCGGCCCTGGAACGGCGTGCCGCAGGTGCGTTCGCGGTTGTTGATGCTCTCGCAGCGCACGACCTGGCCATCGCCCGGGTTGCCGCCGTTGCCCCAGCCCTGGGCCTCGGCGAAGCGGCCGCGGCAGCCCTGGTCCACCCACATCACGCCGCCGCCGCCGCCGAAATTGACCCCCTCCATACAGCGGGTGCTGGAGATGTTCTCGACCAGGACCGGGCGGCCCTGGAACGGCGTGCGGCATTCGCGGCGCCGGCGGTCGGTGCTGGAGCAGATCACGGTCTGGCCGGTCCAGCTGGACCCGTTCCAGCCGTTCCAGCCGGCGCCCGGGCGGTTGCCGTTGGCCTGATCGCGCAACGAGGCAGCGATGTCCTGCTTGATCCGGCTGAAGCCCCAGCCGGAGTTGATCTGGTCCAGGTAGAACTCCAGCTGGTCGTCCGGGATCTGGCGGCCGCGGGACTGGTCGGCGTATTCGCGCTCGATCACCCGCACCCGGTCCACGACCGAAAGCTGGCGCAGGCTCTCCGGCGCATAGGCGCGGGTGGCCTGGGCGGCGGCGGGGACGGGCAGGGCGGCGGTGACGGCCAGGCCCGAGGCGATCAATGCGGCAAGCAGAAAACGGAACATGGACCTCTCCCTGGTTGCGCCGCGGATCTGCGGTGTGCGATCCGCGGCGTGCGATCCGGATTTACCCAAGTCAGGCTTAATGCCGGCCTACTGTACCGTTCGCGGGCCGGCGCGGCGGCGGCCGGTTTGCCCGGACCGGCGCCCGGCCCCAAACTATCGCGTTCCGTGGCGCAGCGGCGCCCGGCCCCCTTGTGGAGTCCCCATGCGTACCCATTTCTGCGGCCTGGTCGACGAGACCCTGATCGGCCAGACCCTCACCCTCGCCGGCTGGACCGACGTGGCCCGCAACCTCGGCGGGGTGTGCTTCATCGACCTGCGCGACCACGAGGGCATCGTCCAGGTGACGGTGGAGCCGGCGAACGCGGAGGTGTTCGCGGTGGCCGCCTCGCTCGGCTACGAGGACGTGATCCAGGTCGAGGGCGTGGTCCGCGCGCGCGAGGCGGTGAACGCGAAGATCCGCACCGGCAAGGTGGAAGTGATCGCCACCCGGATCACGGTGCTCAACAAGGCCGCGCCGCTGCCGTTCCACGCCCACGAGAACCCGAGCGAGGAAACCCGCCTGCGCTACCGCTACCTGGACCTGCGTCGCCCGGAGATGCAGCGCATGCAGCGCACCCGGATCAGGCTGGTGCAGGCGCTGCGCCGGCACCTGGACGCGGCCGGCTTCCAGGACATCGAGACCCCGATCCTGACCAAGGCCACGCCCGAGGGCGCGCGCGACTTCCTGGTCCCGGCGCGGATGCACGCCGGCGAGTTCTATGCGTTGCCGCAGAGCCCGCAGCTGTTCAAGCAGATCCTGATGGTGGCCGGCTTCGACCGCTACTACCAGATCGCGCGCTGCTTCCGCGACGAGGCCCTGCGCGCCGACCGCCAGCTGGAATTCACCCAGCTGGACATGGAGTTCGCCTTCGTGCGCGAGCGCGACGTGCAGGACTTCGTCGAGGAGATGATCCGGGTGATCTTCCGCGAAGTGGTCGAGGTCGAGCTGGATGCGCGGTTCCCGCGCATGACCTGGGCCGAGGCGATGCGCCGCTACGGCTCGGACAAGCCCGACCTGCGCATCGGCCTGGAGCTGGTGGACGTGGCGGACCAGGTGAAGGACTGCGGTTTCGCGGTGTTCGCCGCCGCGGCCGGCGACGCCGGCGGCCGGGTGGCCGCGCTGCGCATCCCCGGCGGCGCGTCGCTGTCGCGCAAGCAGATCGACGAGTACGCCGCGCATGCGGCCAAGTACGGGGCCAAGGGCCTGGCCTACGTCAAGATCGGCGACAACGGCGAGGTGTCCTCGCCGATCCAGAAGTTCTTCGACGAGGCCGCGTTCGCGGCGCTGCTGGCCCGGGTGGGCGCGGGCAACGGCGACATCGTGTTCTTCGGCGCCGGTGCCTACGCCAGGGTGTCCGACTTCATGGGCGCGCTGCGGCTGAAGGCCGGCCGGGACTTCGGCCTGGTCGCCGCGGGCTGGCGGCCGCTGTGGGTCACCGACTTCCCGATGTTCGAGTGGGACGAGGAGGCGCAGCGCTACGTGGCCCTGCACCATCCGTTCACGGCGCCGGCGGTGGACGACATCGCCGAGCTGCGCGCGCATGCGGGCACCGCGGTGTCGCGCGGCTACGACATGGTGCTCAACGGCAACGAGATCGGCGGCGGTTCGATCCGCATCCACCGGCCGGAGATGCAGAGCGCGGTGTTCGAGCTGCTGGGCATCGGCGCCGAGGAGGCGCAGGCCAAGTTCGGGTTCCTGCTCGACGCGCTGAACTACGGCGCCCCGCCGCACGGCGGCATCGCCTTCGGCATCGACCGGATCGCCGCGCTGATGGCCGGCACCGAGTCGATCCGCGACGTGATCGCGTTCCCGAAGACCACCGGCGCGCAGTGCCTGATGACCGGGGCGCCGTCGCCGATCGCCGACGAACAGCTGGCCGAGGTGCACGTGCGGGTGCGGGAAAGCGACAAGGGCTGACGTGTCCCTGGCCATCCGCCGCGGCACCGTCGAGGACGCCGACACGCTGTCGGACCTGGCGTCGCGCACCTTCGTCGAGACGTTCGGCCATTTGTATCCGGCCGAGGATCTGGAGTTCTTCCTGGGCGATGCGTACGCGCCGGAGAAGCAAGCGGTGATCCTGTCGCATCCGGACTACGCGGTGTGGCTGCTGGAGGACGATGGCGTGGCGGTGGGCCATGCGGCGGCCGGGCCGTGCGGGCTGCCGCATCCGCAGGTGGCGCCGGGCGATGGCGAACTGAAGCGCCTGTACGTGCTGGCCTCGCACCAGGGCGGCGGCTGGGGCGGGCGGATGTTCGCGCAGGCCGAGCGCTGGCTGCTGCGCGACGGGCCGCGCACGCTGTGGATCGGGGTGTGGTCGGAGAACTTCGGTGCGCAGCGGTTCTATGCGCGGCACGGATTCGGGCAGGTGGGGACCTACGCGTTCCCGGTAGGCCGGGTCCGCGACCTGGAGTTCATCCTGCGCCGGCCGGCGCAGGCGGGCGCATGAGCGAGGCGTTCGACCCCCGCCCGGTGCTGCTGGTCCATGGCCTGTGGAACGCCAAGCTGTGGCTGACCCCGCTGGCCTGGCGCCTGCGCCGCGCGGGTTTCGAGGTCGGCGGTTTCGGCTACCCGAGCATCGTCGGCGGGGCCGAGGCGGCGGTCGAGGCGTTGGTCGATCACCTGCGCCCTGGACCGGAGCTGGACCTGGTCGGGCACAGCCTGGGCGGCTTGATCGCGCTGGAGGCGCTGCGCCGCGCGCCGGACCTGCCGGTGCGGCGGGTGGTCTGCCTGGGTTCGCCGCTGTGCGGCAGCGCGGTGGCGCGCAACCTGGGCCGGCACTGGCCGGTGGCCTGGGCGCTGGGGCGCAGCCGCGGGCTGCTGGAGTCCGGTTGCCCGCCGTGGCAGGGCCGGGCGCAAGTGGGCGTGGTGGCAGGCAACGTGGCGCACGGCGTCGGCCGCCTGGTGGCGCGCTTCGACGGGCCGTCCGACGGCACCGTGGCGGTGGCCGAGACCCGGCTGCCGGGGCTGGCCGACCATTGCCTGGTCGCCGCCAGCCATACCGGGCTGGTGTTCTCGCGCCCGGCCGCCGGCCAGGCGGCGGCCTTCCTGCGCCATGGCAGGTTCGGGCCGTCGCCGGGGGCGGACGCTCTATATAATCGCGCCTGATCCACGCAGCACACGGAAGCACCCATGGGCAGAGGCCCTTCGATCGAAGCACGCAAGAACGCCACCGACGCCCAGCGCGGCAAGGTGTTCACCAAGCTGATCCGCGAGATCGGCGTGGCCGCCCGCGCCGGCGGCGGCGACCCCGCCAACAACCCGCGCCTGCGCGCGGCGATGGACAAGGCGCTGGCCGCCAACATGTCCAAGGACGTGATGGAGCGGGCGGTCAAGAAGGCCACCGGCGAGCTGGAAGGGGTCGAGTACGAGGAAGTGCGCTACGAGGGCTATGCCCCCGGCGGCGTGGCGGTGATCGTGGACTGCCTGACCGACAACCGGGTGCGCACCGTGGCCGATGTGCGCCACGCCTTCTCCAAGTGCGGCGGCAACATGGGCACCGAAGGCTCGGTGGCCTTCATGTTCAAGCGCCTGGGCGTGCTCAGCTACGAGGGCCTCGATGAGGAGAAGGTCACCGAAGCGGCGATCGAGGCCGGCGCCGACGACGTGGTGGTCTATCCGCAGGACGGCGCGATCGACGTGCTCACCGCGCCGGACCATTTCGAGGCGGTGAAGCAGGCGATGGCGGCGGCCGGGCTGGCACCGGGCTACGCCGAGGTCAGCTTCCGCGCCGACAACGACATCGCCGTCTCCGGCGAGACCGCGCAGCAGGTGAAGAAGATGCTGGGCATGCTCGAGGACCTGGACGACGTGCAGAACGTCTATTCCAACGCCGACCTGGGCGAAGCCGGCTGAAATGGCCCCGGCCACGGTCCGGATCCTGGGCATCGACCCCGGATCGCAGCGCACCGGCATCGGCATCATCGACGTCGAGCCGGGCGGGCGCACCCGCCATGTCCACCACCAGCCGCTGGTGCTGCTGGGCGAGGGCGATTTCCCCATGCGCCTGCGCCGGCTGCTGGATGGGCTGTCGGCGCTGATCGACGAGTACCGGCCCGACGAGGTCGCCATCGAGCGGGTGTTCGTCGGCCGCAGCGCCGATGCGGCGCTCAAGCTCGGCCAGGCGCGCGGCGCGGCGATCGGCGCGGTGGTGCTGCGCGACCTGCCGGTGAGCGAATACGCCGCGCGCGAGGTCAAGCTGGCGGTGGTCGGCACCGGCGGCGCGGACAAGGCGCAGATCCAGCACATGGTCGTGGCCATGCTCGGCCTGGCCGGGAAGGTGCAGGCCGACGCCGCCGATGCCCTGGCCGTGGCCCTGACCCACGCCCACGTGCGCGCCACCGCGCGCCGGCTCGGGGTCAGCGCCAGCCTGGCCTGGAGCCGCAAGTGAACGCCTTCCCCCTTCGCACCGCCTCCACCGGAGCGCTCGCATGATCGGACGCCTGCGCGGCATCCTCGCCCTCAAGCAGCCGCCGTGGCTGGTGGTCGACGTCAACGGCGTCGGCTACGAGCTGGAGGCGCCGATGAGCACCTTCTACGACCTGCCCGATCTCGGCCGCGAGGTGGCGCTGTTCACCCACTACGCGCAGAAGGAGGACAGCGTGGCGCTGTACGGCTTCCTGCGCGAGGGCGAGCGGCGCCTGTTCCGCGACGTGCAGAAGGTCAGCGGGATCGGCGCGAAGATCGCGCTGGCGGTGCTGTCGGGGGTGAGCGTGGACGAGTTCGCGCGGCTGGTGCAGGCCGGCGACGTGACCGCGCTGACCCGGATCCCCGGGATCGGCAAGAAGACCGCCGAGCGGATGGTGGTGGAACTGCGCGACCGCGCCGCCGACCTGGCCGGCACCGGCGTGGCTGGCGCGATGCCCGCCGGCGCGGGCGATCCGGTCGCCGACGCGGCCACCGCCCTGCAGCAGCTCGGCTACAAGCCGGCCGAGGCCGTGCGCATGGCCCGCGATGCGGCCGCGCCGGGCGACGAGGCCGCGGCGATCATCCGCAAGGCCCTGCAATCGGCGCTGCGCTGAGCCGATCCCGCCCGCACCCCCGAATCGCCTACCTGGAACGGCCATGTCCGCAGCATCCACTTCCACGCCCGCCTCCGGCCCGCACGGCTCCCCGACGCACGGCATCGGCGCCGGCCACCTGGCCCTGGTCGTCGGCGCCATCGGCGTGGTGTTCGGCGACATCGGCACCAGCCCGCTGTACACCCTGAAGGAGGCGTTCTCGCCGCACTACGGCCTGGACAGCGACCACGACACGGTGCTGGGGGTGCTGTCGCTGGCGTTCTGGTCGCTGATGATCGTGGTCACGCTCAAGTACGTGACCATCATCATGCGCGCCGACAACGAGGGCGAGGGCGGGATCATGGCGCTGATGGCGCTGGCCCAGCGCACCCTGAGGAACGGTTCGCGCTCGGCCTACGTCGTCGGCATCCTCGGCATCTTCGGCGCCTCGCTGTTCTTCGGCGACGGGGTGATCACCCCGGCGATCTCGGTGCTCGGCGCGGTCGAGGGCCTGGAGATCGCCGCCCCGGGCCTGCACCGCTTCATCGTGCCGCTCACCGTGCTCGTGCTGCTGCTGGTGTTCATGGCCCAGCGCTTCGGCACCGAGAAGGTGGGCAAGGTGTTCGGGCCGATCATGGTGCTGTGGTTCCTGGCGCTGGCGGCGATCGGCGCCTGGAACATCGTCGAGGCGCCGGAAGTGCTGAAGGCGTTCAACCCGTGGTGGGGCGCGCTGTTCTTCATGGAGCACGGTTGGCACGGGGTGTTCATCCTCGGCGCGGTGGTGCTGGCGGTGACCGGCGGCGAGGCGCTGTACGCGGACATGGGCCACTTCGGTGCGCCGCCGATCCGCCACGGCTGGTACTTCTTCGTGCTGCCGTGCCTGCTGCTGAACTACCTCGGCCAGGGCGCGCTGGTGCTGGAACATCCGGAGCTGGTCAGGAATCCGTTCTACGAATCGGTGCCGGACTGGGCGCTGTACCCGATGATCGTGCTGGCGACGATGGCCGCGGTGATCGCCTCGCAGGCGGTGATCACCGGCGCCTACTCGGTGTCGCGCCAGGCGATGCAGCTGGGCTACATCCCGCGGATGCGGATCAAGCACACCTCGCACGACACCATCGGCCAGATCTACATCCCCGGGATCAACTGGCTGCTGATGGTGATGGTGATCGGGCTGGTGCTGGCGTTCCGCAGCTCGACCAACCTGGCGGTGGCCTACGGCATCTCGGTGTCGGCGACGATGCTGATCGATACCCTGCTGCTGGCGCTGGTGGCGCGCGCGCTGTGGCCGCGTTGGCGCAACTGGGTGCTGCCGCTGTGCGTGGTGTTCTTCGTCATCGACCTGGCCTTCGTCGTGGCCAACGGCGCCAAGCTGATGCAGGGCGCCTGGTTCCCGGTGGTGCTGGGCATCATCCTGTTCACCCTGATGCGGACCTGGCGCCGCGGCCGCGAACTGATGCGCGACGAGCTGCGCAAGGACGGCATCCGGGTGGACACCTTCCTGCCCGGACTGATGCTGGCGCCGCCGGCGCGCGTGCCCGGTACCGCGGTGTTCCTGACCACCGACGGCACGGTGATCCCGCATGCGCTGCTGCACAACCTCAAGCACAACAAGGTGCTGCACGAGCGCAACGTGTTCCTGACCGTGGAGACGCTGCCGGTGCCGCACGCACCGGTGGACAAGCGGCTGAAGCTGGAGCAGATCGGCGACGACTTCTACCGGCTGGTGGTGCGCTTCGGCTTCATGGAGACCCCGGACGTGCCGCTGGCACTGATGCGCGCCTGCGACCTGGGCGGAATGGGCTTCGACCCGATGGACACGACCTACTTCGCCAGCCGCGAGAACATCGTCGCCAGCGCGCGGCGCGGGATGCCGATCTGGCGCGACAAGCTGTTCGCGTTCATGCACCGCAACGCGGCCCCGGCGACCGGCTTCTTCCGCATCCCCGGCAACCGCCTGGTCGAGCTGGGCTCGCAGGTGGAGATCTAGGGTTTGCCGCATAATCCCGGGATGACCGAAGAACGCATCATCGCCGCCGGCCCCACCGGCGAGGACGAAGCCCTGGAGGCTTCGATCCGGCCGAAGCGACTGGACGAGTACCTGGGCCAGCAGCCGGTCCGCGAGCAACTGGGCATCTACATCGAGGCCGCCCGCCGCCGCGGCGAGGCGCTGGACCACGTGCTGATCTTCGGCCCGCCGGGGCTGGGCAAGACCACGCTCAGCCACGTCATCGCCAACGAGCTTGGGGTGAACCTGCGGGTCACTTCCGGGCCGGTGATCGAGAAGGCCGGCGACCTGGCCGCGCTGCTGACCAACCTGCAGCCGCACGACGTGCTGTTCGTGGACGAGATCCACCGCCTGTCGCCGGTGGTCGAGGAAGTGCTCTATCCGGCGATGGAGGATTTCCAGATCGACATCATGATCGGCGAGGGCCCGGCGGCGCGCTCGATCAAGCTGGACCTGCCGCCGTTCACCCTGATCGGCGCGACTACCCGCGCCGGCCTGCTCACCGCGCCGCTGCGCGACCGCTTCGGCATCGTCCAGCGCCTGGAGTTCTATTCGGCCGAGGAGCTGACCCGGATCGTGCGCCGCTCGGCGGCGATCCTGGGGATCGACTGCGAGGCCGGGGGCGCCGGCGAGATCGCGCGGCGCTCGCGTGGCACCCCGCGCATCGCCAACCGGCTGCTGCGGCGGGTGCGCGACTATGCGCAGGTCAGGGCCGGCGGGCACATCGACGCGGGCGTGGCCGAGGCGGCGATGGCCATGCTCAAGGTCGATCCGGAGGGGTTCGACGAGCTGGACCGGCGCCTGCTGCGCACCATCGTCGAGCATTTCGACGGCGGGCCGGTGGGGGTGGAGTCGCTGGCCGCTTCGTTGTCGGAGGAGCGCGGCACGCTGGAGGACGTGATCGAGCCGTACCTGATCCAGCAGGGCTTCCTGGTCCGCACCGCGCGCGGCCGCATGGCCACCTCCAGGGCCTATCGCCATCTCGGCCTGAAAGCGCCTTCTCCCCGCGATCCTGGCGAGTTGTTCTGACGCTGGAAAGCGCTGGCGGCGGCCCCGGCCGAAGTCGGCGCTTTTTGTCCGCCAACTCGGCGGTCAGGCAGTCCGCATCCTCGACGCGGCAATCCGCGCGCAGGTCGTCACCGCCGCTTCCAGGCTGGAAGGGTCGGCCAGGCCGCGGCCGGCCAGGTCCAGAGCGGTGCCGTGGTCGACCGCCACGCGCGGGTAGGGCAGGCCCAGGGTCAGGTTCACCGCGCGCTCGAAGCCGCTGTACTTGAGCACCGGCAGGCCCTGGTCGTGGTACATCGCCAGCACCGCATCGAAGCCGGCCAGCTTCTGCGGCAGGAACGCGGTGTCCGCCGGCAGCGGGCCGGGCAGGCGCATGCCCTCGGCGCGCAGCCGCTCCAGCACCGGGACGATCGTATCGATCTCCTCGCGCCCGAGATGGCCGCCTTCGCCCGCGTGCGGGTTCAAGCCGAGTACCGCGACCACCGGATCGGCGATCCCGAAGTCCGCACGCAGCGCCGCATGGACGATGCGCAGCACGCGTTCCAGCAGCGCGGCATCGATCGCGTCGGCCACCGCGCGCAGCGGCAGGTGGGTGGTGGCCAGGGCGACCCGGGCCACGTCGTTGGCCAGCATCATCACCACCTCGCGGCCGGCGTGGCCGGCGAGCAGCTCGGTGGTGCCGGTGTAGGCGATCCCGCCCTCGTTGATCGTGGACTTCTGCACCGGGCCGGTGACCATGCCGGCGAAGTCGCCGCGCAGGCAGTCCCCGGCGGCGGCGAGCAGGGCGGCCACCACCGCGGCGGCATTGCCCGGATCGGGCCGGCCGAACACCGCGGCCTGGGCGTTGGCGAACGGGCGCAACGGCAGGTCGCCCGGCAGGCGGGCGGGAGCGGTCTCGTGCAGCAGGTTCAGCGGCAGGCCCAGCGCGGCGGCGGCGGCCTGCAGCGTGGCCGGATCGGCGAAGGCGACCAGGGTGCAGTCCCCGCGCGGGCGCTGCGCCAGGCGCACGCACAACTCCGGCCCGACCCCCGCCGGTTCGCCGGGCACCAGGGCGAGCCGGGGCAGGGGCACGGGGGCTCAGCCGCCGGCGGGCGGCGCGGTCGCCGCCCCGGCCTCGTCGCCCTCGAGGCGATCGCCGGTCCGGAACACCACGTAGGCTTCGCCGCGCAGTTCCTGCAGGTAGCGGTTGAATTCCTCTTCCAGCTTGCGCCGGCCGATGGTCTCGCGGACCTGGGCGCGACGGTTCTCCCGGGTCAGGTCGGTCTGGCGCTGGGCCACGCGCTGGATCACGTGCCAGCCGGCATCGGTGCGGAACGGCTGGGAGATGCCGCCGTCGGCCAGCGCGGTGACCTGGCTGCCGAAGTCCGGGCCGAAGGCGTCGGCCGGGAACCAGCCCAGGTCGCCGCCCTGGCCGCGGGTGTTGTTGTCCTCGGAGGACTCGCGGGCCACGTCCTGGAAATCGGCGCCGCCGGCGATGCGCGCGCGCAGGGTGTCGATCCTGGCGCGGGCGGTGGCGTCGTCCTGGCGGTCGTTGACCCGGGTCAGGATGTGGCGGACGTGGTACTCGGCGACGGTCTGCGCCGCGCCGTCGGCGGAGGCCATGTCGCGCACTTCGACCAGTTGCAGCAGCTGGAAGCCGCTGGGACCGCGGACCGGGCCCAGGATCTGCCCGGGCGCCATGCCGGTGATGGTCTGCGCGAACGCGCTGGGGATCTCGTCCAGGCTGCGCCAGCCCAGGTCGCCGCCTTCCAGCGCGTTGGGGCTGTCGGAATAGCGGACCGCGGCCGCGGAGAAGTTCAGCTCGCCGCGGTCGATCACGCTCTTGATGCCCTCGATCTTGCGCTGGCCGGTGGCGATCTGCTCGGCGGTCGCGCCTTCGGGCAGGCCGACCAGGATGTGCGCCAGGCGGTACTGGACGCCACCGCCGGCCTGTTGCGCCAGGGCGGTGTCGATCTCGGCCTCGCTGACGTTGATCCGGCTCTGGGCGAAGCTCTGGCGCAGCCGCTGGAGGGTGATCTCGTCGGCCAGCGAGCGGCGGAAGTCGTCGAACGACATTCCGTCCTCGGCGATGCGCTTGCGCAAGGCGTCCACGCTCAGGCCGTTCTGCTGGGCAATGGAGCCCACCGCCTGGTTGATCTCCTGGTCGCTCGGGCGGATGCCCTGGCTGCGGGCGCGTTCGACCTGCAGCCGGGTCAGGACCAGGCGCTCGAGCACCTGCCGCTCCAGCACCGCGCGCGGCGGCAGCTGGTCTTCGCGGCCGGCGTACTGGGCCAGGATGTTGCGCATGGCCAGGTCCAGCTCGCTCTGCAGCACCACGTCCTCGTCGACGATCGCGGCGATCCGCTCGATCGGCTGGGACTGCTGCGCCGAGGCGGCGAACAAGGGGGAATATGCGGCGGCGACCGCCAGAAGGAGTGCGGTGAGGCGGGCGGGAATGCGAAGGCTCATGGACTCACGGAATGAGGTTCGGATCGTAGTCGTCCGGATCGGTCGTGGTGTTGCCGGGCGGGACCAGGTAGAGGTCGTCGCGGTGGTAGCCGAGAATAGCACGGCGCAATGTCCGCTCCGTGTTCTGGCCCGCCGAACCTAGGCCCTTGAGCACGAATTCCACCTGAATGGAATTGTCCAGATCGCCCTCGCGGTTGCGCACGTAGCGCCGGGCCAGCGCCCGCACCGCCAGGCAGCAGCTGTCCCATTGCACCCCGCCGATGGCTTCCAGCAGCTTGTCGTCCTCGATCGAGTGGTAGTAGCGGCCGACCACGCTCCAGGTGGGGCTGACAGGGTACAGGAAGGAGAAGTCGACCTGCTCGAGCAGGTTGCGGCGGTAGCGGTAGCCCAGGTTGACCACGCCGTCGCCCGGCCACAGGTAGCGGGCGCGCACGCTGGCCAGGTCCTCGCGGCGGAACTTGGGATCCCACTGGTAGGACGCGCCGAGGGTCCAGCGGTCGTTGATCAGGTAGTTGGCGTCGGCCACCCAGGCCGACTTGCCTTCCGCCACCGGGGTCTCGCCCGGTGCCACCACCCGCGAGTCCTCGAAGTAGCGGATCTGGCCGAGGCTGGCCGAGAACTTCTCGCGGCCGTCGGCCCGCCGGATCAGGCGGGTGCTCAGGGCCACGGTCAGCTGGTTGGCGTCGGTCTGGCGGTCGGCGCCGGAATAGCGGTTGTCGCGGAACAGCTGGCCCCAGCTGAAGGTGAACGGCCGGGTGTCGAACAGCGGCAGGCCGTCCTGCTTCCGGTACGGGGCGTTGAGGTAGAACAGCCGCGGTTCCAGGGTGTGCAGGTAGGCGTCGCCGTCGATGGTGGTATCGCGATCGAAGTAGACGCCTGCGTCCAGGGTGGTGATCGGCAGGTTGCGGCTGGGCGAGGTTCCGCCGCCGAGTTGCTGGGCCAGCTGGCGGTCGAGCTGGTAGGCGGTGTAGCGCCAGGCCAGGGTCGGGGTGATGTACCAGGCCGGGCCGGCCAGGCGCGCGGACAGGTAGGGCTTGACGTCCAGGCGGGTTCCACCGGGTCGTTCGCGGTGGTCGAAACGCACCGCCTCGGCCCACACGCCCGCATCCAGCCAGTGGCCCAGCGGCTGTTCCCAGTTGACGTAGGCGCGCGGCAGGCGGCTGTAGGGCAGGTGGCCGTCGTTGAGGGTGTAGTCGGTGAGCTGGTAGTGCTCGGCCATCGCCCCGGCGGTCCAGTGCTGGCCCACGCCGTAGATGCCTGCGCTGCTCTGCAGGAACGAGGCGGAGATGCCGGCCAGGCGGTTGGCGAAATCCTCGACGTAGCGCGAGTCGCTGACCCAGCCGAGGTTGGCGCGCGCCTGCCAGTGGCCGCTGAGGTTGTGGTAGCCGCTGAAGGCCAAGCGCGCGCGGTCGCGGTCGCGCAGGTCGTCGTTGGGCATCCAGGAGGCGTTGACGGTGCCGCGCCCGCGTTCGTACAGGTAGCGGAACTCGCTGTCCAGCATGAGCCCGCGCTCGGTCATCAGGCGCGGGGTGAGGGTCAGGTCGTAGTTCGGCGCCAGGTTCAGGTAGATCGGCTGGCGCCAGTCGAAGCCGTTGCGCCCGGACATGCTCACCGACGGGTACAGCAGGCCGGTCTGGCGGCGGTCGTCGACCGGGAACTTGAACCAGGGCACGTACAGCACCGGCACCTTGCCCATCCGCAGCACCGCGTTGCGGGCCACGCCGAAGCCCTCCTCGCTGTCCACGTCGATCCGTTGCGCGCGCAGCTCCCACATCCGCTGCGAGGGATCGCAGGAGCTGTAGGTGGAGTGGTGCATCTGGCCGAGCGAGCCGGTCAGCTGGATCGAGTCGGCGCCGCCGTTGCCGCGCCGGTCCACCAGTTGGTAGCGGATGTTGCTGATGGTGTGGACGTCGGTGTTCTGGTTGCCCTCGGCGCGTTCGGCGACGATGCGGATGCCCGAGTCCTGGTAGCGGATGTTGCCCTCGGCCACGTAGGTGCCGGCTTCCCGGTCCATCCTGATGCTGTCGGTGCCGAGGAACTGGTCGCCGCGGGTCAGGACGACGTTGCCCTCGGTCGTCGGGTTGTCGCGGGTGCCGCTGAGCACGTCCCCGTCGATGACGGTGGGCTGCTGCTCGCGGGCGGGGTCGCCGGGCTGGGCGGCCGGCGGCGCCCCTTCGAACGGCGGGATGATGTCGCCGGCCGGGCACAGCGCCCAGTTCAACGGCTTGTCGTCGGCCATGGCCGTCCCCGGCAGGCAGGCGGCGATGCTCAGGGACAGCGGCAGCAGGCGCAGGGGAAGTCGCACGGGGAAAGGGCATCCGGCAGAAAATCTCCGGTAGCTTGCCGGAACCGGGTGCATGCGGGCAATGAAGGGCCGCCCAGGGCGCAGGCGGGGTTCATCCGCGGCATGGCAAGCCGATCGCGGCTCAGGCCCGCAGCGCGCTGACGTGGGCCACCGCGCATTCGGCCAGTGCGTCCAGGCTGTAGCCGCCCTCGAGCATCGACACCAGGCGCCCTTCGCCGTGGCAATCGGCGATGGTGCGCAACTCGGCGGTGATCCAGGCGAAGTCCTCCGCCTCCAGCATCAGGTCGGCCAGCGGGTCGGACAGGTGTGCGTCGAACCCGGCCGAGACCAGCACCAGCTGCGGCCGGAATGCGTCCAGCGCCGGGAGCAGGGTGTCCAGCCAGGTGTTGCGGAAGCGGAAGCCGCCGCTGCCCGGAGGCAGCAGCACGTTGTGCATGTTGCCGACCCCGCGCTCGTGGACACTGCCGGTATGCGGGAACAGCCCGGACTGGTGGCTGCTGAAGTAGGCCACCGCCGGCTCGCGGTTGAAGATCGCCTGGGTGCCGTTGCCGTGGTGGACGTCGAAATCGATGATCGCGATCCGTTCCAGGCCGTGGCGGTCGCGGGCGTGGGCGGCGGCCACGGCGATGTTGTTGAACAGGCAGAAGCCCATCGCCGCATCGGCGGTGGCGTGGTGGCCGGGCGGGCGCACCGCGCAGAACGCGGTCTGGTCCTGTCCGTCCATCACCGCGTCGACCGCGGCCAGGCCGGCGCCGGCGGCATGCAGCGCGGCGCGGCCGGACCCGGGGCCGACCACGGTGTCCGGGTCCAGCCGATGCAGGTCCCCGACCACCGGGGCAAGCACCGCGTCGACCAGCGGCGCGGCATGTACCCGCAACAGGTCGCCGCGCTGGGCCATCGGCGCCTCCAGCCAGGCCTGGTCCGGCCAGGCGCGCTGCAGGGCGTCCAGCACTGCCTTCAGCCGTGCGGGCCGCTCGGGATGGTCCGGGCCGGTGTCGTGGTCGAGGCAGGCGGCGTGGGTATAGGCGAGCATGCCGCCAACCTAACCCGGTGGCGGGGGCGATGCCATCCGCTTTTGGGCGAATGCGTGCCTAGCCGGCATTGCGGCGTTCGTGGCGCCAGACCACCTCGCCCTGGCCGTCGGCCCGGGCCAGCACCCGGGCCAGCACGAACAGCAGGTCGGACAACCGGTTGAGGTAGCGCACGGCCTCGCCGCGCACCGGCTCGGCCCGCGCCAGGGACACCGTCTCGCGCTCGGCGCGGCGGACGATGGTGCGGGCCAGGTGGCAGCGCGCGGCGGCCTCGCCGCCGGCCGGGAGGATGAAGTCCTTGAGCGGCGGCAGGTCGGCGTTCCAATGGTCCAGGTGCCGTTCCAGCGCCTCGACGTCCTCGCCGCCGATCGCGGCGTGGCCGGGGATGCACAGTTCGCCGCCGAGGTCGAACAACTGGTGCTGCACGGCGGTCAGCAGGTCGCGGATCGCGGCGGGCACCCCGGGTGCGGCCAGGACCACGCCGATGGCCGAATTGGCCTCGTCCACGGTGCCGTAGGCGGTGACCCGCAGCGAGTCCTTGCCGGTGCGGCTGCCGTCGCCCAGCCCGGTGCTGCCGTCGTCGCCGGTGCGGGTGTAGATCTTCGAGAGGCGGTTGCCCATGGCTGCGCCCGGCGCGCGCCTCAGTGCGCGGTGCGGTCGCTGCCGCCGGGCACCAGCGGCGCGATGCGCTCGGCGGCCACCTGCAGCACGGCGGCGATGCCCACGTACACGGCGGCGGTCACCAGGTAGGGCGGCAGCCAGTCGCTGTAGTTCTTCCACCAGCCGGCCACGCTCGGTTCGGCGACCGAGTCGCTGAGCCAGTAGAAACCGCCCTGGGCGAACAGGTGGCAGGCCACCACCGCGACCAGGAACGCGCCGGCCAGGCGGCCCAGCGCTTCCCAGCTGGCGCCGCGGTAGTGGCGGCGCAGCCAGGCGCCGCCCAGCCACATCGCGCCGTAGGCCGGGAGCAGGAACCAGTAGCCCGGGGAGACGCAGTAATGGTTCCAGAAGTCGATGCCCTGGCCGCGGATCACCCACCAGTCCACTGCCACCGCCAGCGCCATCAGCAGCGGGAACGCCCAGCGGCCCCAGCCACGCAGGTGGAAGCCGGCGATGAAGAACACCGCCCAGCTGGCGTCCGGCGGCGAGAAGTGGTCGAACACGTGCCCGCGTGAAGCGGCCACGAGCAGGGCCAGGACGGACAGGATCAGCAGGCGGGAAGCGGTGGAAGTCATGGCGTGCGGAGGTTGGAGACCGAACCCGGATTCTAGCCCATGCCCGGCGGGCAGGCCCGCGGGGCCCGCCCGCGTATCATGTGGGAATGATCCGAACCCACGATGTCGTCATCGTCGGCGGCGGCCTGGTCGGCGCCAGCCTGGCGATCGCCCTGGACGGCCTGGCGCTGGACGTGGCCCTGGTCGAGGCGACCCCGGCGGGCGACCTGCCCGCGGTGTTCGACCAGCGCAACCTGAGCCTGGCCGCCGCTTCGGTCAACGCGCTCGAGGCGCTGGGCGTGATGCGCGAACTGCATGCGCCGACCGGCCCGATCCGGCGCATCCACGTCAGTCGCGCCGGCGACTTCGGCAGCGTGCGGCTGGAGGCGGCCGACCACGGGCGCGAAGCCTTCGGCCAGGTGGTGGTCGCCCGCGATTTCGGCGCGGCCCTGGAGGCGCGCCTGGCCCAGTTGCCGCGGCTGACCCGCTATCGCCCGGCTCGCTTCGTCGCCCTGGAGGACGGCGGCGACGCGGCGCGGGGCCTGCGCCTGTCCGCGCCCGATGGCGAACTGCGGCTGCGCGCCCGCCTGCTGGCCGCCGCCGACGGCACCCGCAGCGTGCTGCGTGACGCGCTGGGGATCGCCGCCCGCGGCCACGACTACGGCCAGACCCTGTTCGTGGCGCGCATGCGTGCCGAGCGCGCACCCGACGGCACCGCCTTCGAGCGCTTCACCGACAGCGGCCCGACCGCGCTGCTGCCGCGCGGCGACCGCGCCTGGGGCGTGGTCCATGGCGTGCCGACCGCGCAGGCCGCGACGGTGGCCGCACTGGACGAGGCCGGCTGGCTGGCGCGGATCCAGCAGGCGTTCGGTTGGCGCGCCGGGCGTTTCCTTGCTGCCGGCGAACGCAGCGCCTATCCGATCGCCTCGGTCGTGGCCGAGGCGCTGGCCGCACCGCGTGCGGTGCTGCTGGGCAACGCCGCGCAGACCATCCACCCGATCGGCGCACAGGGCTTCAATCTCGGCCTGCGCGATGCGCTGACCCTGGCCGAGTTGTTGCGTGCGCACGCCGGCGACCCGGGCGCGGCGGCAGTGCTGGTGCGTCATGCCCAGCGCCGCTGCGAGGACCGCGAGCGGACCCTGGCGTTCTCCGACGGCCTGGCGCGGACGACCGCCAACCCCTCGCCGCTGTTGCGCCCGCTGCGCAGCCTCGGCCTGCTCGCCGCCGACGGCGGCGGCTGGCTGCAGTCGTGGCTGGTCGGCGGGGCGATGGGCTTCCGCGGCGACGTGCCGGAGTTGTGCCGGTGAGCCGTGCGCGCCTGGACGTGGTCGTGGCCGGCGCCGGCGTGGTCGGCGCGGCCTGTGCGCTGGCCCTGTCCAGGGCCGGCCTGGACGTGGCCCTGGTCGAGATGCGTCCCGCGCCGCGCTGGTCGGCGCAGCGGCCGGACCTGCGCGTGTTCGCGCTGGCCCCGGACAACGCCGCGCTGCTGGATGCGCTGGGCGTGTGGCCGCAGGTACTGGGCGCGCGTGCGCAGCCCTACCGGCGGATGCGGGTGTGGGATGCCGGTGGCGGCGACGAATTGTGCTTCGACGCGGCCGCCCTGGCCCGCGGCGAACTGGGCTGGATCGTCGAGAACGGCCTGCTGGTGGACCGCCTGTGGTCGGCGCTGGCCGCCGCCGGCGTGCAGGTGCATTGCCCAGCCAAGATTGAAGCGATGGAGCAGGACGCAACCGGCGTGCGCCTGCGCCTGGACGACGGCACGCGCCTGGACGCGCGGCTGGCGGTGGCCGCCGATGGCGCGGCCTCGGAACTGCGCCGGTTGGCCGGGCTGGAGGTCGCTGCACACGACTATGGCCAGCGCGGCGTGGTCGCCTTCATCGGGACCGAGCGCGCGCACGAGGACACCGCCTGGCAGCGATTCCTGCCGACCGGGCCTTTGGCGTTGCTGCCGTTCGCCGAAGGCCGCAGCTCGATCGTGTGGACCTTGCCGGACGCCGAGGCCGCGCGGGTGCTGGCGCTGGACGATGCGGCCTTTGCGGTCGAACTGACCGACGCCTCGGCGGCACGCCTGGGCCGGGCGGTGCCGGTGTCGGAGCGGGCCGCGTTCCCGCTGCGCCGACAGCTCGTGCGCCAGCAGGTCGCCGGCCGCGTGCTGGTGCTGGGCGACGCCGCGCATGTGGTGCATCCGCTGGCCGGGCAGGGGGTGAACCTGGGCCTGCGCGACGTGGCTGCATTGCGGAGCGAGGTCGAGGCGGCGCTGGCGCGCCGCACCGACTGGGCCGCGGCGCACCGGCTGCAGCGCTGGGCGCGGCGGCGGCGCAGCGACAACACCGTATCGGCGTATGCGTTCGAAGGCATCAACCGCCTGTTCTCCAACGCCGATCCGCTGGCGGTCCTGGCCCGGGGGCCGCTGCTGGGCCTGACCGGGAAGTTGCCGCCGCTGCAACGTGCGCTGTGGCGGCACGCCGCCGGGGTGTAGGCAGGCCTGCCTATACCCCGCGCCGACGAACCGTCAGCGGATCCAGTCGACCAGTTCCTCGCGGTCCAGCCCCCCATCGTGGTTGGCGTCGACGCTGTCGAAGCGCCGCTTCAGTTCCTTGTCGGCACCGGCTTCGCCGCGATCGACCCTGCCGTCGCCGCTGGCGTCGAGCGCCTCGAAGTCCAGGCGGTCGCCGCCGACCCGGCTGTCCGGTTCCAGCGAACGGACGATGACGCGCTGGCCGTCCTCGCGCTCGAGCACCACCATCCCGGTCTGCCGCTGCAGCGGCCGGTCGGACGGCGTCGCCGCGGGTGGCGCCAGCGCCTGGGTGGTGGCGGGGGTGCGTTCCTGGGCCGTGGCGACGGCGGCGACGGCGAATGCCGGGAGCAGGAGGACGGCGAGGCGGCGGCTCATGGCGTGCGTGGTCCCGAGGGAGCGGTGAACATAGGCACGGCCGGGTGAAGCGCGGTTGAATCGCCCGGCTCTGGCACACTGGGACGACGATCGGTCCGGAGGACGCCGCCATCATTGCCACGACTCCATCGCGCAGCGCAATGCTGTCCATCTGCGCGGCCTTGCTGTGTGCCTGCACGCCGCCGCCGGTCAGCGCCGAGTCCGCCGGCGCGAAACCGGCCGTGCCGGTGGCGGTCCGCGACTATGTCGGCGACGGCGTGTTCTCGGCCGGCATCGAAGGCCCGGCCACCGGCCCCGACGGCGCGCTCTATGCGGTGGCTTTCGGCCGGGACGGCACCGTCGGCCGGGTGGTGCCGCGTGCGGATGGCGGCGGCGAGGCCTCGCTGTTCGTCGAACTGCCCGCAGGCAGCACCGGCAACGGCATCCGCTTCGGCGCCGACGGCACCATGTACGTGGCCGACTACACCGGCCACAACGTGCTGGCCATCGACCCGGCCACCCGCGCGGTGCGCGTGTTCGCGCACCTCGACGGTGCGCACCAGCCGAACGACATCGCCCTGGCACCGGACGGCGCCTTGTACGCCAGCGACCCGGACTGGGCCAACGACGGCGGCCAGCTGTGGCGCATCGACCGCGCCGGGCGCGCGCAGCGACTGGAGTCGGGGATGGGCACGACAAACGGCATCGAGGTCAGCCCGGACGGCCGCCGGCTGTACGTGAACGAAAGCGTCCAGCGCCGGGTCTGGGCCTACGACATCGCCGCCGACGGCGCGGTCTCGGGCAAGCGCCTGCTGCTGGAGTTCCCCGACCACGGCCTGGACGGCATGCGCAGCGACGCCGAGGGCAACCTGTACATCGCCCGCTACGGCGCCGGCACGGTGGCGGTGGTCTCGCCGGCGGGCGCGGTGCTGGACGAGATCCCGCTCAAGGGCCGCAAGCCGACCAATGTCGCCTTCGGCGGCGCCGATGGCCGCGACGTGTACGTCACCCTGCAGGACCGCGGCGCGATCGAAGTCTTCCGCAGCGCGGCGCCCGGCCGCGAATACGGCCGCTGAGCCGGGCGCCGCGCCTGGCGGGGACACGGTTGCCCGCGGATCGCCGGCGTGCGGCTGCCCCTGGCCACGCGCCGACCGCGACTGCCGGTCACAGCCCCTGCGACGGCCACCGTCGATACTGGCGTCCCGCGGGAGACACGCCATGACCCAGCTCGAACTGAACGATCCGGCCGCGTTCGCCGCCGAGTTCCTGCGCCAGGCCCAACTGCAGGGCTTCGGCGCGCTGGGCAAGCGCGATCTGGAACTGCTGGTCTACGTGCTGCTCGAGCGCGACGGCGCGATCGACCGCAACGCCAGCAACCATGCCGCCGCGCAGCAGCTGCGGGTCACCCCGGCGAAACTGCGCGCGTTGCGCCGCGACGGCTATGCGCGCTGGCGCCAGCTGGTGGCCGAGCCGGCCGATGCCGCCCTGCGCCGGATCCTCGGTCATGTCCTGGCCCCGGCCAACCTGCGCGCCGGCAGCCGTCACGTCGCCGAGCGCAGCCGCAAGGACGGCTTCCTGGCCGTGCGCGTTGACCACCCCGACGATCGCCAGTTGCTGGAGCAGGCGATCCTCGATGCCGGCGCGCTGCCGGTGTACGAGCGCAACCGCGAGGTCCTGGCGGTGCGCTTCGACACCCTGGTGGCGCTGGCCGAGCGTGGCGGCTTCCTGCAACCCGATGTCGAGGCGATGCTGAAGGAACTGCGCAGGCTGGCCCCGGCCTCGGAGGAACTGGCCGACCTGCTGAAGAAGGACCTGGCGAAGCTGCGCTGGGACGACCTGCGCAGCGCGCTCAACAGCCTGGGCGCCAAGGCCGTTTCCGGCAGCGCCGAGAGTGGACTGAAGGGATTGCTGAAGTTGGTATTCCCTTTTCTGCCTTGATCCACGGCGCGGTGCCTTGCGGGGTCTGGCGGGGGTCAGCGCTGCACGGACGCCGCGAACAGCACCGACTTCGTTCCGGTGCCGTCGCTGCATCGGCAGCCACATGCCCGCAAAAAGGCTTGCGCTATGCCGCGGGCGTGGCGAACACGGTGATCTCTTCGCGGTCGTGGTAGAGCTGGCGCGCGCGGACCTGCAGCGGGCGGCCTGCCTGGGCGGCGAACAGGTCCAGGCACAGCCGGGTTTCCTGCCAGCGCTTCTTCATCGGCAGCTTGAGGTTGAACACCGCGTGCCGGCACCAGCCCTCGCGGAACCATTGCGCCATGCGCGCGGCGACCTTGGCCGGCTGCTCGACCATGTCGCACACCATCCAGTCCAGCGGTCGTGCCGGATGCCAGTGGAACCCGTCGGCGCGCAGGTGTTCGACCAGCCCGGTGTCGAGCACATGCGCGCGCAAAGGGCCGTTGTCGACCGAGCTCACCCGGAGGTGGTGGCGGGCCAGCACCCAGGTCCAGCCGCCCGGGGCGGCGCCGAGGTCGGCGGCGGTCATGCCCGGGTGCAGCAGGCGCTCGCGTTCGCCGGCGTCGAGCAGGACCAGGAAGGCTTCCTCCAGCTTCAGCGCCGAGCGCGAGGGCGCATCCGCATGCAGGCGCAGCCGCGGGATGCCTTGCGGCCAAGGCGAGGCGTCGCGTGGATCGGCCAGGGCCAGCAGCGCGTGGTCGCCAGCGAGGAAGCACACGTGCAGCCGCGGCAGCCGCGGTTCTGCCTTCGCCGGCAGGTGCCCGGCCTTGCGCAACGCCGGGCGCAACGCGTTGCCGAAGCTGCGTGCCAGCGCCGACAGCGGCTTGCCGGCGTCGGTGTCCGGGTGCTCCACCCAGGCATCGCCCACCCGCAATCCGGCGGGCAGGGCGGCCAGCAGCGGCGCCAGCCGGTCCTTCGGGTCCAGTCCGCGCAGCTCCGCCAGCAGGCGCAGCTTCTGCCGCGCGAACACCAGCTCGCGGAACGGCAGGGCACGGGCCAGCGCTTGCGCATCGACTTCGTCGCCGGTGACGAACAGCACGTGGCCATCGTCGCGGCTGGCGCGCGCGTAGCCGGCGACCCCCGCGGCGGCGGCGCGCTCGCCCAGCTCGGCGGCCAGTTCCGGTTCGAAGCCCTGGCGGCAGTAGCCGAGCAGTCCGTGCATGGGCAGGCCGGCGGCGCTCAGTAGCGCTCGCCGCCGCCCTCGCCGTAGGCGCGCAGCACCGCGCGCGCGTCCTCGCGCAGGATGTCGCGCGCGACCGCGATGCCGCGGCGTTCCAGTTCGCCGACCCAGTCCGCCGGCAACGGGCCTTCGTCGAATTCGGTCAGCGCCATCACGTCCTGCGCGCGGGCGCCGATCAGCAGGCGGTCGATGCCGGCCCAGATGGTGGCGCCGTAGCACTGGCAGCACGGCTGCGAGGAGCTGGCCAGGGTCACCGGCGCGAGCACGTCGTTCAGGCGCGGAGTCTGCAGGCGCTGCTGGGCCAGCATGTAGGCCATGTTCTCGGCGTGCGCCAGCGAAGTGGTGTGCGGCACCACCCGGTTCACGCCGGCGGCGATCACCCGGTGGTCCGGCCCGAACAGCACCGCGCCGAACGGCCCGCCGCTGCGCGCTTCGACGTTGCGCCGCGACAGGTCGATCGCCAGCGCGACCTTGTCCTCGTCCGAGGCGAAGGCCGCGCCCGGGTCGAACGCGTCGTGGATCCAGGCGGGAAGGGTCAGGTGGACCTGGGCGTACAGCATGGCCGCGCTCCTCAGCCCGCGGCCCAGGTGTCGCGCAGGGTCACGCTGCGGTTGAACACCGGCTTGCCCGGGGTATGGTCGTAGCGGTCGGCGACGAAGTAGCCGCTGCGTTCGAACTGGAACGACTGCTCCGGCGCGGCCAGCGCCGCGGCCGGTTCGATCCAGCCGTGCACGGTCTTCTTGGAATCCGGGTTGAGATGGTCGCGGTAGGTCTTGCCGTCGGATTCGTCGTCGGGCTTCTCCACCGAGAACAGGCGGTCGTACAGGCGGATCTCCGCGGCCACCGCGTGCCTGGCGCTGACCCAGTGGAGGGTGCCCTTGACCTTGCGGTTGGCGCCTTCCATGCCCGGACGCGATTCCGGATCCAGCCAGCCGCGCAGTTCGACCACGCGGCCGGTCGCATCCTTCACCACCTCGTCGATGCGGACGATGCCGGCGCCGCGCAGGCGCGCTTCGCCGCCCGGGACCAGCCGCTTCCAGCCCTTCGGCGGCACTTCGGCGAAATCCTCGCGCTCGATCCACAGCTCGCGCGAGAACGGTACCTGGCGCTCGCCCTGCGCCTCGTCCTTGGGATGGTTGGGGAAGGCCAGCGACTCCTCGTGGCCCTCGGGCAGGTTGGCCAGCACCAGCCTGAGCGGATCGACCACCGCCATGCGCCGCGGCGCGGACGCGTCCAGGTCCTCGCGCAGGCAGCCTTCCAGCACCGAGAAGTCGATCACCGAGTTCTGCTTGCTGATCCCGACCCGGTCCACCAGCAGGCGCAGCGCGGCCGGGGTGTAGCCGCGGCGGCGCAGGCCCTGCAGGGTGTACATGCGCGGATCGTCCCAGCCGTCGACCAGGTGCTCGGCGACCAGCTGGGTGAGCTTGCGCTTGCTCATCACCGTGTAGTTGATGTTCAGGCGCGAGAACTCGATCTGGCGCGGCTTGGCCGCTTCCTCCGGCAGGCCGTGCGCCCGCAGCGGCTCCAGCAGTTCCGGGTGACCGGCCAGGTCGACGTGGTCCACGCACCAGTCGTACAGCGGGCGATGGTCCTCGAACTCCAGGGTGCACAGCGAATGGGTGATGCCCTCGATCGCGTCGCCCAGGGCGTGGGCGAAGTCGTACATCGGGTAGATCGGCCATTCGGTGCCGGTGTTCTGGTGCTCCACGTGCTTGATCCGGTACAGCGCCGGGTCGCGCAGGTTGATGTTGCCGCTGGCCATGTCGATTTTCGCGCGCAGGGTGCGTGCGCCGTCCGCGAACTCGCCGGCACGCATGCGCGCGAACAGGTCCAGGTTCTCCTCCACGCCGCGGCCGCGGTACGGCGATTCGCGCCCCGGCTCGGTCAGGCTGCCGCGGTACTGGCGCACTTCCTCGGCGCTGAGGTCGCAGACGAAGGCCTTGCCGTCGCGAATGAGCTTCTGCGCGGCCAGGTAGTACACGCCGAAGTAGTCCGAGGCGTGGCGCAGGCTGGCCCAGTCGAAGCCCAGCCAGCGCACGTCGTCCTGGATCGCGCGCACGAACTCGGGGTCTTCCTTGGCCGGGTTGGTGTCGTCGAAGCGCAGGTTGCAGCGGCCGCCGAATTCGGCGGCGATGCCGAAGTCCAGGCAGATCGCCTTGGCGTGGCCGATGTGCAGGTAGCCGTTGGGCTCGGGCGGGAAGCGGGTGCGGATCGCGGCGTGCTTGCCGCTGGCCAGGTCGTCGCGGACGATCTGGCGGATGAAGTCGCGCTTTTCGGCGGCGGCGGCGGCGGACGGGGCGGGCGGGTCGGCGTGCGGGGACATGGGACGGGGGCGGTCGCGAAGGCAAACCCCGAGTTTAGCCGAGGCGCCGTCGCCAGGCGGTGAGCCGGGCCGCCGCGGCGCAGGTTCGCGGCGGAACCGGGGCGAAGGGTATGCTCGAAGCGGCCCCGGCCCGCGGCCGGCCCGAACCTCCAGGAGGCGCCCCATGAATCCCGGACCCGGTCTCGCCCATCACGTCCATGGTCGTCCGCTGCGCGGCCGGTTCGACGGCCTGGAGACGGTGGACTTCGGAATGGGCTGCTTCTGGGGTGCCGAGCGCCGGTTCTGGCAGGTTCCCGGGGTCCACACCACCGCGGCCGGCTACGCTGGCGGCGGCGCTCCGGATCCGACCTACGAACAGGTCTGTTCCGGCCGCACCGGGCACGCCGAGGTGGTGCGCGTGGTCTACGACCCGGCCCAGGTCGACTTCGCGACCCTGCTCAAGGTGTTCTGGGAAAGCCACGACCCGACCCAGGGCATGCGCCAGGGCAACGACATCGGCAGCCAGTACCGTTCGGTGATCCATTGCCACACCATCGCCCAGCATCGGGCCGCGCTGGCCAGCCGCGACGCCTATGCGCGGCGGCTGCAGGCGGCCGGCTATCCGCCGGTCACCACCGAGATCGTCCATCCGGCGCCGCAGTTCCACTACGCCGAGGACTACCACCAGCAGTACCTGGCGAAGAACCCCGGCGGCTACTGCGGCCTGGGCGGCACCGGCGTGTCCTGTTCCGCCTGAGCCGGCGGCGCGCGGTTGCGGCCTGTGCTAGCGTTCGTCGCTTCCCACGACCGACCGCCACCGCACATGAGCGACCGCCTGCGCCGCACCAAGATCCTCGCCACCCTCGGACCGGCCACCGATCCGCCCGGCGTGCTGGAGGCGCTGTTCCGCGCCGGCGTGAACGTGGTCCGCCTGAATTTCTCCCACGGCGATCCTTCCGGCCAGGCCAGGCGCGCGGCCGAAGTGCGCGCCGCCGCGCAGCGGGTGGGTGCCGAGATCGGGATCCTCGCCGACCTGCCCGGCCCGAAGATCCGCATCGAGCGCTTCGCCGAAGGCAAGGTCGCGCTCAAGGCCGGCGACCGCTTCGACCTGGTCGCGTCGGCCGACGCGCCGCCGGGCGATGCCAGCCAGGTCGGGGTCAGCTACCTGGGCCTGCCGGGCGACGTGGAGGCCGGCGACGTGCTGCTGCTGGACGACGGCCTGATGCAGCTGCAGGTGACGGAAGTGCAGGGCGAGCGGATCGCCTGTGTCGTGCTCAACGACGGCTACCTGTCCGACCGCAAGGGCCTGAACAAGCAGGGCGGCGGCCTGTCGCTGGGCGCGCTGACCGAGCGCGACAAGGAACTGATCGGGATCGCGGCGAAGATCGGGGTGGACTTCATCGCCGTCTCGTTCTGCCGCAATGCCCAGGACATGCACGACGCCCGCGCCATCGCCCGTGCGCATGGCAGCGACGCGGCGCTGGTGTCCAAGATCGAGCGCACCGAGGCGATCGAGAACCTGGCCGAGATCGTCGAGGCCTCCGACGTGGTGATGGTCGCCCGCGGCGACCTGGGCGTGGAGATCGGCGACGCCGAACTGCCGGGCCTGCAGAAGAAGATCATCCGCGAGTCCCTGGCCCGCAACAAGGTGGTGATCACCGCCACCCAGATGCTGCAGTCGATGGTGGAAAGCCCGCTGCCCACCCGCGCCGAGGTGCTGGACGTGGCCAACTCGGTGATCGACGGTACCGACGCGGTGATGCTCTCGGCCGAGACCGCCGCCGGCGCCTATCCGGTCAAGGCGGTGGAGGCGATGGCGCGCATCTGCGTGGGTGCCGAGCGCCAGTTCCAGACCGAGACCGATTTCGGCAAGGCCCAGCGCAACCTCGAGCGTGCCGACCAGGCCATCGCCATGGCCACCATGTTCCTGTCCGAGCACGTCGGCGTGCGCGCGATCGTGGCCATGACCGAATCCGGCGGCACCGCGCGCTTCCTCTCGCGCTTCCGCTCGCAGGCGCCGATCTATGCCATCGCCCGCCACGACGGCGCGCGCCGGCGCATGGCGCTGATGCGCGACGTGTTCCCGATCAACTTCGACAGCCGCGGCCTGACCCCGCGCGAGGCCGCCCGCGGCAGCATCCGCCTGCTGGCCGATGCCGGCCTGCTGGCCGCCGGCGACCGGGTGGTGTTCACCAGCGGCGAGCACATGGAGACCCACGGCGCCACCAATACCCTGCGCCTGCTCGAGGTCGGCGAGGACGGCCGCGCCAGCGGCCTGGGCGAGCTGTAACGCGCTTCCGCGCCCGTTGCAGGCTCCCGCGCCCGTTACAATATGCGGCTCCCCCTCTCGCCGCAGGATCCCCCCATGAGCATCGAACAGCTTGCCGAAACCGCCCAGGCGATGGTCGCCCCGGGCAAGGGCATCATCGCCATCGACGAATCCACGGCGACCTGCGGCAAGCGCTTCGCCGCGGTCGGGATCGAGAACAGCGAAGAGAACCGCCGCGCCTACCGCGAACTGCTGCTGACCGTGCCGAAGCTGTCCGAGCACATCTCCGGCGCGATCCTGTACGACGAGACCCTGCGCCAGTCCACGAAGGACGGCGTGCCGTTCGCCAAGCACATGGCCCAGCACGGCATGATCCCGGGGATCAAGGTGGACAAGGGCACCGTGGCGCTGGCCGGCTTCCCCGGGGAACTCGTGACCGAGGGCCTGGACGGCCTGCGCGGCCGCCTGGAGGAGTACTACCGGCTGGGCGCGCGCTTCGCCAAGTGGCGCGCGGTGATCAACATCGGCGAGGACATCCCCACCGGCACCTGCATCGAGAACAACGCCCATGCGCTGGCCCGCTACGCGGCGCTGTGCCAGGAGCAGGGCCTGGTGCCGATGGTCGAGCCGGAGGTGCTGATGGACGGCGACCACGACATCGAGACCTGTTACGAGGTCACCGAGGCGGTGCTGCGCTCGCTGTTCGGCGCGCTGTACGAGCAGAACGTGCTGCTGGAAGGCACGATCCTGAAGGCGTCGATGGTCGTCTCCGGCAAGGACTGCGAGGAGCAGGCCGACATCCAGGAGGTGGCCGAGTCCACCCTGATGTGCCTTAAGAGCACGGTACCGGCGATCCTGCCGGGCATCGTGTTCCTGTCCGGCGGCCAGGACGACGCGCGCGCCACCGCGCACCTGGACGCGATGAACCGCCTGGGCCCGAACCCGTGGCCGCTGAGCTTCTCCTACGGCCGCGCCATGCAGCAGGCGGCGCTGAAGCTGTGGGCCCAGGACATGGCCGGCAACTGGAAGAAGGCCCAGGACACCGTGTACGCCCGCGCCCGCGACAACGGTCAGGCCGCGCTGGGGCAGTGGAAGGGCGACTGAGTCAGCCCGGGCGCTGATCGTGCTTGCCGCCGCCGCGGCAGCGCGGCGAGTCGGGCACGCGGGCGTCGGCTTCCCATTCGGCCGGGGTGTAGGTGTGCAGGGCCAGGGCATGGACCTGCGCCATCAGCCCGCCCATCGCCGCGTATACCGCCTGGTGGCGCTGGATCGCGCGCCTGCCCTCGAACAGCGGGCTGACGATCACCGCCTTGTAGTGCGTCTCCAGGCCGCGGCTGTGCAGATGGCTTTCGTCGATCACCTCGACATGCTCCGGCTGCAGGGCGGACAGGGCTTCGCGGATCTGGTCGGCGCGGGCGGTCATGGGGGCGGGGATTCCGGGAGGCGTGCGGCATCCCGAAGGATGGTGGCTGCGGCGGCGGTGTCAATGGGGACCCTTCCCCGGCGGTGCACGGCGGGCGCGGCCCGGCGACGAGGAGCCGGTCGGCTGCGACCCCGCGGCACCCGTGGTCGGCGAGACTCCAGCGCAGGATCGCCAACCGCACGGGGAGGGCTTGACAGGGTGAGGAATTACGCATGTAATCGAAATTGATTACATTCGTAAACGGAGCGCCCGTGGAAGCCACCCCGATCAGCGAAGCCGAGGCGATGGTGATGGAGGTGCTGTGGCGGGCCAGCCCGCGCAGCGCCGAGGAGGTGATCGCCGCGCTGGCCGACGCCAACGGCTGGGCCGAAGCCACGGTCAAGACCCTGCTCAACCGCCTGCTCAACAAGGGCGCCATCGAAGCCGAGAAGGACGGGCGCCGCTACCTGTATTCGCCGGTGCTGCGGCGCGACGCCTGGGTCCAGCAGCAGAGCGAGGGCCTGCTGGCGCGCCTGTTCGGCGGCCGGGTGGCGCCGCTGGTGGCGCATTTCAGCGAGCGCGGGCAGTTGTCGGCGGCCGATGTCGCCGAGCTCAAGCGGCTGGTGGCCGAACTGGACGGCAAGGAGCCGGACGATGGACGCTGAGCCGCTCGCCCTGCTGGGGGAGGCCACGCTCGCCGGCAGCGCGGCGCTGCTGCTGGTACTGGTCCTGCGCCGGCCGGTGCGCGCCTGGCTCGGCGCCAGCGCCGCCTATGCGCTATGGCTGTGCGTGCCCATCGCCTTGCTGGCAGTGATGCTGCCGCGCGGTGCGGACGTGCCGCTGGGCTTGCCGGTCGCCTGGCAGGCGGTGCCGATGGTGACGGTCGCGGCGATCCCGGAATCGCAACCGGGCGGGCACTGGCGCGAGTGGCTGCTGCTGGCTTGGCTGACGGGTGCATTGGCGTCGGCGGCCGTGCTGGGGTGGCAGCAGTGGCGTTTCCGGCGCGGCCTGGGTGCGCTGCACCGGCGCGACGACGGCCTGTACCAGTCCGCGCATGCGACCTCCGGACTGCCGGCGGTGACTGGCGTGCTGAGGCCGCGGATCCTGCTCCCGGCCGATTTCGAGCGCCGCTACACCGTGCAGGAACAGGCACTGGTGATCGCGCACGAGCGCTTGCACGTGCGCCGCGGCGACCTGGCCGCCAACGCGCTGTCGGCGCTGCTGGCCTGCCTGTTCTGGTTCAACCCGCTGCTGCACCTGGCCCTGCGCCGGTTCCGCTTCGACCAGGAACTGGCCTGCGACGAGCGGGTGATCGCACGCCATCCGCGGGCGCGGCGCAGCTACGGCGAGGCCATGCTGAAGACCCAATTCGATCCCTCGCCCCTGCCGCTGGGTTGCCACTGGCAGGCGCGCCACCCGCTCAAGGAGCGCATCGACATGCTCAAGCGTCCAACGCCTTCGCCGTTGCAATGGATCGTCACGACCTTCCTCGCACTCGGCCTGAGCGCCGTGGCCGGATATGCCGCCTGGGCGGCGCAGCCGGCGCAGGTGCGATCCCCCGACGCAGCTTCCGCGACGCCCGCCTATGCCCTGGACATGCGCATGGAGGTGGACGGAAAGGAAAGCCGCTTCCAGATCCGCGAGCGCGCCGGCAAGACCTTTGCGGTCCGCTCCGATGAAAGCGGATCGCCCGTATGGGAAGGCGAATTCAGCCTCAAGCCGCTGCGGGATCCGCAGACGCTGACGATGGTGGGCGTAGTGCGTGCGGACGGCGAAGTGATCGCCCAGCCCGGATTGACGTTCACCATGGGACGTGCGGCGACTATCCAGATAAGTACGCTGGACGGCAGTTCGACCTTCACTCTGGAAGTGACGGCCAACCCGCTCGGCGAAGACATGACGCCGGGTTCGGTTACATTCGCATCGCCCGCGCGGCCGGCCGAGCGACCGGCGATGGCCGAGATGCGGACTCCGCCTCCTTCCTATCCGCGCGAGGCCCTGCGCCACGGGCAGTCCGGCCGCGTGGTGGCAGTGGTGGACGTCGATGCGGATGGCATGCCGGTGGAGGTGAACATCGAGCGGTCCGAGCCGGCCGGCGTGTTCGACGCCGCCACGATCGCCGCGATCCGGCAATGGCGTTTCACACCGGCAATGGAGAACGGACGCGCGGTGCCTGGTCGGGTCCGGGTGCCGGTGGATTTCGATTCGGGCATGACCGCGGTCGCCGGTCCTTCCGGCGTTGAGCGGGCCGAGGACTTCCGCTGGTTCCAACTGGAGCCGGACAAGGTCACCGAAGCGGTTTGCGATGTGCTGCGCAAGGACGGGCACGATCCCAAGGCAATCGCTTATTGCGGGATTCGCAAGGAAGCGGCGAACCGATGATCCGGTTGCCGTTGCTGGCCGCCGGCTCGCTGCTGCTGGCCGCCTGCGCCACCCGCACCGCCGGCGTCGAGCAGCGCTTGATCCTGCCCGAAGGCGGCAAGCGCTACGAGATGGCGGATAGCCAGGCCTTCGTGTTCCCGATGGCGCAGGGCAACCCGCCGCCGGGATTCCCTGATGACTTCGGCGCGCGCGAGTTGCCGCCGACGACGTTGTGCGCGAAGTTCGTGGTGGCACCCGATGGCGCGGTACGCGATGCGGCGATGCTGGACGATCCGGGGTGCATCGATCCGGCGTCGGAGCCGAAGTTGGCTTCCGCGGTGCTGCTCGCGGTATCCGGCTGGCGCTTCGAGCCCGCGGTGTTCTGCAACTATCCCGATGCCGCTACGCGCGACCGCGACTGGACCGGCAGGGGTTGCGCCGGCGATACGGTGGAGGCATTGCCGGTCGCGGTCACGCTCGCCTACGCGTTCACCTTCGAGGTGCGCAACGGCCGGCGGCAGGTCGGTGCGGCGCGTGTGGGCGGTCGCTAGTCGCTGGCCCATGCTGGCCGGCAGCGCGTTTCACTGGCTGGCCGGATCGCCCAGCGCGGCATTGAGCACCGCGGCCAGGCGGTCGCCGGCCAGGCGCAGTTGTCGCTCGGCGACGGGGAGCTGGGCGTCCACGTAGGCCTGTCCGACCACGTGGCCGCGCGGGTAGAAGCCCGGTGCGTTCACCCGTCGGCACGACTGCTCAGCCCACAGGCGCGGGGCTTCGGCCGGCAGCGGCGAGACCGGCGCCGGTGCCGGCAGTGCCTGCAGTCGCGCCAGCCAGGCGGCCTCGCCCAGCCCGGCGCTGCGCAGCAGGCCGCTGTCCCACAGCGAGTGCAGGTTGCTGCCCTGGCCGTTCCAGTTGACTTGGTAGTCGTTGCCGCCGCGGTCCGTGCCGTGGCTGGCGTGCAGAGGCTGGTGCACGTCGCCGACGAAATGGACCACGAACTTCAGCGCCTGGCGGCGCTCGTCGTCGCTGCGCGTGGGGTCGGCCAGGATCGCGGCCTGCCGTTCCAGGGCGCCGACCACGCAGTCGCCGTCGCGGCAATCGGTCTCCGGGTCGAACACGCAACCGGGGTCGGCGATGTTGACGTAGTGCCAGCGCGAGGAGCGCTTGCCCAGATCCGGGTCGATCGAACGCAAATCGTCGGCCCAGCTGGCGATCCCGGTCAGGGTGGGTTCGGCCTCGCCCTGCAGCAGGCGGGCGACCTCGGCGCGGGCCTGCGGCTGCAGGTGCGGTTCGGCCATGCCGGCGACCAGGCGATGCCCCAGCTGGCCCCAGGCCAGTGCATCGAGCGCGGGTGCCAGGAGCAGGAGCAGCAACGCGCCGCGGCGGCGATGCCGCGCGGCGCGTGGGCGGAGAAGCACGGGGCAGAGGCGAGCGGGGGCGGACATGCGGGTATTTTAGCCGCTACCCGCCCGCCGCCGCCCGTTCCGGCGCGACTCAGAACTTCATGACGTAGGCGGCGCCGTACACCAGCGGGTCGATCTTGGCGGTGCCCAGGCGCTGGCCATCCACGCGCACGCTGCTCTCGATGTTCATCCAGCGCGCGTCCACGCGCAGGGTGGCGCGTTCGTTGATGCGGAAGTCCAGGCCGGCATGCAGGCCCAGGCCCCAGGAGGAGGCCAGCGACAGGTCGCTGCCGGCCAGCGGGCCGCTGGTCTTGCTGCCGAAGAAGGTGGTGAAGTTCACCCCGGCGCCGATCACCGGCGACACCGTGCCCTTGTCGTTGAAGTGGTATTGCAGGCTGACGGTGGGCGGCAGGTGCTTGGTGCTGCCGACCTTGCCCAGGCCCTTGACCGAGATGTCGTGCTCGAACGGCCAGGCGGCCAGCACTTCCACGCCGAGGTTGTCGCGGACGAAGTATTCGACGGTCAGGCTCGGGCGGGCACTGCTGCCGATCGACAGCGGCAGGGTGCCGTTGGCCAGGGTGCCGTTGTTGGACTTGGGATCGACGTTGTGCACGCCGACGCCGAGGGTCCATTCGCCGGCCGACTGGGCGGCGGCGGGCAGGGCGGCAGCGGCGAGCGTGGCGGCCAGCAGGCAGGGCAGGAGCTTGTGGTTCATGGGGAGTCGCTCTTTCGCGGTGGGGATGGGCGCAAGTTTCCGCCCTGCCACGGGCCGGCGCCTTGATTGCAGTCAATGCCGCGCCGGGCCCGGGCGGGGTCGGGCTGGTAGAATGGAGGCCCCCCATCCACCCGCATCGGCCGCGCCATGGCGCGGTCCCCAGGAGTCCCGGCAATGGCGATCAAGGTAGGCATCAACGGATTCGGCCGCATCGGCCGCAACGTGCTGCGCTCGGCAGTGCAGAATTTCGGCGACATCGAGGTCGTGGCGATCAACGACCTGCTCGAACCGGACTACCTGGCCTACATGCTCAAGTACGACTCCGTGCACGGCCGCTTCGACGGCGACGTGCAGGTCGAGGGCAATACCCTGATCGTCAACGGCAAGAAGATCCGCCTGACCCAGGAACGCGATCCGGCCAACCTGAAGTGGAACGAAGTCGGCGCTGACGTCGTCATCGAGTCCACCGGCCTGTTCCTGGACGCGGCCAGCGCGCAGAAGCACCTCGACGCCGGCGCGAAGAAGGTGATCATGTCGGCGCCGTCCAAGGACGACACGCCGATGTTCGTGTTCGGCGTCAACCATGGCGAGTACGCGGGCCAGGCGATCATCTCGAATGCCTCGTGCACCACCAACTGCCTGGCCCCGCTGGCCAAGGTGCTCCACGACAAGTGGGGCATCAAGCGTGGCCTGATGACCACCGTGCACGCGGCCACCGCCACCCAGAAGACCGTCGATGGCCCGTCCAACAAGGACTGGCGCGGCGGCCGCGGCATCCTCGAGAACATCATCCCGTCCAGCACCGGCGCGGCCAAGGCGGTCGGCAAGGTGATCCCGGCGCTGAACAAGAAGCTGACCGGCATGAGCTTCCGGGTGCCGACCTCGGACGTGTCGGTGGTGGACCTGACCGTCGAGCTGGACAACCCGGCCAGCTACGAGGAGATCAAGGCCGAGGTCAAGGCGCAGAGCGAAGGCGCGCTGAAGGGCATCCTCGGCTACACCGAGGACAAGGTGGTGGCCACCGACTTCGTCGGCGACACCCGCACCTCGATCTTCGACGCCGACGCCGGCATCGCGCTCGACCCGACCTTCGTCAAGCTGGTGGCCTGGTACGACAACGAGTGGGGCTACTCCAACAAGTGCCTGGAAATGGTGCGCGTGGTCGCGGGCAAGTAAGCCGCGGCGACGACGGTCGGGGAAGGGGCGCCTCGGGGCGCCCCTTCTCGTTGGGGCAGGAGGCATCCGGCATGGGCGACGAAGTGCGGCCCTTCCACGAGGACCAGGACGGCATCCGCTATCGCGACCACCTGTCGCTGGCGGCACGCGCGTTCGTCCTGCTGATGGCCGTGGCGATGATGGCGATGTCGGCGACCTTCATGTTCATGGGCCACCGGGGCGAGCCCGGGTGGAACCTGCTGCTGACCGTGCTGCTCATGCTCGCGCCGCTGGCGGTGGGAGCGGTGTTCCTACGCATGGGCCTGGAGCCGGCGAAGGAGGCGTGGTTCGATCCACGCACGCGGACCGTGCACATGACCCTGCGCGGGCCGTTCGGGCGACGCCGGCTGGCGTGGCCGTTCGGGCAGGTCCGGTCGTTGGTCCTCAAGCGCCACCGGTCGCAGGAGGAAGACGACCGCTTCATCCTGCACATGAAGATCGATGGACGCGCGCGGGAGTACATGCTGGGCGTGTTCGCGCGCGAGGAAGAGGCCGACTTCTGGCGTGCGCGCATCGAATCGCTGCTGTCGGCCTGATTCAGTCGAAGCCGGTGGCATCCGCAGGGCCGGCGGCCGGCGGGGACGATGGCTTGCAAACCGGCCGCGCTTCGCCGACGCTGCCATCGCCGCGGAGACTGCAGGCGGCGGGGAGACGGAACGCGGATGGACGGATGGGTCGGAATCCTGCTGCTGGTGGGCCTGGCGCTGCTGGCGGTGCCGGTGCTGCTGCTGATCGCGCTGCTGTCGCTGTCCTCGCTGAAGAAGCGCGTGGCGGAACTGGAGGAGTCGGTGCGCGACCTGCGCCTGGCCGCGGCGCGGCCGGTATCGGTGCGTGCGCATGCCGGGGCCGAGGCACCGCCTAGCGCGGGCGCCGGCGGCGTATCCGCCACGCATGCCCGGGCCGAGTCCGACGAGCCGACCCTGGCCGAACTCGTCCGCCGGCAGCACGACACTGCCGATCAGGCTGCCCGCGCACCGGCCGCATCCCCACCGCTGCCACCGCCGTTGCCCGCATCGGCGCCGTCGGCGCCCGCCGCGCAGTCCGAGCCGGTCGATGCCGCCACCCGGGCAAGAGTCGCCGCCGCCTCGACCCGGGTGGCGCATGCCCCCGTGCCGCCGCATCCAGCGCGTCCGCCGCGCCCGCCGCATGACGAGAACGCAGCGCTGCGCGCGATCAAGCGCTGGTTCACCGTCGGCAACGTGCCGGTGAAGATCGGCATGCTGGTCTCGCTGGTCGGCGTGGCCGCCCTGCTCAAGTTCGCCAGCGACCGCGGACTGTTCTCCCTGCCACCGGAGCTGCGCCTGGCCGGGGTGGCCGCCGCTGCACTGGCGGCGCTGGCCTTCGCCTGGCGGCGGCGCGAGGACAACCGCGTGTTCGCGCTGAGCCTGCAGGGTGGCGCCATCGGCGTGCTGCTGCTGACCACGTACGCGGCGTTCAAGCTCTACGGCGTGCTGCCGGCCGGCGCCGCGTTCGCGCTGAGCGTGGTGCTGGTGGCGGGGATGGGCCTGCTGGCGGTGCTGCAGGATGCCAAGGCGCTGGCGGTGTTCGCGCTGCTGGCCGGGTTCCTCGCACCGCTGTGGCTGTCCACCGGCAACGGCAACCACGTCGCGCTGTTCTCCTACTACGCGCTGCTCAACGCGGCGATCGTGGCGATCGCATGGTTCCGTTCCTGGCGGATCCTCAACCTGCTCGGCTTCGGCTTCACCTTCGGCATCGGCGGGCTGTGGGCCGCCAGTGGCTACCACGCCGGGCTGTACGCCAGTACCCAGCCGTTCCTGGCGCTGTTCTTCCTGTTCTACCTGGCGGTGCCGATCCTGTTCGCGCGGCGCCAGCCCGAGGGCCGGCGCGACCTGGTCGACGGTTGCCTGCTGTTCGGCATGCCACTGGTCGCCTTCACCATGCAGGCCGGGTTGGTCGACAGCCTCAGTCCCGGCGACGCGCGCATGCCGCTGGCGCTGTGCGCGCTGGGCGTGGGCGTGCTCTATGCCGCCCTGGCCTGGGCGTTCCGGCATCGCGCCGGCTACGCGGTGCTGCGCGACTCCTATGCGGTCCTGGCGGTGGGTTTCGCCACCCTGGCGGTGCCGCTGGCGCTGTCGGCGCGGGCCACCGCCGCGGTGTTCGCGCTGGAGGGCGCCGGGCTGGTGTGGCTCGGCCTGCGCCAGGGGCGCCTGCTGCCGCAGTTCGCCGGCACCGCGCTGCAACTGCTGGCCGGCGGGGCACTGGCAGTCGGGTTCCTCGACCATGCCGGCACCGACCTGCGGCCGCTGTTCAATCCCACCGCGATGGGCGCGCTGCTGGTCGCGCTGGCCGGCTTCGCCAGCGCCCGATCGACGCGCGTGCAGGGGCAGGCCGGCGCGGCGCTGGCGTTCTACCTGTGGGGCCTGGCCTGGTGGACCGGCAATGGCGTGCACGAGATCGACCGCTTCGTGGCCCAGGAGGTGCGTCCGGACGCCCTGCTGGCCTTCGCCGCGCTGACCGGTTGGCTTGCCGCGGAAACCCACCGCCGCGACCCGGCGCGGATGCTGGCGCTGACCGTGGCGGTCGCGTTCGCGGTGGCGATGCCGCTGGCGCTGTGGCAGACGGTGGTGCATGCGCATCCGTTCGGCGGGAGCTGGGGCGCAGCGGCCTGGCTGCTGTTCGCCGTGTTTGGCCTGCGCAGCCTGTGGTGCCTGCGCGACGACGAAACGGGCGCGGCCGGCGCCGCGCAGTTCGCGTGGTGGCTGGCGTGGCCGCTTTCGCTGTCGCTGTGGGGCGCGCGCCTGGCCATGGACAACGGTCTGGCCCAGGGCTGGCTGCAGGCGCTGCTGGCCCTGCCGTGGCTGGCGCTGGCGACGCTGGGCCTGTGGCGCTGGCACTGGCTGGCCTTTCCACGCGGGACGGGTGCCAACGCCGGCTTGCGCACGCCATTGGCGTGCGTGGTGTTCGCGGTCATCGCCTGTGGCTGGACCTGGACGCTGTCGAAGGCGGTGCCTGCGACGCCGCTGCCATGGCTGCCATTGCTCAATCCGGCCGAACTGGCGCAACTGGTCGCACTGGGGCTCGGCGCGGCCTGGCTGTGGTCGGGGCACGCGCCGGCGCCGTTGGCGCAGATGCGTACCGCGATGCTCGCGCTCGGCGGGTTCGTGTTGCTGAGCGCGAGCACCCTGCGCAGCGTGCACCATTGGGGCGGCGTGCCCTGGAATCCGGGCCTGCCTTCCTCCGGCCTGGCCCAGACCAGCCTGACGGTGCTGTGGAGCGTGCTCGGCGTGGTCGCCTGGATCGTCGGTTCGCGCCGCGGCCAGCGCGGGCTGTGGCTGGCCGGCGCGGTGCTGATGGGCGTGGTCCTGGCCAAGCTGCTGCTGGTGGATCGCCAGCACCTGGGCGGGATGCTCGGTATCGTGTCGTTCATCGCCTACGGCGTGCTGTGCACGATCGTCGGCTACCTGGCGCCGGCGCCGCCGCGCGCCGGTTCCGCTGCGCAGGAGGAGTGATGGGACGGTTGGGTGCAGGCGGGGGCAGGGTCGGCGCGCGAGCCGCGACGTGGCTGGGCGTGTTGCTGCTGCCGGCGCTGGCATTGGCCGGCAACCGCGGCGACTACGCGCGGCAGTGGCCGATCGTGCAGGGCCAGGAGCAGAGCGGGGCGTATCGGGTGGAGTTGAACGCGGACGTCTATCGCACCGCGGTGCATCCGGCGCTGGCCGACGTGGAGGTGTTCAGCGCCGAAGGGCAGCCGCAGCCGGCGGCGATCCTGTCGCCCGCGCAGCCGCTGGCACAGCCGCCGCGCACGCTGGAGCTGCCCTGGTTCCCGCTGCCGACCCTGGATCCGGCCGCCGGCGGCAGCGACCTGCGCCTGGTGGCCGAGCGCGACGACGAGGGCGGCATCGTCCGCATCGAGGCCGCCACCACCGCGCCGGGCGCGGCGCGCCTGGTGGAGGGCCAATGGCTGGTCGATGCCAGCCGCCTGCGCGAGCCGGTGCGCGCCCTGCTGCTGGACTGGGAGCGGCCGCGGCAATCGCTGCAACTGCGCTACCGGGTCGAGGGCAGCAACGATTTGCGCCAGTGGCGCACGCTCAACGAAGGCACCACCCTGCTCGACCTGGAGCGCGGCGGCGAGCGCCTGCGTCAGGGCCGGATCGAACTGGACGGCCAGGCCCGCTACCTGCGCCTGTTGCCGTTGCAGCCCGGCCAGGTCCCGGCGCTGACCAGCGTGACCGCCGAACTGTCGCCGCCGCCGGCCGAGGCGCGCTGGGAATGGGTGGAGATCGAAGGCCAGCGCCGCGGCGACCATTTCGAATTCGTGCTGCCCGGGCGCTTCCCGGTCGAGCGCGCCGACGTGCGCCTGCCCGGCAACAATGCAGTGCAATGGACCCTCTACAGCCGCGAACGCAACGACGCCGCATGGCGCTGGCGCGCCGGGCCGTGGATGGCGTTCCAGGTCGGCGGTGCCGATGGCGCCAACCAGTCCGATCCCAGGCCGCTGCCGAGCACGGTGCGCGACCGCCAGTGGCGCCTGTCGCCGGCCAGCGCGGTGGGCGAGGCGATGCCGGTGCTGCGCCTGGGCTATCGACCCGAAGTGGCGGTGTTCCTCGCCCAGGCCGCGCCGCCGTTCGCGCTGGCCGCCGGCAGCGCCAACGCGCAGCGCGACGAAGCGCCGATCCCCGCGCTGCTGGAGGCGCTGCGCAAGCAGCGCGGACCCGGCTGGCAGCCGGCGCCGGCCTACCTGGCCGAAACGGCCGAGGAACTGGCCGGCGCGAGTGCGCTGCAGCCGCATCGAACCATCGACTGGAAGAGCCTGCTGCTGTGGGGCCTGCTGGTCGGCGGCGCGGTCCTGGTCGCCGCACTGGGCCTGAGCCTGCTGCGCAAGCCGTCGGCGCAGGACTGAGGCAGCCGCCGCGGCACCGGTGCGCCGGCGTTTGCCGCGGGCGGGCGCGGGCGGGACAATGCCGCTCTCCCCAGTCGAACGATGAGACCACGATGACGATCCTGCGGATGACCGACCTCGACCTCGCCGGCAAGCGCGTGCTGATCCGGCAGGATCTCAACGTGCCGATCGACGACGGGAGGATCACGTCCGGGCAGCGCATCACCGCGTCGTTGCCGACGTTGCGGCTGGCGCTGGAAAAGGGCGCGGCAGTGATGGTGACCTCGCACCTGGGCCGGCCCAAGGAAGGTGTGTGGAGCGAAGCGGATTCGCTGGCGCCGGTGGCCGCGCGCCTGTCGCAGCTGTTGGGCGTGGAGGTGCCGCTGGTCAAGGACTGGGTCGATGGCGTGCAGGTCGCGCCCGGCCAGCTGGTGCTGCTCGAGAATTGCCGCATGAACGTGGGCGAGGGCAAGGACGACGAAGCGCTGGCGAAGAAATACGCTGCCCTCTGCGACATATTCGTGATGGACGCTTTCGGCACCGCGCATCGCGCCCAGGCTTCGACCCACGGCGTGATCCGCCATGCCCGGATCGCCGCCGGCGGCCCGCTGCTGATGGCCGAGCTGGACGCGCTGGACAAGGCGCTGGCGGCCCCGGCGCGTCCGCTGCTGGCGATCGTGGCCGGCAGCAAGGTTTCCACCAAGCTGGAACTGCTCGGCAACCTGGTCGGCAAGGTCGACCAGTTGATCGTCGGCGGCGGCATCGCCAACACCTTCCTGGCCGCGGTCGGCCATCCGGTCGGCAAGTCGCTGTGCGAGCCGGACCTGGTGGAGACGGCGCGCAGGATCATGGCCGACGCCCGGGCGCGCGGCGCCGAGATCCCGTTGCCGGACGACGTGGTGGTGGCCCCGGCCTTCGCCGCCGATGCGCCGGCCACGGTCAAGCCGGTGGCCGAGGTGGCCGCCGACGACATGATCCTGGACATCGGACCGCGGACCGCGGCGCGCTACGCGCAGCTGATCGCCGACGCCGGCACGGTGGTCTGGAACGGACCGGTGGGCGTGTTCGAGTTCGACGCCTTCGCCGGCGGCACCGAGGCAGTGGCGCGGGCGATCGCCGGATCGAAGGCGTTCTCGATCGCTGGCGGCGGCGATACCCTGGCAGCGGTGGACAAGTTCGGCATCGCCGACCGGGTCGGCTACATCTCCACCGGCGGCGGTGCCTTCCTGGAATTCCTGGAAGGCAAGACCTTGCCGGCGGTGGCCGCGCTGGATGCGCGCGGCTGAGCTTCAGCGGTGGAAGTCGCCGGCCGCCTCGGGCTGGTAGCGGACCGACTTGACCCGCAGCTTCAGCGCCCGTCCGCCCGGGGCCTGCCAGTCGATGCTCTGGCCGACCGACAAGCCGAGCAGGGCGCTGCCCACCGGGGCCAGCACCGATACGCGGTGGCGCTCGACGTCGGCTTCGTTGGGATAGACCAAGGTCAGCACGTGCTCCTCGCCGCTGGCGATGTCCTCGCACTCCACGCGCGAGTGCATGGTCACCACATCGGCGGGGATGTCCTCGGGTGCGCGGACCTCGGCGCGGTTGAGCTCGTCCATCAGCGCGATCGCGGCCGGATGGCGGCTCAGTACCGGGGAGTCGAGCAGAGCCTCGAGCCGGGCCAGGTCGCGGCTGGAGACGATCAGGGAGGGTGGCAGGCCGCTGGTGGACTGGTTGGACATGGCGTTCCTCTCGTTGGGTATGGGCGCGCAGTGCGCGCCGGTCGTGTCGAATGGGGCGCAGGGGCGAAGAAAAGGCGGCGCGTCTCCGCGCCGCCCCGTTGCTCGCCTGCTTGTGCCGCCTAACCTAGCCCGGAATCGGTCCGGGTTCAACCGGGAGGCCGCCGGGTCGCGGCCGGAATCGCGGGCGCATGCGGTCGTGACCGTGGCGCGCTACGCGGCCGCGGTCACGGCTCCCGGCTCCGGCGACAGCAGCCCCGGTGGCAGGTCGCGGAACACCGCGGCCAGGCGCATCAGGAAACCGGCCATCGCCGAACTGCGCCGCCAGGCCATGGCGATGCTGCGGCTGGGACGGGGGCCGGAAAAATGCAGCAGGTGGATGTCGTCCGAGCGTGCCACCGGCGGTTTCACCGCCAGGGTCGGCAACAGGGTCGCGCCGACGTTGGCCGCCACCATCTGCCGCAGCGTCTCCAGGCTGGTGGCGCGGAACTCGGCCTTCTCCTGCGCCCCGGACAGGCGGCACACGTCCAGTGCCTGCTCGCGCAGGCAATGACCATCCTCGAGCAGCAGCAGGCGCTGTTCGGACAACTCGTCCAGGGTCAGGGTGTCGCGTTGCGCCAGCGGATGATGCTCCGGCACCGCCAGCACGAACGGTTCCTCGAACAGGAACTCGGTGTGCAACTGCTCGTCGTGCACGGGCAGCGCCAGTACCGCCGCGTCGAGGCGGCCGTCGCGCAGCCGGGCGAGCAGTTCGTCGCTCTTCTCCTCGACCAGCAGCAACTCCAGTTGCGGGAAGCGCGAGCGCAGGCCGGGCACCACGTGCGGCAGCAGGTAGGGCGCCAGGGTCGGGAAGATGCCCAGCCGCACCGTGCCGGCTTCCGGATCGCGGCTGCGTCGCGCCGCTTCCTTCATCTGCTCGACCTCGGCCACGATCCGGCGCGCGCGCTCTGCGGCCTCGCGTCCGGCCGGGGTCAGCATCACCTTGCGCGGCGCGCGTTCGACCAGCGATACGCCCAGTTCGTCCTCCAGCTTGCGGATCTGGGTGGAGAGCGTGGGCTGGCTGACGAAGCAGGCCGCGGCGGCACGGCCGAAGTGCTTGTGGTCGGCCAGCGCCACCAGGTACTTGAGGTCGCGCAGGTTCATCGCGGCATTCCTCCGGGGCCATGCGGGGCGGAGCAGCGACGCTCCGCTCCCGCGGGGGCGGGGCGTCTAGGCCGCCTCGGCGACGACGTCGGTCTTCGGCGCCGAAGTGCGGATCAGGTGGTCGAACGCGGCCAGCGCAGCCTTGGAGCCTTCGCCCATCGCGATCACGATCTGCTTGTACGGCACCGTGGTGCAGTCGCCGGCGGCGAACACGCCCGGCACGCTGGTCTGGCCGCGGTCGTCGACCACGATCTCGCCGCGCGGGCTCAGCGCCACCGTGCCTTTCAGCCACTCGGTGTTGGGCAGCAGGCCGATCTGGACGAAGATGCCATCCAGCGCGAGCCGGTGTTCGCGGTTGTCGTTGCGATCCGTGTAGACCAGGCCGGTGACCTTCTGGCCGTCGCCGAGCACCTCGGTGCTGCAGGCGCTGACGATGATGTCCACGTTCGCCAGGCTGCGCAGCTTGCGCTGCAGGACCTCGTCGGCGCGCAGCTTGCCGTCGAACTCGACCAGGGTGACGTGGGCCACCACCCCGGCCAGGTCGATCGCCGCCTCCACGCCGGAGTTGCCGCCGCCGATCACCGCCACCCGCTTGCCCTTGAACAGCGGGCCATCGCAGTGCGGGCAGTAGGCCACGCCCTTGTTGCGGTATTCGCTCTCGCCGGGCACGTTCATCTGCCGCCAGCGCGCGCCGGTGGACAGGACCACGCTCCTGGACTTCAGCGAGGCGCCGTTCTCGAGTTTCACCTCGACCAGGCCGTCGTCACCGGCGGGCACCAGCGCGGTGGCGCGTTGCAGGTTCATGATGTCGACTTCGTAGCCGCGCACGTGCTGCTCCAGCGCGGCGGCCAGCTTCGGGCCCTCGGTGTGCGGCACCGAGATGAAATTCTCGATGGCCATCGTGTCCAGCACCTGGCCGCCGAAGCGCTCGGCGGCCACGCCGGTACGGATGCCCTTGCGCGCGGCGTAGATCGCCGCCGCCGCGCCGGCCGGGCCGCCGCCGACCACCAGCACGTCGAACGCTTCCTTGCCCGCCAGCTTCTCGGCGTCGCGCCGGGCCGCGCCGGCGTCGAGCCGGGCCACGATCTGCTCGATCGACATGCGCCCGGAATCGAACATTTCGCCGCCCTGGAACACCATCGGCACCGCCATCACCTGGCGCTGCTCGACTTCCTGCCGGAACGCGCCGCCCTCGATCACCGTGGTGTGGATCCTCGGGTTGAGGATCGCCATCAGCGCCAGCGCCTGGACCACGTCCGGGCAGTTGTGGCAGTCCAGCGACATGTAGACCTCGAAGTCGAAGTCGCCATCCAGCGCCTTGATCGCATCGAGGATGTCCTGCTCGTACTTGGGCGGATGGCCGCCGGTCCACAACAGGACCAGCACCAGCGAGGTGAACTCGTGCCCCAGCGGCAGGCCGGCGAAGCGCACGCCGCGCTCCTCGCCTTCGCGGGCGACCACGAACGAGGGCGTGCGCGCGTCGTTGCCGGACAGGTCCAGCGTCACCTTGCCGTCGGCGGCGGCGACGATGTCGTCCAGCAGCCCGCGCATGTCCCGGCTGGCGGCGCCGTCGTCGAGCGAGGCGACCAGGCGGATCGGCTGGCGCAGCAGGCCCATGTACTGCTGCAACTGGGACTTGAGGGCGTCGTCGAGCATGGCATGGCTCCTGTGGCCAGGAAGGGGAATGCGGAAGCGGACCGGAGCCGACGCGGACCAGGCTGGCTGGCGCGCCGGGGAGAGGGGACGGCGTGGGCTGGCTTGCCGGGCGCATCGGCTCCGGTCCGCTCCCGCACCGCGCGGGGCGGTACGGGGGCGGGGTGGTACGGTATCGCTGGTGTGCAGCGCCCGTGGCGGGCGCCTGCGCTCAGATCTTGCCGACCAGGTCCAGCGACGGGGTCAGGGTCTTGGCGCCTTCCTTCCACTTGGCCGGGCACACTTCGTTCGGGTGCGCGGCGACGAACTGGGCGGCCTTGAGCTTGCGCAGGGTCTCGGACACGTCGCGGGCGATGGCGTTGTCGTGCACTTCCATGGTCTTGATCGTGCCTTGCGGATCGATCACGAAGGTGCCGCGCAGGGCCAGGCCGGCCTCGTCGATGTGCACGCCGAAGGCGCGGGTCAGCTGGTGGGTCGGGTCGCCGACCAGCGGGAACTTCGCCTTGCCCACCGCCGGGGAGGTCTCGTGCCACACCTTGTGCGAGAAGTGGGTGTCGGTGGTGACGATGTAGACCTCGGCGCCGGCCTTCTGGAACTCGGCGTAGTTGTCGGCCGCGTCCTCGATCTCGGTCGGGCAGTTGAAGGTGAAGGCGGCCGGCATGAAGATCAGGACCGACCAATGGCCCTTCAGGCTCTCGTCGGTCAGGTCGACGAACTTGCCGTTGTGGAAGGCGGTGGTCTTGAACGGCTGGACTTGGGTGTTGATCAGGGACATGGCTGCGATCCTGTTGGGTGGGTGGAAGTCGATGCGGGCATGGTAGGCAGCGCCGATAGATAATACAAATCGATTAAAGGAATTGAATAGATAGTTTCTGACTATCGAAATGCAAGGCCCTGCCTTTGATGCGCCGCACCCGCACACCGGCCATTGGCAGCGACCCGGCCCCTGGTCCATCGTTCCCGGCATGGATGACCTGTCCCCACCCTCCGTCGCCCCCGTCCGCGTGGATGCCCTGTTGCGCGAGGCGGCTGCCCGGATCGGCCGCGAGGATGCCGAACCGCTGTTGGTCCATGCCCTGGGCGTGGACCGGGCCTGGCTGTTCGCCCATGCCAGCGACCCGGTCGGATCCGATGCAGCCGGGCGCTACCGGGCGCTGGTCGCCCGCCGTGAAGCCGGCGAGCCGGTGGCCTACCTGACCGGGCGCCGCGGCTTCTGGACCCTGGACCTGGAGGTCACCGCCGACACCCTGATCCCGCGCCCGGAAACCGAGTTGCTGGTGGAACTGGCGTTGGCCCGGATCGCCCCGGAAGAACCGGCGCGGATCGCCGACCTGGGCACCGGCAGCGGCGCGATCGCCCTGGCCCTCGCCAGCGAACGGCCGCTGGCGGCGGTGCTCGCCACCGATGTGGACAAGGCGACCCTGGCGGTGGCGGTACGCAATGCCCAGGCCCACGCGCTGGGCAACGTCTGGTTCCGCCGTGGCGACTGGGCCGCCGCGCTGGGCCGCGACCGCTTCGACCTGATCGCCAGCAACCCGCCCTACATCGCCGCGGGCGACCCGCACCTGGCACGCGGCGACCTGCGCCACGAACCGCCGCGCGCGCTGTCCGCCGGTGCCGACGGCCTGGATGCGATCCGCGCGATCGTGTCCGCCGCGCCGCGGCACCTGGTGCCCGGCGGATGGCTGCTGCTGGAGCACGGCCTGGAGCAGGGCGCGGAGGCGCGCGCATTGCTCGCACGGGCCGGCTTCGTCGAAGTCGAGACCGTGCAGGACCTGGAACGACGCGACCGCGTCACCTTGGGCCGACTGGAATGAGCCTGCCTGCGTGCTGGCGCATTCCCTTTGCACCGCGGCTGGGACCGCCGCTGCAACGGGATCGCCTCCGCCGCGCGGCTCCGCTTTGCACCGCGGCGGCGAAACTCCAACGGAATCGTACGCCGATACAATGAGCGCCGGAAAAGGAGACCCCATGCGCACCCTGTATCCCGCAATCGAACCGTTCGAGACCGGCACGCTCAAGGTCGACGGGCGCCACGAGCTCTATTACGAGCAGTGCGGCAATCCGCGCGGCAAGCCGGTGGTGCTGCTGCACGGCGGTCCCGGCGGTGGTTGCAGCGCGAAGATGCGATGCTTCCATGATCCGGCGAAATACCGCATCGTGCTGTTCGACCAGCGCGGCTCCGGCCGCTCCACCCCGCACGCGGATCTGGTCGACAACACCACCTGGGACCTGGTGGCCGACATCGAGCGACTGCGCGAAAGGCTCGGCATCGAGCGTTGGCAGGTGTTCGGCGGGTCCTGGGGCTCGACCCTGGCCCTGGCCTACGCGCAGGCCCATCCGCAGCGCGTGGCCGAACTGGTCCTGCGCGGCATCTTCATGCTGCGCCGCTGGGAACTGGAATGGTTCTACCAGGAAGGCGCCAGCCGCCTGTTCCCCGATGCGTGGCAGCACTACGTCGCCGCGATCCCGCCGGTGGAGCGCCACGACCTGATCTCGGCCTTCCACCGCCGCCTGACCAGCAGCGACGAGGCCACCCGCCTGGCCGCCGCGCGCGCCTGGAGCGTGTGGGAGGGAGCGACCAGCTTCCTCCGCGTGGACCAGGACTTCATCAGCAGCCACCAGGACCCGCAGTTCGCCCTGGCCTTCGCCCGGATCGAGAACCACTACTTCGTCAATGGCGGCTTCTTCGAGGTCGAGGACCAGTTACTGCGCGACGCGCACCGCATCGCCGGCATTCCCGGGGTGATCGTGCACGGCCGCTACGACGTGGTCTGCCCACTGCAGAACGCCTGGGACCTGCATCAGGCCTGGCCGAAGGCGCGGCTGGAGATCACTCCGGCCGCCGGGCATTCGGCGTTCGAGGCGGAGAACACCGATGCGCTGGTGCGCGCGACCGACGCCTTCGCCTGAGGGTGGCCCGGGAAGGCGTCAGCCGCCGGACGCAGGCTGGGTCGGTACCGCCGGCTCGACGGTGACCGGCGGCGGGGGTACCGGCCGCACGGGCGGCCGCTCGGAGGGCGTCTCGGACGCCGGCGCCGGAGGCAGCTCGAACAGCTGGGACTGCACCGGGGGGGCGGTCGAGGGCTCGGCCGGGCGTTCGATCCGGTCGGGCAGGAAACGCTCGAGCACCGCATAGAAGCGCTTGTAGAAGTTCGGGTCCTGCAGGGTCTGGCTGGCGACCTTGACCAGCGAATCCTCGGTGGAGCCGATCGGCAGCGACACCGAGCCGAGTGCGCTCACGCCCAGGCTGGCGTTGTTGTTGCGCTTGCGCAGGGCGTAGCGGTCCTGCACCGCGTTGACGAACACCACGGTCTGCTGCTCGCCGCGGGTCTGCGGCATGCACACTGCGCGGAACTCGACTTCCTCGTGGCTCTCGTCCTGCTGGAAGTACTTGTGCGCCTCGACCACGTCGGTCTCGGCGCGGTCGACCACGAAGCCCTGGCTGAGCAGGGCCCGGCGCGCGGCTTCGCAGGCCTGGGCGGGCGAATGGTTGAAGTTGCGCGAATAGGTGTTGGCCGAATCGAATGCCTCGTGGGCACCCGGTTGCGGCTTGCCGCCGCCGGCCGTCGTCGAGCAGGCGCCCAGCGTGGCGGCCAGCAGCGCGGGCAGGAGGAACGGGCGTGGTGGAAGCATCGTGGACAGCGCGGGGGAGATGGGACGGGGCCGGGCGAGTATGCCGGATCGGGAGCGGTGCCGGGGCGGGTGCGTGGGAACGATTACAGCCCGTGGGATTGCGTATTCACCCCGCACTCAGGCAAGTCGCGCGGTGCGCGTCCGCAGGGGCCCCTCAGCGCTCGCGCGGGCTGCCGTCCAGGTTGTGGTCGATCATCCACAGCCCGGCCCAGAGCTTGGCGTCCAGCTCGTAGCCTTCGCCGAGCCTGGCTGCCAGCCAGGCCGCGGCGCCGACGCGCGGTACCTCGTGCACGGTGATGTCCTCGCTCGGATCGCCGCCGCCCTGGCCGACCTTGCGCAGGCCGGTGGCGCGGACGAAGGCGATCTTCTCGCTGCTGGCGCCCGACGAGGTGGGGCCGATCATCAGCACCTCCGCGTGCCCGGCGGTCCAGCCGGTCTCTTCCTCGAGTTCGCGGATCGAGGACTGCTCGATGGATTCAGCCGCATGGATGTCGCCGACCAGGCCGGCCGGCATCTCGATGGTGCGCGCCTGCAGCGGGATCCGGAACTGCTCGACGAACAGGACCTTATCCTCGGGAGTGACGGCGATGACGATCGCGGCCAGCCCGCCCGGATGGGTGCGTTCGGAGTATTCCCAGTTGTCGCGCACCAGCATGCGCTGGTAGCGGCCTTCGTAGACGATGCGCGGGGCGCCGGAACGGGTGTCGTGGTCCATGCGCGCCTATGCTAAGCGCTAACCGGTGCCGGTGGCACGGCACCGTCGCCGTCCAGGCCGGCGGCCGCACGCAGCCGGCGCCGGGTCATCGGCCCGAAGCGCAGGGTCGTGGCCAGCGCCTCGAGCATCTCCGGGTCGACCTCGGCGCGGTGGGCGGCCGGGTCGTCGTAGCCCAGCGGCGCGTCGCAGGCGATGGTGGTGAGCCGGCGCCACAGCAGCGCCTGTTCGCGCTGCCCGCGCAGGCGCGCGGCGACCTGGGCGGCGCCACGCAGGCGCAGGAAGGCGACCTCGTCGACCCGCTCCAGCAGCGCGTCGAGGCTGCCGAAGTGGGCCAGCAGCACCGCCGCGGTCTTGGCCCCGATCCCACCGACGCCGGGGATGTTGTCCACCGCGTCGCCGCACAGCGCCAGGTAGTCGGCGATCTGGTGCGCGTGCACGCCGTGCCGCGCCTTGACCCCGTCGGCGCCCCAGCGCACGGCGCGGGCGTAGTCCCACTGTTCGTCGTGCTCGCCCAGCAGTTGCGACAAGTCCTTGTCGGCCGACACGATCAGGCCGCGATAGCCGGCCGGGCGGGCGCGGTGCAGGGCGCTGCCGATCAGATCGTCGGCCTCGTACTCGTGGTCGGCCAGCACTGCCAGGCCGAGTGCGGCGCACAGCGCCTTGCAGTGCGCGAACTGGCGCTTGAGCTCCTCCGGGGCCGGCTCGCGGTTGGCCTTGTACGCGGGGTAGAGGCGGTGGCGGAAGCAGCTGTCGAGGGCTTCGTCGAAGGCGATGGCGATGTACCGCGGGCGCTCCCGTTCGAGCAGGTCGAGCAGGAACCGGGCGAAGCCGTGCACGGCATTGGTCGGCCAGCCCTGGGCATCGCGGAACTCGTCGGGCATCGAATGCCAGGCGCGGAACACGTACAGGCTGGCGTCGACCAGGTGCAGCGTCGGCCGCGCGGCCGGCGCGGGTGTCGCGGTCGGATTCACGGGGTCCAGTCTGCGAGCAGGGTGCGCGGGTCGGGGCGTTCGCGTTCGGGGACGTCCCGGGTCGGCGTGCCGATGTGGATGAAGCCGGCGATCCGTTCGCCTTCGCCCAGGCCCAGTGCCTGCGCCACGTCCGGGTCGTAGGCCATCCAGGCGGTCAGCCACTGCGCGCCGAAGCCCAGCGCCTGGGCGGCCTGGAGCAGGGCGAAGCATGCGCAGCCGGCAGTCAGCAGTTGTTCCTGTTCGGGCACCTTGTGCCCGGCGCGGAGCCGCGCCACCACCGCCACCACCAGCGGTGCGCGCGAGAAGCGCCGCCGCTCCTTCTCGATCTGCGCCGGCTGCGCGCCGGGGTCGCGTTGCAGCGCGCGCGCGGCGAGCAATTCGCCCAGCGCATGGCGGGCTTCCCCGGCGATGCGCACGAACCGGAACGGGACCAGCTTGCCGTGGTCGGGTACCCGCACGGCCGATTGCAACATGCGCAACAGGGTGGCCTCGTCGGGACCGGGTTCGCCCAGTTCCGACGCGGGCACCGAGCGGCGGGCGTCCAAGGCTTGCAGCGCGGGGGTAGTGTGCATACTCTCGAAGGGTTCAAGTCCGGCCGTGGCGTGACGACGGGAGGAAGTATAGGCGCCCGCCGCCGCACGCCCCGGGACGGGGACGGACCTGGCATGCACACGCGGTTCATGTGCGCGCCTTACATTCATCAAGGCCGATGCAGACACCGCCCTTCGCCGACGAACTGCCCCGCCGCAATCCCGGCCTGCTCGACCAGGTCCGGGAAACGATCCTGTTGCCACTGTCGGAGGCGTTCGCCGCCGAACTCGATGGCCTGGGCGAGAGTTTGTTCCGGCTTGCCGACAAGGCCTCGCCGGCGCTGCAGAAGGATTATTTCGACGCGATCGCGGAAATCAAGCGCGACCGCGAATCGCTGATCGCCCGCTACCGCGCCCACCTGGCCAGGGCCTGGCAGGCGCTGGAGGCCGGCCGGCCGCTGTCGGTGGAACGCACCCTGGCCCGTGGCAACGACCTGGCCCTGGTCGCCGACGCCGAACTGGAAGTGCGCCTGGCGGTGCGCAACCTGGCCGGCGCGATCCAGCAGCAATACCGTGCCGAACTGATGCGGCTGGACCGCTACCTGGGGTTCATCGCCGGCGAACTGCGCCTGGACGGCGACAGCAATCCGATCGGGCCCGAGCACTTGGGGGTGGCCATCTACATGGCCCTGTCCGGCGCGCGCCTGACTCCGGCCGCGCAACTGGCCGCGGTACGCCTGTGCGAGCCGGGCCTGGAGCAGCGGGTCGGCCTGCTCTACGAATCGCTGGAGCGGCGCCTGCTGGCGGTGGCCGATGCATCGGCGCTGCCGCAGGGCCGCAACCGGCGCCGCGGCATCCCCGGCGTGTCCGGCGGTGGCCGCGACGCGCCGGACTGGATCTCGCGCTTCTTCAGCCAGTGGAAGGGCACCGCCCGGGTGGCCGCGAACCCGGCCGCGATCGACGTCCATGCCCGCGACGGCCACGAGCTGCTGCCGGCCGAACTGCATCGGCTGCTGCAGGACGCGCGCGTCGACGGCGAAGCCGGCGGTCCGGCCATCGGCCGGCGCACCCTGTCGCCGCGCGAACTGGTCTCGGCGCTGTCGTTGCTGCAGACCGCGCCCCATGCCGGTTTCGAGGCGATCGAACGCGGCGGCGACCTGCGTGCCGGGCTGCGCCGCGAGGTCCTGGCGCAGGCGGCGCGGTTCGGCATCGATTCCGGCTCCGTGCGCCTGGAATCGGTCGACGCCGACACCCTGGACCTGGTGGCCCTGCTGTTCCAGGCGTTGCTGGGCGAGTCGCAACTGCGCCCGGACCTGCGCCCCGTGCTGGGCCAGCTGCTGGTGCCGGTGGCCAAGGTCGCCCTGCAGGATCCACGCCTGTTCGTGCGCGACAGCCATCCGGTGCGACGCCTGCTGAACATGCTGGCCGATGCCGGCGACGGCAACCCGGGCGAGACCGCCGCCGAACTGGCGTTGCTGGCCCAGGTGCAGGCGATCGCCGCGCGGGTGGTGCGCGAGTTCGACGAGCACCTGGGCGTGTTCCTGCAGGCCGAGTCCGAGTTCGGTGCCTACTACGAACAGTACCGGCGCCGGGTCGAGATCGCCGAGCGCCGTGCCGCCGAGATGCAGCGCGCCGAGGAGCGGCGCACGGCCGCGCGCGCCTGCGCGGCCGAAGGCGTCGCCGCGCGCCTGCGCGAGCGCCAGGCGCCGGCGGTGCTGGAGGGCTTCCTGCGCCGCCCCTGGGCCCAGCATGTCGAGCGCATCGCCTTGCGCGAAGGCGTCGGCGACGGTCCCGGCCTGGCCGCGGCGATGGCCCTGGCCGATGGCTTGGTCGCCGCCGGCGAGGCATCGCCGCGGATCGCCGCCTCGTGGCTGGAGGCGCACTTGCCGGCGCTGCGCGGGATCTACGCCGAGGCCGGCCTGGCGCCCGCTTCGGCCGAGGCCGCTGCCGCCGCCCTGGCCGACGTACTGCAAGGCCGCCGGGCGGCCGACCTGGCGCCGCCCGAACTGCCGCCGGAGCCCGAGCCCGCGGCTCCGGCCGAACCCGAGGCGCCGTCGCCACTGCCGGAGGAGCCGCCCGAACAGATCGGCTTCGACATGGACACGGCCGCCTATTTCCGGGGTCTGCCCTTGGGGACTTGGCTGGACTTCGTGGACCGGACCGGCCACGTGCAGCCGGGCAAGCTGGCCTGGATCAGCCCGATTTCCGGCAAGCGGATGTTCGTCAACCGGCGCGGCTCGCGCTTCTGCGTGGCCATGCCCGAACAACTGGCGGCGATGGTCAGCCTCGGCCGACTGCGCCTGCACCGCGACGACGATGCGTTCTACAGCGCCATGCAGGCCGTGGTGGATTCACTTGAAACCACCGCCGAGGCGGCCTGAAAGTCCGGCACAATTCCGGTGCATCGGCCGGAACTGCCCACTGGATCACGGTTGCGGGCAGCGTGAAGGCCTACGATGGGCGTGCGGCTGAGGGGAGCCGTTCCCCCCCCCTGTATCTCCCGGCCGGCGCGGAGCCGAGCGCATGTCCCCGACCCAGCACGATCCCATGCTCCACCACGCCCGCGACGAGCGGTTGCTCGCTCTCGCGCGCGACGCCGTGCTGCCGCCGCTGGGCGATGCCTTCGCCGCGGCCGTGGCCCGCTACGACGACGCCCTGTTCGATCGCGCCGAGCGTGCCGGGGCCTCGCAGCTGCCGTTCCTCGACGGCATGCGCGAACTGCGCCGCCGCCGCGACGAGATCGTCGCCCGGTTCCGGGTGCAACTGGACCTGGGCTGGCGCTCGCTGGAGGCCGGTACCCCCCTGTCGGCCGAAGTCGCCCTGGCCAGCCAGTCCGATGGCCTGAGCCTGGTCGGCGAGCATGAACTCGAGTCGCGCCTGGCGGCGCGCAACCTGGCCGCGGCGATGCTGCGCGACTGCAAGCAGGTGCTGCTGCGGCTGGACCGCCGGCTGGGCTGGGTCGCCGGCGGCATGGAACTGGACGCGGACAGCAACCCGGTCGGCCCGGAGCATGTCGGCGTGGCCGTGCACGAGGCCTTCGCTACCTGCGACCTGACTTCGGAAGTGCGGCTGGTCCTGATCAAGCTGTGCGAGCGGGACCTTTCGGTGGTCGTGGCCAAGCTGTACGAGACCCTGGACCAGGGCCTGGCCCGCGAGGGCGTGCTGCCCGCGCTCGGCGGCGGCTACGGGACCGGTGCGCGTCCGGCGCGCGCGCCCGAGGGCGGCGGCGCGTGGGCCGAGGCGCGCGGTGAGGAGTATTCGCCGGCCTGGGCGACCCGTTTCATGCAGCGCTGGCAGGAGACCCGCGGGGTCATGCAGCAGGGTTTCGATACCCCCGCGGGCACGCCGTCCGGCGGCCCGGCGAACCTGCTCGATGCCCTGCACCAGTTGCTGCAGGAGAACCGCGGGCTGCGTAGCGGCGCCGAGCCGGCCGCGCAGTCCATGCAGGCGGACCAGCGCCCGCTGAGCCAGCGCGAGATGCTCTCGGTGCTGTCGCTGCTGCAGGCCGAACCCAGCGCGACCCTGCGCGCGGCGATCGGCGACGACGGCGAATCGCTGTCGCAGCGGCTCAAGAGCGAAGTGTTGTCCAATGCCCGGCAACTGGGCGTGGATCCGTCCAGCACCCGCCTGGACGCCAAGGACGAGGACGCGATCGACCTGGTCGGGATGCTGTTCGACGTGCTGCTGGACGAGCGCGACCTGGAAGGCCGCCCGCGCGAACTGATCGGCCGCCTGGTGGTGCCGTTCGTCAAGGTCGCGCTGCTGGACCGGCGCATGTTCGTGCAGAAGACCCATCCGGCCCGGCGCCTGCTCAATGCGCTGGCCGAGGCCTGCGAGGGCAACCACGGCCAGAGCGCGGCCGAGCGCACCCTGCTGGCCAAGGTCGAGGAAATCGTCGAGCGGCTGGTGGCCGAATTCAACGAGAACCTGGCCATCTTCATGACCCTGGAGGAGGAGTTCCGCGACTTCCTCGAGCAGCACCGGCGCCGGGTCGAGGTCACCGAGCGCCGCGCCGCCGAGATCCAGCGCGGCCAGGAACGCCTGGAGCTGGCGCGCAAGCGCGCCGAGTTCGAGGTCGGCAACCGGCTGGGCGAACGCGCGCTGCCGCAGGCAGTGGCCGAGTTCCTGCGCAATCCCTGGCAGCACCACATCACCCTGGCCCTGCTGCGCGAGGGCGAGGTGGGCGACGCATTCACCGAGGCGCTGGAGCTGGCCGATGGCCTGCTCGAGGAACTGGCCGAGGCCCAGCTGCACATCGTCGGCAAGCCGTGGCTGCAGGCCTGGCAGCCGCGGTTGCGCCAGATCTTCGCCAGCGTCGGCCTGCACGGCGATGCGGCCGATGCGGCGGTGGACGCCCTCCACGACACCCTGCAGGCGGTGGCCGACGCGCGCCCGGAACTGGAACGCCCGCTGCCGGAACTGCCGGTGGTGGCGCTGCCGCAGCCCGTGGCGGCCGAAAGCCCGGCGATCGAACTGGTTGCCGGCACCGACACCCTGGATTTCGACAACGCCGACGCCGAGCGCATCCGCGCCCTGCCGATCGGCACCTGGCTGGACTTCATCGACAAGGACGGCCGGGTGCAGCCGGGCAAGCTGTCCTGGATCAGCCCGATCTCCTCGCGGCTGCTGTTCGTCAACCGTCGTGGCGTGCGCTTCTGCGTGGCCTCGGCGGAGGAACTGGCGGTGATGGTGCGGTTGGGCCGCCTGCGCATGCATGTGGAGGACGATGGCGCCTTCGACAGCGCCATGCAGGGCGTGATCGAGCGCCTGGACGCCTCCGGCCCGGTCGTGGCGCCGACGCTGCATTGAGCCGTTGCTTCCGTTCCCCGGTTTTGGGCTAGCATCGGGGTCCAGGCCGGGAGCAAGGCGAGGGGAGCATGGCGGCGGACGTACTGGTGCTGAAGGAGACCGCGGCGGGCGAGAAGCGCGTGGCGGCCACGCCGGAAACGGTGAAGAAGCTGGCCGCCGCCGGCGCACGGGTGCGGGTCGAGACTGGCGCCGGACTGGCTGCGGGCATCACCGACCAGGCCTACGCCGATGCCGGCGCCCAGCCCGCGGGCAGCGATGCGCGCGCCGGCGCCGAACTGGTGCTGTGCGTGCAGCCGCCGCCGGCCGCGGCGATCGCCGGCCTCAGGCAGGGCGCCACCCTGGTCGGCATGCTGCATCCGCAGGCCGACCCGGCGCGCGCCGACGCGCTGCAGGCGCGCGCCATCCAGGCCTTCCCGCTGGAGCGCCTGCCGCGCACCACCCGCGCCCAGGCCATGGACGTGCTCAGCTCGCAGGCCGGCATGGCCGGCTACAAGGCGGTGCTGATCGCCGCGCAGCTGGCGCCGCGCTTCTTCCCGATGCTGACTACCGCCGCCGGCACCATCCGTCCGTCCAAGGTGCTGATCGTCGGCGCCGGCGTGGCCGGGCTGCAGGCCATCGCCACCGCGCGCCGGCTCGGCGCCCAGGTGGAAGGCTTCGACGTGCGCCCGGAGACGCGCGAGCAGATCGAGTCGCTGGGCGGCAAGTTCCTCGACCTGGGCGTGAGCGCCGCCGGCGAGGGCGGCTACGCGCGCCAGCTCACCGACGAGGAGCGCGCCGAGCAGCAGCGGCGCCTTGCCGACCACCTCAAGGGGATCGACGTGGTGGTCTGCACCGCGGCGGTGCCGGGGCGTCCGGCGCCGAAGATCGTCACCGCGGCGATGGTGGCCGGGATGAAGCCCGGCAGCGTGATCGTCGACCTGGCCGCCGAGACCGGCGGCAACTGCGAACTCACCCGCCCGGGCGAGACCGTGGAGCAGGGCGGGGTGACCGTCGCCGGCCCGCTCAACCTGGCCAGCATGGGCGCGGTCCACGCCAGCGAGATGTACGCGCGCAACGTCTACAACTTCGTCGCCCTGTTCCTGAAGGACGGCGCGCTGGCCTTCGACTGGAACGACGAACTGCTGGCGAAGACGGTGTGGCCGGAGCGCTAGTCTGTATGCCTTGAGTTCCAACAGGCCAGACGGTCAAGTTTTTTTGAACATGTGCTTGCCAAGAGCCTGGTTGTTGATGGCAGCCACGCTGTTGCCTGCATTTTCCCCTGCCAAGGATGGTGGGGCGCCTATAGACAGGGAAGACCAGAAGGCCATGAGTTCGCGGTCTTTCCTTGTGGCCCATCCGGATATCCGTTATCGCACTGAAGGCTGGTTGGCTTATGAGCAAGGCCGGCACGCGGAAGCGATCTTGCAGTTCAAGCGGGCCGCCTCCTATGCCGACAAGCCTTCGCAGGCGATGCTCGCAGAGATGGCTTGGAAGGGCCATGGTCAAGCCATGGATAGGCCTCTCGCCTATGCATGGGCGGATATCTCCGCAGAACGCGGGTATCGGCAGTTCGTACAGCTTCGGGAACACTACTGGTCCGAACTGACCGATGAGGAAAGGCTGTACGCGATGGAGGTTGGCCGGCCCTTGTGGGTCGAATATTCCGATGAAGCGGCAAAGCCACGGCTCCAGAAAATACTCCGCAGGGCGAGATTCAGCATGGCTGGCGGTCGTCCCAACCGAGGCGCAACGGTGATCGTGCCTGGACCCAACGGCGTATCGGTCGTCATCCGCGGGCATGACTTCTATGCGGAGAAGTTCTGGAATCCCGAGGCCTACCAGGCATGGACGGACGGAGTCTGGAAAGACCCGCCCAAGGAAAACGTCGAAGTGGGGACACCCACGGCGGTCGACGCCGATTGATCGGTGGGGCAGCCCCGCATGGCAGCATGCGGCGGCCGGTCATTCGACCCGCGAGGAAATCACGGCTGCGGTGGCGGGTCCTTCGGCAGGTGCTCGCGCAACCACTGCTGGCGCTGCTCCGGGGTCATCTTCGACCAGCGTTCGCGGAAGGCGCGGCTTTCCTCGGGGCTCATGCTGCGGGTATGCAGGAAGATCACCCGCGCCTGCTTGCGCTGCTGCGGATCCATGTCCTCGAAGCGGCGCATGCCGCGATGCGCGCGCTCGCGCGCCTCCGGCGGCAGCGACTGCCAGCGGCGCGCATGCTCGAGCATGCGCGCGCGTTCCTCCGGCGCGGCATTCCAGCGCTCGCGCAGCGGCGCCACCAGCGCCTCGCGCTGCGCGGGGGTGAGCTGGTCCCAGGTGGGCAGGGGCGCCGCGGGGGCCTCGGCCGTGGCCGGCCTTGCCGGCGGGGGTGGTGCGGCCTGGGCCAGGCCCAGCGCGGGCAGGGCCAGGAGCAGCAGGCAGAAAGGGATGCGCAGGGATTTCATGGTCTTACTCCATTGCGATCGCGTTGCCGTCCGGCGAACCCAGCCAGACGTAGAAGCCGGGGTCGTCCTGCAGCGTTTCGGCCGGATCGGGTTCGGTCGCCGCCGGATCGGGAGCGGCCTGAGCGGCGACGGCAGCCATGGACGGTCCGGCGGGAGGGGGCGCATCCGGGCGCAGCACCACCGCCAGGGCCAGGGTCGCGGCCACCGCGCCGCCGGCCAGCAAGGGTGCGAACAGCGGGCGCCGGCGCGGCCCGGCGGCGGTCGCGGCCTGGCGTGCCCGGCGCAGGCGCGCCAGGGCATCGGGCGAGACCTGCGCCAGCGCGGCGGCGTGCAGGCGCCGGGCATGGACGTCGACGGCCTCGACGGGAGGGGTGCTGTTGCGGGATTCGGGCGCGGTCGTCACAGGACGTCCTCCAGTTGCGAATTCAGGGCCTGCCGCGCGCGCGACAGATGGGTTTTCACCGAGCCTTCCGAGCAGCCCATCGCCTTGGCGGTGGTGGCCACGTCCAGCTCTTCGAACACGCGCAGGGTGAAGGCTTCGCGTTGCCGCGCCGGCAGGGCGCGCAGGGCCTGCACCAGCCGTGCATAGGCCTGGCGCTGTTCCAGTGACCGGTCCGGCCCGGCCCCGGGATCGGCCCAGTCGATGCTGGCGTCCTCGTCCTGGGCCAGGTCTGCGGCCGGGCGCAGCCAGCGCAGGCGGAAGTTCGAGCGCCGCTGCAGGTCGATGATGCGCCGCCGCAGGATGCTCCAGAACAGCGGGGTCCATTCGACCGCCGGGCGCCCGCGGTAGGCGAGCATCTTCAGCATCGCGTCCTGGACCGCGTCCAATGCGTCCTCGCGCTGTCGTAGCCCGGCCTCGGCGAAGCGGAACGCGCGCGGGCCGATCTCGGCCAGGAAGGCGTCCAGCGATGTCCAGGCGGGCGTCGCCTGCGCTTCCTGCGCGGAATCGAAGGGCGTGGTCACCAGCACAGCTTAGCCGTGCCGACGCGCGTGGCGCCGCGAAAGCGAAGGGTGGCCGGTCCGGCGGGCAGGGGCGGGGTGGGTGGCATGGGATCTCCGGCGTCCGGGCAGGGTCCGTTCGCAGGGATAAACGCTCGGGGGCGCGGCCGGTTGACCGGCTGTGCCCGGTTCATCCTGCGGTTATCATCGGCCCGACCCCGTGCCCGGGGAGGGAGGCGGTGATGGAAGACGGTATCGTTGCGCTGTACATCTTCATGCTCGCGGCCATCGCCGGCCACGTGATCATCTCGCGGGTGCCGGTGATCCTGCACACCCCGCTGATGTCGGGCTCCAACTTCATCCACGGCATCGTCCTGATCGGCGCGATGATCGTGCTCGGCCACGCCGACACCACCCTGGAGAAGGCGATCGGCTTCGTCGCCGTGGTCCTGGGCGCGGGCAACGCGGCCGGCGGCTACGTGGTCACCGAGCGCATGCTGGAGATGTTCAAGTCCTCGAAGAAGCCGGGAGGCGGCAAGTGAGCGTCCTGGTCTTGGTCAAGCTGAGCTATTTCGTCGCCGCCACCCTGTTCCTGCTGGGCCTGCAGCGCATGGCCTCGCCGGCCACCGCGCGCAGCGGCATCCAGTGGGCCGGCGTGGGCATGCTGATCGCCACCTTCGCGACCTTCTTCCTGCCGGGCCTGCAGAACATCGGGCTGATGATCGCCGGCATCGCGCTGGGCACGGTCGCGACCTGGGTCTGGGGCAAGAAGGTCGCCATCACCGACATGCCGCAAATGGTGGCGCTGTTCAACGGCATGGGCGGCGGCTCGGCCGCCGGCATCGGCGCGATGGAGATGGTGCGCTGGTCGGCGGCCGGGGCGGCGCCGGGCATGGTGCCGCTGGTGCTGGCGCTGCTGGGCGCGCTGATTGGCTCGGTGTCGCTGACCGGCTCGATCATCGCCTGGGCCAAGCTCGACGGGCGCATGGACAAGCGCTACACCTTCCCCGGCCAGCAGTGGTTCAACGCCCTGGTGGCGCTGGCCACGGTGGCCTGCGCGGTGATGGCCGCGCACACCCTGGCGATGCCGTGGATCGTGGCGTTCTTCGTGCTGGCGCTGGCGCTGGGCGTGCTGATGACCCTGCCCATCGGCGGCGCGGACATGCCAGTGGTGATCTCGCTGTACAACGCCTTCACCGGCCTGGCGGTGGCCTTCGAGGGCTACGTGCTGGGCAACGAGGCGCTGATCATCGCCGGCATGATGGTCGGCGCGGCCGGCATCCTGCTGACCCGGCTGATGGCCAAGGCGATGAACCGGCCGATCTCCGGGGTGCTGTTCGGCAGCTTCGGCGGCGGCGGCCCGCAGCAGGAGATCAGCGGTGCGCAAAAGCCCATCGAGGCCGGCGACGTGGCGGCGATGATGGCCTATGCCGAGCGGGTGGTGATCGTGCCGGGCTACGGCCTGGCGGTGGCCCAGGCCCAGCACAAGATCTGGGAACTGGCGCAGCGCCTGATCGAGCGCGGGGTGAAGGTGAAATTCGCGATCCATCCGGTGGCCGGGCGCATGCCCGGGCACATGAACGTGCTGCTGGCCGAAGCGGGCGTGCCCTATGACCTGATCGTGGACATGGACGACATCAACCCGGAGTTCCCGAACACCGACGTGTCGCTGGTGATCGGCGCCAACGACGTGGTCAACCCGGTGGCCAAGACCGACCCCGCCTCGCCGATCTACGGCATGCCGATCCTGGACGTGGTCGAGTCGAAGAACACGATCGTGATCAAGCGCGGCAAGGGCACGGGCTTCGCCGGCATCGAGAACGCGCTGTTCTACGCCGACAACACCCGGATGCTGTACGGCGACGGCGCGGAGATGGCCAGCGCGCTGGTCAGCGAGCTGAAGGCGCTGGACGGCGGGCACTGACCTTCGCGGGCTTGTCGTCCCGGTGCATGCCGGGGTCAGGGCCTTGGCCGTGGTTTGGGTAGGCGTCGCGAAAAGCGCCGGCCTCGGCCTGGGGCCGGCGCTTTTCAGCTGGCGAAGGCAGTCAGCGCATTGCGGTCAGCGTGCTGCCCACAGCGCCACCAGCGGCGCCAGCACCAGGCACGTCAAATCGAACGCGGTATTGGCCAGCTTGGTCAGCGTCCACACGTAGGCCGCGCCCATCTTCGGCGCCGCCTGCCAGGGCGCCAGGCCCATCTGCGCGCCGATGTGGCCGGCGGCCACGATCCACTGCACTGCCACGATCATCGCCAGGGTGGCCGCCAGTGCCAGCCACCGGCGCGGCCAGCCGGCCTGCATGCCGCCCAGGCGCAGCATCCATGCCGCTTCCAGCGCCGCCAGCAGCGCCATCCAGCCATGCTGGCGGCCGCTGGCCAGGGCCAGCGAGGTCCAGGCCACGACCAGGGTCAGGCTTCCGAGCGCGAGCATGAACGGCCAAAGCCAGGACGCACTGCGCGGGGCACGGGGCGGGCTGGCGGGTGCTTCGGGTGGCATCGGGGGATCCGGGGCAGGGTGGCCAAGGATACGCGCAGGCCGCCGCCGGCGTAGAATCGTCGATCCCCACGAACGCGTCCGTTCGCCGCGCCGGCGTCTTGCCGGTGCCGCCCGCGGACCCCTATCGGCTCCATGTATTCCCGCAGCAGCGAACCCGTCCGATTCGAGCGCGACTGCGCCGCCATCATGGTGCCGCAGGGCGAGGCCGTGACCCTGCCGGCCGGCAGCATCGGCTACATCACCCAGGGCCTGGGCGGCAGCTACACCGTGTTCGTCGAGGGCAACCTGTTCCGGATCGCCGGCAAGGATGCCGATGCCATCGGCAAGGAGCCAGCGCCCGAACTGGAGCTGCCGGCCGGGGCCGGCGACGAGGAGGTCGAAGCGATGGTCTGGCGCCAGTTGCGCACCTGCTTCGACCCGGAAATCCCGTTCAACATCGTCGACCTGGGGCTGGTGTACGAAGCCGTGCTGAAGCCGCGCGAGGACGGCCAGCGCCTGGTCGAGGTGAAGATGACCCTGACCGCGCCCGGCTGCGGCATGGGCGAGATCCTGGTCGACGACGTGCGCAGCAAGCTCGAGCAGATCCCGACCGTGGCCGAGGCCGACGTCGAACTGGTGTTCGACCCGCCCTGGGGCCGGCACATGATGTCCGAGGCCGCGCGGCTGGAAACCGGGATGTTCTGAGCGCGGTTCGGCTTCCCCGGGCCGAGGCGGTATCCTGTGCGTTCTCCTTGGAGTCGTCGCGAGTCCCCGCCATGCTGAAGTACCGGATCACCCGCCACCCGTCCCCGCGCAGCGCCGCCGAGCGCGCGGCGATCTTCGCCGCCCCGGGCTTCGGCAAGTACTTCACCGACCACATGGTCGCCATCGACTGGGACAAGGACGCCGGCTGGCACGACGCGCAGGTGCGCCCCTATGGCCCGCTGTCGCTGGACCCGGCCGCCTCGGTGCTGCACTACGGCCAGGAGATCTTCGAGGGCATCAAGGCCTACCGCCACGCCGACGGCTCGATCTGGACCTTCCGCCCCGCGGCCAACGGCGCGCGCCTGCAGCGCTCGGCCGCGCGCCTGGCGCTGCCGCAGCTGCCGGTGGAGGAGTTCGTCGAATCGCTGCGCCAACTGGTGGCCGTCGACGGCGACTGGGTGCCGGGCGAACCGGAAACCAGTCTCTATTTCCGCCCGTTCATGATCGCCACCGAGGCCTTCCTCGGCGTGCGCGCGGCGCAGAAGGCCGGCTACTACGTGATCGCCAGCCCGGTCGGCGCGTACTTCGCCAAGGGCGTGGCTCCCGTGTCGATCTGGCTGTCGGAGGACTACGCGCGCGCAGCCAAGGGCGGCACCGGCGCGGCCAAGTGCGGCGGCAACTACGCCGCCTCGCTGCTGCCGCAGCAGGAGGCCTACGCGCAGGGGTGCTCGCAGGTGCTGTTCCTGGATCCGGTCGAGGGCCGCTGGCTGGAGGAACTGGGCGGCATGAACGTGTTCCTGGTGTACCGCGACGGCCGCATCGTCACCCCGGAACTGTCCGGCAGCATCCTTGAAGGCGTCACCCGCTCCAGCATCCTGCAACTGGCCCGCGACCGCGGCCTGGCGGTGGAGGAGCGCAAGGTGGCGATCGACGAATGGAAATCGGGCGTGGCCTCCGGCGACATCACGGAAGTGTTCGCCTGCGGCACCGCCGCGGTGATCGCGCCGATCGGCGAGTTGAAGGGCAAGGGCTTCAGCATCGGCGACATCGGCGCGCCGGCCGGCGAGGTCACCCTGGCGATCCGCAAGGAACTGACCGACATCCAGTACGGCCGCATCCCCGACCGCCACGGCTGGCTGGTGCGACTGGACGGCTGAGACCGCGCGCTCGTCGGCCCGACGCAGGTCAGCGGCTGATCGCCGCCGTCTGCGCGGCCAGCACCCGCAGCGCGTCGGCCGGGTCCAGTTCGAGCAGCAGGCCGCGCTGCCCGGCGTTGATGAACACGCTGGATTCGGCCATCGCGTCCAGCTCGATCCAGGTCGCCACCGGCCGCTGTTGGCCGAACGGGCTGATTCCGCCGACCTTGTAGCCACTGCGGCGCTCGGCCTCGGCCACCTCCATCATCCGCGCGGCCTTGCCGCCGCCAGCCGCGGCCAGCGCCTTGGGCAGCAACTGGCGGTCGGACGGGATCACCGCGCAGGCCGCCCTGGCGTCGATCCAGGCCATCAGCGTCTTCAGCACCCGCCCCGGCGGCACGCCCAGCGCGTGCGCGGCGTGCACGCCCTTGCCGCCGGCCGCGTCGGCCTCGTAGTCGTAGGGATGCAGGCGGAAGCCGATCCGGGCCGCATCCAGCGCGCGGGTCGCGCGTGTGGCCATCGACACGGCGCGCGCCTCAGCCGGCCTCGAAGCGGTTGGCCGCCACGTTCTTGCGCACCTTCGCCGGGTCCCAGATCAGCCCGTTCATGGCGATGTACACGCCGGCCGGCAGGCACTGCACCGCGCCGATCGCGCAGCCGATGTTGAACTCGGCGTCCGAACCGCGGAAGCGGGCCGGGCTCAGCGCGCCGGTCATCACGATGGTCTTGTCCGCGATCGCGCGCAGCACCAGGCCGGTGGCGACCATGCTGTCGGTGCCATGGGTGACCAGCACGTGGCGGGCCGGCTGCGCGGCGATGGTGGCACGGATCAGTTCGCGGTCCCCGTCGTCGATGTGCAACGAGTCCTTGCGCAGGATCGGGATCACGGTGAAGCGGAACGTCACCCCCAGTTCGCGCAGGATCATGCCGATCTGCGGGTCGCCGATCTGGTAGTCGGACTTGTCGTCGAAGTAGATCTTGTCGATGGTGCCGCCGGTGGTGACGATCAGCAGTTCGTCCATCATGTCGGTGTCCTGTGCCCGCGGCCTGGGCCCGGGCGGAAGTGGAGGGGCGCCTGTGGCTGGCCATGGCGCGTTGCGGAGTGCGGCCATTATCGACGAAGGCGGTGGGTGCGGCGCGATTCCATCCCGGAAGGAGGGTTGTCCTTCCTGTACCCCGAGGGTGGCGGGGACAGGGTCGAACCTCGGCCAGCGCAAGACGATGCTGCTCAAGGACGCGACCTATCCCGGCCTGGTCAAAACCGGCAACCTGCGCCTGATCCACGATACCGTGCTGCGCGACCGCATCACCCGGTCCTACCAGAACACTGCCCGCGGATTCGAGGCCATCAACAAGAACAACACTTCGCTCGTCGACGACAGCCATCGACAGCAGGTATTGGTCAGCGGCCTGGTGATGCCGAGGGGCGGCTCCCACTTGCCGTCCCTGTCGGAGGCGAGTCGAGAAGTGGTACGTGCGCTCGGCGACGACTACCGGCCATTGCCGGATCGTCTCTGGTCGCTGCCGCCGGATGCACCGGAGTGGGCGATCGTGCGCGGCAATCTGCTGATGAGGGTGATGGTGGCATCCACCAACAAGCTCCTGCTTGCGCAGAACATCGCCGAAGCGCAGGCATTGAAGGCGTCGGTCGACGAATGGCTGGATCGCTGACCACGCGCGGGGAAGAGCGGGGATAGTCTGCGGCGTTTCAGTCCGCAACCGCCTGGAACCGGACGCCAAGCGCCTTCGCCACCTTCATCACCGTGGCGAAGCTGGGATTGCCATCCGCGGAAAGCACCTTGTACAGCCCTTCGCGCGTGATGCCGGTATCGCGCGCAAGCTGGCTCATGTTGCGTGCGCGTGCAACCGTGCCGAGTGCGGCAGCGAACGCGGCGGGGTCGTTCCAGCTTGCCGGCAGCCGGTCGATCAAAACGGATGCCTCAACGCCGCCGCTTGCCGAACCGCGCCTGCAGCCCGGGCCAGCTCGATGCGCCGATCACCAGCAGCGCCAGTGCGATTTCCAGCCAGGCGTACAGCCGTTCCGGCGGCCGGGTGTAGGCCACCATCACCCCGTGGCTGAACCAGAACAGCGCCAGCACCCCGGCCCAGAACGCCGCGCGCGGGTCGCCGCGCCAGGCCGGCCAGGCCAGCAGCAGGGGCGGCAGGGCGAACACCAGCAGCGCGGCGACGGCGTGCGGGCCGCCGTGGAACCACAGCGCGAACAGCAGCGCCAGCGCCAGCAGCGCCGCGCCGGTGACGCGGTGGGCGGGCCGGACGGCCATCAGCGCGCCAGCCGCGCCGCGATGTCGGCCAGCCGCCGGCCCAGCGCGCGCGCCAGCACCGATTCTTCCTCGGTGGGCTGGGGATCGTCCTGGGCCCCGGCCACGTGGCTGGCGCCGTAGGGCGTGCCGCCGCTGCGGGTGGTGTTGAGCAGCGGCTCGGTGAAGGGAATGCCGACGATCAGGCAGCCGTGGTGCAGCAGCGGCACCTGCATGGTCAGCAAGGTCGATTCCTGGCCGCCGTGCTGGGTGGCGGTGGAGGTGAACACCGCCGCCGGCTTGCCGGCTAGGGTACCGCTGGCCCATTGCGCGCCCAGGCCGTCGATGAAGTGCTTCACCGGCGCGGCCATGTTGCCGAAGCGGGTGGGGCTGCCCAGGGCCAGGCCGGCGCATTCGACCAGGTCGGATGCCTGCACGTAGGGCGCACCGTCCTCGGGCACGGGCGGGGCCGCCTGCTGGGTCGTGGCCGCCACCGGCGGCACCGTGCGCAGGCGCGCCTGCATGCCGGGCACCTCCTCCACCCCGCGCGCGATCTGCCGCGCCAGGCGCGCGACCGAGCCGCCGCGGCTGTAGTACAGGACCAGGATGTCCGCCATCGTGCCTTCCACCGGATTCGGGAGGGCGTCCAGTATCGGCGATGCAGGTGCCGCCGCGCATCGGGTAGGCTTGCGCGATGGACTTGGCGCAAACCCTGGCCGGCTGGCGCCGGACCCTGCACGAGCGCGTGCTCGACCGCGCGCGCGCGGCCACCTTCGCCCGCTTCCTGTGGCGCCGCTTCCTCGACGACCGCCTGTTCGACGCCGCCGCCTCGCTGTCCTACACCACCGCCTTCGCCCTGGTGCCGCTGGCGGTGGTGGTGCTGGGTGTGCTGTCGGCGTTCCCGGTGTTCCAGCAGTGGAGCGCCGAACTGGTCGACTACGTGTTCTCCAACTTCATGCCGAGCGCGGCACGGGCGATCGAATCCCGGTTGGAGGACCTGGCCAACAACATCACCCAGCTCACCGCCGCCGGTGTGGTGGCCCTGGTGGTGTCGCTGCTGGTCACCCTCAACAGCGTGGAATCCACCTTCAACCGGATCTGGCGGGTGGCCAGCGCGCGCCCGCAGCTGTCGCGCTACCTGGTGTACTGGACCGTGCTGACCCTGGGCGCGCTGCTGGCTGCCGCCTCGCTGGCGGCCTCGGCGCAGTTCCTGGCCCTGCCCCTGTTCGAGCGGCCACAGTGGCAGTGGCTCACCAACCTGGGCATGGGCATCACCCCCTCCCTGATCGAATTCGGCGTGGTGGTACTGGTCTACCGGGTGGTGCCGCACCACACCGTGAAGTGGCGCCATGCCTTCGCCGGCGCCTTGCTGGCCGTGGCCCTGCTGGAGGTGGTGAAGACCGGCCTGGGCATGTATCTGGGCAGCTTCGACGGCTACCAGCGGCTGTATGGCGCGCTGGCAGCGATCCCGATCCTGATGTTGTGGATCTACCTGGCCTGGACCGCGATCCTGCTAGGCGCCTCGCTGGCGTCCTCGCTGGCCGCGTTCCGCTACCAGCCCGCGGAGATGCGCCTGCCGGCAGGCTACGAGATGTACGCGCTGCTGCGCCTGATCGGCCGCTTCCGCGAGGCGCGGCGCGAGGGCAGCGGCCTGCATACCGCGCAGATGCTGACCCTGGAACCGATGCTCACCGACACCCTGGTGCAGCGGTTCCTGTCCAGGCTGAGCGAGATCGGCCTGGTGCGGCGCGACGAGCGCGGCGAATGGCTGCTGGCGCGCGACCTGGACGATCTCACCCTGGGCGAACTGTACGAGGCCTGCCAACTGCGCGTGCCGATGGGGGAGGACTGCCTGCCCTGCCGAGACGATGAGCTGGGTGCCGCCGTGCAGACGGTGATCAACGACTTGCGCCTGCCGCTGCACCAAGCGCTGGCGCGCAGCGTCGGCAGCATCTATCCCGCATCCGATCCTGCGGCCGAAGAATCCCCCGGAGCCTGAAGCATGCGCATCCAGATCCTGCCGGTGCTGGCGATATTGCTGCTGCTGACGGCGTGCCGGCCGCCGCCGGAGGCAACCCCGGTGCCGGCGCCGGCCTCCCCGCCGCAACCCGCACCGCCGGCCGCCTCGCCGGGCGTGGTCGAAAGCACCGCCGCGGTGCCGCGCCTTTCTGCCCCGACCGTAGGCGGCGGGCTGTTCGACCTGGCCGCCCATCGCGGCCGCTGGGTGGTGGTCAACTTCTGGGCGACCTGGTGCGCGCCGTGCCTGAAGGAGATGCCCGAGCTGTCGGCGTTGCACGCCATGCGCGAGCAGGTCGAGGTGGTCGGCCTGGCCTACGAGGACATCGCGCCGGAGGACATGCGCACCTTCCTGCAAGCGCATCCGGTCGCCTATCCGATCGTGATCGTCGATCCGATGGACCCGCCGCAGGACTTCGCCACCCCGCGCGGGTTGCCGATCACTTACCTGATCGCGCCCGATGGCAAGGTCGCGCGCCAGTTCCTGGGTCCGGTGACGGCGCATGACCTGGAGAACGCGATCCGGGCCAGTGGTGGCCAGGTCCGCTGAGCGGCGGTCCGGCCAGCCCGGCCGCCCGCCGCCGCGGGCCGGCGGGAATGGCGCTCCGGGCGGTTTGCGGCGCGCTCAATCGTCCAGTCGCTTGCGCTTCGGCGGTGCGTAGTCCGGCAGTGGCGCGACCGTGCCGTAGCGTTCGCGGTGCGGCTTGCCGCGCAATGGCGGCAGTTCCGGAATGCTCCTGGCCACGTGCACGTCCGGCAGCCGGTCGAGCAGGTCGCGGATCAGGGTCAGGCGCCCGCGGCGCTGGTCGTTGAAGTCGACCAGGGTCCATGGCGCGTACTCGGTATGGGTGGCGGCGAGCATGTCCTCGCGGGCGCGGGTGTACTCGGCATAGCGGCGCCGCGCCTCCAGGTCCACCGGCGAAAGCTTCCAGCCCTTGAGGGGATCGGCCTGGCGCTCGGCGAAGCGTTGCTCCTGTTCGGCCTGGTCCACGCACAGCCAGTACTTGAACAGCGCGATGCCGTCGTCCACCAGCATCCGCTCGAAACGTGGGGCCTGCTGCAGGAATTCCGTGTACTGGGCCTGGGTGCAATAGCCCATGACCCGTTCCACGCCGGCGCGGTTGTACCAGCTGCGGTCGAACAGCACGATCTCGCCGGCGGCCGGCAGGTGCGGGACGTAGCGCTGGAAATACCACTGCGTGGCCTCGCGCTCGGTCGGCCGCGGCAGGGCGATGGTCCGGCACTGGCGCGGGTTGAGGTGTTCGGCGATCGCCTTCGCGGTGCCGCCCTTGCCGGCGGTGTCGCGGCCCTCGACCACCACCACCAGCCGCTTGCCCTCGGCCTGCACCCACTCGGCCATGCGCACCAGTTCCAGGTGCATCGGCGCGATCAGGTCCTTGTAGATGCCCTTGCGCATGGGTGCGTGGTGCTTGGATTGCTTGCCTGGCTTGGCTGCCATGGTCGGGTGTCCGGGAAGAGGGGCTTCCACCGATGTTCGCACGCCCCGCATCCGCCTGTAGAGGCGGCCAACGGTCGGATCTGCAGGCGGACGCGGGCGGGCAGGCCGGCGCCCTCCCGCGGGTGCGCATGGCATGATCGGCGCCGGACGCCCGCGTCCAGGGGGAGGCCCATGCAGACCACCGATCCGCGTACCGCTCGGGTATCGGGCGCCCCGGCGTCGCGCATCGCGCTGGCCGGACAGGAGGGGCGGCGATGACCGGCGATCCGCCGCAAGCGGTTGCGCGGGGCGGGAGCGGTCCCGTCGAGCGCGGCGAGCGCTTGCCGGTGCTGGACGTGCTCCGCGGCGTGGCGATCTTCGGCATCCTGGTCGGGAACATGGTGGTGTTCAGCGGCTATGGCTTCCTGTCGCCCGCCGAGCGCGCGGCGCTGCCCACGCCGGCCGGCGATGCGGTCGCGATGTTCCTGATCCATGTGCTGGTCGACGGCAAGTTCTATTCGCTGTTCTCGCTGCTGTTCGGATTCGGCTTCGCGGTGCAGATGCGCCGCGCGCAGGCGCAGGGCGGCGATTTCCCGCGGCTGTTCCGGCGCCGGCTGCTCGGATTGTTCCTGATCGGCCTGTTGCACGCGGTGTTCGTCTGGTCCGGCGACATCCTGATGCTCTACGCCATGCTCGGCCTGCTGTTGCTGCCGTTGCGCCAGCTGGACGACCGCACCCTGCTGCGCGCGGTGGCGGCGTGCCTGCTGCTGCCGTCCCTGGCGTATCTGGGGATGCTCGCCGCGGGCGTGGGCAATCCGTTCGCGCCGCCCGTCGATCCGGCGGCGGCCGCGGAAGGGCCGGACCTGTTCGCGCTGATGCTGGCCGGCTTCCGCGGCGACAGCTGGGCGGGCGCGTGGCGCTCGAACCTGATCCAGTTGGCCGGCCGCTGGGTCGATCTGTTCCTGTCGGTGCGCTTCCCCAAGGTGCTGGCGATGTTCCTGCTCGGCTTCTGGCTGGGGCGTCGCGGCATCGGCATCGATCCGGTGCGCGATCGGCCGCTGCTGCGACGGACCGTGGCGATCGGCCTGCTGGTGGGCATCCCGGCCAACACCGCCATGGCCTGGTTGATGGGGCGGGGCGTGTACCTGCCGGCCTCGCTGCCTGGGCTGGCGCAGGTCGCCGCCGCGACCGTCGGCATTCCGTTGTTGACGCTGGCCTACGCCGCCGCCGTGGTGCTGGCGTTCCACGCTCCGGCAAGCCGGCGGCCCATGTCCTGCTTCGCCCCGCCGGGGCGCATGGCGCTGAGCAACTACCTGATGCACAGCGTGGTCATGACCTGGGTGTTCTACGGCTGGGGCCTGGGGTGGTACGGCCGGATCGGTCCGGCACTGACGACGCCCCTGGCGCTGCTGACCTGCGTGGCGCAGATCGGGTTGAGCGTCGTCTGGCTGTCCCGGTTCCGGTTCGGTCCGGTGGAATGGCTGTGGCGCAGCTTCACCTATCGCCGCAAGGTACCGCTGCGCCGGGCCGGCGCCGACAATCGAACCTGACGGGAGCGAGGAGACGCACCATGCGCTGGAAGTTTGGAACCGCCATTGTCCTCATGCTTGCGAGCGGGTTTCCCGCCTCCGCCCGGGAAAGCGCTGCGCAGACCCTGGATGGGTTGGCGCCGGAGATCGACGCGCTGTTCGCCGGGTTCCAGGCCGATTCCCATATCCCCGGCATGGTCTACGGCGTGGTCCAGGACGGCAGGCTCGTGCACGTGAAGGGCCTCGGGGTGCAGGATCTGGATGCCCGGCGACCGGTCACGCCCGACAGCCTGTTCCGCATCGCCTCGATGACCAAGGCGTTCACCGCGCTGGCGATCCTGCAGTTGCGCGACGAGGGCAAGCTGCGCCTGGACGATCTCGCCGAACTCTACGTGCCGGAGATGAAGGGCTGGACCTATCCGACCGCCGACAGCCCGCGCATCCGCGTGCGCGACCTGCTCCACCATGTCGGCGGCCTGGTCACCGACGATCCCTGGGGCGACCGCCAGCAGGTCCTGCCGGACGAGGATTTCGCCAGGATGATCGCCGCCGGCGTGCCGTTCAGCCGGGTGCCGCAGAGCCAGCACGAATACTCCAACTTCGGCTACGCGCTGCTGGGCCGGATCGTCAGCGCGGCATCGGGCATGGCCTACCAGGATTACGTGCGCAGCCGCATCCTGGCCCCGCTGGGCATGGATTCGACCGGTTACGAGGTCGATGCCGCGCCGCGCGACCGGCTCGCCGTCGGCTATCGCTGGGAGAACGGGCGTTGGAGCGCGGAGCCGGAGATGCGCGACGGCGCATTCCGCTCGATGGGCGGGCTGGTCACCAGCGCGAACGACTACGCCAAATGGGTTGCCTTCCTGCTCTCGGCCTGGCCGCCGCGCGACGATCCCGACACCGGGCCGGTCAAGCGCGCCACGGTGCGCGAGATCGCGCAAGGCCTGAACTTCGTGTCGGTCGTCAACCGCACCGGGTCGAGCGGCGCGGGCGCGTGCAAGCAGGCCCTCGCCTACGGCATGGGCTGGCGGGTCGCACAGGATTGCGACCTCGGCCTGACCCTGGCCCATGGCGGCGGCTATCCGGGCTATGGCAGCCACGTGATGCTGATGCCCGACCTCGGCACCGGCGTCTTCGCCATGGCCAACCGCACCTACGCCGGGCCGTCGGCCCCGGCATGGGACGCCGCGGTGGCGATGGACAAGGCGGGGCTGCTCGCCGATCGCCCGGTGCCGGTGTCGGACGCGGTGGCCAAGGCGTTCGCCGCGGCGCGTGCCGCCTATGCCGCCGGCGACCTCGGTCCGCTGGACGGCAAGCTGGCGATGAATTTCCTGCTCGACCGCTCGGCCGAGAACTGGGCGGCTGAATTCGCGCGGCTGAAGGCCGAGGTCGGCGAGTGTCCTTCGCTCGAACCGCTGGCGCCCACGGGCGCGCTGTCGACCCGCTTCCGCCTGGTTTGCGAGCGCGGGAGGCTCGATGGCGTCCTGCTGCTTGCGCCGACGGCGCCGGCGACCGTGCAGGCCCTGCGGCTGCGCGTGGTCCCGCCCGGGAGCGACTGACCGCGCGGTCGCTTCCCTTATTCGGAAGTCAGCCGCGCCAGTTCGTCGGCCTGGTGTTCCTGCTGCAGGCGCACCACCAACGGGTCGAGGTCGCCTTCGAGGATGTTCGGCAGGTCGTACAGGGTCAGGCCCTCGACGCGGTGGTCGGTGATGCGGCCTTGCGGAAAACTGTAGGTGCGGATGCGCTGGCTGCGGTCGCCGCTGCCGACCTGCAATCGGCGCGATTCGGCCTGCGCGGCCTGCTGCCGGCTGCGCTCGGCGTCGAGCAGTTGCGCCTTCAGCCGCTTCATCGCCTTGTCGCGGTTGGCGTGCTGGCTGCGCTCGGTCTGGCTCTCCACCACCGTGCCGGTGGGCAGGTGGGTGATCCGGATCGCCGAATCGGTCTTGTTGACGTGCTGGCCGCCGGCGCCGGAGGAACGGAAGGTGTCGACCTTCAGCTCGGCCGGGTTGATCGCGATCTCCTCGACCTCGTCGGCCTCGGGGATGATCGCCACCGTCGCCGCCGAGGTGTGGATGCGGCCCTGCGATTCGGTGGCCGGCACCCGCTGCACGCGGTGGGTGCCGGATTCGAACTTCAGCCGCGAGTACGCGCCGCGGCCGACGATCCGGGCCACGATCTCCTTGTGCCCGCCATGCTCGCCCGGATTCTCAGATTCGACCTCGACCTTCCAGCCCTGGCGCTCGGCGTAGCGCGCGTACATCCGGAACAGGTCGCCGGCGAACAGCGCGGCCTCGTCGCCGCCGGTGCCGGCGCGTACCTCCAGGAACAGGTTGCCGTCGTCGCGCGGGTCCCGGGGCACCAGCAGCAGGGCCAGTTCGCCGTCCAGCGCCTGCAGGCGTTCGCGCGTGGCGGCGATTTCCTCCTCGGCCAGGTCGGCCAGCTCGGGATCGCCGCGCATCGCCTCGGCCGCCGCCAGGTCGGCCTTGGCCCGGGCTTCGGCGGCCAGCGCCGCGGCCACCGGCTCGAGCTGGGCGAACTCGCGCGACAGATCGCGGAAGCGCGCGTTGTCGGCCATCACGCCGGGGTCGGCGAGCAGGCGTTCCAGTTCTTCGCGGCGCTCGGCCAGCGCTTCAAGCTTGCGGCGCAGGCTCGGGGTCATCGGTCGATGGTAGCGGGAGCGGGGCCTCGGCGGATGCGGCCGGGCCAGGCTCGCGGTGCGGGAACAGGCGTTCGGCCGCGCGCACCAGTTCGGTGTCGCCGCTGAGCGTGGCCTCGCGCAGCGCCGCGGTGGGCGGGTGCAGCAGGCGGTTGGTCAGGGTATGGGCGAGGAACTGCAGCACTTCCTCCGGATCGCGGCCGCCGGCCAGCTGCTGGCGGGCGCGGGCCAGGGTCTCGTCGCGGGTGCTCTCGCCCAGGGTGCGCAGGCGCTTGAGCGTTTCCTGGCGGCCACCGGCGCGCAACGCTTCCATGTAGCGGGCGACCTGCAGGTCGATGATTGCTTCGGCCGCCTCGGCCGCTTCGTGGCGGCTGCGGCGGTTGTCCTCCACCGCGCGCTCCAGGTCGTCCACGGTGTAGAGGTAGGCGTCGTTGAGCATGGCCACGCCCGGTTCGATGTCGCGCGGCACGGCCAGGTCGAACAGCAGCACGGGTTTGCGCCGGCGCGCGGCCAGCGCGGCCTCGACCTGGGCCAGGCGCAGCACCGGCTCGCGGCTGGCGGTGGCCGAGAACACCACGTCGGCCTCGGCCAGGTGGCGGTCCAGTTCCGCCAGCGGCAGGGCGTAGCCGCCATGGCGGCTGGCCAGATCCTGGGCATGGGCGAGGGTGCGGTTGGCCACCAGCAGCCGTCCTACTCCGCCCTTGACCAGGTGCCGGGCGGCCAGCTCGATGGTCTCGCCGGCGCCGATCAGCAGTACGGTCGAGTCGGGCAGGCTGGCGAAGGAGTCCTGGGCCAGGCGTACCGCGGTGGACGCGACCGATACCGGGTTGACCCCGATCCGGGTGTCGGTACGGGCGCGCTTGGCCACCGCGAAGGTCTGCTGGAACAATCGGTCCAGGCGGTTGCCCAGGGCGCCGTGCTCGCGCGCCAGCGCCCAGGCGTCCTTCACCTGGCCGAGGATCTGCGGTTCGCCCAGGACCATCGAGTCCAGTCCGGTCGCGACCCGGAACAGGTGGCGCACCGCGTCGGCGTCGTGATGCCGGTACAGGTAGGGAGCCAGGCCCTGGGCGTGCCCGTCCAGCCAACCGGCCAGGGCATCGCCGTCGGCGGCCACCGCATAGACCTCGGTACGGTTGCAGGTCGAAAGCAGCGCCGCCTCGGACACTTCCGGCAGCGACCGCAACGAGGACAGCGCCCGGCCCATCGAATCGCCGGCAAACGCCACCCGTTCGCGCAGGTCGACCGGCGCGGTCTGGTGGTTCAGGCCCAGGAGCCACAGGGTCATGTTCAGGGGCTTGCGCTAATCTGCTGGCTTGTCTCCGCACCCATTTTACGGCCCGGTGGCCGCCAATGCCCGTATCCGTGTTCCTTGCTCGAGTCAGCGGGCGCCCGCAACCCCGTTCCCGCCTGCGCCTGGCGGCCGTCCTGGGCCTGGTCCTGGCGGTCTCCGCGCCGCTGCAAGCGGCCACGCCGCAGGCGGAAGACCTCCCGATCGGACCGCTGCTGGCCGGCGAATACGCACTCCAGGCCGGCCAGCTGGCCGACGCCGCGCGCTGGTACCTGGAGGCGGCCCGGGATGCCGACGGCGACGTGCTGCTGGCCGAACGCGCCACCCGCATCGCCCTGCTCGCCAACGACGACGCTCTCGCCGCGCAGGCGCTGAAGCTGTGGCGCCAGCGCGCGCCCGATTCGCTGGCGCTGGAGGCCACCACCATTTCCCTGGCCCTGCGCGAGGGCCAGTTGCGCAAGGCCCGGCGCGACCTGCAGAAGCTGCTGGCGCGGCCGGAGCCGCGCGCCTGGCGCTACGCGCTGGCCGCCCTCGCCGGCGGACGTGATCCGCAGGTGGTGGCGCGGGTGCTGGGGCAACTGGTCGATGCCGGCGCGATCCCCGGGGAGCTGGCGGCCTGGCAGGAGTTCGGCAGGCTGTCGCTGCGCCTGGATGCGCCGGAGCTGTCGGCGCGGATCGTCGACGAGATGGTCCGCCGCTTCCCCGACGAACCGCGGGTGGCGGTGCTGCGCGCCGGCCAGCTTGGCCAGGCCGGCCAGCACGACCAGGCGCGCGAACTGCTGGGCCGGATCGAGCCGCGCGCGGCCGCCGATCCGGAAATCCGCGCCATGCTCACCATCGCCTACGAGGCGCTGGGCGACTACGCCGCCGCCGCGCGGGTGGTCGCGCAGGGGCCGCAGGACATCCGCACCTGGGGCATGCGCGCCTCGCTGCTGGCCCGTGCCGGGGACACCCCGGCCCTGCAGGCGCTGTATGCCGAACTTTCCGCCGGCGACCGCGGCCGGCCCGATCCGGCCCGGCGCATGCTGCTGGGGCGGATCGCCGAATTCCTCAAGCGCCCGGCCGATGCGGTGGACTGGTACCGCGGCGTGGCCGGCGGGCCGGAGCGGCAGGAGGCGCGGATCCGGATCGCGGTGGCGCTGTACGAACTGGGCCGGAAGGCGGAAGCCTATGCCGAGGCGCATGCGCTGCAGAACGATGCCGGCAGCGACGACGATGCGCGCCGCAATGCCTATCTGCTGGAAGGCGAACTGCGCCAGCGCGACGGCGATGGCGGCGCCGAGATCGAGGCCCTGGACCGCGGCCTGGCCGCCTATCCCGACGCCCCGGCGCTGCTGTATGCGCGCGCCCTGGCGTGGGAGCGCCAGGACCGGATCGACCGCGCCGAGGCCGACCTGCGCAAGCTGCTGGTATCCGACCCGGAGAACGTGGCCGCGCTCAATGCCCTCGGCTACACCCTGGCCGACCGCACCCAGCGGTACCAGGAGGCGTTGGAACTGATCGACCGCGCCCGTACCGCCGAACCGGACAGTGCCGCGATCGTCGACAGCTACGGCTGGGTCCTGTACCGGCTGGGCCGCAACGAAGAGGCGCTGGTCGAACTGCGCCGCGCCTGGGGCCTGACGAAGGATCCGGAGATCGGCGCGCACCTGGGCGAAGTGCTGTGGGTGCTGGGCCGCCGCGACGAGGCGCAGCGATATTTCGAGGAATCGCGCAAGCTCGATCCGGACAACCGCTCGCTGAGCCGGGCGCTGCAGAAGCTGGGCCTGCCCCCGCCCGCGGCGAAGCCGCAGCCGGCGCCCGTGCAGGAGTCCGCACAGCCCCCTCAGGCCGGGACGAAGGAGCCGGCGCCGTGAACTACGCCAGGCACGCGGCCGGCTTCGCGCTGGCCTTGGTCCTGCTCGCCGGTTGCGCCGCCGTGCCGGTGCGGGAGGCGCCGGTCGCGGTCGATCCGGAGCAGGCGCAGGCGAGGCAACAGGCGCGCCAGACGCAACTGGAGGCGATCCCGGATTGGTCGATGCAGGGCCGGATCGCGCTCAGCGTCGGCGATCGCGGCGGCAGCGGCCGCCTGGACTGGGAGCAGCGCGGACCGGCGTTCCGGGTCTCGCTCGCCGCTCCGGTGACCCGGCAGAGCTGGAGCCTGGCCGGCGAGCCGGACGCGGCGACCCTCGACGGCCTGGAAGGCGGCCCGCGCTCGGGCCCGGACGCCGGAGTCCTGCTGCAGGAGGCCACCGGCTGGCCGATCCCGGTCGCGGCGATGGCCTGGTGGGTCCGCGGGCTGGCCTCGCCGGGCGCCAGGATCGAGTTCGGCCCGGACGGCCGACTACGGCGCCTGGTCGCCGAAGGCTGGACCGTGGACTACCAGGAGTGGCGGCCGGCGGCCGGGTCCTGGCCGGAGATGCCGCGCCGGTTGCAGGCGGTCCGTGAGGGCGCGCGGGTGCGGCTGGTCGTGGATGGCTGGGACGCGGCGCCGTGAACGCCGGCTGGAGCGCCTGGCCGGCCCCGGCCAAGCTGAACCTGTTCCTGCGCATCGTCGGCCGTCGCGCCGATGGCTACCACGAGCTGCAGACCGTGTTCCGGATCCTGGACTGGGGCGACCGCATCCGCTTGCGACCCCGCAGCGATGGCCAGGTCATGCGCCATGGTGATCGCCTGCCCGGGGTGGAGGATCCGGCCGATCTGGCGGTCCGGGCGGCGATCCTCCTTAAAAATGAGACTAACGTCAGCCAAGGTGCTGACATCCACGTCGAAAAGCGTGTTCCAGCCGGCGGCGGCTTCGGCGGCGGATCGTCCGACGCGGCCACCGTGTTGTGCGCTTTGGACCGGCTCTGGGGGCTGAACCTGGGCGAGGACCGTCTCGCCGCGCTCGGCCTGCGCCTGGGCGCCGACGTGCCGGTCTTCGTCCGTGGCCGCAGCGCCTGGGCCGAGGGGGTGGGCGAAAAGCTGGTCCCGCTGGAGCTGGCGCCGGCCTGGTACGTGCTGGTCGACCCGGGCGTGCACGTGCCGACCGTCGAGCTGTTCCGGTCCCCCGATTTGACGCGCGATTCCCCGCCCGCGAAAATAGCGGGCTTCGCTGCCGGAACCGTGCTCGACAATGCGTTCGAGCCGGTCCTGCGCCGCCGCGAACCGGCCGTGGAAGCCGTGTTCGCCGAGCTGGCGCGGATCGGATCGCCGCGCCTGACCGGCACCGGCAGCGGCTGCTTCGTCGAATTCGCCCACCGGGACGCGGCGCAGGAAGCACTGGCGCGATTGCCGCGACGGATGCATGCCTGGGTCGCGGCCGGCGTTTCGGATTCACCGTTGCGGGCTGCGCTGGCGCGCCTGCGGCGGGATTGATCCACAGGGGCGTCGCCAAGAGGTCCAAGGCACCGGGTTTTGATCCCGGCATCCGCAGGTTCGAATCCTGCCGCCCCTGCCAAGAAGTGCGAGTCCCTCGCAGAAGAACCGCACATCCGTGTGCGGGAGTTCCACAAAGAGCGGAAGGCCGCGGTTGGGGTTTTCCGATGGTTTCCACCGATCCACCGCCTGGGTGACACGATGGACGAACGCAACCTGCTTGTCTTCTCCGGCAACGCCAACAAGCCGCTGGCCGAAAGCATCTGCCGCGAGCTGGGCGTGCGTCCGGGCAAGGCGATGGTATCCGCGTTCTCCGATGGCGAGGCCCAGGTCGAGATCGAGGAGAACGTGCGCCGCCAGGAGGTGTTCGTCGTGCAGTCCACCTGCGCGCCGGCGGCCGAGAACCTGATGGAACTGCTGGTGATCATCGACGCGCTCAAGCGCGCCAGTGCCGCTTCGGTCACCGCGGTGGTGCCGTACTTCGGCTACTCGCGCCAGGACCGTCGCCTGCGCTCCACCCGGGTGCCGATCACCGCCAAGGTCGCCGCCAAGATGTTCACCGCGGTGGGCACCGACCGGGTGCTGACCGTGGACCTGCACGCCGACCAGATCCAGGGCTTCTTCGACATCCCGGTGGACAACGTCTACGCCTCGCCGCTGCTGCTGGCCGACATCTGGCGCGCCTACGGCACCGAGAACCTGATCGTGGTCTCGCCGGACGTGGGCGGCGTGGTCCGCGCCCGCGCGGTGGCCAAGCGCCTGGACGACGCCGACCTGGCGATCATCGACAAGCGCCGCCCGCGCGCCAACGTGTCCACGGTGATGAACATCATCGGCGACGTGTCCGGCAAGACCTGCGTGCTGGTGGACGACATCGTCGACACCGCCGGCACCCTGTGCGCGGCCGCGGCCGCGCTCAAGGAGCAGGGCGCGCTGAAGGTGGCCGCGTACTGCACCCATGCGGTGCTGTCCGGCCCGGCGGTGGACAACATCAACGGTTCGCAGCTGGACGAGCTGGTGGTCACCGACACCATCCCGCTTTCACCGGCCGCGCGCGCCTGCAACCGCATCCGCCAGGTCGGCGTGGCCGAGTTGCTGGCCGAGACGATTCGCCGCATCGCCTTCGGCGAGTCGGTCAGCTCGCTCTACGTGGACTGAAATTTCGCCCGGGTATTCCACCCGGGTTTTCCCGGGTTTCCCTGGTCGCGGGGGAACCCACCCAAGCCGCCGCGAGGCGGTCAATCAACCAAGGTAGTGAAAGAAATGGCAACTCATGTAATCGACGTCGAACGTCGCGGTGACGAGGGCAAGGGTGCGAGCCGCCGCCTGCGTCGCGACGGCAAGATCCCGGCCATCGTCTACGGTGGCGACCTGAACCCGGTCAACATCCAGCTCGACCACGAGAAGGTATGGCTGGCCAGCCAGAACGAGTGGTTCTACTCCTCGATCCTGGACCTGAGCCTCAATGGCGACGTGCAGAAGGTCCTGCTGCGGGACATGCAGCGCCATCCGTACAAGCAGCTGATCATGCACCTGGACTTCCAGCGCGTGAACGACAACGAGATCCTGCGCGCCGCCGTGCCGCTGCATTTCGTCAACGTCGAGAAGTCGGTGGCCGGCAAGACCAGCGGCGTGGTGGTGACCCACGAGCTGACCGAAGTCACCGTGGCCTGCTTGCCGAAGGACCTGCCGGAAGCCATCGAGGTCGACCTGGCCGATCTGGCCATCGGCACCGTGCTGCATTTGTCCGACCTGAAGCTGCCGGCCGGCGTGGAAGTGCCGGAACTCAAGCTCGGCAAGGAGCACGATGTGGCGGTGGTCGTGGCCAAGCACGCCCGCGGCGAGGAAGAGTCGCCGGCGGCCGAAGGCGAAGAGAAGAAGTAAGCCGCATCCGTTCCGCCCGGCCGGTCCGGGCGGAACGCCGGCTGCATCGCCAAGATGGCTGAGCTTCGTCTCATCGTCGGGCTGGGCAATCCCGGTCCCGAACATGCGAACACCCGGCACAACGCCGGGTTTCGTTTGCTGGACGCGCTGGCGGAAAAGGCCGGCGCGCGCTTCGGGCTGGAGTCGAAGCTGTTCGGCGAGACCGCCCGCGCCGACATCGGCGGGCGCAGCGTGTGGCTGCTCAAGCCGTCCACCTGGATGAACCTGTCCGGCAAGTCGGTGGCCGCCGCGTTGCGCTACTGGAAGATCGAGCCGGAACAGGCGCTGCTGGTCCACGATGAACTCGACCTGCCGCCCGGCGCGGCGCGGCTCAAGTTCGACGGCGGCCATGGCGGCCAGAACGGCCTGCGCGACACCATCCAGCACCTGGGGCACGGCCGGTTCCACCGCCTGCGGATCGGCATCGGCCATCCCGGGCACAAGGACCGGGTCACTGGCTGGGTGCTCGGCCGCGCCGGCAAGGACGACCAGGTGCAGATCGACCGTGCCATCGACGCGGCCATCGACACGCTGCCGCTGGCGGTGGCCGGCGAGTTCAACGAGGCGATGAAGCGGCTGCATACCTCCAGACCCTAGGGCGGGGGCTGCGGGCTGGGATCCGGTGCCGGTATCCAGCCCACAATCCCTTTCCGGAGAACACGGACACCATGGGCATCAAATGCGGCATCGTCGGCCTGCCGAACGTCGGCAAGTCGACCCTGTTCAACGCGCTGACCAAGGCCGGGATCGCGGCGGCCAACTTCCCGTTCTGCACCATCGAGCCGAACGTGGGCGTGGTCCCGGTGCCGGACCCGCGGCTGGGCCAGCTGGCGGAGATCGTCAAGCCGGAGCGGGTGGTGCCCACGGCGGTCGAGTTCGTCGACATCGCCGGCCTGGTCGCCGGGGCGGCCAGTGGCGAGGGCCTGGGCAACAAGTTCCTGGCCCATATCCGCGAGGTCGACGCCATCGCCCACGTGGTCCGCTGCTTCGACCACCCGGACATCATCCATGTGGCCGGCAAGGTCGACCCGATCTCGGACATCGAGACGATCGACACCGAGCTTGCCCTGGCCGATCTGGACAGCGTGGAAAAAGCGCTGAACCGCGCCGAGCGTTCGGCCAAAGCCGGCGAAAAGGATGCCATCGCGCGGAAGCCCGTGCTGCAGAAGCTGCACGCCGGACTGAGCGAGGGCCGCCCGGGCCGCGCCCTGGGTCTGGACGAGGAGGAGCGGGCCCTGGTCCGCGACCTGTTCCTGCTGACCCTCAAGCCGGTCATGTACGTGGCCAACGTGCTGGAGGATGGGTTCCACGGCAACCCGCTGCTGGAGGCCGTGGCCGCCCGCGCCGCCGCCGAGGGTGCCGAGGTGGTGCCGGTGTCGGCCGCGATCGAGGAGGAGCTGGCGCAACTGGACGACGCCGACCGCGACACCTTCCTGGCGGACCTGGGCCTGGACGAGCCGGGCCTGAACCGGGTGATCCGCGCCGCCTACCGCCTGCTGGGCCTGCAGACCTACTTCACCGCCGGGGTCAAGGAGGTGCGCGCCTGGACGGTCAAGGCCGGGGCCACCGCGCCGCAGGCCGCCGCGGTGATCCACACCGACTTCGAGAAGGGTTTCATCCGCGCCGAGACCATCGGTTTCGACGATTTCCTCCGCTACCGTGGCGAGGCCGGGGCCCGCGACGCCGGCCGGATGCGCTTGGAGGGCAAGGAGTACCGGGTCCAGGAGGGCGACGTGCTGCACTTCCGCTTCAACGTCTGAACCGGGCCGGAGAAAGCGCCGGCCGGGTGCGTTGACAGCCGTCCGCGGCATGGCCAAAATAGCGGGCTGTTTCACCCCGGTCGTCGTCGGTCGCGGTGGAAGGTTTCCGGAGGGATACCCAAGCGGCCAACGGGGGCAGACTGTAAATCTGCTGGCTTACGCCTTCGGTGGTTCGAATCCACCTCCCTCCACCAGGTTTGTGCGATCAGGTTTTTGTGCGGTACAGGAACGACGAAAGGCGGTTCCCCTTGCGGGAGTAGTTCAATGGTAGAACCTCAGCCTTCCAAGCTGATGGTGCGGGTTCGATTCCCGTCTCCCGCTCCATTGCGCCCCCCGCGTCGTACCGGTCCAGCGCGGCAACAAAGGTTTCATGCTCACGTAGCTCAGTCGGTAGAGCACCTCCTTGGTAAGGAGGAGGTCGATGGTTCGATTCCATTCGTGAGCACCAAGTATGCGAGTCCCTCGCAAAAGCCCGCGCATCCATGCGCGGGGGTTCAAAGAAAAGCAGTTTCCATCACCACTTTGAGATAGGCAGCCATGGCCAAGGGTAAGTTCGAGCGCACCAAGCCCCACGTGAACGTGGGCACGATCGGTCACGTTGACCACGGCAAGACGACGCTGACGGCGGCGCTGACGAAGATTGGCGCCGAGCGTTTTGGTGGCGAGTTCAAGGCATACGATGCGATTGACGCGGCGCCGGAAGAGAAGGCGCGCGGGATCACGATTTCGACCGCCCACGTGGAATACGAATCTGCGGCGCGCCACTATGCGCACGTGGACTGCCCGGGGCATGCGGACTACGTGAAGAACATGATCACCGGTGCGGCGCAGATGGACGGTGCGATCCTGGTGTGTTCGGCCGCCGACGGCCCGATGCCGCAGACGCGCGAGCACATCCTGCTGTCGCGTCAGGTGGGCGTGCCGTACATCGTGGTGTTCCTGAACAAGGCCGACATGGTGGACGATGCCGAGCTGCTGGAGCTGGTGGAGATGGAAGTCCGCGAGCTGCTGAGCAAGTACGACTTCCCGGGCGACGACACCCCGATCATTTCGGGTTCGGCGCGTCTGGCGCTGGAAGGCGACCAGAGCGAGATCGGCGTGCCGGCGATCCTGAAGCTGGTGGACGCGCTGGACAGCTGGATCCCGACGCCGGAGCGCGACGTGGACAAGCCGTTCCTGATGCCGGTGGAAGACGTGTTTTCGATTTCGGGCCGCGGCACCGTGGTGACCGGCCGTATCGAGCGCGGCGTGATCAAGGTGGGCGAGGAAATCGAGATCGTGGGCATCCGTCCGACCCAGAAGACGACGGTGACCGGCGTGGAGATGTTCCGCAAGCTGCTGGACCAGGGCCAGGCGGGCGACAACGCGGGTCTGCTGCTGCGCGGCACCAAGCGTGACGAGGTCGAGCGTGGTCAGGTGCTGGCCAAGCCGGGTTCGATCACCCCGCACACCGAGTTCGAGGCGGAGGTGTACGTGCTGTCGAAGGACGAGGGTGGCCGTCATACCCCGTTCTTCAAGGGCTACCGTCCGCAGTTCTACTTCCGCACGACCGACATTACCGGTTCGATCCAGCTGCCCGAGGGCGTGGAGATGGTGATGCCGGGCGACAACATCAAGATGACGGTGACGCTGATCAACCCGGTGGCGATGGACGAGGGTCTGCGGTTCGCGATCCGCGAGGGCGGCCGCACGGTCGGCGCCGGCGTGGTGGCGAAGATCCTGAAGTAAGCAACCGGCCGGACGGGCAATAGCCTGTCCGGAAGGGCCGGGTCCGACGATCCGGCAGGCAAGGGCGGTCCGGAACCCCGGTCCGCCTTCGCCGTCTAAGGGAAGCGACGGTTCCACGCGTACGCCAGTAGCTCAATTGGCAGAGCAGCGGTCTCCAAAACCGCAGGTTGGGGGTTCGAGTCCCTCCTGGCGTGCCACTTCCCTCCAAGCCCACCGGGCCAGGCCTTCCCGGCCGCAACGGCAAGAGAGCGACAGCGACTTGAACAGCAAGACCCACCCGGCAAGCACCGCGACTTCCAGCGGGGACATCGTCAAATACGCCATCGCCGCGCTGCTGGTGCTGGGCGGGCTGTTCGTCTGGTTCTGGTTCTCGACCCCGGCCAATGCCGTCCGCCTGGGCGACTGGGCGCCGCAGTTGCGTGGCCTGGCGGTCGCCACCGGCCTGATCGCAGGCATCGGCGTGTTCCTGACCAGCGGCAAGGGCCATGAGGTCCGCGGGTTCCTCTCCGAGTCGCGCTTCGAACTGCGCAAGGTGGTCTGGCCGACCCGCCAGGAAACCACCCGCATGACCTGGGTGGTGATCGCCGTGGTGGTCATCATCAGCCTGGTGCTGGCCGGTTTCGACTTCTTCGTGAAGTGGGCGATCGAGCTGTTCCTGAACTTCGGCCGCTGAAGGAGAATGCCGCAGTGAAGCGTTGGTACGTGGTCCATGCCTATTCCGGTTTCGAGAAGAGCGTCGCCCAGGCGCTGCGTGACCGCATCGTCCGCAACGGCATGGAAGACCGCTTCGGCGAGGTGCTGGTCCCGACCGAGGAAGTGGTGGAGATGCGCTCCGGCCAGAAGCGCCGTTCCGAGCGCAAGTTCTTCCCCGGCTACGTGCTGGTCCAGATCGAGACCCACGACGAGGCCGGCATCCCGCGCATCGATTCGGAGAGCTGGCACCTGGTGAAGGAGACCGCGCGGGTCATGGGCTTCATCGGCGGTACCGCCGATCGCCCGCTGCCGATCCGCGACGACGAGGCCGACGCGATCCTGCAGCGCGTGCAGGAAGGCGTGGAGAAGCCCAAGCCCAAGGTCCTGTTCGAACCCGGCCAGATGGTCCGGGTCACCGACGGTCCGTTCAACGACTTCAACGGCGTGGTCGAGGAAGTCAACTACGAGAAGAGCCGCCTGCGGGTGGCGGTGCTGATCTTCGGCCGTTCCACCCCGGTGGAGCTGGAGTTCGGCCAGGTCGAGAAGGCCTGAGCGGGACGTCCCGGCCATCCCCGGCCGGGAGTGGTTCCCGGGTGCCTGGAAAACCTGTTATCATGCTCGGCTCCCTGCCCGGGACAGCCGGGTGTTCGCACTGGCCGCCGGACTGGCGGCCTTTGCCGCGCAAGGGATCTGGTCACCAACGCGATGCCGGGACGCGTGATTCCCGGAACGATGGGGAGCCTGCGAGTCAGGCGCTTGCACCCGGAGAGCTAGAGAAATGGCAAAGAAAGTCGTCGGTTACATCAAGCTGCAGGTGAAGGCCGGCCAGGCCAACCCCTCGCCGCCGGTCGGTCCCGCGCTGGGTCAGCGCGGCCTGAACATCATGGAGTTCTGCAAGGCGTTCAACGCCGCCACGCAGAAGCTCGAGCCGGGCCTGCCGATCCCGGTGGTCATCACCGCCTATTCGGACCGCACCTTCACCTTCATCACCAAGACGCCGCCGGCGTCGATCCTGCTGAAGAAGGCCGTGGGCATCCAGTCCGGTTCCAAGCGCCCGAATACCGAGAAGGTGGGCAAGGTCACCCGCAAGCAGCTCGAGGAGATCGCCAAGGCGAAGGAGCCCGATCTGACCGCGGCGGACCTGGATGCGGCTGTGCGCACCATCGCGGGCTCGGCCCGTTCGATGGGCCTGACGGTGGAGGGCTGAGGACATGGCACTGAACAAGCGACAGAAGGCGATCAAGACGGCCGTGGAGCCGGGCAAGGCGTACGCGATCGACGACGCCCTGAAGATCGTCAAGGGTTTCACCAAGGCCAAGTTCGTCGAGTCCGTCGACGTGGCCGTGCGCCTGGGCGTGGACGCCAAGAAGTCCGACCAGCAGGTCCGCGGTTCGACCGTGCTGCCGGCCGGCACCGGCAAGAGCGTGCGCGTGGCCGTGTTCGCTCCCGCCGGCGCCAAGGCCGACGAGGCGCTGGCCGCCGGCGCCGAGGCCGTGGGCATGGATGACCTGGCCGAGAAGATGCTGGCCGGCGACCTGAACTACGACGTGGTGATCGCCACCCCGGACGCGATGCGCGTGGTCGGCAAGCTCGGCCAGGTGCTGGGCCCGCGCGGCCTGATGCCGAACCCGAAGGTCGGCACCGTGTCGCCGAACCCGGCCGAGGCGGTGAAGAATGCCAAGTCGGGCCAGGTGCGTTACCGCACCGACAAGGCCGGCATCATCCACGCCACCATCGGCAAGGCCGACTTCGGCGACGACGCCCTGAAGTCGAACCTGCAGGCGCTGCTGCTGGACCTGATCAAGGCCAAGCCGGCGACCTCCAAGGGTGCGTACCTGCAGAAGATCTCGCTCAGCTCGACCATGGGCCCGGGCGTGACCGTCGACCAGTCGTCGCTGACCCTGAAGTGATGCAACACCCCGGGCCGTCCCCGCGACGGCCCGGACGCAAGTTTTGAGGGCAGTCGCCCGGGCCGTGGGCCCGACGCGACAGCCGTCAAAGACCGCAGGCGCGGTCGGCGCACATCGACGACGGGCATGGAAGCTCGCACTGGCAGGGAATCGCCGTCGATGCAGCGGGGCTGCTTAATCGAGGGTCCGCGAGGACCCGACACCTGCGCAGATGGTGCCGCCTTCTGGAAGTTTTTCCGGCCGACCGAAGCTTTCGGGACGCCGGATCGGATAGGCCAGCACCGGGATGCCGGAGGCATCCCCGGCGCGCACGGAAGGGCGCCGCCCAGGACCGCAAGCGGCAGGAGCCGCGAGCGGAGTTCATACGGAGGAGTGTTATGGCTCTCAATCTGTCCCAGAAGAAGGAAGTCGTCGCCGAACTGGCCGACGTCGCCGCCAAGGCGCACTCCCTGGTCGCCGCCGAATACGCAGGCACCTCGGTCTCCCAGATGACCGCGATGCGCAAGAAGGCCCGCGAGAACGGCGTGTACTTGAAGGTTGTCAAGAACACGCTGGCCGCGCGCGCCGTCGAAGGCACGGAGTTCGAGTGCACCAAGGATGCGCTCGTGGGTCCGCTGCTGTACGCGTTCTCGACCGAGGAGCCCGGCGCTGCCGGCCGCCTGATCAAGGAGTTCGCCAAGGGCAACGACAAGCTGCAGCCGAAGGTGGTCGCCGTGGGCGGCCAGCTGTACCCGGCCAGCCATGTCGAGGTCCTGGCGTCGCTGCCGACCCTCGAGCAGGCCCTGGCCATGCTGGCCCGCGTCCTGGCCGAGCCGGCCACCATGTTCGCCCGCGCGGTCAAGGCCGTCGGCGAGCAGCAGGGTGGCGGCGAGGTTGCCCCGGCGGAAGCCGAGGCCGAGCCGGCCTGACCGCGTCGACGATTTCCCTTTCCCTTTAGCTAAACATCCAGAAGGTAATCACAATGTCCCTTTCCAACGAGCAGATCGTCGAAGCCATCGCCGGCAAGACCCTGATGGAAGTGATGGAGCTGGTCAAGGCCATCGAAGAGAAGTTCGGCGTCTCCGCCGCCGCCCCGGTTGCCGTGGCCGCCGGCCCGGCCGCCGCCGCCGCCCCGGTCGAGGAGCAGACCGAGTTCACCGTCGTGCTGAAGGCCGCCGGCGAGAAGAAGGTCGAGGTCATCAAGGCCGTCCGCGCCATCACCGGCCTGGGCCTGAAGGAGGCCAAGGACCTGGTCGAAGGCGCGCCGAAGGACGTCAAGGAAGCCGTGTCCAAGGAAGATGCCGAGAAGTTCAAGAAGGAACTGGAAGCCGCCGGCGCCACCGTCGAGCTCAAGTAAGCGGCATCTTGCATCGCCTGTTTGCATGGTGATGCGCGAAGGCTGGGGGCGGAAGCCCCCGGCCTTTGGTCGTTCCGGGGCTCCGGGTCCCGGGCGGCCGGAAAGCGGCAACAAACCCAGTCTCACGCACGCGCGGAGCTGGTAGTCGGAAGTAGCGGGATAGGGCGTGCTGGTGCCGGCAATACCAGCGACTACCGACTGACAGCTTCATGTTCCCCCGGTCCGCGCCGCGCGCGGTCCGCACTGCCAAAGGTGGTACATCCATGACGACGTATTCGTTCACCGAGAAGAAGCGCATCCGCAAGGATTTCGGCAAGCAGCGCTCGATCCTCGAGGTGCCGTTCCTGCTGGCCATCCAGGTCGATTCCTACCGGGACTTCCTGCAGGCCGACACCGATCCGGCCAAGCGCCGCGACCAGGGCCTGCACGCCGCCCTGAAGTCGGTGTTCCCGATCAGCAGCTACAGCGGCAACGCGGCGCTGGAATACGTCGGCTACAAGCTCGGCGAGCCGGTGTTCGACGAACGCGAGTGCCGCAACCGCGGCCTGTCCTACGGCGCCCCGCTGCGGGTGACCGTGCGCCTGGTGATCTACGATCGCGAGTCCTCGACCAAGGCGATCAAGTACGTCAAGGAGCAGGAGGTCTACCTCGGCGAGATCCCGCTGATGACCGAACACGGCACCTTCATCGTGAACGGCACCGAGCGCGTCATCGTCTCGCAGCTGCACCGTTCGCCTGGCGTGTTCTTCGACCACGACCGTGGCAAGACCCACAGCTCGGGCAAGCTGCTGTACAGCGCCCGCATCATCCCCTACCGCGGTTCCTGGCTGGACTTCGAGTTCGACCCGAAGGACGCGCTGTACACCCGCATCGATCGCCGCCGCAAGCTGCCGGTGACGATCCTGCTGCGTGCGCTGGGCTACAACAACGAAGAGATGCTGCGCGCGTTCTTCGAGATCAACACCTTCCACATCGACCCGGCCGAGGGCGTGCAGCTGGAGCTGGTGCCCGAGCGCCTGCGCGGCGAGACCCTGAACTTCGACCTGGCCGACGGCGACAAGGTGATCGTCGAGGCCGGCAAGCGCATCACCGCGCGCCACGTGCGCCAGCTTGAGCAGTCGCAGATCGCCGCGCTGGCGGTGCCGGACGAGTACCTGCTCGGCCGCATCCTGGCCCATGACGTCGTGGACGCCAACACCGGCGAATTGCTGGCCAGCGCCAACGACGAGATCAGCGACGAGCAACTGGCCGCGTTCCGCAAGGCCGGCGTGGCGAGCGTCGGTACCCTGTGGGTCAACGACCTCGACCGCGGCCCGTACCTGTCCAACACCCTGCGCATCGACCCGAGCCGCACCCAGCTCGAGGCGCTGGTCGAGATCTACCGGATGATGCGTCCGGGCGAGCCGCCGACCAAGGAAGCCGCGCAAAACCTGTTCCACAACCTGTTCTTCACCTTCGAGCGCTACGACCTGTCGGCCGTGGGCCGGATGAAGTTCAATCGCCGCGTCGGTCGCAAGGACGTGCTGGGCCCGGCCGTGCTCTACGACCGCAAGTACTTCGGCGAGCGCAACGACGAGGACTCCAAGGCGCTGGTGGCCGCCCAGGGCGATACCTCCGACATCCTCGACGTGCTCAACGTGCTGACCGAGATCCGCAACGGCCGCGGCACGGTGGACGACATCGACCACCTGGGCAACCGCCGCGTGCGTTCGGTCGGCGAGATGGCCGAGAACGTGTTCCGCGTGGGCCTGGTCCGGGTCGAGCGCGCGGTCAAGGAACGCCTGTCGATGGCCGAGTCCGAAGGCCTGACCCCGCAGGAACTGATCAACGCGAAACCCGTCGCCGCCGCGATCAAGGAGTTCTTCGGCTCCTCGCAGCTGTCGCAGTTCATGGACCAGAACAACCCGCTGTCCGAGGTCACCCACAAGCGTCGCGTCTCGGCGCTGGGCCCGGGCGGCCTGACCCGCGAGCGTGCCGGCTTCGAAGTGCGCGACGTGCACCCGACCCACTACGGCCGCGTCTGCACCATCGAGACCCCGGAAGGCCCGAACATCGGCCTGATCAACTCGCTGGCCGTGTTCGCCCGCACCAACCAGTACGGCTTCCTGGAGACGCCGTACCGCAGGGTCGTGGACGGCCGCATCACCGACGCCGTCGACTACCTGTCGGCGATCGAGGAAAACGAGTTCGTCATTGCCCAGGTCAACGCCGCGCACGACGCCAGCGGCAAGCTGACCGAGCTGTTCGTGCCCTGCCGCTACCAGGGCGAATCGCTGCTCAAGCCGCCGTCCGAGATCCACTACATGGACGTTTCGCCGATGCAGACCGTGTCGGTCGCCGCGGCGCTGGTCCCGTTCCTGGAGCACGACGACGCCAACCGCGCACTGATGGGCGCCAACATGCAGCGCCAGGCCGTGCCGACCCTGCGTTCGCAGACCCCGCTGGTGGGCACCGGCATCGAGCGCGCCGTGGCGCGCGACTCGGGCGTGACCGTCAACGCCCGCCGCGGCGGCGTGATCGAGCAGGTCGACGCCGGCCGCATCGTGGTCAAGGTCAACGAGTCGGAGATCTCCGGCGAGCATGACGCGGGCGTGGACATCTACACCCTGACCAAGTACACCCGCTCCAACCAGAACACCTGCATCAACCAGACCCCGCTGGTGCACGTGGGCGACGTGGTGGCGCGCGGCGACGTGCTGGCCGATGGCCCTTCGACCGACATCGGCGAGCTGGCCCTGGGCCAGAACATGCTGATCGCGTTCATGCCGTGGAACGGCTACAACTTCGAGGACTCGATCCTGCTGTCCGAGCGGGTGGTCCAGGAAGACCGCTACACCACGATCCACATCGAGGAGCTGACCTGCGCGGCCCGCGACACCAAGCTGGGGCCGGAGGAGATCACCGCCGACATCCCGAACGTGTCCGAGCAGGCGCTCAACCGCCTGGACGAGTCCGGCGTGGTCTACATCGGCGCCGAGGTCCGTGCCGGCGACATTCTGGTCGGCAAGGTCACGCCGAAGGGCGAGAGCCAGCTGACCCCGGAAGAGAAGCTGCTGCGCGCGATCTTCGGCGAGAAGGCTTCGGACGTGAAGGACAGCTCGCTGCGCGTGCCCCCGGGCATGGACGGCACCGTCATCGACGTGCAGGTCTTCACCCGCGACGGCATCGAGAAGGACAAGCGCGCCAAGCAGATCGAGGAATCCGAGATCAAGCGCGTCAAGAAGGACTTCGACGACCAGTTCCGGATCCTGGAAGCGGCGATCTACGCGCGCCTGCGCTCGCAGATCGTGGGCAAGGTCGCCAACGGCGGCCCGGGCCTGAAGAAGGGCGACACCCTGACCGACGCCTACCTGGACGGGCTGAAGAAGGCCGACTGGTTCGCGCTGCGGATGAAGGACGAGGACGCCTCGGACGCCATCGAGCGCGCGCAGAAGCAGATCGCCGCGCACGAGAAGGAATTCGAGCGCCGCTTCGACGACAAGCGCGGCAAGATCACCCAGGGCGACGACCTCGCCCCGGGCGTGCTGAAGATGGTCAAGGTGTTCCTGGCGGTGAAGCGCCGGATCCAGCCGGGCGACAAGATGGCCGGCCGCCATGGCAACAAGGGCGTGGTCTCGAACGTGGTTCCGGTCGAGGACATGCCCTACATGGCCTCGGGCGAGTCGGTGGACATCGTGCTCAACCCGCTGGGCGTGCCCTCGCGCATGAACATCGGCCAGATCCTGGAAGTGCATCTGGGCTGGGCCGCCAAGGGCCTGGGCCGCAAGATCCAGCGCATGCTCGAGGCCCAGACGGCGGTCAAGGAGCTGCGCAAGTTCCTGGAGGATATCTACAACCACGACCGCACTACGGTCGGCGAGCGCGTGGACCTGTCCCAGTTCAGCGACGAGGAACTGCTGGGCATGGCCCGCAACCTCACCGCCGGCGTGCCGATGGCCACCCCGGTGTTCGACGGCGCCAGCGAGGCCGAGATCAAGCGCATGCTGGAACTGGCCGAGTTGCCGAGCAGTGGGCAGACCGTGCTCCACGACGGCCGCACCGGCGAGGCGTTCGACCGTCCGGTCACCGTCGGCTACATGCACTACCTGAAGCTGAACCACCTGGTCGACGACAAGATGCACGCGCGTTCGACCGGCCCGTACTCGCTCGTCACCCAGCAGCCGCTGGGCGGCAAGGCGCAGTTCGGTGGCCAGCGCTTCGGCGAGATGGAAGTCTGGGCACTGGAAGCCTACGGCGCGGCCTACACCCTGCAGGAAATGCTGACGGTGAAGTCCGACGACGTGCAGGGCCGCAACCAGATGTACAAGAACATCGTCGACGGCAATCACGAAATGGTGGCGGGCATGCCGGAGTCCTTCAACGTCCTGGTGAAGGAAATCCGCTCGCTGGCCATCAACATGGAGTTGGAGGACGAGTAAGGCGCGCAGCGGCCACCCCCGCCTAGCGAGGGACGGTCGCCACGATCCCGAACCGAACCGCCAAACACGCCTTCACTCCTGACGGAGACAAGAAATGAAAGACCTGCTCAACCTCTTCAACCAGCAGCGCCAGACGCTGGACTTCGACGCGATCAAGATCGCGCTGGCTTCGCCGGACCTGATCCGCTCGTGGTCCTTCGGCGAGGTGAAGAAGCCGGAGACGATCAACTACCGCACCTTCAAGCCCGAGCGCGACGGCCTGTTCTGTGCCGCGATCTTCGGCCCGACCAAGGACTACGAGTGCCTGTGCGGCAAGTACAAGCGCATGAAGCACCGCGGCGTGGTCTGCGAGAAGTGCGGCACCGAGGTCACCCTGGCCAAGGTGCGCCGCGAGCGCATGGGCCACATCGACCTGGCTTCGCCGGTCGCGCACATCTGGTTCCTCAAGTCGCTGCCGTCGCGCATCGGCCTGATGCTGGACATGACCCTGCGCGACATTGAGCGCATCCTGTACTTCGAGGCCTTCGTGGTCACCGAGCCGGGCCTGACCCCGCTCGAGAAGCAGCAGCTGCTGACCGAGGAACAGTACCTGAGCGCGCGCCAGGAGCACGGCGACGACTTCGACGCCGCCATGGGCGCCGAGGCGATCTACGAGCTGCTGCGCACGATCGACCTGCAGGCCGAGATGGCGCGCCTGCGCGAGGAGATCGCCGCCACCGGCTCGGAGACCAAGCTCAAGCGCCTGACCAAGCGGATCAAGCTGATCGAGGCGTTCATCGACTCGGGCAACCGCCCGGAGTGGATGGTCATGACCGTGCTGCCGGTGCTGCCGCCGGACCTGCGCCCGCTGGTCCCGCTGGACGGCGGCCGCTTCGCGACCTCCGACCTGAATGACCTGTACCGCCGGGTCATCAACCGCAACAACCGCCTGCGCCGCCTGCTCGAACTCAACGCGCCCGACATCATCGTGCGCAACGAGAAGCGCATGCTGCAGGAGTCGGTGGACGCGCTGATGGACAACGGCCGCCGCGGTCGCGCCATCACCGGCACCAACAAGCGCCCGCTCAAGTCGCTGGCCGACATGATCAAGGGCAAGCAGGGCCGGTTCCGCCAGAACCTGCTCGGCAAGCGCGTGGACTACTCCGGCCGTTCCGTCATCGTGGTCGGCCCGTACCTGCGCCTGCACCAGTGCGGCCTGCCGAAGAAGATGGCGCTGGAGCTGTTCAAGCCGTTCGTGTTCGCCAAGCTGCAGCGCCGCGGCCTGGCCACCACGATTAAGGCTGCCAAGAAGCTGGTCGAGCGCGAAGAAGCCGAGGTGTGGGACATCCTCGAGGAAGTGATCCGCGAGCACCCGGTCCTGCTCAACCGCGCCCCGACCCTGCATCGCCTGGGCATCCAGGCGTTCGAGCCGGTGCTGATCGAGGGCAAGGCCATCCAGCTGCATCCGCTGGTCTGCACCGCGTTCAACGCCGACTTCGACGGCGACCAGATGGCCGTGCACGTCCCGCTGAGCCTTGAGGCCCAGCTGGAAGCGCGCGCGCTGATGATGTCGACCAACAACATCCTGTCCCCGGCCAACGGCGAGCCGATCATCGTGCCGTCGCAGGACGTGGTGCTGGGCCTGTACTACATGACCCGCGCCCTGGAGAACAAGAAGGGCGAGGGCATGGCCTTCGCCAACGTGGCCGAGGTCAAGCGGGCCTACGACAACCGCGTGGTCGAGTTGCATGCCAAGGTCAAGGTGCGCATCGCCGAGACCGTGACCGACGAGGCCGGCAACAAGGAGAAGAAGGTCTCGATCGTGGACACCACGGTCGGTCGCGCGCTGCTGGCCGAGATCCTGCCGGAGGGTCTGCCGTTCGCCCTGGCCAACACCGAGCTGAACAAGAAGGCGATCTCGCGCCTGATCAACTCCTGCTACCGACAGCTGGGCCTGAAGGACACCGTGGTGTTCGCCGACCAGCTGATGTACACCGGCTTCGCCTACGCGACCCGCGCCGGCGTGTCGATCGGCATCGACGACATGCTGATTCCGCAGGAGAAGAAGGGCATCCTGACCGAGGCCGAGGCCGAGGTGCTGGAGATCCAGGAGCAGTACCAGAGCGGCCTGGTCACCGCCGGCGAGCGCTACAACAAGGTGGTCGACATCTGGTCGCGCACCAATGAGCGCATCGCCAAGGCGATGATGGACACCATCGGCACCGACCAGGTGGTCAATGCCAAGGGCGAGGCCATCGCCCAGAAGTCGATGAACTCGCTGTACATCATGGCCGACTCCGGCGCCCGCGGTTCGCAGGCGCAGATCCGCCAGCTGGCCGGCATGCGCGGCCTGATGGCGCGTCCGGACGGCTCGATCATCGAGACCCCGATCAAGGCCAACTTCCGCGAAGGCCTGAACGTGCAGGAGTACTTCAACTCCACCCACGGCGCGCGCAAGGGCCTGGCCGATACCGCGCTGAAGACTGCCAACTCCGGTTACCTGACCCGGCGCCTGGTCGACGTTGCCCAGGACGTGGTGATCACCGAGGTCGACTGCGGCACCGTGCACGGCCTGACCATGACCCCGATCGTGGAAGGCGGCGACGTCGTGGAGCCGCTGCGCGACCGCGTGCTCGGCCGCGTGGTGGCCGAGGACGTGTTCCTGCCGGGCAACGACGAGGATCCGATCGTCACCCGCAACACCCTGCTCGACGAAGCCTGGGTGCAGAAGCTCGAAGACGCCGGCGTGCAGTCGATCAAGGTGCGCTCCACCATCACCTGCGAATCGCCGTTCGGCGTGTGCTCGCAGTGTTACGGCCGCGACCTGGCCCGTGGCCATCGGGTCAACATCGGCGAGGCGGTCGGCGTGATCGCCGCGCAGTCGATCGGCGAGCCGGGCACCCAGCTGACCATGCGGACCTTCCACATCGGCGGCGCGGCTTCGCGTGCGGCGGCGGTGGACAACATCACGGTCAAGACCACAGGCTCGGTGAAGTTCACCAACCTCAAGTCGGTCGACCACAGCAACGGCACCCTGGTCGCGGTCTCGCGTTCGGGCGAGATCTCGGTGCTCGACCCGCACGGCCGCGAGCGCGAGCGCTACAAGCTGCCGTACGGCGCGACCATCGCGGTCAAGGACGGCGCCGAGGTCAAGGCCGGCCAGTCGGTCGCCAACTGGGATCCGCACAACCACCCGATCGTCTCGGAAGTGGCCGGCTCGATCCGCTTCGTGGACTTCGTCGACGGCGTCACCGTCATCGAGAAGACCGACGAGCTGACCGGCCTGGCCTCGCGCGAGATCACCGATCCCAAGCGCCGCGGCACCCAGGGCAAGGATCTGCGCCCGCTGGTTCGGATCGTGGACAAGAACGGCAACGACCTGAACATCCCGGGCACCGACCTGCCGGCGCAGTACCTGCTGCCGCCGCGCTCGCTGGTCAACCTGCAGGACGGCGCGCCGGTGGGCGTGGGCGACGTGGTCGCCAAGATCCCGCAGGAGGCCTCCAAGACCCGCGACATCACCGGCGGCCTGCCGCGCGTGGCCGACCTGTTCGAGGCGCGCAAGCCCAAGGATCCGGCGATCCTGGCCGAGCGCTCGGGCGTGGTCAGCTTCGGCAAGGACACCAAGGGCAAGCAGCGCCTGATCATCAAGGACGGCGAGGGCGGCGAGCACGAGGAGCTGATCCCGAAGTACCGCCAGATCATCGTGTTCGAGGGCGAGCACGTGACCAAGGGCGAGACCGTGGTGGACGGCGAGCCGAGCCCGCAGGACATCCTGCGCCTGCTGGGTATCGAGCCGCTGGCCGCCTACCTGGTCAAGGAGATCCAGGACGTGTACCGCCTGCAGGGCGTGAAGATCAACGACAAGCACATCGAGGTCATCACCCGGCAGATGCTGCGCAAGGTCGAGATCGCCGACCAGGGCGATTCGAAGTTCCTCAACGGCGAACAGGTCGAGCGCCAGCGCGTGATCGAGGAGAACGCCCGCCTGGCCGGCCGCAACGAGCTGCCGGCGAAGTTCGAGCCGGTGCTGCTGGGCATCACCAAGGCCTCGCTGGCGACCGAGTCGTTCATCTCCGCGGCCTCCTTCCAGGAGACCACCCGGGTGCTGACCGAGGCGGCCGTGCGCGGCACCCGCGACAACCTGCGCGGCCTGAAGGAGAACGTGATCGTCGGCCGCCTGATCCCGGCGGGCACCGGCCTGGCCTACCACAGCCAGCGCCGCCGTGGCGCCTCCGGTCTCACCGAGGCTGAGATGGAGGCATTGTCCGGTGGCGCCGAGGCTGCCTTGGCCGAGCAGGTGGTCGAAACGACCACGGCCGAAGCGGCTACCGACGAGGGCGCAGCGGAGTAATGCGGCATCCCGGGCCGCCAGGCCCGGACGGGCGGGGAAGGGAATCCCCGCCGTCGCCCACGGGGCGCGGCTACCGCCGCTTCCCGGGGGGAGCGACAGGCCAGGGAAGGGGGGCGGGTTGACGCGATTTCGCCCCGCCAGCTATACTTTTTGGTCTCGGCAGGCCGTCCTTCGGCCTGCCGTCGTTTTCACACGTACCGGTTCCATCCGATGGAACCCCAAGCAGAAGAACCTTACCCATGGCGACAATCAACCAGCTGGTCCGCAAGCCGCGGCAGGCGGAAACGTACAAGAGCGCCTCGCCGGCGCTGGAAAAGTGCCCGCAGCGCCGTGGCGTCTGCACGCGCGTCTACACCACCACCCCGAAGAAGCCGAACTCGGCCCTGCGCAAGGTCGCCAAGGTCCGCCTGACCAATGGCTACGAGGTCATCTCGTACATCGGCGGCGAAGGCCACAACCTGCAGGAGCACTCGGTCGTCCTGATCCGCGGCGGTCGCGTGAAGGACCTGCCGGGCGTGCGTTACCACACCGTCCGCGGCTCGCTCGACGCAGCCGGCGTGACCAAGCGTCGCCAGGGCCGTTCCAAGTACGGCGCCAAGCGCCCGAAGAGCTGATTGAGGAAGCCCGACAATGTCCCGTAAAGGTTCCACCCCCCAGCGCGCCGTCCTTCCCGATCCGAAGCACGGGAGCGAAACCATCGCCCGCTTCATCAACATGGTGATGAAGAGCGGCAAGAAGTCGATTGCCGAGAACATCGTGTATGACGCGATGGACGTGATCGGCCAGAAGAACCCCAACTCGATCGAGCTGGTGCAGAAGGCGCTCGACAACGTCTCCCCGGCGGTCGAGGTGAAGTCCCGTCGCGTCGGCGGCGCCACCTACCAGGTGCCGGTCGAAGTGCGCGCTTCCCGCCGCATGGCCCTGGCCATGCGCTGGGTGATCGAGTCGGCGCGCAAGCGCGGCGAGAACACCATGGCGCGCAAGCTCGCCGCCGAACTGATGGATGCCTCGGAAAACCGCGGCGGCGCCATCAAGAAGCGCGAAGAGACGCACCGCATGGCCGAGGCCAACAAGGCCTTCGCGCACTACCGCTGGTAACAGCCGCCGGGCCCGCCACAGGGCCCGCGCGACCAGCCCGGGCGGCGCGGCAAGTCCCGCGCCCCCGTCCCACGGAGGCCGGCGCCGCGCGCCGCTCCGCCATCGAAAGACCCAGCAGACGAGAGATTCCCGTGGCTCGCACCACTCCCATCGAGCGTTACCGCAACTTCGGCATCATGGCCCACATCGATGCCGGCAAGACCACCACGTCCGAGCGCATCCTGTTCTACACCGGCAAGAGCCACAAGATCGGTGAAGTGCACGATGGCGCCGCGACCATGGACTGGATGGAGCAGGAGCAGGAGCGTGGCATCACGATCCAGTCCGCGGCCACCACCGCGTTCTGGAAGGGCATGGACAAGTCCCTGCCCGAGCACCGCTTCAACATCATCGACACCCCCGGGCACGTCGACTTCACCATCGAGGTCGAGCGCTCGCTGCGCGTGCTCGACGGCGCGGTGTTCGTGCTGTGCGCCGTGGGCGGCGTGCAGCCGCAGTCCGAGACCGTGTGGCGCCAGGCCAACAAGTACCACGTGCCGCGCATCGCGTTCGTCAACAAGATGGACCGCACCGGCGCCAACTTCTACAAGGTCCGCGACCAGCTGAAGTCGCGCCTGGGCGCGGTGCCGGTGCCGATGCAGGTGCCGATCGGCGCCGAGGACGGCTTCGAGGGCGTGGTCGACCTGCTGAAGATGAAGGCGATCCATTGGGATACCGCCTCGCAGGGCCTGAACTTCGAGTACCGCGAGATCCCGGCCGAGTTGCAGGCCAAGGCCGCCGAAGAGCGCGCCTTCATGGTCGAGTCCGCCGCCGAGGCCAGCGAAGAGCTGATGGAGAAGTACCTCGAAGGGGGAGAGCTCACCGAGGAAGAGATCGTCAACGGCCTGCGCGACCGCACGCTGAAGACCGAGATCGTGCCGATGTTTTGCGGCTCGGCGTTCAAGAACAAGGGCGTGCAGGCCATGCTCGACGGCGTGATCAACCTGCTGCCGTCGCCGGTGGACGTGCCCGCCGTGAAGGGCGTGGACACCGACGACGAGACCAAGGAGCTGACCCGCGAGTCCAGCGACAAGGCCCCGTTCTCGGCGCTTGCGTTCAAGATCATGACCGACCCGTTCGTGGGCTCGCTGACCTTCTTCCGCGTCTACTCCGGCATGCTCAATGCCGGCGACCAGGTGCTGAATTCGGTCAAGGGCAAGAAGGAGCGCATCGGCCGCCTGCTGCAGATGCACTCCAACAACCGCGAAGAGATCAAGGAAGTGCTGGCCGGCGACATCGCCGCGGCCGTGGGTCTGAAGGACGTCACCACCGGCGATACCCTGTGCGCCCAGGATGCTCCGATCGTTCTCGAGCGCATGGCATTCCCGGAGCCGGTGATCTCGATGGCGGTCGAGCCGAAGACCAAGTCCGATCAGGAGAAGATGGGCAACGCCCTGAGCCGCCTGGCCCAGGAGGACCCGTCGTTCCGCGTCCGCACCGACGAGGAATCCGGCCAGACCATCATCGCCGGCATGGGCGAGCTGCACCTGGACATCATCGTCGACCGCATGAAGCGCGAGTTCAACGTCGAGGCCAACGTCGGCAAGCCGCAGGTCGCCTACCGCGAGACGATCCGCCTCAGCGACGTCAAGTCGGACTACAAGCATGCCAAGCAGTCGGGCGGCAAGGGCCAGTACGGCCATGTGGTGATCGAGCTGTCGCCGATCAGCGAGGCCGACCGCGAGAAGTACGCCGCCGACATCAAGGATGACTTCCTGTTCCTCAACGAGATCACCGGCGGCGTGATCCCGAAGGAATTCATTCCTTCGGTCGAGAAGGGCATGCGCGAGACCATCACCAGCGGCCCGCTGGCCGGCTTCCCGGTGGTGGGCGTGAAGGCCAAGCTGGTGTTCGGTTCGTACCACGACGTCGACTCCTCGGAAATGGCGTTCAAGCTGGCCGCCTCGATGGCGTTCAAGCAGGGCTTCGCCAAGGCCAAGCCGGTGCTGCTCGAGCCGATCATGAAGGTCGAGATCGTCAGCCCGGAGGACTACATCGGCGACGTGATGGGCGACGTGAGCCGCCGTCGCGGCGTGTTGCAGGGCCAGGACGACAGCCCGTCGGGCAAGATCGTCAACGCGATGATCCCGCTGGGCGAGATGTTCGGCTACGCGACCTCGCTGCGCTCGATGAGCCAGGGTCGCGCGACCTTCTCGATGGAGTTCGACCACTACGAGGAAGCGCCGACGAACATCGCCGAGACGGTGATCAAGAAGGCGTAAGACACGGTGCGCCCATTCGTGGGCGCGAAAACCAAGAGGCGGCCATCCATGGTCGCACTGTCCAAGAAAAGCAACGAAATCTGAGAGGTTTGGATCATGGCCAAGGGTAAGTTCGAGCGCACCAAGCCCCACGTGAACGTGGGCACGATCGGTCACGTTGACCACGGCAAGACGACGCTGACGGCGGCGCTGACGAAGATTGGCGCCGAGCGTTTTGGTGGCGAGTTCAAGGCATACGATGCGATTGACGCGGCGCCGGAAGAGAAGGCGCGCGGGATCACGATTTCGACCGCCCACGTGGAATACGAATCTGCGGCGCGCCACTATGCGCACGTGGACTGCCCGGGGCATGCGGACTACGTGAAGAACATGATCACCGGTGCGGCGCAGATGGACGGTGCGATCCTGGTGTGTTCGGCCGCCGACGGCCCGATGCCGCAGACGCGCGAGCACATCCTGCTGTCGCGTCAGGTGGGCGTGCCGTACATCGTGGTGTTCCTGAACAAGGCCGACATGGTGGACGATGCCGAGCTGCTGGAGCTGGTGGAGATGGAAGTCCGCGAGCTGCTGAGCAAGTACGACTTCCCGGGCGACGACACCCCGATCATTTCGGGTTCGGCGCGTCTGGCGCTGGAAGGCGACCAGAGCGAGATCGGCGTGCCGGCGATCCTGAAGCTGGTGGACGCGCTGGACAGCTGGATCCCGACGCCGGAGCGCGACGTGGACAAGCCGTTCCTGATGCCGGTGGAAGACGTGTTTTCGATTTCGGGCCGCGGCACCGTGGTGACCGGCCGTATCGAGCGCGGCGTGATCAAGGTGGGCGAGGAAATCGAGATCGTGGGCATCCGTCCGACCCAGAAGACGACGGTGACCGGCGTGGAGATGTTCCGCAAGCTGCTGGACCAGGGCCAGGCGGGCGACAACGCGGGTCTGCTGCTGCGCGGCACCAAGCGTGACGAGGTCGAGCGTGGTCAGGTGCTGGCCAAGCCGGGTTCGATCACCCCGCACACCGAGTTCGAGGCGGAGGTGTACGTGCTGTCGAAGGACGAGGGTGGCCGTCATACCCCGTTCTTCAAGGGCTACCGTCCGCAGTTCTACTTCCGCACGACCGACATTACCGGTTCGATCCAGCTGCCCGAGGGCGTGGAGATGGTGATGCCGGGCGACAACATCAAGATGACGGTGACGCTGATCAACCCGGTGGCGATGGACGAGGGTCTGCGGTTCGCGATCCGCGAGGGCGGCCGCACGGTCGGCGCCGGCGTGGTGGCGAAGATCCTGAAGTAAGCAACCGGCCGGACGGGCAATAGCCTGCCTGGTCGCGATGCGAGGTACGGGACGCCCGCGCATGTGAATGCGCGGGCGTTTCCTTCAGGATTGAGTTATTGGTCATTCAGTTTTTGTTCATCAACTGGCCGTCATCCGGGCTCGCTCGATGGCGGCCTGGCTGCAAGAACCGCGCCCGGGCTGAGGCCAGGGGTGTGGAGGGTGGAGGAAAGGCCCTCTTGCGCTTGCGGAAGATCTCCTCCATAATGCTGGGCTCTTTCCGGGGCATTGCTTCGTCAGTGCACCGCGAAACCGCGAAATGAGGGGCAGGAAGCGCCTCGTTTTCGCCAGACAGGGAAAATGTCGCGTGGCACCCGCCTTGGCCTGACCCGGATTCTTCCGGTCTGCGCCGGGCTCGCGCCGCGTCTGCAGTTCTCCAGTCTGGGCGGGTCGGGCAACCGGCCTGCCTTGCGTTTTTTCAGGGATGCCGCGGAGGGCCCAGGCCCGCCGTCGAGGCATTGGATTCGTGGGGCCATGCGCGTGAAGCCGTGTGGCCTGTCGCTCTTTTAACGAAGGAACTCCGTCATGGCGGACCAAAAGATCCGGATTCGGCTCAAGGCGTTCGATCACCGTCTGATCGACCGTTCGGCCAGCGAGATCGTCGAGACGGCCAAGAGGACCGGCGCGCAGGTGCGTGGCCCGATCCCGCTGCCGACCAAGATCGAGCGTTACACCGTTCTCGTCTCCCCGCATGCCGACAAGGATGCGCGCGACCAGTACGAGACCCGCACGCACAAGCGCGTGCTCGACATCGTCGACCCCAACGACAAGACCGTGGACGCGCTGATGAAGCTCGAGCTCGCGGCTGGCGTCGACGTCCAGATCAAGCTCGCCTGAGGACTGCCGACATGACGAAGAAGCATTCGTTGGGTCTGGTCGGCCGCAAGGCCGGCATGAGCCGGGTGTTCACCGAGGATGGCCGCTCCATTCCGGTGACCCTGATCGAGGCCACCCCGAACCGCATCACCCAGATCAAGACCGTCGAGGCCGACGGCTACAGCGCCGTCCAGGTGACGACCGGCGCCCGCCGCGCCGCCCTGGTCAACAAGCCGCTGGCCGGGCATTACGCCAAGGCCAGGGTCGAGGCCGGCCGTGGCTTGTGGGAGTTCCGCGTCGCCGACGACAAGCTCGGTGACTTCGCCGTTGGCGGCGAGATCAAGGCCGACATCTTCGAGGTCGGCCAGATCGTCGACGTCCAGGGCGTGACCAAGGGCAAGGGCTTCCAGGGCACGATCAAGCGCCACAATTTCCGCATGGGCGACGCGACCCACGGCAACTCGCTGAGCCACCGCTCGCCGGGTTCGATCGGCCAGCGTCAGACCCCCGGTCGCGTGTTCCCGGGCAAGAAGATGTCCGGCCACATGGGCGCCGAGTTGCAGAGTGCGCAGAACCTGGAAGTGGTGCGCGTGGATGCCGAGCGCGGCCTGATCGCCGTCCGCGGCGCCGTCCCGGGAGCCCCGGGTGGCGACGTGGTCGTGCGCCCGGCGAGCAAGGCGTAAGGAGAATCGACATGGAACTCACCATTACGGGTAGCGCCAACAAGCTGTCGGTTTCCGACGAAGTGTTCGGCCGCGAATTCAGCCAGGACCTGGTCCACCAGGTCGTGGTCGCCTACCGCAACGCCGGTCGCGCCGGCACCAAGGCGCAGAAGACCCGCGCCGAGGTCAACGGCACCACCAAGAAGTCGAAGAAGCAGAAGGGCGGTGGCGCGCGTCACGGTGCCCTGACCGCGCCGATCTTCGTCGGCGGCGGCGTGACCTTCGCGGCCAAGCCGCGCAGCTTCGCGCAGAAGGTCAACCGCAAGCAGTACCGCGCCGCGATGGCCGCGATCCTGTCCGAGCTCAACCGCCAGGGCCGGCTGAAGGTCGTCGAGTCGTTCGACGTGGACGCCTCCAGGACCAAGGGCCTTATCGAGAAGCTGGCCGGCCTGGATCTGGGCAAGCGTCCGCTGATCGTCACCGAGGACGCTTCGGAGCACCTGTTCCTGTCCGCCCGCAACCTGCCGTACGTGCAGGTCCGCGACGTGCAGGGGCTGGATCCGGTGGCCCTGGTCGGCGCCGATTCCGTGCTGATCACCGCCGATGCGGTCAAGAAGGTCGAGGAGTGGCTGGCATGAGCGCCAACGAGAAAGTTTTCAGCATCCTGCTCGCGCCGCGGATCTCCGAGAAGACCGCGCGCCTGCAGGAAGTCAGCAACCAGTACGTGTTCGAAATCTCGAACGACGCCACCAAGGCCGACGTGAAGGCTGCCGTGGAGCAACTGTTCGACGTCAAGGTCGAGGCGGTGAACGTCGTCAACGTGAAGGGCAAGAACAAGTCCTTCCGCAACCGCACCGGCCGTCGTGGCGACTGGCGCAAGGCGTACGTGCGCCTGGCCGATGGCCAGAGCATCGACGTGTCCGCGAAGGCCTGAGGAACATCCCATGCCATTGATGAAATTCAAGCCCACCTCCGCCGGCCGCCGTTCCGCGGTCCGCGTGGTCACGCCCGACCTGCACAAGGGTGCGCCGCACGCCGCGCTGGTCGAGAAGCAGAGCAAGTCCGGCGGCCGCAACCACCACGGCCGGATCACCGTCCGCCACGTCGGTGGCGGCCACAAGCAGCACTATCGCCTGATCGACTTCAAGCGCAACAAGGAAGGCATCGTCGCCAAGGTGGAGCGGGTCGAGTACGACCCGAACCGCACCGCGCACATCGCCCTGCTGTGCTACGTCGACGGCGAGCGCCGCTACATCATCGCGCCCAAGGGCCTGAAGGCCGGCGACCAGGTGATCGCGGGCTCCGATGCGCCGATCAAGGCCGGCAACACCCTGCCGCTGCGCAACATTCCGGTCGGCACCACGGTGCATTGCATCGAGCTCAAGCCGGGCAAGGGCGCGCAGCTCGCCCGTGCCGCCGGTGCCGGCGTGCAGTTGGTCGCCCGCGAAGGCGGCTACGCGCTGCTGCGCCTGCGTTCTGGCGAGATGCGCAAGGTGCCGGCCGAGTGCCGCGCCACCATCGGCGAGGTCGGCAACGACGAGCACAACCTGGAGAAGCTGGGCAAGGCCGGCGCCAAGCGCTGGCGCGGCGTGCGCCCGACCGTCCGCGGTGCGGCCATGAACCCGGTCGACCACCCGCACGGCGGCGGCGAGGCCAAGGCCGGCCAGGGCAACCCGCACCCGGTCACCCCGTGGGGCGTGCCGACCAAGGGTTACAAGACGCGCAAGAACAAGCGCACCCAGCAGTTCATCGTTCGCGACCGTAGGGGCTAATCGACCATGCCACGTTCCCTCAAGAAAGGCCCGTTCGTCGATCACCACCTGGTCAAGAAGGTGGAGGCCGCCGGCGGCAGCAAGCGCCCGATCAAGACCTGGTCGCGCCGTTCCATGATCCTGCCGGAAATGGTGGGTTTCACCATCGCCGTGCACAACGGCAAGAACCATGTCCCGGTCCTCGTGAACGAGAACATGGTCGGCCATAAGCTTGGCGAATTCGCCGTCACCCGGACCTTCAAGGGTCACGGCGGCGACAAGAAGTCGAAGTAAGGAGAGATGACCATGGAAGCGAAAGCCATCCTGCGCACCGCGCGCATCTCCCCGCAGAAGGCCCGCCTGGTCGCCGACCAGGTGCGCGGCTTGCCGGCCGAACGTGCCGTCAACCTGCTGAAGTTCTCCGACAAGAAGGCCGCCGCCCTGATCAAGAAGGTGGTGGAGTCGGCGATCGCCAACGCCGAGAACAACCAGGGCGCCGACGTCGACGCGCTGAAGGTCAAGACCATCATGGTCGACGAAGGTCCGGCGCTGAAGCGCTTCATGGCGCGTGCGAAGGGCCGCGGCACCCGCATCCTTAAGCGGACCAGCCACATCACCGTCGTCGTGGGAGAGGGCAAGTAATATGGGTCACAAAGTTCATCCCACCGGCATCCGCCTCGGCATCGCCAAGGACTGGAACTCCAAGTGGTACGCCGACAAGGGCGAGTACGCCGAGTACCTGGCGGCCGACCTGAAGGTGCGCGAGATGCTGCGCAAGAAGCTGGCGCAGGCCGGGATCAGCAAGATCCTGATCGAGCGTCCGGCCAAGACCGCGCGCGTCACCATCCACACCGCCCGTCCGGGCGTGGTGATCGGCAAGCGCGGCGAGGACATCGAGAAGCTGCGCAAGGAAGTCAGCGCTCTGATGGGCGTCCCGGCGCACATCAACGTGACCGAGGTCCGCAAGCCGGAGCTGGACGCGCAGCTGGTCGCCGAATCGATCGCGCAGCAGTTGGAGCGCCGCATCATGTTCCGTCGCGCGATGAAGCGCGCGGTGGGCAACGCGATGCGCCTGGGTGCCCTGGGCATCAAGGTCAACGTCGCCGGCCGCCTGAACGGCGCCGAGATCGCCCGCTCGGAGTGGTACCGCGAGGGTCGCGTGCCGCTGCATACCCTGCGCGCGGACATCGACTACGGTTTCGCCGAGGCGCACACCACCTACGGCGTGATCGGCATCAAGGTATGGGTCTACAAGGGCGAGGTCTTCGACTTCTCCCAGGTCGGACAGGAGAAGCAGGAAGACGCGGGCAGCCAGCGCAGCGAGCGCGGTGACCGTGGCGACCGCGAGCGTCCCTCCCGTCCCGCACGTGAAGCGAGGTAACGGCGATGTTGCAACCCAAGCGAACCAAGTTCCGCAAGCAGTTCAAGGGCCGTAACGAGGGCCTGAGCTGGAGCGCCAATGCCGTGTCGTTCGGCGAGTACGGCCTGAAGGCCACTGCCCACGGCCGCCTGACCGCGCGCCAGATCGAGGCGGCCCGCCGCACCATCAGCCGTTACGTCAAGCGTGGCGGCAAGATGTGGATCCGCGTGTTCCCGGACAAGCCGATCACCCAGAAGCCGATCGAGGTCCGCATGGGCTCCGGCAAGGGTGGCGTGGAGTACTGGGTCGCCCAGATCCAGCCGGGCCGGATGATCTATGAAATCGAGGGCGTGCCGGAGGAAACGGCGCGCGAGGCGTTCCGCCTGGCGGCCGCCAAGCTCTCGGTCACCACCACCTTCGTGACCCGCACGGTGCGCTAATGGCTACGATCAACGAACTCCGCGAAAAGTCGGCCGACCAGCTCAAGGCCCACCTGTTGGACCTGCGCAAGGAGCAGTTCTCCCTGCGCATGCAGCGGGCGACCGGCCAGCTGTCGAAGACCCACGAAACCCGCCGGGTGCGTCGCGAAATCGCGCGCGTGAAGACCCTGCTCGGCAGCAACCAGTAAGGGATCGCAGCGATGAGCGACAACAACGAGAAGACGCTGCGCACGGTCGAAGGCCGCGTAGTCAGCAACAAGATGGACAAGACGGTGACCGTGCTTGTCGAGCGCCAGGTCAAGCACGCGCTGTACGGCAAGTACATCAAGCGCTCGACCAAGCTCCACGCCCACGATGCGGACAACAGCTGCAACGAGGGCGACGTGGTGCGCGTGACCGAGATCGCGCCGCTGTCCAAGACCAAGAACTGGCGCGTGGTGGAAATCGTCACCCGCGCGGCCGAATAAGGGAGATCTGAATCATGATCCAGATGCAGAGCTACCTCGACGTGGCCGACAACTCCGGCGCCAAGGAGCTGATGTGCATCAAGGTGCTGGGCGGCTCCAAGCGCCGCTATGCCGGCATCGGCGACATCATCAAGGTGACCGTCAAGGAAGCGATTCCGCGCGGCAAGGTCAAGAAGGGCGAGGTCTACGACGCCGTCGTGGTCCGCACCCGCAAGGGCGTGCGCCGCGCCGACGGCTCGCTGATCCGTTTCGATGGCAACGCCGCCGTCCTGCTCAATAACAAGCAGGAGCCGATCGGCACCCGCATCTTCGGACCGGTGACCCGCGAGCTGCGTTCCGAGAAGTTCATGAAGATCGTCTCGCTCGCACCCGAAGTGCTCTGAGCGGAGGAAAGCAGACATGGCAAACCGTATCAAGAAGGGCGACCAGGTACTGGTCACCACCGGCAAGGACAAGGGCAAGCAGGGCGAGGTGGTGCGCGTGGACGGCGACCGGGTGGTCGTCTCCAACGTCAACCTGGTCAAGCGGCACACCAAGCCGAACCCGCAGGCGGGCGTCGCCGGCGGCGTGGTCGAGCGCGAAGCCTCGATCCACATTTCCAACGTCATGCCGCTCAACCCCGCCACCGGCAAGGGCGAGCGCATCGGTTACAAGGTCCTGGAGGATGGACGCAAACTGCGTGTGTTCCGCTCCAGTGGTGAGGCGCTCGACGCCTGAGGAATGAAGAAATGACCACGCGGCTCGAGAAGATCTACAAGGAAGAAGTTGTACCGGCTCTGATGCAGAAGTTCGGCTACAGCAACCCGATGCAAGTCCCCAGGCTGGTCAAGATCACGCTCAACATGGGCGTGGGCGAGGCGGCCGCCAACAAGAAGGTGCTGGAAAACGCCGTTGCCGACCTGGCCAAGATCTCCGGCCAGAAGCCGGTGACGACCAAGGCCCGCGTCTCGGTGGCCTCGTTCAAGATCCGTGACGGCTGGCCGATCGGTTGCAAGGTGACCCTGCGCCGGAACCAGATGTTCGAGTTCCTGGACCGCCTGGTCAGCGTCTCGCTGCCGCGCGTGCGCGACTTCCGTGGCGTGTCCGGCCGTTCGTTCGACGGCCGCGGCAACTTCAACATGGGCGTGAAGGAGCAGATCATCTTCCCGGAGATCGACTTCGACGCCGTAGACGCGGTGCGCGGCATGGACATTGCCATCACCACGACCGCCAAGACCGACGCCGAAGCCAAGGCGCTGCTCGAGGCGTTCAAGTTCCCGTTCAGGAATTAAGGGCTAAAGACATGGCAAAGACCTCCATGGTCAACCGCGACGCGAAGCGGGCGAAGCTGGCCAAGCAGCACGCCGCCAAGCGCGACGCGCTGAAGAAGATCGTTTCCTCGCCGACCGCCTCCTACGAGGAGAAGATCGACGCGGCGACCAAGCTGCAGAAGCTGCCGCGCGACTCCTCGCCGAGCCGCCAGCGCAACCGCTGCGAGCTGTCCGGCCGCCCGCGCGGCGTGTACAGCAAGTTCGGCCTGGGCCGTAACAAGCTGCGCGAAGCCACCATGCGCGGCGACGTGCCGGGCCTGCGCAAGGCCAGCTGGTAAGACGGGGCAGGGCGGCCGCGGTCGTCCCGCCCACGCCTCCGGACAAAGCCGGCCCACAGGGTCGGTTTTATCTGCTATGATTCCGCGCTTCCCCCGGCCCGTCCGGGTTGCGGTACAGGCCCCGGCCTCCTCCGGGACACAACTCCAGATTTCGCGAAAGCGGATATCGGTGCACTCAAGGAACCATTCATGAGCATGACTGATCCCATCGCCGACATGCTGGTCCGCATCAAGAATGCGGCCGCTGTGGGCAAGCCGACGGTGAAGCTGCCGTCCTCCAAGATCAAGGTCGCCATCGCCAACGTCCTCAAGGACGAGGGCTACATCGCCGACCTGCGCGTGGTCCAGGCCGAGAACAACAAGGCCGAACTCGAGATCGTGCTGAAGTACTTCGAGGGCCGTCCGGTCATCGAGCAGCTCAAGCGCGCCTCGCGCTCGGGCCTGCGCCTGTACCGCGGCAAGAGCGAGCTGCCGAAGGTCCTCGGCGGTCTCGGCGTGGCCATTATCTCCACCTCCCAGGGCATCATGACCGACAAGCAGGCGCGCAGCGCCGGCGTCGGCGGCGAAGTCCTGTGCTACGTGGCCTAAGGAGTACGACGACATGTCCCGCGTAGCCAAGAAGCCGATCGCCCTGCCCAAGGGCGTGGAACTGAACATCCAGGACACCAGCGTCAGCGCCAAGGGTCCGAAGGGCGCGCTGTCGCTGGCCAAGCCGGCCGGCGTGCAGATCGCCATCGAGGACGGCAATGCCGTGCTGTCGGCGAACGACGACTCGCTCGTCGCGCTGACCGGCACCGTCCGCGCGATCCTGGCCAACATGGTCAAGGGCGTGTCCGAGGGCTTCGAGCGCAAGCTCGAACTGGTCGGCGTGGGTTACCGCGCCGCGATGCAGGGCAAGGACCTGAGCCTGTCGCTGGGTTTCTCGCACCCGGTGGTGTTCGTGGCCCCGGAAGGCATCACCCTGGCCACCCCGACCCAGACCGAGATCGTGGTCCAGGGCGCCGACAAGCAGCGCGTTGGTGAAGTCGCGGCCAAGATCCGCGCCTTCCGTCCGCCGGAGCCGTACAAGGGCAAGGGCGTGAAGTACTCCGACGAAGTCATCATCCGCAAGGAAGCCAAGAAGGCGTAAGCGTGCGCGGGTCCGCCCGCACCATCCTTCAGCTTCCACGAGGTCATACACATGAGCATCAAGAACGACGCCCGCCTGCGCCGCGCCAAGTCCACCCGGTCCCACATCCGCAAGCTCGGCGTGCCGCGCCTGTCGGTCCTGCGCACCGGCCAGCACCTGTACGCGCAGCTGTTCACCGCCGATGGCGCCCAGGTCATCGCGGCCGCCAACACCCTGCAGGCCGACGTCAAGGACGGGCTGAAGAACGGCAAGAACACCGATGCCGCCGCCAAGGTGGGCAGGATCATCGCCGAGCGCGCCAAGGCCGCGGGCATCGAGAAGGTCGCCTTCGACCGTTCGGGCTACCGCTTCCATGGCCGGATCAAGGCGCTTGCCGACGCCGCCCGTGAGGGTGGCCTGCAGTTCTGATTCCCCTGGATCCGCTGCGGCGGATCCGGACTGCCGGCGCAGGTGGCGCCGGGCGCCGTCCGACTTCTGCGCGGACGTGACGCTACACCGCTCCAGACCACAACCATAAGCGGCGACCGAGCCGTACATATTCACTTCCAAGGAACAACGACAATGGCAGAAGAGCGTCAGCCGCGGGGCCGCGATCGCGACCGCAACCGCGAAGAGAAGATCGACGACGGCATGATCGAGAAGCTGGTCGCGGTCAACCGCGTCAGCAAGACCGTCAAGGGCGGTCGCCAGTTCACCTTCACCGCGCTGACCGTGGTCGGCGACGGCGACGGCAAGGTCGGCTTCGGCTACGGCAAGGCCCGCGAGGTCCCGGTAGCCATCCAGAAGTCGATGGAGTACGCACGCAAGGGCATGCTCAGCGTCGACCTGAACAACGGCACCCTGTGGCACCCGGTCAAGGCCGGCCACGGCGCGGCGCGGGTGTTCATGCAGCCGGCCTCCGAGGGTACCGGCGTGATCGCCGGCGGCGCGATGCGTGCCGTGCTGGAAGCGGTCGGCGTGAAGAACGTGCTGGCCAAGGCCGTCGGTTCGCGCAACCCGATCAACCTGGTGCGCGCCACCCTGAAGGGCCTGGAAGCCATGCAGTCGCCGACCCGGATCGCGGCCAAGCGCGGCAAGAAGGCGGAGGAACTCCTCAATGGCTAACGAGTCCAACAAGACCGTCAAGGTGCGCCTGGTGCGCGGCCTGCGCGGCACCCAGGCCCGTCACCGCCTGTCGGTGAAGGCCCTGGGCCTGAACAAGCTCAACGACGTGCGCGAACTGAAAGACAGCCCGCAGGTCCGCGGCCTCATCAACCAGCTGCACTATCTGGTGCGGGTCGAGGACTAAGGAGAACATCATGCGTCTCAACACTCTCAAGCCTGCCGACGGCGCCCGCCAGGAGCGCACCCGCGTCGGCCGCGGCATCGGTTCCGGCCTCGGCAAGACCGCGGGTCGCGGTCACAAGGGTTCGTTCGCGCGCGCCGGCAAGGGCAAGATCAAGGCCGGCTTCGAAGGCGGCCAGACCCCGATGCAGCGCCGTCTGCCCAAGGTCGGCTTCAACTCGATGACCGCCAAGGACACCGCCGAAGTGCTGCTGTACAAGCTGGCGCTGGTCGAGGGCGACGTGGTCGATTTCGCGACCCTGAAGGCGGCCAAGCTGGTCCCGTCCACGGCCAAGCGCGCCAAGATCGTCAAGAAGGGCGAGCTGTCGCGCAAGCTGACCATCAAGGGCGTGCAGTTGACCGCGGGCGCCAAGGCCGCGGTGGAAGCCGCCGGCGGCAGCGTCGAGGAGTAAGTAGCACATGGCGCAAGCTGGCATCGGCAACCTCGGCGGCGGTCTGGGCAAGTTCACCGAACTGCGCCAGCGCCTGTTGTTCGTGCTCGGCGCGTTGATGGTCTTCCGCATCGGCTGCTTCGTGCCGGTGCCGGGCGTCAACCCCGATGCCATGCTCGCCATGATGCAAGCCCAGGGTGGCGGCATCGTGGACATGTTCAACATGTTCTCGGGCGGCGCCCTGGCCCGCTTCAGCGTGTTCGCGCTGAACGTGATGCCGTACATCTCCGCGTCGATCGTGATGCAGCTGGCCGTGCACATCTTCCCGGCGCTGAAGTCGCTGCAGAAGGAAGGCGAGTCGGGCCGCCGCAAGATTACCCAGTACTCGCGCGTTGGCGCGGTGCTGCTGGCGGTGGTGCAGGGCGGAAGCATCGCCATGGCGCTGCAGAACCAGCTCGCCCCGGGCGGCGTGCCAGTGGTCTACAGCCCAGGTCTGGGCTTCGTCCTGACCGCGGTGGTATCGCTGACCGCCGGCACCATGTTCCTGATGTGGCTGGGCGAGCAGGTCACCGAGCGCGGCATCGGCAACGGTGTGTCGCTGATCATCTTCGCCGGCATCGTCGCCGGCCTGCCGGCGGCCGTCATCCACACCATCGAGGCCTACCGCAGCGGCAGCATGAACTTCCTCACCCTGCTGCTGGTAATTGCGGTGGTGCTGGTGTTCACCTGGTTCGTGGTGTTCGTCGAGCGTGGCCAGCGCCGGATCACGGTCAACTACGCGCGCCGCCAGGGTGGCCGCAACGCGTACATGAACCAGACCTCGTTCCTGCCGCTGAAGCTCAACATGGCCGGCGTGATCCCGCCGATCTTCGCCTCCAGCATCCTGGCGTTCCCGGCGACCCTGACCATGTGGTCCGGACAGGCCACCCAGGCCACCTGGCTGCAACGCGTGTCCAACGCGCTGGCGCCGGGCGAGCCGCTGCACATGATCGTGTTCTCCGCATTGATCATCGGTTTTGCGTTCTTCTACACCGCGCTGGTGTTCAACTCGAACGAGACCGCCGACAACCTGAAGAAGTCGGGTGCGTTGATCCCCGGCATCCGCCCGGGCAAGGCCACCGCCGACTACATCGACGGCGTGCTGACCCGGCTGACCGCCGCGGGCGCAGCCTACCTGGTGATCGTGTGCCTGCTGCCGGAAGTGATGCGCACGCAGATGGGTACTTCGTTCTACTTCGGCGGCACTTCGCTGCTGATCGTGGTGGTCGTGGTGATGGACTTCATCGCCCAGATCCAGGCCCACCTGATGTCGCACCAGTACGAGAGCTTGCTGAAGAAGGCCAACCTCAAGGGTGGCTCGCGCGGCGGCGGGTTCGCCCGCGGCTGAGGCTGTACCAAGCGTTCCCAAGTCCGGCGGACCCATTCCGCCGGCATCCGGTCCAGCGGACCGGATCCATTCTGAAATGGGCGGCCCGTGCGACGTCTCGCGCATGGGTGAGACGATGCCGTGCCGCGCTGGAGTAGCGCGGCCGGCGGGACCGGGCAACCGGGGCCGCCAGCAACGTCCGACGCCGGAGCATGGGCACACTCCCCATGCCGGGTCCAGGGCCTTCGGGCCATGGGCTTCCAAGTAATCCGGGACATTGCTAGAATTCGCAGTTCACTTTCGAAACAATCCTGTCGGGCATGCCCTGGGCGTGTCCGGCCCCCAAGTTTGGAGATCGCGTCATGGCGCGTATTGCAGGCGTCAACCTGCCGACCCAGAAGCACGTCTGGGTGGGCTTGCAGAGCATCTATGGCATCGGCCGCACCCGGTCGAAGAAGGTGTGCGAGGCCGCCGGCGTGGCGTCCACCACCAAGATCCGCGACCTGTCCGAGCCGGAAGTCGAGCGCCTGCGCGCCGAAGTCGGCAAGTACGTGGTCGAGGGCGACCTGCGCCGTGAAGTGGGCATCGCCATCAAGCGTCTGATGGACCTGGGCTGCTACCGCGGCCTGCGCCATCGTCGCGGCCTGCCGCTGCGCGGCCAGCGCACCCGCACCAACGCCCGTACCCGCAAGGGTCCGCGCAAGGCGATCAGGAAGTAAGGACAGACAATGGCCAAGCCAGCTGCCAAAACCAAGAAGAAGATCAAGCGCGTCGTCACCGACGGCATTGCTCACGTGCACGCTTCGTTCAACAACACCATCGTGACCATCACCGACCGCCAGGGCAACGCGCTGTCGTGGGCGACCTCAGGCGGCGCGGGCTTCCGCGGTTCGCGCAAGTCGACCCCGTTCGCCGCGCAGGTGGCTGCCGAGAAGGCCGGCAAGGCCGCGCTGGACTACGGCGTGAAGTCGCTGGAAGTGCGCATCAAGGGCCCGGGCCCGGGCCGCGAGTCCGCCGTGCGTTCGCTGAACGCCGTCGGTTACAAGATCACCAACATCATCGACGTGACGCCGATCCCGCACAACGGGTGCCGTCCGCCGAAGAAGCGTCGCGTCTAAGGGAGCGATAAGAAATGGCTCGTTATATCGGTCCTACCTGTAAGCTCGCGCGCCGCGAAGGCGCCGACCTTTCGCTCAAGAGCCCGTCGCGCGCTCTGGATTCCAAGTGCAAGCTGGAGCAGAAGCCCGGCCAGCACGGCGCCGCGCGCAAGGGCAAGCTGTCCGACTACGCCACCCAGCTGCGCGAGAAGCAGAAGGTCAAGCGCATCTACGGCCTGCTGGAGCGCCAGTTCCGCAACTACTACAAGAAGGCCTCGACCAAGAAGGGCAACACCGGCGAGAACCTGCTGCAGCTGCTGGAAACCCGTCTGGACAACGTCGTCTACCGCATGGGCTTCGCGGTGACCCGCCCGTCCGCGCGCCAGCTGGTCAGCCATCGCGGCGTGCTGGTCAACGGCAAGCCGGTCAACCTGCCTTCGTACCAGGTCAAGGCCGGGGATGCGATCGCCCTGTCCGAGAAGGCGCAGAAGCAGTTGCGCGTGCAGGAGGCCCTGACCGTCGCCGAGCAGCACGATCTGACTCCGTCGTGGATCGAGGTCGACGCGAAGAAGTTCGCCGGCGTGTTCAAGGCCGTGCCGGACCGCGCCGACCTGCCGGCCGACATCAACGAAGCGCTGATCGTCGAGCTGTACTCGAAGTAACCAGTGGCTGGCCGCCGCGCCCCTCCGGGCGCGGCGCCGCATTCCACGCCCCGGCCGGATCGCGTCGCCCCGCCTCCCGGCCGCCCCCGGTGACGGGGCCACAAGCCAGAGCCGGCGGTATCCCCAGATCGTCGGCTCATTGCAGGAGAATCCGCAACATGACGGTTACCGCCAACCAGGTCCTGCGTCCCCGCGGACCGCAGATCGAACGCCTCACCGACAATCGCGCCAAGATCGTGATCGAGCCGCTCGAGCGCGGCTACGGGCACACGCTGGGCAACGCGCTGCGCCGCGTCCTGCTGTCCTCGATTCCCGGCTTCGCGATCACCGAGGTCGAGATCGACGGCGTGCTGCACGAATACACCACGGTCGAGGGCCTGCAGGAGGACGTGCTGGAAGTCCTGCTGAACCTCAAGGACGTGGCCATCCGCATGCACAACGGCGACAGCGCCACCCTGACCCTGTCCAGGCAGGGCCCGGGCGTGGTGGTTGCCGGCGACATCAAGACCGACCACAACGTCGAGATCCTCAACGTCGACCACGTGATCTGCCACCTGACCAAGGACACGGCGCTGAACATGCGCCTGAAGATCGAGCGCGGCTTCGGCTACCAGCCGGCCACCGCCCGCCGCCGTCCCGACGAGGAAACCCGCACGATCGGCCGCCTGGTGCTGGACGCGACCTTCTCGCCGGTGCGCCGCGTGGCCTACGCGGTGGAAGCGGCGCGCGTGGAGCAGCGCACCGACCTGGACAAGCTGGTCCTGGACATCGAGACCAACGGCACCATCGACGCCGAGGAGGCCGTGCGCACCGCCGCCGACATCCTCAGCGACCAGCTGTCGGTGTTCGGCGACTTCACCCACCGCGACCGCGGCGCCGCCAAGTCGGCCCCGACCGGCGTGGATCCGGTGCTGCTGCGCCCGATCGACGACCTGGAGCTGACCGTGCGTTCGGCCAACTGCCTCAAGGCCGAGAGCATCTACTACATCGGCGACCTGATCCAGAAGACCGAGGTCGAGCTGCTCAAGACCCCGAACCTGGGCAAGAAGTCGCTCACCGAGATCAAGGAAGTGCTCGCCCAGCGCGGCCTTTCGCTCGGCATGAAGCTGGAGAACTGGCCGCCGGCCGGCGTCTCCGCTCACGGGATGATGGGGTGAGCATCCGCGCCTAGCCGATGCCCGGTCGGCATCGGCTGCAGATGCGAACGTCCGGCCATGGATGGACGGGCAGGGCTCTCCGGAGCCGATGATGTCCCGCCATGGACGGCAGCAAGAACGTTTCGAGTGCCTGCGGTAGTCGCAGGCACCCAGCGCCGACGGGCCCGAAGGCTCGCGGCGCACCCCCGGCGACGGATCGCCGGATCGGGCCAGCGCAGTCCACAGCTCCAACGCCTGGATGGCGACAGCGAACCACAACAGCCACGACATTCGACTAAGGAACCACCGCCATGCGCCACCAGAAAGCCGGCCGCAAGTTCAGCCGCACCAGCGCCCACCGCGAAGCGATGTTCAAGAACATGGCCGCCTCGCTGTTCAAGCACGAACTGATCAAGACCACCCTGCCCAAGGCCAAGGAGCTGCGCCGCGTCGCCGAGCCGCTGATCACCCTGGCCAAGGTCGACAGCGTGGCCAACCGCCGCCTGGCCTTCGCCCGCCTGCGCGACAAGGAAGCGGTCGGCAACCTGTTCACCATATTCGGCCCGCGCTATCAGGCCCGTCCGGGCGGCTACCTGCGGATCCTGAAGTGCGGTTTCCGCGCCGGTGACAACGCGCCGATGGCGTACGTGGAACTGGTCGATCGCCCGCAGGCGGCCGAGTAAGCGCTCGCGCAAGGCATGCCCCCGAGGACCCCGGCCCAAGTGCCGGGGTTTTCGTTTCCGGGGGCATGGTTACCGTTCCGGGCGCGGATGCGGAATAATCAGGCTGTTTCCCCTTGCTCCGGACCCCGCCGCCGATGAATCCGTTCCGCTGGAATTTTCGCGCGCAGTTCCTCGCCGGCTTCCTCGGCTGCGTCGCGCTGGTCGCCTACGCGATCTATACCCAGCTCTACCAGGGGCTGGAGCCGTGCCCGCTATGCATCTTCCAGCGCATCGCGTATGCCGCATTGGCGTTGGTGTTCCTGGCCGGGTTCCTGCACGGACCGCGGTCCGCGGGGGGGCGCAGGGCCTATGGCGTGCTGGTGCTGATCGCCGCTGCCGTGGGTATCGGCATTGCCGGGCGCCATGTGTGGCTGCAGACCCTGCCCAAGGACCTGATGCCGTCGTGCGGGCCGCCGTTGTCGTTCCTGCGCGAAACCATGGGACCGCTGGAGGTGGTGCGCAAGGTGCTCACCGGCAGTGGCAACTGCGGTGACGTCGATTGGACGATGCTGGGCCTGAGCATGCCCGCATGGAGCCTGATCGGCTTCGTGCTGCTGGCCTTCTGGGGCCTGTTCGCCGCCTTCCGCCGTCGCAAGGGCCGCGGTCGCCACTGACCGCCCGCCGCCGCCAGCCCCTTCCCCCGTTTCCGGTCCCCCCATGAGTCCCGTGAGCAACCCCGAACGCAACCTGCATCCCGTCGACCCGGCCGACGCCTGGTCGCCGGTCAGCTGGCGCGGCAGGCCCGCGCTGCAGATGCCGCATTATCCCGACGCCGTTGCGCTGGAAGCGGCGCTGGCCGAGTTGCGCCGGCTGCCGCCGCTGGTGACTTCGTGGGAGATCCTGGAGTTGAAGCGGCAACTTGCCGAGGCCCAGGAGGGCAGGCGGTTCCTGCTCCAGGGCGGCGATTGCGCGGAGAACTTCGCCGACTGCGAGTCCGGCACCATCTCCAACCGGCTCAAGGTGCTGCTGCAGATGAGCCTGGTGCTGGTCCACGGCCTGCGCCTGCCGGTGGTCCGGGTGGGCCGCTTCGCCGGCCAGTACGCCAAGCCGCGCTCGGCCGACGTGGAGACCCGCGGCGAGGTCAGCCTGCCCAGTTACCGTGGCGACGTGGTCAACGGTCCCGAGTTCACCGCGGCTGCACGGGTGCCCGATCCGCAGCGCATGCTGACCGCGCACGCTCGCTCGGCGATGACCATGAACTTCGTGCGTGCGCTGATCGACGGAGGCTTCGCCGACCTGCACCATCCCGAATACTGGAACCTGAGCTGGGTCGGCTGTTCGCCGCTGGCCGAGGACTACCAGGAGATGGTGAATTCGATCGGCGACGCGGTGCGGTTCATGGAAACCCTGGCCGGTTCCGAGGTGCACAACCTCAACCGGATCGACTTCTACACCTCGCACGAAGCGCTGCTGCTGCCGTACGAGGAGGCGCAGACCCGGCAGGTGCCGCGCCAGCGCGGCTGGTTCAACCTGTCCACCCACTATCCATGGATCGGCATGCGCACCGCCGCGCTCGACGGCGCGCACGTGGAGTATTTCCGCGGCATCTGCAATCCGATCGCGATCAAGGTCGGCCCGTCGGTGCGTCCGGACCAGTTGCTGCGCCTGATCGACGTGCTCAACCCGGAGGACGAGCCGGGCCGGCTGACCTTCATCCATCGCATGGGAGCGGGGCAGGTCGCCGAGAAGCTTCCGCCGCTGCTGGAGGCGGTGCGCCGCGACGGGCGCCGGGTGCTGTGGGTATGCGACGCGATGCATGGCAACACCGAAGGCACCGCCAACGGCTACAAGACCCGGCGCTTCGCCAGCATCCTGGCCGAGGTGGAGCAGTCCTTCGACCTGCACGCCGCCGCCGGAACCCGTCTGGGCGGGGTCCATCTTGAACTGACCGGCGAGGACGTCACCGAATGCACCGGCGGCGCGCGCGAGCTGACCGAGCTCGACCTGGAGCGCGCCTACCGCTCGACCGTGGACCCGCGCCTGAACTACGAGCAGTCGCTGGAGATCGCGATGGCGATCGTGCGCAAGCAGGGATCGCGCCGGACCAGATGAGGTGCGCGCCGCCTTGGCGACGCCGGCTCACTGCGCCGGCGTGCTCCCGTCGATGGTGGCGGGAAAGCTGGGCGGGCGCCGCGCCTGGGTCAGCTGTTCGTAGGCATGGCCGATTTCCAGCAGGCGTGCCTCGCTCCATGCCGGCCCGATGAAGGCCAGGCCCAGCGGCAGACCGTTGCTGTGGCCCATGGGGACGGTCAGCGAGGGGTAGCCGGCGACCGCAGCGGCGCCGTAGCCGGCCCCCGGGAAGCGGTCGCCGTTGGCAGGGTCGATCTTCCAGGCCACGCCGGTGGTCGGCGCGACCAGCACGTCCAATGTGTCTGCGCGCAGCGCCGCATCGATGCCTTCAGGGCCGGCGAGCCGGCGCGCACGCGTGCGCGCGGCGATGTACTCCGGCGAGGCCAGTCCGGCGCGCGCGGCAGCCTGCTCGAACAGCTCCTGGCCGAACAACGGCATCGCCTCGGTCGCATGCCGGCGGTTGTAGTCGATCAGCCCGTCCAGGGTCAGCACCGGGGCGTTGCGTTGCTGCAGGTAACGCTCGAGTGCCGGGCGGAATTCGGTCAGCAGCACGATGCGCTCGTCGTCGTTCCATTGGCCTTCGGTCGGGATCGAGGTCTCGATCACCACCGCGCCGGCCTGGCGCAGGGCCTCCATCGCCTCGCGGGTGGCGGCCTCGACTTCGGGCGAGATGGCGAGCTTGTCCCGCAGCAGGCCGATGCGCACCCCACGCAGGTTGGCCGTGCGCAGGCGCGCGGCATAGTCGAAGGTGGCCAGCACCCGGTTGTCGGCCGTGACCGGGTCGGCCGGGTCGCGGCCGGCGATGGCCGCCAGCAGCAGCGCGACATCGGCGACGCTGCGTGCCATCGGACCGGCGGTGTCCTGGCTCGGGGAGATCGGTACGATGCCGCTGCGGCTGACCAGGCCGACGGTGGGCTTGAGCCCGACCAGTCCATTCACCGCTGCCGGGCACAGGATGCTGCCGTCGGTCTCGGTGCCGATGCCGGCGACCGCCAGGTTGGCCGCCACCGCCACCGCGGTGCCGGAGCTGGAACCGCACGGCGAGCGGTCCAGCGCATAGGGGTTGCGGGTCTGGCCGCCGACCGAGCTCCAGCCGGAACTCGAGCGGGTCGAGCGGAAGTTGGCCCATTCGCTGAGGTTGGACTTGCCGAGGATCACCACGCCGGCCTCGCGCAGGCGCCGTACCAGGAAGGCGTCTTCGGTCGGGCGGAATCCGGCCAGCGCCAGGGAACCGGCGGTGGTCGCCATCGGCGTGGCGTCGATGTTGTCCTTGAGCAGGATCGGGATGCCGTGCAGCGGGCCGCGCAGCTTGCCGGCAGCGCGCTCGGCGTCGAGCGTGGCCGCCTCGTTGCGGGCCAGCGGGTTGAGCGCGATGACCGAGTTCAGGGCCGGTCCGTTGCGGTCCAGCTCGACGATCCGCGCCAAATAGGACTGGACCAGCGCATGGCTGCTGGTCTCGCCGCGCTCCATCGCCGCTTGCAGTTCGGCGATCCCGGCCTCGGCGTAGGGGAAGGGTACGGCAGCGGGGGCCGCCGGCGCGGATGCCGGTGCCGCGGCCATGGCGGTGGCGGGCGGATCCACGCGGCGGCAGCCCGCTGTGCCCAGGCACAGGAGCGCCGCCATCAGCAATGCTGCCGGACGCATCAGGCGTTCCCCATGGCGGTCAGCCGGCAGGCTACGCGGGCCTGCCGGAGTTGGCAAACCGTCCGGACTGTCTTTTCGGCGCAGCCGGCGGCGCCAGGCGCGGCGATCAGGCCGCGCGCGAGGCGCGCTTGCGGTCGGTCTCGGAGCGGAACTTCTTGCGCAGGCGGATCGCCAGCGGAGTGACCTCGACCAGCTCGTCGTCGTCGATGAACTCCAGGGCCTGCTCCAGCGACAGCTTGATCGGCGGGATCAGGCCCTCGTCGTCGTCCTTGCCGGCGGCGCGGAAGTTGGTCAGCTGCTTGGCGCGCAATGCATTCACGGTCAGGTCGTTGTCCTTGGCGTGGATGCCGACGATCTGGCCTTCGTAGATTTCCTCGCCCGGCTCGATCATCAGCCGGCCGCGTTCCTGCATCGCGATCTGCGCGTAGGCCGGCGAGGGACCGGTGCCGTTGGAGATCAGCACGCCGTTCTGACGTTGGCCGATGGCGCCCTCGCTCTTGGGGCCGTAGTGGTCGAACACGTGGAACAGCAGGCCGGTGCCGGCGGTGAGGGTGCGGAACTCGGTCTGGAAGCCGATCAGGCCGCGCGCCGGGATCATGAATTCCATGCGCACCCGGCCCTTGCCGTCCGGCTCCATCGCCTGCAGCAGCGCCTTGCGCTCGCCCAGCCGGCCCATCACGCCGCCCTGGAACTGCTCGTCCAGGTCCACGACCAGCTGCTCGTACGGCTCCTGCTGGATGCCGTCGATCTCGCGGATGATGACTTCCGGGCGCGAGACGGCCAGTTCGTAGCCCTCGCGGCGCATGGTCTCGATCAGGATCGACAGATGCAACTCGCCGCGGCCGCTGACCTTGAACTTGTCCGCGTCCTCGGTGTCCTCGACCTTGAGCGCGACGTTGTGCTGGGTCTCGCGGATCAGGCGGTCGCGCAGCTGGCGGCTGGTGAGGAACTTGCCGCCGCTGCGGTCCTTGACCCCGGCGAAAGGCGAGTCATTGACCTGGAAAGTCATGCTGATGGTCGGCTCGTCCACGGTCAGCACCGGCAACTGCTCAGCGGCGGCCGGGTCGCAGAGGGTGTCGGAGATGCCCAGGCCTTCGATGCCGGAGATGGCGATGATGTCGCCGGCCTGCGCCTCCTTGACCTCGTGCCGCTCCAGGCCATGGAAGCCCAGCACCTGCAGCACCTTGCCGTTGCGCGACTTGCCCTCGCGGTCGACGATGCTCACCGTCATGTTGGTGCGGATCGTGCCGCGCTGCACCCGGCCCACGCCGATGATGCCGACGTAGTTGTTGTAGTCCAGCGAGGTGATGCGCATCTGGAACGGGCCTTCCAGGTCCACCGGCGGCGGCGCCACGTGCTGGACGATGGCCTCGAACAGCGGGGTCATGTCGCCCGAGCGCACGTCCTCGGTCAGCCCGGCGTAGCCGTTCAGGCCGGAGGCGTACACGACCTGGAAGTCGAGCTGCTCGTCGGTCGCGCCGAGGCGGTCGAACAGGTCGAAGGTCTGGTTGAGCACCCAGTCCGGGCGCGCGCCGGGGCGGTCGACCTTGTTGATCACCACGATCGGCTTGAAGCCCATCGCGAACGCCTTCTGGGTCACGAAGCGGGTCTGCGGCATCGGCCCGTCCATGGCGTCGACCAGGATCAGGACCGAGTCCACCATCGACAGCACGCGCTCGACCTCGCCGCCGAAGTCGGCGTGGCCGGGGGTGTCGACGATGTTGATCCGGTATTCCTCGCCCTCCGGCGAGGTCCAGCGGATCGCCGTGTTCTTGGAGAGGATGGTGATGCCACGCTCCTTCTCCAGGTCGTTGCTGTCCATCACCCGCTCGCCGATCTGCGCGCGTTCGCTGAAGGTGCCGGACTGCTTGAGCAGCTGGTCGACCAGGGTGGTCTTGCCATGGTCGACGTGGGCGACGATGGCGATGTTGCGGAGGTTCTGGATGGACATGCGAGTACGGGAAAGGGCCGCGACTGGGCGGCCGATGCGAAGGTGGGGAATGGTTCCCGATTATACGCTGCCGGAGCGTGCACGGCGATGACCCTGAACAAGGCGTTCACCGGGGCGCGGGGGCATCCTGACCCCATTCCCCAACCGAGGCACCCCGAATGATCCAGGAAGTTTCCGGCGACATCCTCCTGAGCCAGGCCCACGCCATCGCCCACGGCATCGCTCCCAACGACGATTTCCGCTCAGGCCTGGCGTTGGCCCTGCGCGAGCATTCCCCGGCGCTGTACAAGGATTTCCGCCACTACTGCCAGACCACCCACCCGTCCCCCGGCGCGTCCTGGACCTGGATGGGCGCCGACGGCCAGTACGTGGTGAACCTGTTCACCCAGGAGGGCGCCGATGGCCACCATGGCGGCAAGCCGGGCCGGGCGACCCTGCAGCACGTGCGCCACGCGCTCAAGGCGTTGCGCCAGGAGATCGAGAGGGAGGGCTTCCGCAGCGTGGCCCTGCCGCGCCTGGCCACCGGGGTGGGCGGACTGGAGTGGGACGAGGTCAAGCCGCTGCTGGTCGAGGCATTGGGCGACCTGGATCTGCCGGTGGTGGTCTACACGACCTTCCGCAAGGGCGAGCACGCCGCGGAGAAGCTCTGAGCGCGGGCGGGAGCGGGTCGTCGCCCTGCCGGCGCCGTGCTACGGTGGCGGCCCGTTCCCGCCAGTGAGTGACTTCGCGATGTCCCTGACCGCCATCTTCGATACCGCCCGCGGCCCGATCCGGGTCGAGTTGCTGCCCGACCAGGCGCCGCTGACCGTGGCCAACTTCGTCAACCTGGCCAGGCATGGGTTCTACGACGGGCTGGACTTCCACCGCGTCATCCCCGATTTCATGATCCAGGGCGGTTGTCCCGAAGGCTCCGGCCGCGGCGGCCCGGGCTACCGCTTCGAGGACGAGACCGGCAATGGCGTGCGCCACGAGCGCGGGGTGTTGTCGATGGCCAACGCCGGCCCGAACACCAACGGCAGCCAGTTCTTCATCACCCACGTCGCCACCCCGTGGCTGGACGGCAAGCACACCGTGTTCGGCAAGGTGGTCGAGGGCCTGGACGTGGTCGATGCCATCGCCCAGGGCGATGCGATCAATTCGGTGCAGATCGAAGGCGATGCCGAGGCGGCGCTGGCGGCGCGGGCCGACCGCGTCGCCGAGTGGAGCCGTTACCTCAGCGCCTGACGGTCCGCGGATCGCGCGGCTGTGGCCGCGCATCCGGGACGGGTGGCCGTGGTCCCCATGGTAAAATCACGGGCTCCGCGACTACCAGGCCCCTGACGGCCGACACCATGCGCATCCTGGGCTTCCTGCTGCTCCTGGGTCTGGCCGGCGGTCTCTACGCCGGGTGGTCGAGGGGCCGGTCACCGGAACTGCACCCGGATGACCCGCGGGTGGCCACCGGCGAGGCCGGGATCGTGATGCTGGCCGCCGAATGGTGCGGCTACTGCCGCAAGCAGCAGGGCGACTTCGAGCGCGCCGGGGTCCGTTACCGGGTACTCGACATCGACCAGGAGGACGGTGGCCGGGCGATGCGCGCCCTCGGCGCGCGCGGCGTGCCGGTGACCATCGTCGGCCAGCACGTGGTCCGTGGCTACGACACGGCCGCATTGGACCAAAGACTGACACCGCTGGGCTACCACGTCTATTAACTAACCTGCGCGGCGCCATCGCCGCCGCGCAGGCCCGTGCCACGCACTCCCCACCGCACCACCGACCGAAGGATCCCCCACCGATGAAGACCCCCGTTCGAGTTGCCGTCACCGGCGCCGCCGGCCAGATCGGCTACGCCCTGCTGTTCCGCATCGCCTCCGGCGAAATGCTGGGCAAGGACCAGCCCGTGATCCTGCAACTGCTGGAGCTGCCGCTGGACAAGGCCCAGGCCGCGCTCAAGGGCGTGATCATGGAGCTGGAGGACTGCGCGTTTCCGCTGCTGGCCGGCATCGTCGGCACCGACGACCCGGAAGTGGCGTTCAAGGACGCCGACATCGCCCTGCTGGTCGGCGCGCGCCCGCGCGGCCCGGGCATGGAGCGCAAGGATCTCCTGCTTGAGAATGCCAAGATCTTCACCGCCCAGGGTGCGGCGCTGAACAAGGTCGCCTCGCGCGACGTCAAGGTGCTGGTGGTCGGCAACCCGGCCAACACCAACGCCTACATCGCGATGAAGTCCGCGCCGGACCTGAAGCCGGAGAATTTCACCGCGATGCTGCGCCTGGACCACAATCGCGCGCTGAGCCAGCTGTCCGGCAAGGCCGGCGTGGCGGTGGGCGACATCGAGAAGCTGGTGGTATGGGGCAACCACAGTCCCACCATGTATCCGGACTATCGCTTCGCCACCGTCGGCGGCGCATCGTTGAAGGACAGGATCAACGACGCGGACTGGAATGCCAACGAATTCATCCCGAAGGTGGGCAAGCGCGGCGCGGCGATCATCGAGGCGCGCGGTCTGTCCTCGGCCGCCTCGGCCGCCAATGCCGCCATCGACCATGTCCGCGACTGGGTGCAGGGCAGCCACGGCAAGTGGGTGACGATGGGCATTCCGTCCGATGGCTCCTACGGCATCCCGGAAGGGGTGATCTTCGGTTTCCCGGTGACCACCGAGAACGGCAAGTACACCCTGGTCCGCGACCTTCCGATCGACGCCTTCAGCCAGGCCGCGATCGACAAGACCCTGGCCGAGCTGGAAGAAGAGCGCAGCGGCGTGTCCCACCTGCTCTGATCGCCACGGCGAGCGCCTCGCGATACCCCGGGGCGGCTTCGGCCGCCCTGTTTTCTTTGGCTGTCCGCAAAGTGCCTTCCGCCTCCGGGTAGGCTCGCGCGCCACCGTGCCCGGGAGCAAGACCGGTGCTCTTGCCGCCGGGAGCGAAGGGGGCATGACCGATGGCACATATGGCCTGCCAAGGCGGAAAATGGCTGTTTTGCCGTGCTAAGTTCCGCTCTCCTCCAATTGCGGGCAAGGTGCGGCATGCGCATGACGTGGCGGATTCTGGGAGTCTCGATGCTGGCCGGCGGCGCGGTTGCGCTGCAGGCGCAGGCGGCCGAGGGTGGGTACAGGCAGCCGCCCGAGCCGCTGCTCGGCGTGTTGCGCGCGCCGCTCAACCCGTCGCCTGCGATCGACCCGACCGGCAACCGCGCGCTGCTGGTGCGGCAGTCGCTGTACCCGCCGATCGAGCGTGTCGCCGAGCCCTACCTGAAGCTGGCCGGCGTGCGCGTGGAGCCGCGCAACCACAGCCGCCACGACCGTTCCAACGGCTACGGCATCCGCACCTGCCTGGGCGGTTTCAGCCTGCTCGACCTGGCCAGTGGCCGGGAGACCCCGGTGCGACTGCCCGCGGGCGCGTGCCCGGGCATGCCCGGCTGGTCGCCCGATGGCCAGCGTTTCGTGTTCGACAACACCACCGACCGCGGCGTGGAGCTGTGGGTCGGCAATGCCAGCGACGGCAGCGTGCGCCGGATCGAAGGCGCGCGCCTGAACACCATCCTCGGCGGCAGCGTGCAATGGTTGGGCGGCAAGCGCGAATTGCTGGTCACCCTGGTACCCGCCGATCTCGGCCCGGTGCCGCAGAAGGCCGCGGTGCCGCCCGGCCCGGAAATGAAGGAGGCCATCGACGGCAAGGGCGAGAGCAGCACCTACGAGGCGCGTGACACGCTTTCCAGTCCGGAGGACGAAGCGCTGTTCGACCACTTCGCCATTTCCCAGCTGGCCACCGTGGACCTGGCTTCCGGCAAGGTATCCAGGATCGGCAAGCCGGCGGTGTACGCCGACGTCGATGCCGCGCCCGATGGCCGCCACGTGCTGGTGCAGGTGCTCAAGCGGCCGTATTCCTACGTCACCACCTACGGCCGTTTCGGCCATGACATGCAGGTGCTCGACCTGGCCGACGGCAGCATGCGCACGCTCGCCAGCCTGCCGGTGGCCGATCGGGTGCCGGTGCGCGGCGTGCCGACCGGGCCGCGCAGTTTCGCCTGGCGCGCGAACCAGCCGGCCACGCTCATCTGGGCCGAGGCCCTGGACGGCGGCGACTGGAAGGCCGAGGTGCCGGCGCGCGACAAGCTGCTGACCCTGGCCGCGCCGTTCACCGCCGAGCCGAACGAGTTCGCGCGCACGAAGCAGCGCTATGCCGGCCTGGCCTGGTTCGAGGACGGCGGCCGTGCGCTGCTGTACGAATACGACGCCAATCGCAATTGGCGCACGACCACGTTGCTGGACGCCGATCGCCCCGGCGACACGGGCCGGGTGCTGTGGGACCTGTCCACCGACGAGCTGTACGCCGACCCCGGTACGCCGCAATTCCGGGTGCTGGCCAATGGCGCATGGGTGTTGCGCGAGGTGGGCGGCGCGCTGTTCCTCAACGGAGACGGTGCCTCCCCGCAGGGCGATCGTCCGTTCCTGGACCGCTACGACCTCGCCAGCGGGCAGTCCCGGCGCCTGTTCCGCAGCGATGCCGCCGCCTATGAACGTGCGGTGGGCTTCGCCGGTGGCGACACCGGCACGTTGCTGACCTGGCACCAGTCGCCGGTCGATCCGCCCAACTTGTTCCTGCGCACCCTGGGCCAGGCACAGGCCGATGTCGCGGAAGGGGAGGCCGTCTATGCGTCCACCCCGGTCGCATTGACTCACTTCCCCGATCCGGCACCGTTGGTGCGCGGAGTGAACAAGCGCCTGGTCAAGTACCGGCGCAAGGACGGGGTGGAACTGTCGTTCACCCTGTATACGCCGCCTGGCTACCGGGAAGGCACGCGCATCCCCGCGATTCTCTACGCCTATCCGGCCGACTACGCCGACCCGTCCAAGGCCGGCCAGGTCAGCGGCTCGGAGCAGACCTTCACCCGCCTGAGCAACTACCGCCTGCTGCTGCTGGCCGGCTACGCGATCATCGACAACGCCTCGTTCCCGATCGTCGGCGATCCGAAGACCGCGTACGACACCTACCTGGAGCAACTGGTCGACAACGCGCAGGCCGCGGTGGACAAGGCGGTGGCATTGGGTGTGGTCGATCCGCAACGGATCGGCGTGACCGGGCACAGCCACGGTGCGCTGATGACCGCCAACCTGCTCGCGCACACCGACCTGTTCCGCGCCGGCGTGGCCTCCAGCGGCGGCTACAACAAGACCCTCACCCCGTTCGGCTTCCAGAACGAACGGCGTTCATTCTGGGACGCGCGCGAGGTGTACGACCAGGCCTCGGCGTTCTTCCATGCCGACAAGATCAACGAGCCGTTGCTGATCGTGCACGGCAGCGACGACGCCAATCCCGGCACCGAGCCGACCCAGTCGCCGCGGTTGTTCCAGGCCATCCGCGGCAACGGCGGCACGACCCGCCTGGTGATGCTGCCGTTCGAGCCGCACTGGTACACCGCGCAGGAGTCCAACGAGCACTTCGTCGCCGAGATGCTGGCCTGGTTCGACCGTTACGTGAAGAACGCGCCGCCGGCCGCGAAAGGCGCCGCCCGCTGACCCCCCGGGGGGGGGCGGGTTGATCGGATCGATCAACCTGTCGTCCAGCGAAAGGCCGGGGAAACCCGGCCTTTCGCCGTTCCGGAGGCTGCTTTTCGACCAAGGTCGCAGGGTCCGGGGCGGGAGGTGGGTCTATGCTCGATCCAGCCCTCGGAGGGGAGTGATGCCATGCGTTACGAAGACTTCTATCGCCGTTCGATCGAGCAGCCCGAAACATTCTGGGCCGAGGCGGCCAACGCCATCGAGTGGCAGCAGCCGCCGGGCAAGATCCTGGAGTACGACCAGCCCCCGTTCCGGCGCTGGTTCGCCGGCGGCACCACCAACCTGTGCCACAACGCGGTGGACCGGCACCTGGCCGAGCGCGGCGACCAGCTCGCCCTGGTCGGCTGGTCCAGCGAGACCGACAGCGTGCGCGAGCTGACCTTCCGCCAGCTGCACCGCGAGGTGAACGCGTTCGCAGCCGCACTGTGCTCGCTGGGCGTGGAGAAGGGCGACCGGGTGGTGGTCTACATGCCGCACACGGTGGATGCGGCCATCGCCATGCTGGCTTGCGCGCGCATCGGCGCGGTGCACTCGGTGGTGTTCGGCGGCTTCGCCGCGCACAACCTGGCCCTGCGCATCGACGACGCCCGGCCCAAGCTGCTGGTCTGCGCCGACTGCGGCCTGCGCGGCGGCAAGGTGATCCCGTTCAAGCCGATGGTCGACGAGGCGCTGGCGCAATGCGCACACCCGCCGGTGCACGTGCTGGTGGTCAACCGCAACCTGGCCGGCGAGCTGCCGATGCAGCCAGGGCGCGACGTCGAGTACGGCCCGCTGCGCCAAATCCACGCCGATGCCGAAGTGCCGGTGGAATGGCTCGAATCCAACGAGCCCAGCTACATCCTCTACACCTCCGGCACCACCGGCAAGCCGAAGGGCGTGCAGCGCGACGTCGGCGGCTACGCGGTGGCGCTTGCGTTGTCGATGTGGTCGATCTACGACATCCGTCCCGGCCAGGTGTTCTTCTCCACCTCCGACATCGGCTGGGTGGTGGGCCATTCCTACAACGTCTACGGCCCGCTGATCGCCGGTGCGACCTCGATCCTGTACGAAGGCCTGCCGACCGCACCCGACGCCGGCATCTGGTGGCGCATCTGCGAACGCTACGGCGTGCGCACCATGTTCTCCTCGCCCACCGCCGTGCGCGTGCTGAAGAAGCAGGACCCGGCGTGGCTCACCCGCTACGACCTGTCGCAGCTGCAATATCTGTTCCTGGCCGGCGAGCCGCTGGACGAGCCGACCGCCGAGTGGATCACCGGCGCGCTGGGCAAGACCGTGATCGACAACTACTGGCAGACCGAGACCGGCTGGCCGGTGCTGAGCCTGATGCCGGGGGTGGAGATGAAGCCGGTCAAGCTCGGCTCGCCGGGCCTGCCGGCGCCGGGCTACCGGCTGCGGGTGATCGACGAGAACACCGGCCTGGACGTGGGCCCGGGCGAGAAGGGCGTGCTGGCGATCCAGCCGCCGCTGCCGCCGGGTTGCCTGACCACGGTGTGGGGCAACGACGAACGCTTCATCGCCAGCTACTACAGCCACTTCAAGGAATTGCTGTACAGCTCGCTGGACTGGGCGATCCGCGACGAGGATGGATACGCCTTCATCCTCGGCCGCACCGACGACGTGATCAACGTCGCCGGCCACCGCCTGGGCACGCGCGAGATCGAGGAATCGGTGTCCAGCCATCCGCTGGTGGCCGAGGCGGCGGTGATCGGCGTGCACGACGAGCTCAAGGGCCAGGTGCCGGTGGTGTTCGCCACGCTCAAGAGCGGCGACGGCGATTCGGCCGAGACCGCGGCGCAGATGATGCGCACCGTGACCGACCAACTTGGCGCGGTGGCGCGGCCCTCGCGGGTGTATGTGGTCAACGCGCTGCCGAAGACCCGCTCGGGCAAGCTGCTGCGGCGTTCGCTGCAGGCCCTGGCCGAACAGCGCGATCCGGGCGACCTGTCCACCCTGGACGACCCCAACGCGCTGGATGAAGTGAAACGCGCGCTGGAGCGTGGCGCCGACGCGGGGAGTTGAAGCGGCGATTCAGCGGCCGGGGCCGGGCAGCGGCCTGGCCGGGTCCAGGTCGTGCACCAGCGTCCATACCACGTCGCGGCCTTCCGGGTCGCGGCTGAGGTGGAAGCAGGCCGGTGCGTCGACCGCTATCGGGCATGGCGCGCCGGAGCCGTCGCTGGCCGGCACGATGAACAGCCCGGTGGCGTCGAAGACCTTGCGCGCGTTCTCGCCGGCCAGGTCGCCGATGTCCTCGATCGTGCCGCCCTGCCAGGTCAGCGGCTGGCGGAACTCGAGCAGCAGGTCGACCCGTGCCTGCGGTTGCCCGGGAATGGCCAGGGTGGCGCCATCGATGCGCAGGTCCGGCCAGGGCCTGGCGTTCTCGGGCAGATCGCGGTACAGCGCGTGCGGCGTGCCGGCATGGCTGCGGCTGGCGATGGAGTCCAGCGCGGCGAGCATGCCCAGGAAGTACAGCTTGCGGAGTTGCTGCTTCTGCGGATCGCCCTCGATGCCGCCGGCCTCGATCAGCACCGTGCTGGTGCCCCATTGCGCGGTCAGGTCGCCGAAGGCGCGCGGGTTGAAGGTCTCGTCCCAGCGCGCGATGTGGCCGTTGATATACGGATCCAGCGCGATGCGGATGGTCGCGGCCACCTCGATCGCCCGTGCCCGCGCGGCATCTACCTCGTTGGCGGCATTGTGGGGCGGCGCGAGCAGGGCGATGGCGGTCTGGCGCGCGGAGTCGCCCACCCGGTAGCCGGGGTTCTGGTCGTGCAGGTTGAAGCCGTATGCCGGCCGTATCCGGTCGTGCAGGCCCTTCAGTGCGCGACCCTCCGGCGTGGCCAGCATGCGTGCGTCGCGGTTGATGTCCACGCCCTGCGCGTTGCGCCGCTGGAAGCGCGCGGCGCCGTCCGGATTGAGCATCGGCAGGAAGTGCAGGGTGGTGTTCGCATGCAGGCGCTTCACCAGCGGGTGCTGCGGATGCTCGCCGAGAAAACGGAACAGATCGGCCAGCGCCATCGTGCCCGTGCTTTCGTCGCCGTGCATCTGCGACCACAGCAGGATCTGGATCTTGCCCTTGCCCCAGCGTGCATGCCGCAGCGGTCGGCCCTCCGCGCTGCGGCCGATGTCTTCCATCCGGAAACCGGCCTTGCGATCGAGCAGGGGCGTGGCGACCTGCCACCACTGGTCGGGACCGAAGTCGCGCCGGTCCAGGCCGGGCGCGCGCACCTGGCCGTACATCGCGTCCACTTCGGGCAGCCATGCCGGGGGCGGCGGGACCGGGGTGGAATCGATGGGGGGCAAGACGGTCGTCGCCTGCGCGGGGGTGGGTGCGGGGAATACTAAGGCGAGCGACAGGAGCAGGGCGAGTGCGAGGGTCTTGGGCATCGTCGTGCAGGGCCGGAGTCGGGACGGGACAGCGTGGTTCCGGCCGGAGCGGGTGTCAAACCGGATGCTCCGGTGCGCCCCGTGCCGACGGGAAAGCGTCGGTCCCGGCCGCGGCCGTTGTTCCTCGCGCCGATCCATGGCGGATCAGTCGTGCGCGACGTCCGCGTCGGCCTCGGGTTGCAGGCCGGTGTAGCTGGCGCGTGGCCGGATCAGCCGGCCCTGGGCCTGCTGTTCCAGCGCGTGCGCCAGCCAGCCGGCGAGGCGGCCGGCGGCGAACATCGACAGCGCCGGAGCGGCCGGCACGCCGTGCGCCAGGCAGATCGCGGCGAGCATGAAGTCCACGTTCGGGCGCCGACCGGAAGCGGATTCGGCGGCCGCGATCACCGCTTCCAGCCGCCGCATCGCCCCGGCATCGATCGGCGTGGCGCGCAGCATTTCCAGCAGTGTGGCCGCGCGCGGATCGCCATCCGGGTACAGCGCGTGGCCGAAGCCGGGCAGGTCCTCGCCGCGCTGCCAACGGGTGGCGACGAAGCGCCGGATGTCGCGCGCACCGCCCGCGTCCTCGACCAGCGCATACGCGCGCGCCGTGGCACCGCCGTGGCGCGGCCCGGACAGTGCGGCCAGTCCCGCGCACACCGTCGCGTGCAGGTGGGCGCCGGTGGAGGCGACCACCCGCGCGGCGAAGGCCGACACATTGAGTTCGTGGTCCGCGCACAGCACCAGCGCCGCGCGCACCAGTTCGGCGAAGCTTGCGTCCCCGGGCCGCCAGGCCTCGCCCAGCAGCCGGTGCACCGGCCCCGCCGGCCGCCGCGCCACCAGCAGCGCCGCGTTCTGCCGCAGCAGCGTCGCCGCCACGGCGCGCCGGGTCGGCTGGTCGGCCTGGAAGGAATGCGGTACATGCAGGGCCAGCAGCGGGATCGCCGCCATCGCCCGGCTCAGCGGCGGCAGTTCCTCGTCGCCGGCCAGCGGCGCGATCCGCGTCGGCCAATCGCCCGGCGGATCGGCGAACGGGTCCTGGCTGCCGCAGTCCCACAGCAGGCGGGCGATGTCCTCCAGCGTGGCCCCGGCCTGGGCCGCGGCTACCGCCGAACGACCACGGTAGTAGGGGCCGTCGGGCCGGATCAGCGAGATCCGCGTCTCCAGCACCGGCAGGCCGCGGTCCAGGCTCTGCGCCGCGCCGCGCGCCGGCCCGCGGCCCAGGCGCTTGCGCTGGGCCAGCCGCTCCACGTCCTGGCGCCGATAGACCCGGCTGCGGTGGTCGCGCCCCGGGCGCGATTCCAGCAGCCCACGACTCACGTAGGCGTACAGGGTGGCCGCGCTGATGCCGAGGATGCGGCAGGCTTCGGCAGCCGGGATCAGGTCGCTGTCCATCCGGAATCATTGATTGAAACGATCAAGATTGATCAACGGATGACAGGGTGCCACATTGGCAACATTGCGTGCACTCCCGCGCGCCGAGGGAACGAATCGATGGCCAATACCGCTTCCGCCGGTGCACCCGCTTCTCCAGGAGGGAAGTTCCGCGCCGCCCTGATCGCCGAGTCGCCACTGCAGGTGATCGGCGCGATCAACGCCAACCACGCCCTGCTGGCGAAGCGCGCCGGCTATCGCGCGATCTACCTGTCCGGTGGCGGCGTGGCCGCCGGTTCGCTGGGCCTGCCGGACCTGGGCATCAATACGCTCGAGGACGTGCTGGTCGACACCCGCCGGATCACCGACGTGTGCGACCTGCCGCTGCTGGTGGACATCGACACCGGCTTCGGTCCGTCGGCGTTCAACATCGCGCGCACGGTCAAGTCGCTGATCAAGGCCGGTGCGGCGGCGTGCCACATCGAGGACCAGGTCGGCGCCAAGCGCTGCGGCCATCGTCCGGGCAAGGAGATCGTGTCGCAGGCGGAAATGGTGGATCGGGTGAAGGCCGCCGCCGATGCCAAGACCGATCCGGATTTCTTCCTGATCGCGCGCACCGACGCGATCCAGGTCGATGGGGTGGACGCCGCCATCGAGCGCGCCATCGCCTGCGTGGCGGCAGGCGCCGACGGCATCTTCGCCGAGGCCGCCTACGACCTGGGCACCTACCGCCGCTTCGTCGACGCGGTGAAGGTGCCGGTGCTGGCCAACATCACCGAGTTCGGCGCCACGCCGCTGTTCTCGCGCGAGGAGCTGGCTTCGGCGGGCGTGGCCATCCAGCTGTATCCGCTGTCGGCGTTCCGTGCGGCCAACAAGGCCGCCGAGGCTGTCTATGTCGCGGTCCGCCGCGATGGTCACCAGCGCAACGTGGTCGATGCGATGCAGACCCGCGAGGAGCTGTACGAGCGCATCGGCTACCACGCTTTCGAACAGAGCCTCGATGCGCTGTTCGCTTCCAAGAAATCCTGATCGGGAGAGTCCCAGCATGAGCAGCACCGATACCGCCACTCCGGGCTTCAAGCCGAAGAAATCCGTCGCCCTGTCCGGCACCGCCGCGGGCAACACCGCACTGTGCACGGTCGGCCGCACCGGCAACGACCTGGCTTATCGCGGCTACGACATCCTCGACCTGGCCACCACCAGCGAGTACGAGGAGATTGCCTGCCTGCTGGTGCATGGCAAGCTGCCCAACCGCGCCGAGCTGGCCGCGTACAAGACCAGGCTGAAATCGCTGCGCGGGCTGCCGGCCGCGGTGAAGGCGGCGCTGGAGCAGCTGCCGCCTTCGACCCATCCGATGGACGTGATGCGCACCGGGGTGTCGGTGCTGGGTTGCGTCAAGCCGGAGAAGGACGACCACAACCACCCGGGTGCGCGCGACATCGCCGACAAGCTGATGGCCTGCATGGGTTCGATGCTGCTGTACTGGTACCACTACGCCTACAACGGCAAGCGGATCGAGGTGGAGACCGACGACGACTCCATCGGCGGTCACTTCCTGCACCTGCTGCACGGCGAAAAGCCGAAGGCCAGCTGGGTACGCGCGATGCACACCTCGCTGATCCTGTACGCCGAGCACGAGTTCAACGCCTCGACCTTCACCTGCAGGGTGATCGCGGGCACCGGCTCGGACATGTACTCGGCGATCTGCGGCGGCATCGGCGCGCTGCGCGGTCCCAAGCATGGCGGCGCCAACGAAGTCGCGTTCGAGATCCAGAAGCGCTACGACAGTCCCGACGAGGCCGAGGCGGACATCCGGGCGCGGGTGGAGCGCAAGGAGGTGGTGATCGGCTTCGGGCATCCGGTGTACACGGTGTCCGATCCGCGCAACAAGGTCATCAAGCAGGTGGCGAAGGACCTGTCCGGCGAGGCGGGCGACACCCGGATGTACGACATCGCCGAGCGGCTGGAGTCGGTGATGTGGGAAGTCAAGAAGATGTTCCCGAACCTGGACTGGTTCAGTGCTGTCAGCTACCACATGATGGGCGTGCCGACGGACATGTTCACGCCGCTGTTCGTGATCTCGCGCACCTCCGGGTGGAGCGCGCACGTGATCGAGCAGCGCATCGACGGCAAGATCATCCGGCCGAGCGCGAACTACACCGGGCCGGAGGATCGGGTTTTCGTGCCGATCGACAAGCGCGGCTGATCATTCGGGAAAGCAGGGGTTCCCGGCTTCGGCCGGGGGCCGTCGCTGCGCGGGGATCGCGTTCGCCGCGTAGTTGCGCTATCCCTGCTCCAATGCGCGGGCGCGGCACATCCCTGTGCCGCTCGAACGCGATCCCCGCGCAGCGACGTCCTTTGCGAGCGTCGCGATTCCTGCGTCTGTCGGCAGTTGTGCCTCTGGCCGATCAGGCCAGGCCTTCGGCCTTCAGCGCGCGCAGCACACCGGCGTCGGCATCCATGCGGGCCTTGAAGGCGGCCAGGGCGTCCAGGCCGGACAGGTCGATGCCGAGCAGGCCGGCCCAGCGCACGGTTATGTAGAGATAGGGATCGGCGAAGCTGCGGAAGCCGGCCAGCCACTCCCGGCCTTGCAACTGCCGGTTCGCGCTTTCCATCACGCCGCGCACGCGCTTGCGGGCCGCGGCCTTGACCGCGTCGTGCTGGGCCGGGTCCTCGACGAACTTGCCGGGCGCGAACAGCGGGGTGAACGCCGGGTGCACGTCGGAGTTGACGAACGACAGCCAGCGGGTGGCCTCGGCGCGCTGGCGCGCGCTGCCGTCGCCGGCCAGGCCGGCGGCCGGGAAGGCGTCGGCGACGTAGCCGGCGATGGCCGCGTTCTGGGCCAGGACGAAATCGCCGTCGACCAGTACCGGCACCGAGCCGGCCGGGTTCAGCGCTAGGAATTCGGCGGATTTCATGAACGCGGCATCGACCACCTGGACGTCGAACGGCTGGCCGGTCCAGCACAGGTCGATGTGGATGGCGGTGGAGCAGGCGCCGGGTTTGGTGTAGAGCTTCATGCGGTGGGTCCTCGGGCACGGGGAAGAGACAGGCCCGCGATTATCGCGGGCCTGTCGTTCGCTGTGCGTGTCGGTGCCGCAACGCTGCGTCGCGGGGGCATGGCCCTCGCGGCTGCCGCCGGCTCAGGTACGCGGCTTGAGCCGCTGCACCCGGTAGAAGGTATGGTCGCCGATGGTCGCCACCTGGTAGGCGTTGTTCCAGCTCGGGCTGGCGATGGCATGGGCGGCGAAGTGGCTGGCGCCGGGAACGATCTCGCGGCGCTGGCCGACCGGCAGGGCCCAGTTGCGCTCGGCGCGCAGGGCCACGTCGACCGAACGGTCCCAGGCCTTCATGTTGGCCAACTGGGTGTTGGGCGAGACGATGGTGGGGGCGAACTGCTTGCGCGCGGTGACCACGTCGCACATGGAGTCGCCCCACAGGCCGCTGTCGCGGCGACGCAGGGCCACCTCGGCGACCGCCTCCTGGCCGCGCAGGCTCTGGTCGCGGGCTTCCAGGTACACGGTGGTGCTCAGGCACAGCGAGTCGGCGGCCGGCTGCGGCAGGAGCTGCGACAGCCAGAGAATCCAGGCCAGTTTCATGTTTCTCCTTGCTCCGTCTGCGCGGCACTCCGCCTCCGTCCCGGTATGGGAAGGGCGGTGGCGCCGCGGGGCGTCATGGGGAGGCGGCCGGATGTCCACGGGCCGCCCGGTCGCCGGCGAATCTGGTGGGCCGGCGGAGACCCGCCAAGAAGGGGCGGGCCGGAAGTTGGCGCGCAAGATAGGGGCCGGTTTCCGAACTTGGACTGAATGCGGTCGCTTGACAGGAGGGCCGGCGGCTGGGTCGGAATTCGTGACCGCCGGCAGGTTTTCCTCGCGTATTCAGCAACTTCCCGCCACAGGCGGTCGGGCTCCCGGCCGTCTCAGAGGGCCGCCGCCAGCCGGCTGCCTTGGTCGATGGCGCGCTTGGCATCCAGTTCTGCGGCCACGTCGGCGCCGCCGATCAAGTGCATCGGCGCCGTCACGCCGGCGGCCCACAGTGCGTCGTGCAGCTCGCGTCGCGGTTCCTGCCCGGCGCAGACCACGACCGTATCGACGGGCAGGAGCCGCTCGGCGCCGGCCACGCGGATGCGCAGGCCGGGGTCGTGCATGCCCAGGTATTCGACTCCGCCGAGCATTTCCACGCCCTTGGCCTTGAGCGTGGCGCGGTGGATCCAGCCGGTGGTCCTGCCCAGCCGTGCGCCGGGCCGGCCGGGGCTGCGCTGCAGCAGCCAGACCGCGCGCGCGGGCGGTTCGGGCCGGGGCGGGACCAGTCCACCGCGGCCGTCGCCCGCGAAGTCCACCCCCCATTCGGCGCGCCAGCGCCCCGGATCCAGGCTGGGCGAGGGGCCCTCCTGGACCAGGAACTCGGCCACGTCGAAGCCGATGCCGCCGGCGCCGATGACGGCCACGCGCCGTCCGGCTTCGACCTGGCCACGGAGTATGTCCAGGTAGCCGCACACCTTCGGGTGGTCCGCGCCCGGGAAGCCGGCGCGGCGCGGCACGACGCCGGTGGCGAGCACGATCGCGTCGAACCCCGCCAGCTGCGCCGGGCCGGCCAGGGTGCCCAGGCGCAGGGCCACGCCGGTTTCGGCGAGCCGTTCGCCGAAGTAACGCAGGGTCTCGTGGAACTCTTCCTTGCCCGGAATGCGCTTGGCCAGGTTGAACTGGCCGCCGATCTCCGCGGCCGCGTCGAACAGGGTCACCGCATGCCCGCGCTGCGCGGCCACCGTGGCGCAGGCCAGCCCGGCCGGGCCGGCGCCGACCACCGCGATCCGCTTCGGCGCGGCGGCCGGCAGGTAGTTGAGCTCGGTCTCGGCCACCGCGCGCGGGTTGACCAGGCAACTGGCGAGCTTGTTGTCGAAGACGTGGTCCAGGCAGGCCTGGTTGCAGGCGATGCAGGTATTGATCGCGCGCGCGCGGCCGGCACGGGCCTTGTTCGGCCATTCCGGGTCGGCCAGCAGCGGCCGCGCCAGCGAGACCAGGTCGGCCTGGCCGCCGGCGAGGATTGCCTCGGCCACGTCCGGCATGTTGATCCGGTTCACCGCCACCAGGGGCACGGTGACGTGCGGCTTCAGCCGTGCGGTGATCCCGGCGAAGGCGCCGCGCGGCACCGAGGTGGCGATCGTCGGCACCCGCGACTCGTGCCAGCCGATGCCGGAGTTGATGAGCGTCGCCCCGGCCGCCTCCACCGCCCGGGCCTGGGCCACGATTTCGTCCCAGGCGTTGCCGTCTTCGACCAGGTCCAGCAGCGAGAGCCGGTAGATGATGATGAAGTCCGGGCCGCAGGCCTCGCGCACCCGGCGCACGATCTCCACCGCGAAGCGCATGCGCCGGGCGGCATCACCCCCCCAGGCGTCATCGCGGCGGTTGCTGCGCGGCGCGGTGAACTGGTTGATCAGGTAGCCTTCCGAGCCCATCACCTCCACGCCGTCGTAGCCGGCCTCGCGGGCGCGGGCGGCGGCACTGGCGAAGGCGGCCACCTGCCGCTCCACCCCACGCGCGGACAGCGCGCGCGGGGTGAACGGGTTGATCGGCGCCTTCAGCTTCGACGGGGCGACCTGCAAGGGGTGGTAGGCATAGCGGCCCGCGTGCAGCAGCTGCAGGCAGATCTTCGCCCCATGTTCGTGCACGGCGCGGACGACGTGCCGGTGCGGCGCAATCTCCCAGGGCCAGGACAGCTTGCCGCCGAACGGTTTGAGCCAGCCGACCAGGTTCGGGGCGAAGCCGCCGGTGACGATCAGTCCGGCGCCGCCGGCGGCGCGCTCTGCGAAGTAGGCCGCCAGCTTGGGGAAATCACGGCCGCGGTCTTCCAGGCCGGTGTGCATCGAGCCCATCAACACCCGGTTGCGCAGGCGGGTGAAGCCCAGGTCCAGCGGCGCGAACAGGTGCGGATAGGGGGTGGCGGAAGCGACTGCGGCGGCTGGCGTCATCGGCGAATACGCTGGCGTACGGATGGCGCATGGTCCCGCCAAACGCCGGCCGCGGCAAGCGCCGCGGGATCCCGGCCGGGGTGGTCGGTGGTGTCGCTGCGGCCTATGGCCAGCCGACCAGCGCCAGCTTGCCCACGGTACCGCCCGATTCCATCCGCCGGTGCGCCTCGCGCAGGTTCGCCGCATCGATCGGACCGAGCACCTCGCTGAGGGTAGTGCGCAGTTCGCCGGCCTCCACCAGGCTGCCGACCCGGGCCAGGATCCGGTGGTGGCGGATCATGTCGGGGGTGCGGAAACGCGGCCGGGCGAACATGAATTCCCAGTGGATGCCAATGCACTTGGCCTTGTAGGGGTCGCCGATGCGCAGCGGGCCGGTCGGCTCCACGATCAGGCCGACGTGTCCCTGCGGCGCCAGCAATTCGCCCAGCGCGTCCCAGTAGCGGTCGGTATCGGCCAGGTTCACGGCCGCGTCCACGCTGTCGAAGCCCAGCGCCTGCAGTTGCGGCGCCAGCGGCTGGCGGTGGTCGACCACGTGATGGGCGCCCATCCGCAGGCACCAATCCCGGGTCTGCGGCCGCGAGGCGCTGGCGATGACGGTGAAGCCGGCATGGCGGGCCAGCTGGATCGCGATCGAGCCGACCCCGCCGGCGCCGGCGATCACCAGCAGGCTGCGCGCATTGTCCTCGGCGTCGAAGTCGTAGGGCATGCGTTCGAACAGCAGTTCCCAGGCGGTGATCGTGGTCAGCGGCAGGGCCGCGGCCTCGGCGAAGTCCAGGGTGGTCGGCTTGGGGCCGGCCAGGCGTTCGTCCACCAGGTGGTATTGCGCGTTGCAGCCGGGACGGGTGACATCGCCGGCGTAGTAGACCTCGTCGCCCGGCTGGAACAGTTCCACCTCCGCGCCCACCGCCTCGACCACCCCGGCCGCGTCGAAGCCCAGGATCCGCGGCGGGTCCAGCGCCGCCGGGGCGCCCGGCCTGGGGGCGCGCAGCTTGGCGTCCACCGGATTGACCGATACCGCCTCGATCCTCACCAGGAGGTCGCGGGGACCGGGCCGGGGGCGGGGCAGCACCAGATCCTGCAGCGCCTCGGTTTCCCCGATGGGCAGGTGGCGGGAGAAGGCGACGGCTTTCATCTCGTGAGCCATGGGGGATCCTGGCGGCGGGCAGTTCCGAGTATGCCGGTCGAACCGGGGCAGAGGGCGCCTGGCGGCGGGGAGCGCCCCGAAGCGATCCGTGTTCCCGGGAGTCCCGCGACCCGGGTGGGCCGACTCTGGTTGAGGTATCCCGCCGTTGCTATGGTTGGACAATCGGCATATGTTATGGTACCGTTAACACTGTCTTCACCTGGCTCCGTCTAGGCTTTCGCCTGAAGACGCGCGACGCGGCCGTAAGAAGCTGCCGGGATTCCGTTAAGCTAGTGCAAGATTGGTGTATTCTCGATTGCGGTACGTCTTTAATCACCCCGAATCAGCAAGGAGCTAGATCAATGAACAAGAAACTTCTGACTGCTGCGCTGCTCGGCGGCCTTGCCGTTGCGCAGGCCGCTTCCGCGCAGGAGTTCGACAGCCGCTGGTACCTCACCGGTTCGGCGGGCTTCAATTTCCAGGATAGCGGCCGTGGCACCTCGGACGCTCCGTTCGCGGGCCTGGGCCTGGGCAAGTTCGTGAGCCCGAACTGGTCGGTCGACGGCGAGCTGAACTACCAGAACCCGAACCTGGACAGCAACCGCCACCTGAACTGGAGCCAGTACGGCGTCTCGCTGGACTTCCGCCGCTTCTGGCTGTCGCAGGGCCGCGAGTACAACCCGTACTTCCTGTTCGGCGTCGGCTACCAGCGCGCCGAGGAGTCGTTCGACGCGTTCCCGAACCCGGCGTCCCCGGGCCGTCGCGAGACCGGCAACCTGGCCGCCAAGGCCGGCGTCGGCCTGCAGACCACCTTCGACAACCGCGTCGCCGTGCGCGCCGAGCTGGCCTACCGCGCCGACTTCGACGACCGTAGCGTCAACGCTCCGACCGAAGACTGGTTCGGCGATGTCCTGGCCTCGATCGGCCTGGTGATCCCGCTGGGCCCGGCCCCGGTCGCCGCCCCGCCGCCGCCGCCGCCGGCTGAGCCGGTTGCCCCGCCGCCGCCGCCGCCGCCGGCTCCGATCACCATCGACCTGAAGGGCGTGAACTTCGACTTCGACAAGGCGACCCTGCGTCCCGACGCGCTGGCGATCCTGGGCGATGCCGCGGAGATCCTGCGTCGCTATCCGGAGCTGCGTGTCGAGGTTGCCGGCCACACCGACCTGTGCGGTCCGGAAGCCTACAACCAGAAGCTGTCGGAGCGTCGCGCCAAGACGGTGTACGACTACCTGGCCAGCAACGGCATCGACTCCTCGCGTCTGAGCGGTCCGGTGGGCTACGGCGAGAGCCGTCCGCTGGAGCCGACTCCGCAGACCTTCCCGGGCTGCAAGAACGAGACCAACCGTCGTACCGAGCTGAACGTCCAGAACTGATCGGACGCCAAGCTGCAAGACCACAAGGCCCGGCATCTGCCGGGCCTTGTTTTTTTTCGCGGCCCGCGCACGCAGGACCGCGTCGCGCGCACGATCCTTGAATCACCTGCGGGCACTGCCTACACTCGTGAGCACTTGTTCGTGGAGTCCTCCGATGCGCGCCTTCGCCACCGCCGGCCTGTTCGCCCTGGCCATCGCCCCGACCGCAGCGCTCGCCGCATCGGATTGCTCCGGACCGCTGGTGCAGTCACCGCTGCCGCTGCCGGCCACGGCCGTCGCTCCGGTGGCCGCCGAACTGGGTTCACGCGCTTCGCAGCTGGGCATGCCCAGCGGCGTGCTGGTGCAGGCGCCGGACGTGTCGCAGTCGCTGGACCATGTGCTGTTGCGCCTGCGGATCAGCAATTGCCGCGACGTCGCCAAGGCCCTGCCGCCGGCCGCGACCACGGTGGCGGCGAGCGCCAACGACCCGGCCGCCTACAAGCCCAAGACCGAGTTCGACAACAAGCCGTACCGGTTCGACATGACCCAGAACGGCAAGCGCATGACCGCCGACGACTTCGATGCCTGGCTCAAGGCCAACGGCTACAGCGCCGGCCGGCGCGTGGATACCCCCCAGGCCGCTCCCGCGGCGCCCGCATCCACGCCGCCGACGCCGGCACCTTCCAAGAAATGATTCCTGGCCTGGACCGCGGACCGGGAGCGATCCGGTTCGCAGTCCAGCGGGACGACCGCGCGCAGCACCGGTGGTCGTCCCGGAGCGCGCGGTGAGGGTGGGCGTGCGGCGCGGCCTCAGCCGCCGATGACGCCCAGTTCGCGGCCGATGCGGGTGAATGCGTCGATCGCTCGGTCCAGGTGCTCGCGGGTGTGCGCGGCGCTCATCTGGGTGCGGATCCGCGCCTGGCCCTGCGGCACCACCGGGAAGAAGAAGCCGATGGCGTAGATGCCCTCTTCGAGCAGGCGTTCGGCGAACTTCTGCGCCAGCGGCGCGTCGTACAGCATCACCGGGCAGATCGGGTGCACGCCGGGCTTGAGGTCGAAACCGGCCGCGGCCATGCGCTGGCGGAAGTAGGCGGTGTTTTCCTGCAGGCGCGCGCGCAGCTCGCCGGCCGAAGCCAGCATGTCGAAGGCCTTGATCCCCGCGGCGACCACGTGCGGCGGCAGCGAGTTGGAGAACAGGTAGGGACGCGAGCGCTGGCGCAGCAGCTCGATGATCTCGGCACGCGCGGTGGTGAAGCCGCCCAGCGCGCCACCCATGGCCTTGCCCAGGGTGCCGGTGAAGATGTCGATCCGGTCCATCACCCCCTTGACCTCGGCCGAGCCGCGGCCGCTGGCACCGAGGAAGCCGGTGGCATGGCATTCGTCGATGTGGACCAGGGCATCGTACTTCTTCGCCAGCGCCACGATCTCGTCCAGCGGGGCGATGAAGCCGTCCATCGAGAACACACCGTCGGTGGTGACCATGATCGTGCGCGCGCCATCGGCACGGGCCTGCTGCAACTGCTGCTCCAGTTCGGCCATGTCGCAGTTGGCGTAGCGGTAGCGCCTGGCCTTGCACATGCGCACGCCGTCGATGATCGAGGCGTGGTTCAGCGCGTCGGAAATGATCGCGTCGCTTTCGTCCAGCAGCGGCTCGAACAGGCCGCCGTTGGCGTCGAAGCAGGCCGCGTACAGGATCGTGTCCTGGGTGCCGAAGAAGCCGGCGATGGTCTTTTCCAGTTGCTTGTGCAGGTCCTGGGTGCCGCAGATGAAGCGCACCGAGGCCATGCCGAAGCCGTGGCTGTCCAGCGCCTGGTGCGCGGCGGCGATCACCTCGGGGTGGTCGGCCAGACCCAGGTAGTTGTTGGCGCAGAAGTTCAGCACCTTGCGGCCGTCGGCCAGCTCGATCTGCGCCGATTGGGGGCTGGTGATGATCCGCTCGGACTTGAACAGGCCCTGTTCGCGCAGGCTGTCGAGCGTGGCGGCGTAGCGGGCGAGGGCGGCTTCGGACATGGCGGGGTTCCTGCGCTGGCGTGGATGGCGTGCGTGGATGGCGGCGGATGCCGCGTCAGTTCCAGCCGAGCACGACCTTGCCGGCCTTGCCCTGTTCCATCAGGTCGAAGCCCTGCTGGAATTCCTCGAACGGCAGCTGGTGGGTCAGCACCTTGCCCAGGGGGAACCCGGACAGCACCATCTGGGTCATCTTGTACCAGGTCTCGTACATCTTGCGGCCGTAGATGCCCTGCACGGTCAGGCCCTTGAAGATGATCTTGTCCCAGTCGCAGCCGGCGCCCTTGGGCATGATCCCGAGCATCGCGATCTTGCCGCCGTGGTACATGCAGTCGAGCATGTCGTTGAACGCGCGCGGGTTGCCGCTCATCTCCAGGCCGACGTCGAAGCCTTCCATGTGCAGGTCGGCCATCACGTCCTTGAGCGACTGGTTGGCGACGTTGACCACCCGGGTGGCGCCCATGTCGGCGGCCAGCTTCAGGCGGAAGTCGTTGACGTCGGTGACGACGACATTGCGCGCGCCGATGTGCTTGCAGATGCCGGCGGCGATGATCCCGATCGGGCCGGCGCCGGTGATCAGCACGTCCTCGCCGACCACGTCGAACTCCAGCGCACAGTGCGCGGCATTGCCGTAGGGGTCGAAGAACGCGGCCAGCTCGGACGGGATCGGGTCCGGGATCGGCCACAGGTTGGAGGCCGGCATGACGATGTATTCGGCGAACGCGCCGTTGCGGTTCACGCCGATGCCCACGGTGTGCGGGCACAGGTGCGGTCGCCCGCCGCGACAGTTGCGGCAGTGGCCGCAGACGATGTGGCCCTCGGCCGACACGCGCTGGCCGACCTTGTAGCCGGACACGCCCGGACCGAGCTCGGCGATGCGGCCGACGAATTCGTGACCGATCACCAGGCCTGGCGTGATCGTGCGCTGGCTCCACTCGTCCCACAGGTAGATGTGCAGGTCGGTGCCGCAGATGGCGGCCTTCTCGACCTTGATCAGCACTTCGTTGGGACCGGGCTGCGGGACGGGGACTTCTTCCAGCCAGATGCCCTTGGCGGCTTCGCGCTTGACCAGCGCCTTCATCTTCGCTTGCGACATGGGGAGGCGGTTTCCCGTTCCGGACAGGGAGTGGATTGTACGCCGGTTCCCCGGCGCGCCATGGCGGCGGCGCGCGAGCCGTCGACCCTGACGAAGGTCACGGGCCACTCCTGCGGGCCGTCGCTAGAATCCGGGTTTCCTCCAGATGGAATCGTCCCGATGCGTCTTCGCCTGCTGTCCGCCTCCGTCCTGGCCGTCCTGGCCTCCGTCCCGGTCGCCTGGGCCGGCGAGGGCATGTGGGTTCCGCAGCAACTGCCCGAAATCGCCGGTCCGTTGAAGCAGGCCGGGCTCAAGCTGGCGCCTGAGCAACTGGCGGACCTGACCGGCGATCCGATGGGCGCGGTGGTGGCGCTGGGCGGTTGCACTGCGAGTTTCGTGTCGCCGAACGGCCTGGTGGTGACCAACCACCACTGCGCCTATGGCGCGATCCAACTCAACTCCACCCCCGAGAACAACCTGATCCGCAACGGCTTCAATGCGCCGACCCTGGCGGACGAACTCAGCGCGGGGCCCAACGCGCGGGTGTTCGTGCTCGACGGGATCACCGACGTGACTGCGCAGGCCAAGGCCGCGATCGCCGCTGCCGGCGATGATGCGCTGGGCCGGACCCGGGCACTGGAAGCATTCGAGAAGCAGCTGATCGCCGGGTGCGAGACCGAGGCCGGCTTCCGCTGCCGCCTGTACAGCTTCTCCGGCGGCAACACCTACCGCCTGTTCAAGAACCTGGAGATCCGCGACGTGCGCCTGGCCTATGCGCCTCCGGGAAGCGTGGGCAAGTTCGGTGGCGACGTCGACAACTGGATGTGGCCGCGCCATACCGGCGACTTCGCCTTCTACCGCGCCTACGTCGGCAAGGATGGAAAGCCGGCGGCCTACTCGCCGGACAACGTGCCGTTCCAGCCCAGGCGCTGGCTGACGATCGCCGACAAGCCGCTGGGCGAGGGCGACTTCGTCATGGTCGCCGGCTATCCGGGGTCGACCAACCGCTACGCGCTGGCGGCCGAGTTCGACAACACCGCGCAATGGACCTATCCGACCATCGCCCGGCATTACCGGAACCAGATCGCACTGGTCGAGGCGGCGGGGAGGAAGGACCCGCAGGTGCAGGTCAAGTACGCCAGCAGCATGGCCAGCTGGAACAACACCAGCAAGAACTACGAGGGCCAGCTCACCGGTTTCAAGCGCATCGACGCGGCCGGGCAGAAGCATGCCGAGGAAGCGGCGGTGCTGGCCTGGCTGAAGGGACGCGGCGCCGACGGCGCCGGGGCGCTGGCCGCGCACGCCAAGCTGGTCTCGCTGCTGGAGCAATCCAGGGCCACGCGCGAGCGCGACCTGGCCCTGACCATGTTCAACAACACCGCCGTGCTGGGTGCGGCCAACCAGCTGTACCGGCTGTCGATCGAGCGGGCCAGGCCCGATGCCGAGCGCGAGTCCGGCTACCAGCAGCGCGACCTGCCGGCGATCGAGGGCGGGATGAAGCAGTTGGAGCGCCGCTACGTGCAGGCGATGGACCGCCAATTGCAGGAATACTGGCTCAACGAGTACCTGAAGCTGCCCGCTGCCCAGCGCGTGGCCGCGCTCGACGAGTGGCTCGGCGGCAACGATGCGGCGGCGGTGAAGGCTGCGCTGGACCGGCTGGCCGGCACCCGGCTGGGGGACACCGCCGAGCGTCTGAAATGGATGAATGCCGACCGCGCCGCGTTCGAGGCCAGCGACGATCCGGCGATCCGCTACGCGGTGGCGGTGATGCCGACCCTGCTCAAGCTCGAGCAGGAGCGCAAGACCCGCGCCGGCGAGAACCTGGCCGCGCGCCCGGTGTACCTGCAGGCGCTGGCCGACTACAAGAAGAGCCAGGGCGGATTCGTCTATCCGGACGCCAACCTGTCGCTGCGCATCACCTTCGGCAACGTCAAGGGCTACGTGCCGCGCGACGGCGTGCTGTACACGCCGTTCACCACGCTGGAAGGCGTGGTGGCCAAGCAGACGGGCGCCGATCCGTTCGATTCGCCGCAAGCGCTGCTGGATGCCGTGGCCGCCGGCCGCCATGGCGGCCTGGCCGATCCGCGCCTGGGCTCGGTGCCGGTGAACTTCCTCTCCGACCTGGACATCACCGGCGGCAACTCCGGTTCGCCGGTGCTGGACGCGCACGGCCGCCTGGTGGGGCTGGCCTTCGACGGCAACTGGGAGTCGGTGGCCTCGAACTGGGTGTTCGACCCGGCCATGACCCGGATGATCTCCGTCGACCAGCGCTACATGCGCTGGATCATGCAGGAAGTGTTCCCGGCACCGCAGTTGCTGGGGGAAATGAACGTGGCCAGGTGAGGAAAGCGGCCGCACGGGCGCACGCGCGTCCATGCGACGATCGGACCGCCGCTGGCGTGGGGCGGGAGCAGGTATCATCCGCTCCCGTCCTCGTTGCCGGCGCAGGCAAGCCCGCTGCCGGAGCTGACATGGATTCGTCCTCCTGACCGGAACCGCTGCATGCGCATCCTGCTTGCCCGCCATGGCGAAACGCCGTGGAACGCCGAAGGCCGCTACCAGGGCCAGATCGACATCCCGCTCTCGCCGGTGGGCGAAGCCCAGGCCAGGGCACTGGGCGAGCGCCTGGGCGAGGTGGAGATCGCGCGTGCGGTGGCCTCGCCGTTGTCGCGGGCGCGGCGCACCGCGGAGCTGGCCCTGGGCGAACGGCGCGCCGCGCTGTTGCAGCTGGACCCGGACGTGCAGGAGATCGCGCACGGCGAGTGGGAAGGCTTGCTGGCCAGCGAGATCGGCGAGAAGGATCCGGCGCGCCTGCGCGCCTGGCGCGAGGAACCGGACACGGTACTGATGCCGGGCGGCGAATCGCTGCGCCAGGTGCTGGACCGCTCCTGGCGCGGGCTGGTCCGCGCCACCGAGGAGCTGGGCGCGGACGATACCCTGCTGCTGGTGGCGCACGACGCGGTCAACCGGGTGCTGCTGTGCCGGATCCTGGGCCTGCCGATCGGCAAGCTGTGGACCTTCCGCCAGGCGCCGACCACGCTCAACCTGATCGAGGGCGCGGACGTGGACAGCCTGGAGGTGGTGCGGCTGAACGACTGCGCCCACCACACGCCGTTCTTCGGCGAGGCCCGGCACCGCGCGCTCTGAGCGCGGCGGTGAATGCGGCAATGGCAGTACTGGCCGGGATCCTCTCGCTGGCAATGGCCGTTGCCGTGCCGGCCGCGGCCGCGCCGCCGGGCGGTGGCGAGGTGCAGCCCCTGGTGTTCGTCGCGCCGGGCGGCCACGAAGTGGTGCCGGCCAAGGACATCGACCAGCCACCGGAGCCCTTGCAGACCGACATCGAGTGGCCTTCGCAGGACCTGTACCGGCGCGGGCAGGGTGGCACGGTGGTCCTGCGCCTGGTCATCGACGCGCGCGGCGTGCCGGCGCGGGTATCGATCGAGCGTTCCTCCGGCATGGACCTGCTCGACCTGAGCGCTGCGGTTGCCGCCACTCAGTGGCGCTTCTCGCCGGCGAAGTTCAAGGGCAAGGCGGTGGCTTCCGAGGCCAGGCAACCGGTGAACTTCGAAATCCCGCCGGAATACTCGCTGACGCGCACCACCGGCCGCAAGCGGGATGCGTGGTTCGAACAGCGTCGCGCCGGCACGGCGCAACGTCCGGCTGCGGATGCCGAGGGGCGTTTCCCCGGGTATGTTCCCGACCCGTTCCCGATCGGCGTGGACAGCGTCGCCCAGGCCCGGGAGATGCTGGAGCGGCACGGCTACCGTGCTGCTCCCGGGCCGGTGCCCGTCATCGGCTACGCCCTGCGCGACGAGGAAGGCTACAGTGAATGGGCGGTACTGCCCGCGTTGCCGGACGGCGTGGTGATGCTGGTGCGCAACCGCCTGGTCGGCGATGCGCAGTCGAGCTGGATGGTGCAGAGTTTCCTCTGCGAGGGCCCCCAGGATCGCTGCGAGCAAATCCGCGGCCGCCTGGCGAAGGGCGCGCCGGCGCAAGTCACCGGCGGTCCGTATCCCGTGCCGCCCGGCGAGGCCGCCGGAACCGTGCCATGAGCCTGCCTGCCGATCCGGCGCGGTCGCCGGACCCCTCCTCCAGGGCGCACCGGCACCGGCCGCTGCGGGCGGGGGCGCTGGCGCCCCGGGCTTCACGCTAGGCTACCGGCATGGACCTGGCGCGATGGCTCGAACACATCGAGAAGCAGCATCCGAGTTCGATCGAACTCGGGCTCGAACGGGTGCGCGCGGTCGCCGCCCGGCTGGGGCTGGAACGCCCGGCCGCGCAGGTGATCACGGTCGCCGGCACCAACGGCAAGGGTTCGACCGTGGCTTTCACCGAGGCCATCGCCCGCGCCGGCGGCTGGAAGGTGGGCGCCTATACGTCGCCACACCTGCTGCGCTACAACGAGCGCGTGCGCATCGATGGCAGGGACGCGCCGGACGAAGCGCTGGCGGAAGCGTTCGCCGCGGTCGAGGCTGCGCGCGGCGACATCCCGCTGACCTATTTCGAGTACGGCACCCTGGCGGCGTTGTGGCGGTTCCAGCGCGCGGCCTTGGACCTGGCGGTGCTGGAGGTGGGCCTGGGCGGGCGCTTGGACGCGGTGAACCTGGTCGATGCGGACGTGGCGGTGATCACCACCGTCGACATCGACCATACCGAATGGCTGGGCGGCGACCGCGAATCGATCGGCCATGAGAAGGCCGGCATCGCCCGGGCATGGAAGCCGCTGGTGCTGGGCGAGGTTGATCCGCCCTCGAGCGTGCTGCGCCACGCCTACGCCATCGGCGCCAACGCGATCCGGCTGGGCAGCGACTTCTTCCACGAGGATGCCCGCGATCAAACCGGGGACGCGGCGCACTGGCGCTGGCGCGAGGTCGGCGCCGAACTGCTGTTGCCGCAACCGGGCCTGGACGCGCCGGCACAGCGGGCCAATGCGGCCACCGCCATCGCCGCGTTGCGCGCCCTGCCGCGCGCGCTGCCGGAGCGTGCGTTCGCCGAGGGCGTCGCCGCGGCGGCGTTGCCGGGCCGGCTGCAGCGTTTCGAGCGCGACGGCATCGAGATCGTGGTGGACGTGGCCCACAACCCGCAGGCGGCGCGCGAGCTGGCTGCGTGGCTGCGGGCGCAGCCGCCGGCGGACACCGGCGCGGTGTTCGCCGCGCTGGCGGACAAGGACGCGGCAGCGATGGTGGAGGCGCTGGCCAGTCCGGTCGCACGCTGGCACCTGGCCGGGCTGGCAGGCACTGCGCGCGGCCAGGACGTCGACGCCTTCGCCGTGCGCCTGGCGGATACCGCGGCCGGGGCCGCCAGCCGCGATGCGCGGGTGGCCGACGCGCTGGGGCGCGCCTGCACCGCATCCACAAGGGGCGGCCGGGTGCTGGTGTTCGGTTCCTTCCACACCGCGGCCGCGGCGCTGGAGGCGCTGCGTTCAGGCCGCTGACGGCCGGGGTGCGGATGCGCGGCCTATAATCGCTGCGGCACTCCCGCCGCACCTCTTCGAGCCGAAGTGGACACCAAGCTCAAACAACGCCTGATCGGCGGCGCCGTGCTGATCGCACTGGCGATCATCTTCCTGCCCATGCTGGTCCAGGGTCCGGCTCCGGACAGTGGCGTGGGCGACGTTTCCACCCGGGTGCCCGCCACGCCGGCGGGCAAGTTCGAAACCCGCGAATTGCCGCTGGGCCCGGCGGCGGGGCAGGCCGGTTTGCCTGCGCCTGCGGCTGCGGCTGCGCCTGAGTCTGCGGCGGCGATCGCCGCCACGCCCGGTCCGGCGCAGGAACCGGCCACCGCCGAGCCGGCCGGGCCGGTCGCGGCCAAGCCCGATCCGGCCGTCGCCGCCGGGGAATGGGCGGTGAGCTTCGGCGCCTATGCCAGCGCGCGCGATGCCGATGCGGTGCTGTCGCGGTTGCGCCAGGCCGGCCTGGAGGGCTTCAAGGAGCAAACCGAACTCAACGGCCGCCAGGCCTGGCGCGTGCGCGTGGGCCCGTATCCGGACCGGGCGATGGCCGAGGCCGGACGCCTGCAGGCGGTGCGGATCCGCAATGATGTCAATGCCCAGGTGATCGCGCTGGACGCAGGCGCGGGCGCCGCCACGGCCGCGGTCGCCGCAGGCAGCGCCGCCAAGCCTGCTGCGTCCGCGCCGGTCCCGGCGCCGCGGGCCGAGCCGGAGAAGGCCGCCAGCCAGCCCGCCAAGCCGCCGGCCGCCGCCGTCACCGCGCCACCCAAGTCCAGCCAGACACCGTCGGTCGCGCCCGTCGCGCCGGCGGCCAGCAACGTCGGATTCGCGGTGCAGATGGGTGCCTTCGCCAGCGAGGCCGAGGCCCTTGCCCTGCGTGACCGCCTGCGCGCGGCCGGCTACAGCGCGATCGTGCAGCCGGTGCGCACCGACAAGGGCACGCTGAACCGGGTCCGGGTCGGGCCGGTGGCCAGCCGCGCCGAGGCCGAGCAGTTGAAGGCGCGCCTGGGCGGAGGCTTCGGCAACGGGATGGTGGTACAGCACCCGTGACCCCGCTGGCCGCCGCACGGGGAGGGTGCGCCGCGTGGATCTGAATTCGATCGACCTGGTGCTGCTGGTCCTGATCGCTGCCTCGGCACTGCTGGGCGCGATGCGTGGGCTGGTCGGCACGATCGCTTCGCTGGTGGCCTGGTTCGCCGCCGGCTGGGTGGCCTTCAGCTACGGTGCCCGGCTGGCGTTCTGGTTCAGCGACGACGGCATGCCCGGGGCGACCGACCTGCTCGGCGGCTACGCGGTGGCGTTCGTCGGCGTGCTGGTACTGGTCAACCTGGTGGGCTGGGGGGTGCGCAAGCTGGTGCGCTCGGTCGGGCTGTCGGGCCTGGACCGTTTGCTGGGGCTGCTGCTGGGCGTGGCCCGCGGGGTCCTGGTCGCCTGCATGGGCATCCTGGTGATGGCCTTCAGCCGCTTGCCGCAGGAGCCGGCCTGGTCCGGATCGCGGGCGGTGACCGTACTGCTGCCGGGTGCGCAGTGGATGGCGCGCTGGCTGCCGGACTGGGCCGCGCAGGAACTGGATTTTGGCAACGGCCGGCCGAGCGGCGATAATGCACTGGTCGATCGGGCCAGTGCCGTGGTCGAAACGATCACCGGTGCGCTGCCGGTTCCGGTGGACGAGGAAGCACCTGCACGGGGCGCGGAGCCGTCGTCTCCGCCCCCTGCGCCTGACCCCGGCCGCTGAGACCACTGCGAGAATCCCCCCATGTGCGGCATCGTCGGAATCGTCGGCAACCAGAACGTCGCCGGCCAGCTTTATGACGGCCTGACCGTCCTCCAGCACCGCGGCCAGGACGCGGCCGGCATCGCTACCGCCGACGGCACCCGCCTGCGCGTGCACAAGGACAACGGTCTGGTCCGCGACGTGTTCAACGCCAAGGCGATGAGCGTGCTGGAAGGGCGCGTGGGCATCGCCCACTGCCGCTATCCGACCGCGGGCTCCGAAGGCCTGGACGAGGCACAGCCGTTCTACGTGAATTCGCCCTACGGCATCGCCCTGGCCCACAACGGCAACCTGGTCAACACCGATGCGCTGCGCCAGCAGGTATTCGCCCAGGACCGGCGCAACATCAACACCGATTCGGACAGCGAGGTGCTGCTGAACGTGTTCGCCCACGAGCTGGACGTGCAGGGCACGCTCGGCCCCGAGGCGGCGATCCGCGCGGTGGCGGGCGTCCACCGGCGGGTGAGGGGCGGCTATGCGGTGGTGAGCGTGGTACTGGGCCTGGGCCTGGTCGCGTTCCGCGACCCGCACGGAATCCGGCCGCTGGTGCTGGGGCGGCGCGAGCACGAGGAAGGCACCGAATACATCGTCGCCTCGGAGTCGGCGGTGCTGGACATCCTCGGTTTCGCCCGGGTGCGCGACGTGCAGCCGGGCGAGGCCATCGTCATCACTGCGCGCGGCGAACTGTTCGCCGAGGTCTGCGCCGAGCCGGCCGAGCAGGCGCCGTGCATCTTCGAGTACGTGTATTTCGCCCGCCCGGACTCGATGATCGACGAGGTTTCGGTGCACAAGGCGCGCATGCGCATGGGCATCAAACTGGGCGAGAAGATCCTGCGCCTGCGCCCGGACCATGACATCGACACCGTGATCCCGATTCCGGACACCTCGCGCGACGCCGCGCTGGAGATCTCCAACGTGCTCGGGGTGAAGTACCGCGAGGGCTTCATCAAGAACCGCTACGTCGGGCGGACCTTCATCATGCCGGGGCAGGGCGAGCGGGTGAAATCGGTGCGGCGCAAGCTCAACCCGATCAACCTGGAGTTCCGCAACCGGGTGGTGCTGCTGGTCGACGACTCGATCGTGCGCGGCACCACCAGCCAGCAGATCGTGCAGATGGCGCGCGACGCAGGCGCGCGCAAGGTGTACCTGGCCAGCGCCGCGCCGCCGGTGCGGCACCCGAACATCTACGGCATCGACATGCCTTCGCCGGACGAACTGATCGCGCACGGGCGCAGCATCGAGGAGATCGAGCGGTTGCTGGGCTGCGACTGGCTGATCTACCAGGACCTCGAAGACCTGGAGGCGGCGGTGCGCGAAGGCAATCCGGAACTGCGGCGCTTCGACTCGTCGTGCTTCGACGGCCGTTACGTCACCGGCATCGAGCCGGGCTATTTCGAGAGCATCCGGCAACTGCGCAGCGACGAGGCCAAGCACAAGCGCCGCGCATCCTGAGCCCCGCGCGTTCCATGCCGAACCTGTTCGACGCCGCCCGCGCCTGCCTGGACGCCGCCGACCCGGCGCAGAAGGTCGCGCTCACCCATCGTCATGCGGCGGCCTTCCTGCGCGGCGAACTGGCCATTCCCGCCGATGCCCCGCCGCCCGCGCCGATCCTCATGCCGGGCCGGCCGCCACGGCCGCGGCTGGTGCATCCGCGTGACCTGCCCAGGCGCGGCCTCGGCAGCGACGAGGGCCGCGTCGCGTTCCTGCACGCCATCGCCCACATCGAGCTCAATGCCATCGACCTGGGTTGGGATGCGGCATACCGCTTCCGCGGATTGCCGGAAGAGTTCTACCGCGACTGGGTGCGGGTGGCCGACGACGAAGCCCGCCACTTCGTGCTGTTGCGCGACCGGATGCGCGAACTCGGTTGCGACTACGGCGACTTCGACGCGCACAACGGCCTGTGGGAAATGAGCGAGAAGACCGCGCACGACGGCCTGGCGCGGATGGCGCTGGTGCCGCGGGTGCTGGAGGCGCGCGGGCTGGACGTCACCCCGGGCATGATCGAGCGCCTGCGCGCGCTGGGCGATGCGCGCACGGTGGAGATCCTGGAGACGATCCTGCGCGAGGAGGTGGCGCACGTGGCCGCCGGTTCGCGCTGGTATCGCTGGTACTGCGAACGCGCCGGGGTCGAGCCGCGCGCGCGGTTCCGCGAGCTACTGGCCGAGTACGCCAGCGGCTACCTGCGGGGACCGTTCAACGTCCAGGCCCGGTTGCTGGCCGGGTTCGACGAGGACGAGCTGGCCACGCTGCAGGCGCTGGCGCCGGCATCCCGGTAGCCACCCTCGGGTCCGGCGGCACGGGCAACGGACCCGCGCCACAGACGCAGGAGACTCCCCGCCCGCAGCGGCGGCCCTTGGCCGAAGCCATGCCGCCAGGCAACGGCGATCCCTGCGCGCTCCGCTGTTCTACCGGGCCAATGCCTGCAGGTCGTAGTGACGGCCGGGCGAGACCCGCAGCAGCGAGCCCTGCTCGTACCAGTCGCCGAGCACGATCCGCCGGCAATCGCGTCCGTCGGCGCGCAGTGCGTGCATGGCGGGACGATGGGTATGGCCATGGATCAGGGTGGATGCGCCGAAACGGGCGAGGGTGGCCGCCACCGCTGCCGGATTCACGTCCGTTACGTTTTCGAAGTTCGCGCGGTCGCCATCGATCATTTCCCGCTGCCGCGCCATGCTCGCCTCGCGGGCCTGGGCGGCGAAGGCCAGGCGCGCGGCCAGCGGCTGGGCCAGGAACGTCGCCTGCCAGACCGGGTCGCGGGTCTGCGCGCGGAATGTCTGGTAGGCGGTGTCGTCGGTGCACAGCAGGTCGCCGTGCATCAGCAGCACCGGCTCGCCATACAGCGACACCACGGCCGGGTCCGGCAGGATGCGCAGGCCGGCGCGGTCCGCGTAGTCCTGGCCGACCAGGAAATCCCGGTTGCCGTGGATGAAGTACGCCGGGACCCCGGCATCCGCCAGCGCACGCAGCGCGGCCGAGACTTCGGCGCCGGCCTCGGACGGGTCGTCGTCGCCGACCCAGGCCTCGAACAGGTCGCCGAGGATGTACAGCGCATCGGCCCGGGCCGCCTCCCCGCGCAGGAGGTGCAGGAACAGCGCAGTGATCTCCGGCCGGGCCGGATCCAGGTGCAGGTCGGAGACGAACAGCGTGGTCATGGGCGGATTGTAGGCCGACCGGAGTAAAATGCCCCGATTCCCCCGACCTTCCCCCTTCCATGGCCTGCCGCACCCGCTTCGCCCCCAGCCCCACGGGCTACCTGCACATCGGCGGCGCCCGCACCGCCCTGTATTGCTGGCTGGAGGCGCGCCACCGCGGCGGCGAGTTCATCCTGCGGATCGAGGACACCGATCGCGAGCGCAGCACCCAGGCCGCGATCGACGCCATCCTCGAAGCGATGGAATGGCTGGGCCTGGACTACGACGAAGGTCCGGTCTACCAGACCGATCGCGTCGACCGCTATCGTGAAGTCGCCGAACAACTGGTTGCCGCCGGCAAGGCCTATTACGCCTACGAGACCCGCGAGGAACTGGATGTCATGCGCGAAGCGGCGATGGCGAAACAGGAGAAGCCGCGCTACAACGGCGCCGCGCGCGACGCCGGGTTGCCGTATCGCGACGATCCCAACCGGGTGATCCGCTTCAAGAACCCGCTCGATGGCGTGGTCGCCTTCGACGACCTGATCAAGGGCCGGATCGAGATCGCCAACAGCGAACTCGACGACATGGTGATCTTCCGCCCGGACGGCTACCCGACCTACAACTTCGCGGTGGTCGTGGACGACTGGGACATGGCCATCACCGAGGTCATCCGCGGCGACGACCACATCAACAACACCCCGCGCCAGATCAACATCTACCAGGCCCTCGGCGCACCGGTGCCCAGCTTCGCGCACATGCCGATGATCCTGGACGAACAAGGCGCCAAGCTGTCCAAGCGCACCGGCGCGGCCGACGTGATGCAGTACAAGGAGGCCGGCTACCTGCCGCACGCGCTGGTCAACTACCTGGCGCGGCTGGGCTGGTCGCACGGCGACCAGGAGATCTTCAGCCGCGGCGAGCTGGTCGAACTGTTCGACGTGAAGGACGTGAACTCCAAGGCCGCGCGCCTGGACATGGCCAAGCTGGGCTGGGTCAACCAGCACTACCTCAAGGGCGACGACCCGGCGGCCATCGCCCCGCAACTGGTGCCGCAGCTGCAGGCACTGGGTCTGGACGTGTCGGCCGGCCCGGCGCCGGTGGATGTCGTGATCGCCCTGCGCGAGCGGGTGCAGACTTTGAAGGAAATGGCCGAGAAGGCCGCGGTCTGGTATCGGCCGCTGGAAAGCTACGACGAGGCCGCGGTGGCCAAGCACCTCAAGGCCGGCGCCGACGTGCCGCTGGCCAAGGCGCGCGAACTGCTGGCCGCGTTGCCGGCATGGACCGTGGAGACGGTGGCGCAGGCGCTGCACGACGCCGCCACGGCGCTGGACCTGGGCATGGGCAAGGTCGCCCAGCCGTTGCGGGTGGCGATCACCGGTACCCAGGTCAGCCCGGATATCTCGCATACGGTGTACCTGGCCGGGCGCGACGAGGCCTTGAAACGCATCGACGCGGCACTCATCCGGGTGGCGATGGGCTGAAGGTTTCTGGGAGACCGCAAACGATGGCCAGACGGCATGCCTGTACCGATCCGCACCACCACGTCGACAGCGCCGATGCGTTCGTGCGCGCGGTGGAGCGCGCCTGCGCCGAGCGCGGCCTGCGCCTGACCCCCATCCGCGCCAACGTGCTGCGCCTGATCGCCGATGCCGGCAAGCCGGTCAAGGCCTACGACCTGCTGGAGCGGGTGCGTGAGGGCAAGGGCGCCGGCGCCGACGCGCCGCCCACGGTATACCGGGCATTGGATTTCCTGATGGCCAACGGCTTCGTGCACAAGCTGGCTTCGGTCAACGCCTTCGTCGCCTGCCACCATCCCAACAGCGACCAGCATTCGGTGCCGTTCCTGATCTGCGACCGTTGCCACAGTGCGGTGGAACTGGAGGATAGCGAGGTCGTCGCCCAGCTCGACGCACGGGCCAAGGCGCTGGGCTTCCAGCCACAGGCGCAAACCCTGGAAGTGCATGGCCTGTGCGAGCGCTGCGCCGGGGGGTGATCCACCGGCGCAGGCCGCCGCGCGGGGCGCGCCCGCTCAGAACCAGGCGCGGATGCCGAACGCCAGCGCGCGGCCGGGCAGCGGCGCATAGTCGCGCAGCAGCGAAGTGTGCGGGCGGATCTCCTCGTTGCCGAGGTTGTTGCCGTCGAGGAACGCTTCCCAACGGGCGCCGCCGGCGCGCTCCCAGCGATAGGCCAGGTGCGCGTCGACCAGGGTATAGGCCGGACTCGGCTCCTCGTCCCGGGCCACGCGATCCTGCTTCAGGTAGCGCACCGCGCCGAGCGAGGCGCGCCAACCGCCCAGGTCCCACGACAGGTCGGCGCCGAAGCGGCCGGGTGCGATCCGCGGCAGGTGGCCGTCGTTGGCCAGCTCGACGCTGTAGGGGTGGGTGTGGTCGCCGTGCGGCACCTCGAAGGCGATGGTGCGGGTACCGCTCCCGTCCAGTTCGCCGCGCACCGTGTCGCCGAACAGGCGCAAGTCCCAGCCGCCCCGCTCGCCGTCGGCCAGGTGCAGCACGGCCTCGGCCTCGGCACCGGTGAAAGCCGCGTCGGCCTGGGTCCACAGCCGCACCGGGGTGCCGTGCTCGACGATGCCGGTGTCGGCCAGGTAGATGAAGTCGCGGAAGCCGCTGCGATAGACCGCGAGCTTGAAGTCGATGCGCTCGTTGTGCGCATGCAGGCCGATCTCGCCGCGCAGCGCGCGTTCCGTCGCCAGGCCGTTGTCGCCGATCTCGATGGAGCCGGTGGCCACGTGCAGGCCGCCCGCGTACAGCTCCTCCTGGGTCGGCGCGCGTCCGGAACCGTCGAGGCCGAAGCGCAGGTCGACGGTCTCGCTCACGCGCCAGATCGCGGCGGCCGACAGGTTGGTCGCGCCGAAGCTGCGCCGCGGCCGGCCGCCGGCCGGATCGAGGTCGACGCGATCGTAGCGTGCCCCCAGTTCGAGCTTGAGCGGATCGAAGTTCCGCTCCTGGACCACGAACAGGCCCCAACTGCCGGTCACGGTTGCCGGGACGAAGGCTTCCTCGCCCTCGGCCGCGAAGTCGACCCGGCCCAGTTGCAGGCCGAAGGCCCCGCGCCAGCCGGCGACGGGCTTCTGCACCGCCTGCAGCCGCGCGTCGTAGCCGGCACTGGTGAAGCGGGTGCCGACCTGCTGTCCTTCCAGTTCGACGTGTTCGTAGTCGCTGTAGGCGCCGTGCAGTTCCACGCTCTCCAGGAACGACAGCGGCTCGTAGACGCCGGCTTTCAGCTCCAGCCGGTTCTGGGTCAGGTCGATGCGGACGTTCTCGTGTTCTTCGTCGTGATCGCCATGGCCGTCGTCGTCGTGGCCATGGTCATGATCGTCCTCGGCATGCACATGCGCGCCGGAGGGAATGCCGTAGTTGCTGCGGTAGGTGCTGGCGGACAGGCCGAAATGGCCGCCTTCGCCCAGCCAGGTCGCGCCCAGGGCACCGGCCCAGCTCCGGATCGAGCTGTTTTCAAGCCGGCCGCCGGCCGCCTCTTCCTCGTGGTCATGATCGTCATCGTCATGGTCGTCGTGCCCGATCGCAGCCAGTCCGGGGATGCGGTAGTCGCCGGTGGCGCGGCGCAGGCCGTCGACGTGGATCACCCAGTTCCCGTTGACGCCGTCGAGGCGGAACATGCCCGTGCGTTCGTCGTTGACGGTGTTGGCGCGGATTTCGGCGCGGCCGCCGAGCGCGGCTGCGGGCAGGTCGCGGGCGATGCGGCCGTCGGCCACGTTGACCGCACCGCCGATGGCGCCGCTGCCGAACAGCAGGGTCGCCGGACCCTTCAGCACCTCGATCTGGTCGGCGAGGAACGGCTCGACGCTGGTGGCATGGTCGGCGCTGACGGTGGAGGCATCCAGGGTGCCCAGGCCGGCTGCGAGCACCTGCACCCGCGGACCGTCCAGGCCGCGCAGGATCGGCCGGCCGACGCCGGGGCCGAAGTAGGTGGTCTGCACGCCGGGCAGCTTCTCCACGGTTTCGCCCAAGGTCGCGGCCTTGGCCCGGTCGAGGGCTTCGTCGCGCAGTACTTCCACCGGGCGGGCCAGCGATTCGGCATCGCTGGTCAGCGGCGAGGCGGTGACCTGGACGGCGGGCAGGTCGGTCGGGTCATGGGCGATGGCGGTCAGCGGGGCGGCGGTGCAGGCCAGCGCCAGGGCGAGGAACAGAGGGCGGCGGACGGGCAGGGGATGGGAGGAGAGCATGGCGGGGACGGTTCCGGAGGGGAGGGTGACAGCTCGTCAGAAATGTTATAATATATCCAAACGCTGGCAACACCCTCTCCCGAACGTCATGCTTGCCCGATGAGCCGCCACGCCCCCCGTCCCCCCTCCCTGCTTGACCGTGTCGGCGCGACCGGCTCGTTGCTGTGCGCGCTGCACTGCGCGCTGACCCCGCTGCTGCTGGCCGCCTTGCCGGCGCTGGGCCTGACCGTGTGGTTCGATGGCAGCCTGGAATGGGCCCTGGTCCTGTTCGTGACCCTGCTGGGCATGTTCAGCCTGGGCTGGAGCTACCGCCGGCACCGGGCACTGCGCGCACTGGGCCTGCTGGTGCCGGGGTTGCTCGCGCTGTGGGTGGGCCTGTTGTATCCACCGCTGCACCAGTCGACGGTGCCGCATGCGGTGGTGATGACCTTCGGCGGCACCCTGGTGGGGCTGGCCCACTTGGTCAACCTGCGCCTGAACCACGGGCATGTCCACGACGCCGGCTGTGCCCATTGAGGCACGCGTGCTAGGCTTGACGGTCTGTCGCGCATCGCGCGCGACCCATAGTCCAAGCGAATCGAGGAGTTGAAAGATGGGCAAGGGTGACCGCAAGACCGCCAAGGGCAAGCGCTACAACGCCAGCTACGGCAATGCGCGCCGCCATGGCGGGACCCGCGCTGCCGCAGGCGCCGCCGCGCCGGCGGCGAAGAAGACCGTGGCCAAGCCGGTGGTGAAGAAGGCCGTGGCCAAGAAGACGGTGGCCAAGGCGGGCTGATCCTCCGGTCCGATCCCCGGCAGTGCACGAAAACGCGGCGCCTGGCGCCGCGTTTTCGTTTCCGGTGCGGTTACGGCGCCGGGCCGCGGCGGCGGCCGCCGATCCAACTGGCCAGGCGCAGGTCGCCGCCCAGCCAGTAGGCCAGCTCGGCGGGCTGGCCGATGTCCCAGAGCACGAAGTCCGCGCGCAGGCCGGGTTGCAGACGGCCACGGTCGCGCAGCCCGAGGGCGAGGGCGCCGTTGACGCTGGCGCCGCGCAGGGCTTCCTCGGGAGTCAGGCGGAAGTGGGTGCAGGCCAGCGACATGGCCAGGCGCAGCGACTGCAGCGGCGAGGTGCCGGGATTGCAGTCGGTGGCCACCGCCATCGGCACGCCGCTGGCGCGGAACCCGTCCAGTGGCGGCAACCTGGTCTCGCGCAGCACGTGGAAGGCACCGGGCAGCAGCACCGCCACGGTACCGGCGCGCGCCATCGCCGCCACCCCGGCCGGCGAGGTGTGTTCGACGTGGTCGGCCGACAGGCCGCCGAATCCGGCCACCAGTGCGGCGCCATCGCCGTCGCTGAGCTGGTCGGCGTGCAGTTTCACCGGCAAGCCCAGCGCCTGCGCGGCCGCGAACACGCGCCGGGTCTGCGCGGGGTCGAAGCCGATCCGCTCGCAGAACGCGTCGACGGCATCGACCAGGCCTTCGGCATGCAGTCGCGGCAGCCATGCGCATGCGGCATCGATGTAGGCGTCGGCCCGGCCGGCATATTCGGGCGGCAGCGCATGGGCGCCGAGGAAAGTGGTGCGCACGGTCATGCCCAGGATCTCGCCGATCCGGCGCGCGACCCGCAGCATGCGCCGCTCGCTCTCGAAGTCCAGGCCGTAGCCGGACTTGATCTCGACCGTGGTGACACCGTCGCCGAACAGCGCGCGGGCGCGCGGCAGTGATTGCGCCAGCAGGTGCTCCTCGTCGGCCGCGCGGGTGGCGCGCACGCTGGAGACGATGCCGCCGCCGGAGCGCGCGATCTCCTCGTAGCTGGCGCCCCCCAAGCGTTGCTCGAACTCGCCGGCACGGTCGCCGCCGAACACCAGATGGGTATGGCAATCGACCAGGCCGGGGGTGATCCAGCGGCCGCCGGCATCGACCACCTCGGCGGCCAAGGATTCCGGCGTCCCCGGCAGCGCCGCGCGCGGGCCGGCGAACACCAGCAGGCCGTCCTTCCAGCCCAGCGCACCGTCCTCGATGCTGCCGTAGCCGGCCTCGCCCTGCAGGGTGGCCAGGTTCGCATTGACGGCCAGGCCGTCCCAGCGGAGCGCGGTTTCCATGCGCCGATTCTATCGGGCCGAACGCCCCCACGGGCGGCGGCGCGCGCCCGTGGCGCACTGGATCGCCAGCGCTCGCGGTTCGCGCGAGAATGCGCGGATGGACACCTTGAGCGATGCTTCGCTGCTGTGGACCCGCACCGGCTGGCGCGGCGATGCCGGACTGGACGTGGCCGGCGGCCGCATCGCCGCCCACCTGCCGGCCGGACCCGGCGGGCACGGGGACTGGATGCTGCCGGGTGTCCCCAACCTGCATTCGCACGCGTTCCAGCGCGCGATGGCCGGCCTGGCCGAGCGCCAGACCCACCCGCAGGATTCGTTCTGGACCTGGCGCGAGACCATGTACCGGATCGCCGCGCGCTTCGATCCGGACAGCCTGCAGGCGGTGGCCGCGCAGCTGTACGCGGAGATGCTGGAGGCGGGCTACACCACGGTCTGCGAATTCCATTACCTGCACCACGCACCGGACGGGCGGCCCTACGCCGAACCCGCGGCGATGTCGCAGGCGCTGATCGCCGCCGCGCGCGAAACCGGCATCCGCTTGACCCTGCTGCCGGTGCTGTACATGAGCGGCGGATTCGACCGGCGGCCGCTATCCGCACGCCAGCGCCGCTTCGGCCACGACCTGGACGGCTTCCTGCGCCTGTTCGAGGCGCTGCGCGCCGGGGAGGACGAGCGCCTGCGCGTGGGCGTGGCCTTCCACAGCCTGCGCGCGGTGCCGCCTGAGGCGATGTCCGCGGCGCTGGCCGCGTTGCCGGCCGGGATCCCGCTGCACATCCATGTCGCCGAGCAGATCGGCGAAGTCCAGGACTGCCTGGCGGTGCGCAACGCCAGGCCGGTGGAATGGCTGCTGGAGCATGCGCCGGTGGACCGGCACTGGACCCTGGTGCATGCCACCCACCTGACCGCGGAGGAGACCGCGGGCATCGCCGCCAGCGGTGCGACCGTGGCGATCTGCCCGACCACCGAGGCCAACCTCGGCGACGGCCTGTTTCCGCTGCGCGCCTACCTCGATGCCGGCGGCGCCTGGGGCGTGGGTTCGGATTCGCACATCTCGGTGTCGCCGGTGGAGGAGCTGCGCTGGCTCGAATACGGCCAGCGCCTGCACACCCGCCACCGCAACATCGCGGTGGGCGGCGAGGGCGACAGCGTCGGCGAGACCCTGCTGCATGGCACCCTGGCCAGCGGCGCGAACGCCAGCGGGCAGGCGGTCGGCGTGCTGGCGCCGGGGATGGCTGCGGACTGGATCGCGCTGGACGCGCAGGCACCCGCGTTCGCCGGCGCGCAGCCGGCGGACGTGGTCGACCGCTGGCTGTTCTCGGGCAACCGCAACCTGGTGCGCGAGGTGCGCGTGGCCGGAGAGGTCGTGGTGAGCGCGGGCCGGCACCGCGCGGCCGAAACGATCGCGGCGCGCTACCGGCACGTGGTGGCGCGGCTGCTGGCCGATTGAACCGGCGGCCACCGTGACCTCGCGCACTTCCCGGTCCCGCCCCCTGGGATCCATCCTGTCCCAACCCGTTCCCGGAGCCGACGCATGAACCTCCGTCTCGCCGCCATCGCCGCCGGCATGGTGGCCGTACTCGCCGCCCCCGGCCCGGCCCGGGCCATGACCGACGCCGAGCTGGCCGCGGTCGTTCACCAGCGCCTGCACGGCGACCGCACCGGTGCGTGCATGGCGGTGGCGGTGGTGGAGAAGGACCGCGTCGCCCGCACCTTCCAGTGTGCCGACGCCGCGGATGCGGCGCGCATTGGTCCGGATGCGGCGTTCGAGATCGGCTCGGTCAGCAAGACCATGACCGCCACCCTGCTGGCCGACCTGATCGCGCAGGGCCAGGGCTCGCTCGACGACACCCTGGCCTCGTGGCTGCCGGAAGGCACCCGGGTCCCGGACTACCGGGGCCAGCCGATCCTGCTGCGCCACGTGGTCACCCATACCTCCGGGCTGCCGGCGCTGCCGTCGCGGCTGGGGGCCGCCGGCATGGACGATCCCTATGCCAACCTGGATCCGGATGCGCTGCTGGCCTCGCTGGGCGATGCGACGCTGGCGTCCGCGCCGGGCACCCGGTTCGAATACTCCAACTTCGCCTCGATGGTGCTGTCCTACGCGGTCGCGCGCCGCGCCGGCACCGATTTCGAGACGCTGGCGCGCGAGCGCCTGTTCGTGCCGCTGGGCATGGATGGTGCCTACATCCACCGCAAGCCGGAAGGCGTGCGTGCCGCCGTCGGCCACACGCCGAACGGCCGGCCGACCCCGGCGTGGAACTTCGCCACCGATCTGGCCGGCGTCGGCGGCGTGCGCGCGACCCTGGACGACATGGTGCGGTACGTGCAGGGTGGACTGGGCTGGATCGATGCGCCGATCAAGTCCGCCCTGCAGAAGACCCACGAGCCGGTGTCGCAGCAGCCGCCGATGGGCATGAACTGGATGCTGGCGCAGCTGCGCGACCACACCGTGCTGATGCACGAAGGCGGCACCGGCGGCTTCTCTTCGTTCGTCTCGCTGGACCCGCAGCGGCAGCGCGGCGTCGTGATCCTGTCGGACACGACCTGGAACTCCATCGGCAGCCTGGGCAGCCTCGGCCTGCACCTGGTCGACGATTCGCTGCCGCTGGGCAAGCCGCGCCGCGAGGCGCCCGCCGATCCGGCGCTGCTGGCCGCACTGGCCGGCGACTACCAGTTGCAGGGCGCGATGAAGATGACCCTGCGCGGCCACGACGGTCGCCTGTACGTGCTTCCGGAAGGCCAGCCCGAACTGGCGATGGGCCACGACGATGCCGGCGACTTCTATCCGCTGGAACTGGACGCGGTGCTGCGTCCGCAGCGCAAGGCCGACGGCAGCTACGCGTTCACCTGGATGCAGATGGGTGGCGCGATCCCGGCCACCCGCATCGATCGTGCGCCGAAGGCACCGATTCCGGTCCTGACGGCCGCGGCGCTGGCCGGTTACGCCGGTGACTACCCGCTGGCGCCCGGCTTCGCGCTCAACGTGCGCGAGGAAGGCGGCAAGCTGCTCGCGCAGGCGACCGGCCAGGGCGCGTTTCCGCTGGATGCGGTGGCCGAGGATGCGTTCGAGGCGGCCGCCTACGGCATCGAGATCCGGTTCCTGCGCGATGCCGATGGCCGGGTCGAATCACTGGAACTGCACCAGGGCGGGCAGGTGCTGCGCGGCAAGCGCGGCGGCTGACCGCGCGGCGCGCTCGCCGGGATCAGAACAGCAGCGAAGCCATCTTCCTGCGGTACTGGCCCACCAGGTCCTCGTCCTCGACGATGCGGAAGGCGTCGATCAGCGTCTTCCTCGCCAGTCCGTCCTCGTGGTTGCGGTCGCGGCGCAGCATCTCGATCAACTGCTCCAGGCCGGCGGCCGCGTCGCCGCCGACCAGGTGGTGCACGGCCAGCAGGTGGCGGGCCTTGAGGTCGCCCGGGTCGGCGGCGAGGGCCTGTTCCAGCACCGCCGCCGGCGGCGCGTCCTTGAGCAGGGCGGCGAAGCCCAGTCGCGCGCGGGCGCGCACCGTGCGTTCGTCGGTGGCCAGGTTGGCCGGCAACGCATCGAGCAGTTGCTCGGCTTCGGCCGCTGCGCCGGTCCTGAGCAGGGCCAGGGCCAGGTCGAGCCTGAGTTCGTCCTTGTCCGGCTCGGCCTGCACGGCGTGACGCAGGCGCACCACCTCGGCGTGCGGATCGGCAGGCGCCGACTCCGCCGGCCCGGCGTCGTTTCCGGCGCCGGCCAGCGGCTCGATCCCGTGCTGCTGCAGGAACTGGCGCAACTGGCCTTCCGGGAGCGCGCCCTGGAACGCATCCACCGGCTGCCCGCCGACCAGCAGGAACACGGTCGGCACCGAGCGGATCTGGAACGCGGCGGCGACCTGCTGTTCCTTGTCCACGTCCACCTTGGCCAGGACGAAGGCGCCGCCGTACTCGCCGGCCAGTTTCTCCAGCACCGGGCCCAGCGACTTGCACGGCCCGCACCAGGTCGCCCAGAAATCGACCAGCACGGGGGTTTGCAGGGATCGCTGCAGGACGTCGGTCTCGAAGGTCTCGGTGGTGACGTCGATGACGTGGGGCAGGTCGGCCATGGGGAAGTCCGTGGGGATGGGGGTGGCGGTGAGATGGTGCCGGGGCGGGGAGCTTACAAGCGGATGTAAGGTGTAGTTGACATCAAGATGGGTCAATGTAATATGTAATTTACATTATGTCGGCTTGGGATTACGCCATGAAATGGATGAGGACGCTGTGGTTCCTGTTGCTGCCGCTGGCCGCCTTCGGCCTGTGGACGATGCTGGCCAGCCCGCGCAGCCTGTTCGGCATCGACCTGGGCGCCCTGGGCATGTTCGCGCTGGTGGCCAGCACGGTGGCGGCGCTGTCGCTGCTGGCCGATACCTCGCGTGAAAACCTGCAGGGCGCGTCCCCGGCCGAGTGGAAAGCTTGGATCGGCACCGGCTTCATGCTGGTCGGCGTGGTGTACTTCCTGACCCGGATGTCGCTGTTCACCGTCGCTGACTGGCGCGATCCGCACGTGGGCGCGGTGTCGCGCAACCTGGTGCTGCTGCTGGTGGTGTGGTCCGTGCTGACCTCGGTGCTGGCCGCGCGCTGGAAAGGCAAGGTCGACGAGGACGAACGCGACCGCGAAATCGCCGCGCAGGCGGTGGGTTGGGGTCGCGGCGCACTGGTGTTCTGCCTGATCGGGCTGGTGGCGATGCTGGGCTTCTCGCCGCCGGAGCGGCTGCGGTGGGCCACCCACTTCATGATCGCCAACCTGCTGGTGTTCGCCCTGATGTGGCACTGCCTGGTGGAGTATGCGGCGACCACCGTGATGTACCTGCGCGACAGGAGGGCGGTGGCATGAACCTGCGCGAGTTGATCGGCTCCATGAACAAGCAGGAGCGCATCGCATGGCTGGGCGTAGCCTCGCTAATGCCCGTTGCACTCTACTTGGCCTGGCAGTTGTTCGTATCGGCGATTGGCGGCGAAGGTCACGCATCGGTTGCGACCCAGCGTACTGGCGGACGTATCTTTATGGTGTACATGGCGTGCTATTGCTGGATCGTGTTTCGCGACAAGTCGCGTTTCTCGGACGAGCGCGACCGATTGATAGCAATACGTGGGGTTGCAGCTGCCTATCTGCTTCTGGCGCTGGTGATGATCGGCGTCGCATTCACTATCGCGTCGCCGCGCTGGCAGCCCTATTGGACTTCCCGTTCGCCTGCCTGGCTGGAGGCGTTCTTCATGTTCTGTTTGATTGCTTCGCTTGCCCTCGGCTGGTGCACGCGTGTGGCTCACTACTGGCGCGACCGCCGATGACCGCCACCCCGGTCGGCAACGAGATCCGTCGCTGGCGCTTCGAGCGTGGCGAGATGACCCAACAGGCGCTTGCCGACGCCTGCGGCGTCACCCGCCAGACCATCATCGCGCTGGAGGCGGGGCGCTATGCGCCTTCGCTGGAACTGGCGTTCCGCATCGCCCGCGCGTTCGGCACGGGCGTGGAGGACGTATTCCACTGGCGCGGGAGCTGAATGCTCAACCGTGGCGCAGCTTGAGCCCCAGGATCAGCAGCGCCAGCGCCAGGGTGACGATGTTGGACAGGATCATCGGCCAGGAACCCAGCGCGATCCCGTAGGCCAGCCAGAAGCACAGGCCGGTCACGAACACCACGTACATGCCCAGCGAGATCGCCCGGGTGTCACGCGTGCGCAGGGTCTTCAGCGCCTGCGGCACGAAGGCGACGGTGGTGAGGATGGCTGCAAAGTAACCCAGCCACTCGCCACTCACGGCGCGCCGCCGGGCGCCTTGTAGACCACGCCGTCCTTCATCACGAAGTCCACGTCCATCACCACGCCGATGTCGGCCAGCGGGTCGCCGGGCACGGCGACGATGTCGGCGCGCTTGCCGGCCTCGATCACCCCCTGGTCGTCCACGCCCAGCACTTCGGCCGCGCGGACGGTGGCCGCCTGCAGTGCCTGCGCCGCCGGCATCCCGGCTTCGACCATGTAGATGAACTCGCGCGCGTTGTCGCCGTGCGGGCCCACGCCCATGTCGGTGCCGAAGGCGATTTTCACCCCGCTGCGGTAGGCGCGCGCCGCCGTGTCCTGGATCAGCGCGCCGATCCGCGCGGCCTTCGGTCGCACCACTTCGGGGAAATAGCCCGGTTCCTTGGCCTTCTCGGCGACGAAGCGGCCGGCATAGATGGTCGGGACGTACCACGTGCCTTTTTCCTTCATGAGCTTCATCACCCGGTCGCTCATGTAGGTGCCGTGCTCGATGCTGGTCACGCCGCCGGCGACGGCGCGGTACATGCCTTCCTCGCCGTGCGCGTGCGCGGCCACGCGGTAGCCATAGTCCTTGGCGGTATCGACGATGGCCTTCACTTCGTCCACGGTGAACTGCGGTGCGTCGCCGGACTTGGCGTAGCTCAGCACGCCGCCGGTGGCGGTGATCTTGATCACGTCGCTGCCTTCCTTGTAGCGCTGGCGCACGGCCTGGCGGGCGTCGTCGACCGAGTTGACCACGCCCTCGGTCGGCCCGGGCGGTCCGTGCAGGTCGGAGAGCAGGCGGTTCCAGCCGTTGGTCGGGTCGGCGTGGCCGCCGGTGGTGGCGATCGACCGGCCGGCGGCGAAGATCCGCGGCCCTTTCACCCGGCCCTGGGCGATCGCGTCGCGCAGGTGCGGGGCGACTTCGCCGCCGAGGTCGCGCACGCTGGTGAAACCGGCCAGCAAGGTCTTCTCGGCGTAGCCGACGCTGCGGAAAGCATAGTCGACCGGGTCCAGGCGGAAGCCTTCCGAATAGCTCTGCGGGTTGATCTCGTCTTCCAGGTGCACGTGCAGGTCGGTCCAGCCGGGCAGGCAGGCATGGCCGCGCAGGTCCACCGCGCCGGAAGCCGAAGCGGCGGGGATTCCGGTGGAGACCACTTCGATCCGGCCGTCGCGCACCTGCACGGTGTGCGGCCCGAGCATTCGCCCGCTGCGGGCGTCGAACAGTTGGCCGCAATGCAGTTCGGTTGCCGGCGGCGCGGCGGATTGGGCCAGGGTGGTAACGGGGGCGAGCAGGGCCAACGGCAGCAGCAGAACGCGCATGCGGACTTCTCCTCGGGGATGGGTCTGGCGCCGGCCGGCGATGGCTCCCCGCGTGGCCGGCGTGCGCACCGGGCCGAGTATACTCCCGGCACTTCCCTCGCCGGGTGCGAAGAATGAAGGCCCTGATGCTGTCGGTCGCGGCGCTGGCCGCCGCATTCCCCGGCCTGGCGACTGCGCAAGTGACCGACCACGAGGTGAAGGCGCGGGAGATCTACGAACGGGTCGTTTCGTTCCGCACCGCGGCCGGTCATGGGCAGACGCCGGCGATGGCCTCGTACCTGGCCGGAGTGCTGGAGGCCGGGGGCGTGCCGGAGGCGGACATCGCCACGATCGACGAGGCCGGCGAACGGGCGATGATCGTGCGCATCCCGGGGCGGGGGCCGGGCCGGCCGATCCTGTTCTCGGCGCACATGGACGTGGTCGATGCCCGCCCCGAGGAGTGGCAGCGCGATCCGTTCCGGCTCGTCGAGGAGAACGGCAATTTCTACGGCCGCGGCACCGAGGACAACAAGGCCGGCGTCGTCGCGCTGGTCTCGACGATCCTGCGCTTGAAGGCAGAGCGGATGCAGCCGGAACGGGAACTGGTCTTCGCGTTCGTCGCGGACGAGGAGACCGGGATGGACACGACGCGGCGGATCGCGGCCCATCCGTGGGTCAAGAACGCCGAGTTCGCCATCAACACCGATGCCGGTGGCGGCACCCTGGACGAGACGACGGGGAAGCCGCTCATCTATCTCGTGCAGGGCGCGGAGAAGACGTTCGCGACCTTCGATGTCGTCGTCACCAATCCGGGCGGACACAGTTCGCGTCCGCGCCAGGACAACGCGATCTATCAGCTGGCCCACGCGCTGGATAAGATCGAGGCGTATCGGTTCCCGGTCATGGCCACCGACCTCACGCGTTCCTATCTGGGTACCGTCGGCGAACGGATGCCGGGGCCGGTGGGCGAGGCGCTGCGCAAGTTCGCCGCCGATCCCGACGATGCGGACGCCGCGGCCGTGCTGGCGAAGGCGCCGGAGTTCGTCGGCACCACGCGCACCACCTGCGTGGCGACGATGCTCGAGGCCGGCCATGCCGAAAACGCCCTGCCGCAGACGGCGAAGGCCACGGTGAACTGCCGGGTCTTCCCGGGCGTGCCCGTCGATACGGTGCGCGAGGCGCTGGTCGCGGCCATCGCCGATCCCGGGGTGAAGGTCGCGGTGCGCGGCACGCCCCAGGAGAGCCCGGTCTCCGAAATGCGCCCGGAGGTGATGGCGGCGATCGGGCGCGCGGTGCACGCGCACCATCCCGGCGTCCCGGTCTCGCCCTACCTGGAATCCGGCGGCACCGACGGCATGGTCTACCGCATCGCCGGCATCCCGACCTTCGCCAGCTCCGGGCTGTTCACCAAACCGAGCGAGATGTTCGCGCACGGGCTCGACGAACGCCTGCCGGTGGCCGCCTTCCACGAGGGGCTGGACCACATCTACCGGCTGGCGGTCGACCTGGGCGGGGCGCGACCGGGCGGCTGAGGCCCGGGGCACCCGGTGCGGAGGCCTTCACTGGGATGGTGGAGGCCGATGCTGCGCTGCGGTACCCTAGACGACTTTGCCGCAGCCGCCGCGAGCCGCAATGTCCGCCGTCCCCGAAAACGCCTCGTCCTACGATCCCCGCGCCGTCGAGGCCGCCGCCCAGGCGTTCTGGGACGGCAGCCGCGCCTTCGAGGTCGACGAGGCCTCCGACAAGCCCAAGTACTACTGCCTGTCGATGCTGCCGTACCCGTCCGGCGCGCTGCACATGGGCCACGTGCGCAACTACACCATCGGCGACGTGATCAGCCGCTACAAGCGCATGACCGGGCACAACGTGCTGCAGCCGATGGGCTGGGACGCGTTCGGCCTGCCGGCCGAGAACGCAGCGATCAAGAACAAGGTCGCGCCGGCCAAGTGGACCTACCAGAACATCGCGCACATGCGCAGCCAGCTCAAGTCGCTGGGCTACGCCATCGACTGGTCGCGCGAGTTCGCCACCTGTACCCCGGACTACTACGTCCACGAGCAGCGCATGTTCACCCGGCTGATGCGCAAGGGCCTGGCCTACCGCAAGAACGCGGTGGTGAACTGGGACCCGGTGGACCAGACGGTGCTGGCCAACGAGCAGGTGATCGACGGCCGCGGCTGGCGCTCGGGCGCACTGGTGGAGAAGCGCGAAATCCCGCAGTGGTTCCTGCGCATCACCGACTACGCCCAGGAACTGCTGGACGGGCTGGACGAACTGCCGGGCTGGCCGGATTCGGTCAAGACCATGCAGCGCAACTGGATCGGCCGCTCGGAAGGGCTCGAGATCCAGTTCGAGGTGGCCGACGCGGCCGGCGATGCGCTGGAGCCGATCCGGGTATTCACCACCCGCCCCGATACGCTGATGGGGGTGACCTTCGTCTCCATCGCCGGCGAGCACCCGCTGGCGCTGAAGGCGGCCGCGTCGAACCCGGCGCTGGCGGCGTTCCTGGAGGAACTCAAGCACGGTGGCGTGTCCGAGGCCGAGCTGGAGACCCAGGAAAAGCGCGGCATGGACACCGGCCTGCTGGCGGTGCATCCGGTCACCGGCGAGCGCGTGCCGATCTGGGTCGCCAATTTCGTGCTGATGGGCTACGGCACCGGCGCGGTGATGGCCGTGCCCGGCCACGATCAGCGCGACCACGAGTTCGCCGGCAAGTACGGCCTGCCGATCGTGCAGGTGATCGCGCTGAAGCAGCCGCGCAGCGAAGACGAAAGGACCTGGGAGGCATCGAACTGGCGCGACTGGTACGGTGACAAGACCCGCACCGACCTGGAAACGGTCAACTCCGGCGAGTTCGACGGCCTGGACTACTGGGGTGCGTTCGAGGCCCTGGCCGAGCGCTTCGAGCGCAAGGGACAGGGCCAGCGCCGGGTCAACTACCGCCTGCGCGACTGGGGCGTGAGCCGCCAGCGCTACTGGGGCTGCCCGATCCCGGTGATCTACTGCGAGCGTTGCGGCGCGGTGCCGGTGCCCGAGGACCAGTTGCCGGTGCTGCTGCCGGAGGACGTGGAGTTCAGCGGGACCGGTTCGCCGATCAAGACCAATCCGGAATGGCGCAAGACCGCCTGCCCGGACTGCGGCGGGCCGGCCGAGCGCGAGACCGATACCTTCGATACCTTCATGGAGTCGAGCTGGTACTACGCGCGCTACACCTCGCCCACCGCGCGCGAGATGGTCGACCGGCGCGGCAACTACTGGTTGCCCGTGGACCAGTACATCGGCGGCATCGAGCACGCGATCCTGCACCTGATGTATTTCCGCTTCTATCACAAGCTCCTGCGCGACGCGCGCATGGTGGACAGCGACGAGCCGGCGACCAACCTGCTGACCCAGGGCATGGTGATCGCCGAGACCTACTACCGCGACAACGCCGACGGCTCCAAGGACTGGATCAACCCGGCCGACGTGGACGTGCAGCGCGACGAGCGTGGCCGCATCGTCGGCGCCAGCCTGCGTGCGGACGGCCAGCCGGTGAAGATCGGCCCGGTCGAGAAGATGTCCAAGTCGAAGAACAACGGGGTCGATCCGCAGGCAATGGTCGACAAGTACGGCGCCGACACCGTGCGCCTGTTCTCGATGTTCGCTGCCCCGCCGGAGCAGTCGCTGGAGTGGAACGAGGCCGGGGTCGACGGCATGGCCCGCTTCCTGCGCCGGCTGTGGAGCCAGGCGCACCGGCACGCGGCCGACGGCCCGGCCCCGGCGCTGGACGTGGTGGCGCTGGATGCAGCGCAGAAGGCGTTGCGCCGCAAGACCCACGAGACCATCGACAAGGTCGGCAACGACTATGGGCGCAGGCACAGCTTCAACACCGCCATCGCCGCGGTGATGGAGTTGATGAACGCGGTGGGCAAGTTCGACGACGCCAGTGCGCAGGGCCGGGCGGTTCGCCAGGAAGCGCTGGAGGCGGCGGTGCTGCTGCTCAATCCGATCACCCCGCATTCGAGCCATGCGCTGTGGCAGTTGCTGGGCCATGCGCAGACCCTGCTGGAGGATGTGCCGTTCCCGCAGGCCGACCCGGCCGCGCTGGTGCGCGACGCGGTGACCCTGGCGGTGCAGGTCAACGGCAAGCTGCGCGGGACCATCGAGGTCGCCGCCGACGCCCCGCGCGACCAGGTCGAGGCGCTGGCCAGGGCCGAGCCCAATACCGCCCGTTACCTGGAAGGGTTGACGGTGCGCAAGGTGATCGTGGTCCCCGGCAAGATCGTGAACATCGTCGCCGCATAGCGGCGGCGATGGGGGGCGTGATCGGCTGCGGCCGCTCACGTCCCAAGGTTCCTCAGGAACACCCTGGGCCCCGCCACGCGTGTCCCACCCCCATCCGCGCCACGCCCCGCCTCGGGGGCTATGTCGGCTGAATCGTGGGTCGTGGGCCGGTTGCCGGGTTTGGCGCGGTCGTACAGACTGGCGGGCATGATCCGGAACGCCCTGCTCGTCCTTTTCGTCCTGGCCCTGGCCGGCTGCGGGTTCCACCTGCGCGACAACCTGGCCCTGCCTCAGGACACGCCGCCGGTGCACGTGGTTTCGACCATCCCGTTCAGCGAGCTGGTCACCACCCTGGAGCGCAACCTGCGCAATGCCGGCGCGCGGGTGGCCACGCGCGAGCAGATGGCGGCCGAGCCCACGGCGCGGGTGGCGCGCCTGGACATCCTGTCCGAGCGCTGGGGCGACCTGCCCATCGCGATCGACGACCAGGGCCGCGCGCAGGAGTTCAGCCTGCGCTACGCCACCATCTTCACCTTCCGCCTGCCGGACGGGACCGAACTGGTGCCGCAGCAGGTGGTGGAGCTGTCGCGCGACTACGTCTCGCCGCCGGAGGATGCCACCGGCACCAGCACCGAGCGCGAGATCCTGGCCGACGAACTGCGCCGCGAGATGGCCGCTTCGATCCTGCGCCGGATCGACAGCGTGGTTCGATCCAATGTCGCTCCCGCCGCTTCCCGTGCCGCGCCCCCGGCCACGCCAGCGGCTTCCGATCCGGTCCCGGCCCGCTGATGGAAGTGCGGCCCGACCAGCTGGCCGCACAGGGCGCCGGGCAACCGTTGCAGGCGGTCTACCTCGTCGCCGGTCCGGAAACCCTGCATGTGCTCGAGGCCGCCGACGCGGTGCGTGCCCGGGCGCGGGCCGAAGGTGCCGAGCGCGAAGTGTTCGATGCCGACGGCCGCGATCCGGACTGGGATGCGCTGTCGGCCAGTTTCAACGCCCCCAGCCTGTTCAGCAGCCGCCGGCTGCTGGAATTGCGCCTGCCGGGTGGCAAGCCGGGCAAGGCCGGCGCGGAGGTGATCGCCGGGTTCTGCGAGGATCCACCCGCCGATGTCACCCTGCTGATCGTCGCCGGCGACTGGAGCAAGGCGCACCACGGCAAGTGGGTGGATGCGGTGTCGCGTCGCGGCGTGGTGTCCATTGCCTGGGCGGTGAAGCCGCACGAACTGCCCGGCTGGATCGACCGCCGCCTGCGCGAGCGTGGCCTGCGCGCCACGTCCGAGGCGGTGCAGGGCCTGGCCGAGCGGGTGGAAGGCAACCTGCTGGCCGCCGCGCAGGAGATCGACAAGCTCGCCCTGCTGGCGCCGGAGGGCACCCTGGACCTGGAGGCGATGCAGTCGCTGGTCGCCGATGCGGCGCGCTACGACGTGTTCCGGCTGATCGAATCGACCCTGTCCGGGCAGCCGGCGCAGGTGCGGCGAATGCTCGCCGGCCTGCGCGCCGAGGGCGAGCAGGTCGCCGGGCTGATGCCAATGGTGACCCGCGAGGTGCTGCGCGCCGCCGCATTGGCCCGCGCCCAGGCGCGCGGCGCCAACCTGGCGGCGGAGATGAAGTCGCAGGGCCTGTGGGAGTCGCGCCAGGCACCGTTCAAGCGCGCGCTGCAGCGTCACGCCACGCCGCTGCGCTGGAACCGCTTCGCCGCCTATGCCTCGCGCATCGACCGCGCAGCCAAGGGGCGCGGTCCGGGCGAGCCCTGGCAGCTGCTGGAGCGGTTGCTGCTGGCGATCGCCGAACAAGCTCCGGCCACCCGGCTGCTCGCCGGCAGCGCGCGCTGAGCCGCCGGTCCCGGACATGCCGGCATCGAGCGGGCTGCTCATCTGGTACGGCGGCACCTTCGATCCGGTGCATGAGGGCCACCTCGCCATCGCCCGCGCCGCCGCCGACACCTTCGGGGTGCCGGTGACCCTGGCGCCGGCGGCCGATCCACCGCACCGCCAGGCCCCGGGCGCCAGCGCCGGGCAGCGGGCGCGCATGCTCGACCTGGCCGTGGCCGGCGATCCGCGCCTGCGCGTGGACCGGCGCGAACTGCACCGTCCCGGCCCGTCGTGGACCGTGGATACCTTGCATGACCTGCGCCAGGAACGGGGCCGGCGCGCCCCGCTGGCGCTGCTGCTCGGCGCCGACAGCTTCCGCTCGCTGCCGAGCTGGCGGCACTGGCGGCGGTTGCCGCGCCTGGCCCACCTGGTCGTGGCCGCGCGCGCGGCCGGGGGCGGGCTGGACGACTTGCCGGCAGAGTTGGCCGCGGAGGTCGCAGGCCGCTGGACCGACGATCCCCGCGACCTGGCCCGGGTGCCCGCCGGCCGCTGCTTCGCCCTGCGCCAGCCGCTGCGCGGGGAATCGGCCACCGCGGTGCGCCGCGGCCTGGCTTCGGGCGACCCGGCGGCCTGGCGCGGGCAGCTCGCGCCGGCCGTGGCCGCCTTCATCGAGGCCGAAGGGCTCTACCGCGATCCGTGAACGCGGGCCTGCGCCCCGCGCCGGTATAATCGGCGCTCTCACCTGTCGTCCGCCGCAGAGCCTTCCTTGAGCACCCAAGCCCACGTCATCAAGACCCGCCTTCCCGAACCGCCGCCGCCCGTGGAAGCACTGCTGGCCACCGTCCGCGCCGCGGTGGAGGAGATCAAGGCCAAGGATGTCGTCGAGATCGACGTGCGCGGCAGGACCAGCGTCACCGACCACCTGGTCATCGTCTCGGGCACGTCCACCCGGCACGTGAAGTCGATCGCCGACGAGGTCACCCGCTTCGCCAAGAAGCTCGGGGTGATGCCGCTGGGCGTGGAAGGCGAGCGCGAGGCCGAGTGGGTGCTGGTCGACCTGGGCGACGTGATCGTGCACGTGATGCTGCCGCGGGTGCGCGAGTTCTATGCCCTGGAGCGGCTGTGGACCGTCGGCGACGGCCGCGCGCCGGCGGATGCCGCCGACGATGACGCCGCGTCGGCCTGAGCCGCGCCCGCGCACCGGCGGCCGGCGGCGTTGAAGGCGCGCCTGATCGCCACCGGCGAGCGTGCGCCGTCCTGGGTGGCGGAGGGCTTCGCCGAATACCGCAAGCGGCTCGCGCACTGGCTGCCGCTGGAACTGGTCGAGGTCGAGCCGGGCCTGCGCGGCAAAGGTCGCGATCCGCAGCGCGCGATCGAGGACGAAGGCCGGCGAGTGCTGGCCGCGCTGCCGAAGCACGTGCACGTGGTCGCGCTGGACGTGCCGGGCAAGGCCTGGTCGTCGGAGCAGTTGGCGCAGCGGATGGAGCACTGGCGCCAGCAGGGCCGCGACCTGGCGTTCCTGGTCGGCGGCCCGGAAGGGCACGCGCCCGAAGTGCTCGCCGCCGCTTCCGAATCATGGTCGCTGGGCCCGCTGACGCTGCCGCACATGCTGGTGCGGCTGCTGGTGGCCGAGCAGCTGTACCGCGCCGCGGCGCTGCTGGCCAACCATCCCTACCACCGCGCCTGAGCGGCGCGCGGGCCCGAGGGTGCCATCGGCCGGGCCCGGACGGCCGCGCCGGGCGCGACCGTCCGCATCCGGCTACTGCAGGCTGAAGTCGATCGGCACCAGGCCCCAAGCCTGCACCGGCCGGCCGTCGACCCTGGCCGGCTCGAAGCGCCAGCGCTGCTGCACGTGGCGCACCGCTTCGCGATCCAGCGAACGATGGCCGCTGCCGCGCTCGACGATCACCTGCAGCGGACGGCCGTCGACATCGACGAGGATGCGCAGCAGCACCGTGCCCTGGGCGCCATCGCGGATCGCGTCGCGCGGGTAGGGCGGCGGCGGGGCGATGGCGTAGCGCAGGTGCGCGCCCTGCAACGGCGGGCCGGCGGCCGGCGCCAGGTCAGGCGGTCCGATCGCGGTGGCGGTGTCCGGGGCCGGATCGGCGAACTGCGTGCCTTGGTCGATGACGGCGGGCGCAGGCACCGGGGCCGGCCGTTGCGCCGGCGCCGGTTGCGGGTGGGGTTGCGTCGGCTGGAGCGGCGGCTGCAGCACCGGCTGCGGCGGGATCGGCGTCACCGGAATCCGTTCCGGCACCTGCCAGCGCTCCGGCTCGGGTGTGTTGCGCGCCTGCGGCAGCGATGCCTGGGTCAGCGGCAACAGCAGGACCAGCAGCGCCAAGGCATGCACGGCGATGGCAAAACTGATGGCGAGGATGCGCTGGGGTTCCAGGCGCGGGGATGCATCTGACGGCAGCGTGCGGACCATGACCCACCTCCATTGCAGGAATGTCGGAGGAAACAACGCACGGACAGGGCGACCGGGGTCGGCCGCGATGGCCGGTTCCAGCCTGCGCCCGGTCCATGCGGCTTGGCAAGGGGGGCGCTGCGGTCGATGCGGGGCCGGAGCCGGGGGTCACTGCCCCAGTTCGAACACCACGTCCAGGCTCACCGAGACGCTGCTCTCGCCCGGCTCCACCGGCGTGCTGCCGAAGGCATCGGCCTTCATCATCTGCATGCGCGGCATCGGCGAGGGGAACGCGCCGCCGCCCTCGCTGATGCTGACGATGCGACGCACGCGCACGCCCAGCGCCCTGGCGTAGGTCTCGGCGCGGGCGCGGGCAGCCTTCAGTGCGTCCAGGCGCGCCTGCTCGTACAGCGGCTCGGGGTTCTCGATGCCGAAGGTCGGCCCGTTGATCTGGTTGGCGCCGCTGGCGACCAGCGCATCCAGGACCTTGCCCATCTTGGCCACGTCGCGCAGTTTCACGTTCACCGTGTTGCTGGCCTGGTAGCCGGTGATCCGCGGCGGCTGGTTGTCCTCGTAGCGGTACTGGGGGTTCAGGTTGATGCCGCTGGTCTGCACGTCCTTGCCGTCCACCCCGGCGGTCTTGAGCGCGGCCAGCACCCGGTTCATCTGCTCGGCGTTCTGGCGCATGGCGGCATTGCCGTCCGCGGCCTGGGTCACCACCCCGGCCGAGATCGTGGCCATGTCCGGCGCACGCCGCGCCTCGGCCTGGGAGGAGACCGAGAGCAGGGTTCCGTCCGTGGCCGGCCAGGGCGCGGCCTGGGCGTGCGCGGCCACCGGAGCGGACAGCGCGAAGGCGGCGAGCAGGGTGGCGAGGGGTGGGCGCATGGGGAAGCTCCTTTGCCTGGGAATGGGGAATTGTGACCGGCAGCGCGGCCCGTGCCGCAGGGTCGGTCCGGACGGATGAACGCGCGGTGAGCCCGGTCGGGGTTGCGGCCGGTTCCGGCGCGCGCGGCCGCGGCCTGGCCGGCTGGCGCGGGTTATCCTTCCCCCATGCTGTACCTGGCCTCGAAATCCCCGCGCCGCACCGAACTGCTGGACCGGCTCGACCAACCCCACCGCCTGCTCGACGTCGACGTCCCGGAAGTCCGGGCGCCGGGCGAGGGCGCGGCCGAGTACGTGGCCCGCGTGGCCCGCGACAAGGCCCGTGCCGGCTGGGCGCTGGTCGCCGGCCAGCCCGGCGCGCGCGTGCTCGGCGCCGACACCGAAGTGGTGCTGGGCGAGGAGGTCTTCGGCAAGCCGCGCGACGCGGCCGACGCGGCGGCCATGCTGCGGCGGTTGTCCGGCCGCACCCATCGGGTGCTGTCGGCGGTGGTGGTGGTCGATGCGGCGGGCGAACGCGAGGCGCTGTCGGCCACCGAGGTCCGCTTCGCGCCGCTCTCGGAGGCGGCCATCGCCGCCTACGTCGCCACCGGCGAGCCGCTGGGCAAGGCTGGCGCCTACGCCATCCAGGGCCGCGCCGAAGCCTTCGTCGAACACCTCTCCGGCAGCCATTCCGGGGTGATGGGGCTGCCGCTGCGCGAGACCGCGCGCCTGCTCGGCGCCGCCGATGCCATCGAATCCGGCGCCGTGTGCGCCGCCGCGGCCGGGTGAGGGCGGACGTGTCCGAGGAAATCCTGGTCAATGTCACCCCGCGCGAGACCCGCGTGGCCGTGGTCGAGAACGGCATGCTGCAGGAGCTGCACATCGAGCGCGGCTGGCGCCGCGGGGTGGTCGGCAACATCTACAAGGGCCGGGTGCAGCGGGTGATGCCGGGCATGCAGGCTGCGTTCGTCGAGGTCGGGCTGGAGCGGGCCGCGTTCCTGCACGCCAACGACGTGATCCGACCGACCCAGCCCGAAGCCGGCCTGGCCGAGGATGCGCCGCAGCCCACGCCCTCGATCCTGGAACTGCTGCGCGACGGCCAGGAAATCGTGGTCCAGGTGGTGAAGGACCCGATCGGGACCAAGGGCGCGCGCCTGACCACCCAGATCAGCATCCCCTCGCGCTATCTGGTGCTGCTGCCGCAGTCGCGCAGCATAGGAATCTCGGCGCGGATCGAGGACGAGGACGAGCGCCAGCGGCTGAAGTCGCTGGTGGCGGAGCTGTCGGCCGCGCACGGCGGCCACGGCTACATCGTGCGCACCAACGCCGAGGGCCAGCCGGCCGAGGCGCTGGCCGAGGACATCGCCTACCTGGCGCGGGTGTGGAATGCGGTCGAGCGCCGCGGCCGCGAGGCGGCGGCCGGCACGATCACCTACGAGGACCTGAGCCTGCCGTTGCGTTCGGTGCGCGACCTGGTCCGCCGCGACGTGGAGAAGGTGCGGGTCGATTCGCGCGACACCTACGATCGCCTGCAGGCGTTCGTCGCCAAGTACATGCCGGTGCTGGCCGAGAAGGTCGAGCTGTACACCGGCGACCGTCCGATCTTCGACCTGTATGGGGTCGAGGACGAGATCGGCCGCGCCCTGGACAAGCAGGTGCCGCTCAAGTCCGGCGGCTACCTGGTGATCGACCAGACCGAGGCGATGACCACGGTCGACGTCAATACCGGCTCGTTCCTGGGCCAGCGCAACCTCGAGGAGACGGTGTACCGCACCAACCTGGAGGCCGCGCAGGCGGTGGCGCGGCAATTGCGGCTGCGCAACCTGGGCGGGATCATCATCATCGATTTCATCGACATGACCGATCCTGAGCACCGCCGCCAGGTGCTGCGCACCCTGGAGAAATCGCTGGCCCGCGACCACGCGCGCACCACCGTGTACGACTTCTCGCCGCTGGGCCTGGTGGAGATGACCCGCAAGCGCACGGTGGAGAGCCTGGAGCGGCAGTTGTCGGAGACCTGCCCGCAGTGCGGCGGTCGCGGTTCGGTGAAGACCGCCGAGACGGTGACCTACGAGGTGTTCCGCGAGATCACCCGCGCCGTGCGCCAGTTCGACGCCGAGCGGCTGCTGGTGATCGCCTCGCCCAAGGTCGTGGCGCGGATCACCGAAGAGGAATCGGCGGCGGTGGCCGAGCTGGAGGAGTTCCTCGGCAAGAGCATCCGCTTCCAGGCCGACGAGCAGTACCTGCAGGAGCAGTTCGATGTCGTCCTGCTCTGAGTGCGGGTGCGGCGCGGAGCACTGATGTCCACGCCGGTGCGCCGCCGCCTGCGCCTGGCACGTCGCTGGGCCGCCTACCTGCTGGCCGTCGCGCTGGTGGTCCTGGCCTTGCTGCTGGGCGCGGCCAGCCAGGTGCTGCCGCTGGCCGAGCGCCATCCGGAGCGGATCGCCGCCTGGCTCGGCGAAAAGGCGGGCCAGCCGGTGAGCTTCGACGCGGTGGACACGCAATGGACCCGGCGCGGGCCGCTGCTGCAACTGGAGGGCCTGCACATCGGCGAGCCCGGCGGCGGCGTGCACATCGGCCGGGCCGAAGTGCTGGTGTCGATCTATGCAGGCCTGCTGCCCGGGGGCTCGTTCACCGAGCTGCGCCTGCGCGGCCCGTCGCTGACCCTGGAGCGGGCCGCGGACGGGCGCTGGTCGGTGCGTGGCCTGCCGATGACCGGCACGGTCGATCCGCTGGACTACCTCGAGGGACTGGGCGAACTGCAGGTGATCGGCGGGCAGCTGGAAGTGCGCGCGCCGGAACTGGGCCTGCGCACCCGGATTCCCAAGGTCGACCTGCGCGTGCGGGTGAACGGCCAGCACGTGGAGGCCGGTGCGCGCGCCTTCATCCGTCCCGAGGCGGAGCCGGCCCGGCTGGCGATCGAGTTCGACCGCGGCGCCGGCGACGGCCGCGCCTGGGTCGAGCTGGAGACCGATGCGCTGGGCGCCTGGGCGCCGTTGCTGCATCACTTCGGCATCGCCCCGGCCGCTGGCCGCGGCCAGGCCCAGGCCTGGGCCGAACTGCGCGACCATCGGGTGACCGAGGTGGTCAGCGAGTTCCAGTGGCGCGACCTGCTGCTCTCCGGCGCACCCCTGGCCGACGGCAAGCTGCCGCAGGTACGCCTGGACGAACTCGGCGGGCGCACGCGCTGGCGCATGCAGGCCGACGGCTGGCGGTTCGATGCGCCGCTGCTGCGGGTGGCCGACGCGCATGCGACGCAGTCGCTGGACGGGCTGGTGGTGGCCGGTGGCGAACGCTTCGCCCTGCTGGCCGACGCAATCGATGCGACGTCGCTGCTGGCCGTGGCCGCCCTCAGCGACGCGCTGCCCGAATCGCTGCGCGCCTGGATCGTCGCGGCGCAACCGCAGGCGAAGCTGTCCGCGCTCGAGGTGAGTGGCCGTCGCGGCGGACCTTTGCACGTGCAGGGCCGGTTGCAACGGATCGCGTTCGCGCCGGTTGGCGATGCGCCGGGCCTCGATGGCCTGGCGGGCGCCTTCGAGGGCGACCGCGATGGCTGGCGGCTGGCGCTGGACCCGCGCAGTGCGCTGCGCTTCGACTGGCCCAGTGGCTTCGGTGTGGTCCATGAGCTGGCGCTGGACGGGGACCTGCTGGGCTGGCGCGAGGGCGCGGGCTGGGAGGTCGGCACCGCGGCGCTGCGCGTGGACGGTGGCGACTACGCCGCCGACCTGCGCGGCGGCCTGTGGTTCCAGGGCGACGGCACCCTGCCGTGGATCGGGATCGCCGCACAGATCGACGACACCCCGGTGCCGGTGGCGAGGAAGTTCTGGATCCACCACAAGATGTCGGAAGCGACGGTGGCGTGGCTGGACATGGCGCTTGAGGGGGGCACCGTGACCGGCGGCCGCGGGTTGGCCGCCGGCGACCTGGACGACTGGCCGTTCGTGCGCGACAACGGCCGCTTCGAGGCGAGCGCGGCGATCCGCGACGGCCACATCCGTTTCCAGCGGGACTGGCCGGCGCTGGAAGCGATGCAGGCGCAGGTGGCGTTCGTCGGCAACGGTTTCGAGGTGCAGGGCAAGGGCGCGGTCGCCGGCCTGCCGGTGCAGCGCGTGGAGGCCGGGATCGCGGATTTCAGCCAGGCCCCGTTGCTGGTGCGCGCGGAAGCCCGCGGCGATGCCGCGCAGATGCTGCAGCTGCTGCGGCAAAGCCCGCTGCAGCGCGAGCACCGGGACACGTTCGCCAACCTGGAGGCATCCGGGCCGGCATCGACCCTGTTCGCCCTGGACCTGCCGCTGCATGCCGACGGCGGCAAGTCGAAGATCGACGGCAGCATGACCCTGGACGGTGCGCGCCTGGCCGAGAAGCGCTGGGACCTGGCGTTCGAGGCGGTGCGCGGACAGGCGCGCTACGACGGCAACGGCTTCGACGCGCCGCAGTTGGCGGTGCGCCATCGCGGCCAGGACGGCGTGCTCGCGCTACGCTCGGGCGCACACGCGCGGGAGGCGGCGCACGCATTCGAGGCCACGCTCGACGCACCGATGGATGCGGCCGACCTGTTCGCGCGCGCGCCGGAGTTGGACTGGCTCGCACCGCGCGTGCATGGCCGCTCGCCGTGGCACCTGGAGGTGGCATTGCCGAAGCAGGCGGTCGGTGACAGCATCGGGACGCTGCACCTGCAGTCCAGCCTGGTCGGCACCGCGCTGGACCTGCCGGCGCCGCTGGCCAAGCCCGCCGAGCAGGCATTGCCGACCAAGGTGCAACTGGCCCTGCCGCTGGGCAGTGGTGCGATCGACGTGGCCTTCGGCGAGCGCATGGCCCTGCGCGCGCGGCAACAGAACGGGCAGACCGGCGTGCGGGTGAAGCTGGGCGCGGCCTCGGTGGACGCCGACCCGCCCGCCTCGGGGCTGGTGGTGGTGGGGCGCACCGCGTCGCTGGATGCGCTGGAATGGATCGGGCTGGCCCGGGGTGGCGGCGATGGCGGCGTGCCGCTGCGCCAGGTCGACGTGCTGGCCGACGAACTGGAGTTGCTGGGTGGCGTGTTCCCGGATACCCGGCTGAAGCTGCGCCCGGAGGCGCAGGCGCTGCATGTGCAGGTCGATGGGCCGGCGCTGGCCGGCAGCGTGGTCGTTCCGGACCAGTCCGGCGCGACCGTGCAGGGCAGCTTCGCGCGGCTGCACTGGCAGCCGCCGCCAGGCGCGGCCCCGGCCGCTGCGCACACGCGCGCCGCCGATGCCGACGCCGCGACTATGGCTGCGGCCCCCGCCGCCGATGCCGGCTTCGACCCGGCCACGATCCCGCCCCTGGCCGTGGACATCGACGACCTGCGTTACCGCGATGCGGTCCTGGGCCGTGCCTCCCTCCGCACCCATGCAGTGCCCGGCGGCATGCGCGTGGAGCGGCTGCAGATCCAGGCCGGCGCACAGAAGATCGAAGCCACCGGCGAATGGCTGGGCCGCGGCGACGCCGCGCGCACCCACCTGGCGCTGCAGGTGGACAGCCGCGACATGGGCAAGCTGATGGACGGGCTGGGCTACCGCAACTGGCTGGCGCGCGGGGACGGTCAGGTGCGCTTCGATGCCAGCTGGGCGGGCACGCCCGCCGGCTTCAACCTGGGCGGATTGCAGGGCAACCTGCACATCGCCGCCAGGGACGGCCAGTTGCTGGAAGTGGAGCCGGGCGCCGGGCGCGTGCTCGGCCTGCTCAGCGTGGCCCAGCTGCCGCGCCGGCTGATGCTCGACTTCCGCGACTTCTTCTCCAAGGGCTTCGCCTTCGATCGCCTGGAAGGCGGGGTGGCCTTCGCCGATGGCCGTGCGCGCACCGACAACATGCTGATCGACGGTCCGGCCGCCGAGATCCGGATCAGCGGCGATACCGACCTGCGCGCGCAGCGCTTCGACCAGACCATCGACGTGTCGCCCAAGTCCGGCAACCTGCTGACCGTGGTCGGCGCGGTGGCCGGCGGCCCGGTGGGCGCGGCGGTGGGCGCGGCGGCCAACGCGGTGCTGGCCAAGCCGCTGGGCGAGATCGGGGCCAAGACCTACAAGGTCAGCGGGCCGTGGAAGGACCCGAAGGTCGAGGTGATCGGACGCGAGCCGGCGCGGCGCGGCGAGAGCCCGGCAGCAGCCCGGAGCAGTCAGCCCTGAGGCCTACTCGCCGTTTCCATCGCCGCCGCGCACGAAGTTCGGCAGCCGCAGCCTGACCCGGTGGGCTTCGGCCGGGCAGCCGCGCATGTCCACGCCGCGGAAGTAGGCGCGCTGCCACTGCTCGCGCGAGGCTTCGGAGTCCGGATCCGGGAGTTCCCGGAGGAAATGTCCGCGGCTGTGCATCCAGGCCCGGTACTGCGCCTCCAGCCCGGGCGTCTCCGACAGCGGCCGCCATTCTGCCTGCGCATCCTCCAGCAGCGGGCGATGCAGCGGCAGCAGGTGGCAGAACGGCTCGCCGGCTTCGAAGCGCACCTTGCCCGGACGGGTGAACGTCCAGTTCATGGTGAACGGATACGGGCTCCAGTCGGTCTCGACCACCCCGGTCAACGCGGCGATGCCGTCCTTGGGCCGGTTGATCGGCCCGGTCGCCATCAGTTCCACCCCGGGGTCGGTGCGGAACAGGCAGGGGACGTGGAAGGTGAGCACGCCGTAGCCGAAATGGCTCACGGCTGGCGTGGGGGCACCCGGGTCCGGCGTTACCCGCAGGTCGTCCAGACCATTGCCGCCGTTCCATTCGGCGGCGAAGCCGGCCTGGCACAGCAGTTCCCAGCCGTGCGCGTTGGCCATGTCCAGCGGCAGGCAGCGGTAGGCGTAGTGCTGGTCGGTGCGGTCCATCCATTCGCGCTCGCGCGGGGCCGGGCGGATGTCCAGGGTGTGGCCGTCGATGACGTGCGCGGTAAGTTTCATCGGTCTGCCTGGCGTGGATGGTGCGGCAGGCGCGGACGATGCCCGGCTGCGGCTGTCATCATAGGCGCCGCTTGCCCTCCGTGGCGCCTGCCCCCATGTCCCTGAGATGACCCGATCCGCCCTGGCCCTGGCCGAAACCCACCTGCTTGTCCCCGCCGGACTGGACCCGTCCGGGCTGGATCGCGCCTTCGGCGCGCTGCTCGGCCCGGGCATCGACTTCGGCGACCTGTACTTCCAGCATTCCCGGCGCGAGAGCTGGACGGTGGAGGAAGGCATCGTCAAGGACGGCGCGCATTCGATCGAGCAGGGCGTGGGCGTGCGCGCGATCAGCGGCGAGAAGACCGGCTTCGCCTATTCGGACGACATCAACGCCGAGGCGCTGCGCCTGGCCGCCGGCTCGGCGCGGGCGATCGCGCGCGACGGCGGCGCGCACGCGCCGCGGCAACTGGTGCGCAGCGGCGGACACGCGCTGTACCCGGCGCTGGACCCGGTGGACGGGATGGACAACGAACACAAGGTCGAGCTGCTGCGCTCGCTGGACCGCTTGCTGCGCGCGACCGACCCGCGCGTGGTCCAGGTGTCGGTGAGCCTGTCCGGCGGCGTGGACACGGTGCTGGTGGCGCGCAGCGACGGCGTGCTTGCCGCCGACGTGCGCCCGCTGGTGCGGCTGAACGTGCAGGTGATCGTCGAACAGGGCGGTCGTCGCGAATCCGGCTACGCCGGCGGCGGCGGCCGCTACGCCTACGAGGAACTGTTCTCCGGCGGCCGCCCCGAGAAGGTGGCGCGCGAGGCGTTGCGCCAGGCGCTGGTGAACCTGGAGGCCATCGACGCGCCGGCCGGCACGATGCCGGTGGTGCTCGGCCCGGGCTGGCCGGGCGTGCTGCTGCACGAGGCGGTCGGCCATGGTCTGGAAGGCGACTTCAACCGCAAGGGCACCTCGACCTACGCCGGGCGCATGGGCCAGCGCGTGGCCGCGCCGGGCGTGACCATCGTCGACGACGGCACCCTGGCCGGTCGGCGCGGTTCGCTCAACATCGACGACGAGGGCGAGCCCACCCGCTGCACCACCCTGATCGAGGATGGCGTGCTGGTGGGTTACATGCAGGATTCGCTCAACGCGCGGCTGATGGGCATGGCCCCGACCGGCAATGGCCGGCGCGAGTCCTTCGCCCACCTGGTGATGCCGCGCATGACCAACACCTACATGCTGGCCGGCGCGCACGATCCGCAGGAGATGATCGCTTCGGTGAAGAAGGGGCTGTACGCGGTCAACTTCGGCGGCGGCCAGGTGGACATCACCAGCGGCAAGTACGTTTTCTCGGCCACCGAGGCGTACCTGATCGAGGATGGCAAGATCGGTCCGCCGGTGAAGGGCGCGACCCTGATCGGCAACGGCCCGGAGACGATGCGCAAGGTGCGCATGGTCGGCCACGACCTGGCCCTGGACGAGGGCGTGGGCGTGTGCGGCAAGGACGGGCAGAGCGTGCCGGTGGGCGTGGGCCAGCCCTCGCTGCTGATCGATGGCATCACCGTGGGCGGTACCCGCGCGTGAGTGCCGCCATCGCGGCACGCCCGGCACTGCGGGTGCCGGGGCACTCAGTAATCGGGTTCGTCGGTGTCGAAATCGTTGTCGCCGTCTTCATCGGCATCGGCCGTGCGATCGCTGCCGTTCCCCACCAGCAGCGCACGCAGTTCGCGGAACAGTTCGCGGAACGCGCGCGGCGGCTTGTTGCGCAGTTTCTCCTCCTGCGCGTTGCGCGCGAGCTGGCGCAGGTGCTGGCGGTCGGCACCGGGGTGTTCCTCCAGCAGTTCGGCCAGCGCCGCGTCGCCCTCGGCGAGCAGGCGCTCGCGCCAGGCCTCGACCCGGTGCATGGCGGCCACTTCGCGGCGGGCGGCCACGCCGTCCTCGTCGAGTGCGTCGCGGATCGCCTCCAGGGTCTCGTCATCCTCGCGCCGCATCTGCTTGGCCAGGTAGGCGAGTTGGCGCTTGCGGGCGACGTGGGCGGTGATCCTGCGGGTCTGCTCCAGGTGCGGCAGCAGGTCGTCGGGGATCGGCAGCTTGGCCAGCTGGGTCGGGGTGAGGCCGGCGAGCTTCTCGGCCAGCTCCAGCACTTCCAGCGCTTCGCGGCGCTGCTGGCTGCGGCTGGAGGAAAAGAATTCGCCGGTGTCTTCGTCGCGTCCGCGCATGGGGCGTCCGGGGTTGCGTCAGGTGTGGGGGATTCTACCCGTCCGCTTGCCAAGGAGCGGCGGCCCTATCCGGAGGAAGCGATTGGACATGAACGAGATTGACCACAACGACGACAGCCATGAGCGGCTGGACCGGCTGGCGGAGATTTCGCAGCGGCTGCTGGCGCGGGCGCAGGCGCTGGGTGCCAGCCAGGCCGAGGTGAGCTGCAGCGAGGAGCGCGGGCTCAACGTGTCGGTGCGCATGGGCGAAGTGGAAACCGTGGAGTCCACCCGCGACCGCGGCATCGCCGTTACCGTGTACTTCGGCCGGCGCAAGGGCAGCGCCAGTACCGCCGACCTGCACGACTCCAGCCTGGAGGCCACCGTCGAGCAGGCCTGCGCGATCGCCCGCTACACCGAGGACGACCCGGCCGCCGGCCTGGCCGATGCGGAACTGATGGCGGGCCCGGCGGCGGACGGCCGCTTCCCGGACCTGGATACCTGGCATCCCTGGCGGCTCGATGCCGACGAGGCGGTCGACCTGGCCCTGGCCTGCGAAGCGGCCGGACGCGAGGCCGACCCGCGCATCGGCAATTCCGACGGTGCCTCGCTGGGCAGCGGCGAGAGCCTGTCGGTGTACGCCAACAGCCACGGCTTCGTCGGCCGCGAGCGCGAGACCCAGCACTCGCTCGGCGTGGCCCTGATCGCCGGCCAGGGCGAGGCCATGCAGCGCGATGGCTGGTACAGCGTCGGCCTGGCCCGCGGCGATCTGGAGGCGCCGGCTGCCATCGGCCGCCGCGCCGCCGAACGCGCGCTGGCGCGGCTGGACCCGCGCAGTGCGCCCACCGGCGAGTACCCGGTGCTGTTTTCCGCCGAGGTTGCCCGCTCGCTGATCGGCCACCTGCTGGGCGCGGTGTCCGGCGGTGCGCTGTACCGCAAGGCCAGCTTCCTGCTCGACAGCATGGGCACGCGGTTGTTCCCGGACGGCTTCGCCATCGAAGAACGCCCGCTGCTGCGCCACGGCCTGCGCTCGGCCGCGTTCGACGCGGACGGCGTGGCCACCCGCGACAACCCGCTGGTGGTCGACGGGGTGCTGCAGCGCTACGTGCTGGGCAGCTATTCGGCGCGCCGCCTGGGCCTGGCGACCACCGCCAACGCCGGCGGCGTGCACAACCTGGAGGTGGCGGCCAATGCCGGCACCCTGGACGAGATGCTGCGCGGCATGGGCCGTGGCCTGCTGGTCACCGAGCTGATGGGGCAGGGGGTCAACGGGGTCACCGGCGACTATTCCCGCGGCGCGGCCGGGTTCTGGATCGAAGGCGGGCAGCCCGCGTACCCGGTGGACGAGTCGACCATCGCCGGCAACCTGCGGGCGATGTTCGCCGGGATCGAGGCGGTGGGCCGCGAGGTCGACCCGCGCTCGCACATACGCATCGGTCCGGTTCTGCTCGGACGGATGACGGTTGCCGGCGGCGGATGACGTATCCTTCGGGTCAGGGCGCCGCCGGCAGGGGAGCGGCACCGCTTCCGTCCGCCACCAACCGCAAGGGGAACGCCATGAGCGAATTCGAAACCTATACCGCGGAACCGCCGGCGCCGGCCGGCACGCCCAGCGCCGAGGAACGGCAGTGGGGCCTGTTCGGCCACCTGTCCTCGCTGGCCGGCCTGTTCACCGGCGGCATCGGCAACATCGTCGGTCCGCTGATCATCTGGCTGATCAAGAAGGACACCATGCCCTTCGCCAGCGACCAGGCCAAGGAAGCGCTGAACTTCAACATCACCCTGCTGATCATCGGCGTGATCCTGTTCCTGGTGACCCTGATCACCTTCTTCATCGCCGCGATCATCACCATTCCGCTGGGCATCCTGCTGGGCATCGCCTGGCTGGTGCTGACCATCGTCGCGGCGATGAAGGCCAACGAGGGCGTGGCCTACCGCTATCCGTTCACGCTGCGGCTGGTGAAGTAGTCCAGCCGCGGGGACTGAACGCAGCAGGGCCCGGCATGTCCGGGCCCTTTTCTTTCGATGGGCATCGCTGCGGAAGCGATCCCGTCAGTGCGTGCGCCGCACCGCCAGTTCGCCCAACGCGGCCAGCGCATCGGCGCGACCGCCGAACGGCGCCAGCGCTGCGTGCATCGCCGCCGCCTGTTCGGCCAGGCGCGTGCGCGCGCCGTCCATGCCCAGCAACGCCGGGTAGGTGGCCTTGGCCTGGGCGGCGTCCTTGCCCGCGGTCTTGCCCAACTGCTCGGAACTGGCCTCGACGTCGAGCAGGTCGTCGCGGATCTGGAACGCCAGGCCGAGCGCGCTGGCGAAGCGGTCCAGGTGCGCCAGCGCGGGGGCGCCGGCACCGCCGCCCAGCGCCCCCATCCGCACCGAGGCACGGATCAGGGCGCCGGTCTTGAGCGCATGCATGCGTTCGAGGAATACAACAGGCGAAAGAGGGCCGGAATCCGTTTTCCCCGAATGCGGAAAGGGGCTCTGGCCTCCTTTCCCTCCGGTGGCGTCGATGTCCAGCGCCTGGCCCCCGCACATGCCCGCCACGCCGGAAGCCTCGGCCAGGGTGCGCACCCATTCGATGCGCAGCGGTGCCGGCGCATCGGCTGCGGCCAGGGCGGAGAAGGCCAGGGTCTGCAACGCGTCGCCGGCCAGGATCGCGGTGGCCTCGTCGAAGGCCACGTGCACGGTGGGGCGGCCGCGGCGCAGGTCGTCGTCGTCCATCGCCGGCAGGTCGTCGTGGACCAGCGAGTAGGCGTGGACCAGTTCGACCGCCGCGGCTGGCGCATCCAGCGAGGCCTCGTCGGCGCCGAACGCAGTGCCCGCCGCGTAGACCAGCAGAGGGCGCATGCGCTTGCCGCCGCCCAGGGCGGCGTGGCGCATGGCCGCGTGCAGGCGCGCGGGCGCGGTGGCGGTTTCGTCGGCTGCGGGCAGCAGGCGTTCGAGGCTGGCTTCGGTGCGCGCGGCCCAGCGCGCGAAGGCCTCACTCGCCATCGGGACCGGCGAAGGGCCGGGCGTTGTCGGGCTGCTCGGGATCGGTGAGCAGGCGCACGCGCAACTCGGCCTGTTCCAGCGCGGTCTGGCAGCGGCGGTAGAGGCCCACGCCGCGCTCGTAGGCGGCCAGCGAATCCTCCAGGCTCATCTCGCCCTGCTCCATCTTCTCGACCAACTGTTCCAGTTCGTCCAGCGAGTGTTCGAACTGCGCGACCGGCGAGGCGTCGGGGGTGGCTTTCTTCGGCATGGGCGAAGTGTGCGCGCGGCGGCGGCAGGGGGTCAACGCGGCGGCTGCCAGTCCAGGCGCCAGCCGTGGGCGCGCAGCCAGCGGTCCAGTTGCGCCGAGCAGGCGATGTCACCGGCCGCCTGCAGCCGGCCCTGGGCATCGGACAGCAGCGGCAGGTGGGCGCGCCGCCAGGGCGGCACGCCGCGCTCCTGCAGCACCTGCTTGAGCGCGTGGGAATGGTTGCGGCCGGGCAGGACGATGCGCTCGCCGCCGCGCCGGGCATGTACCCGCAGTGGCGCCTCGAAACCGGCCACGGCGTCGCCGTCCGCACCTGCCAGGCGCAGGCGGCCGCCGTCGGGCAGCTCCAGGGGCGCGCGGCCGTCCCAGCCGGTGCTCCAGTCCGGCGGCAGCGGTGCGCGTGGCCGGTCGGCGTGCAGGAAATCGCGCCAGCGCAGCACCCGCGCGCCGGACCAGGCGAAGGCGGCCTGGGCATCGCTGCGTGCGTGCAGCAGGTCGAGTTCGATCCGTTCCATGCCGCGGGCCGGCAATGGCGGCAGGCCCACGCCGGCCAGCCAGCGCCGCAGCAGGCGCGCGCGGCGTTCCGCGGGCAGGGCCAGCAGTGGCGGGACATGCAGGGTGTCGAATCCTTCGCCTGCGCGCAGGCTTCCGGTCCCCGGCTCGCCCAGCAGCGATGCCTCCTCGCCTGCGCGCAGCGCATCGGCGTCGGCGCACAGTCGGGCGCTGCGGGCCAGCGCCGCGGCCGCGTGCGGCCAGCGCGTGCGCAGCAGCGGCAGCACCTGCAGGCGCAGGAAGTTGCGATCCGGATCGGGCTCGGCGTTGCTCGGATCCTCGATCCAGTCCAGACCATGCGAATTCGCGTAGGCGAGCAGCAGCGCACGCGGCAGGGCCAGCAACGGCCGCCATTGCCAGCCCGGACCGAACCGGCGCAGCGGCCGCATCGCGCCCAGGCCCCCGGGCCCGGAGGCGCGCAGTGCGCGCAGCAGGAAAGTCTCGGCCTGGTCGTCCAGGTGATGGGCGGTGGTCAGCACCCCGCCGGGCGCCATCGCCGCTCCCAGCGCGGCATAGCGTGCCTCGCGCGCGGCCGCTTCCGGTCCGCGCCCGCTGTCGCGCTCCACCGTCACGCGCACGACCTCGAAAGGCACCTCCAGCGCGCGTGCGATCCGCCCGCAATGCGCGGCCCACGCGTCGGCCCCGGCCTGCAGGCCATGATGGACGTGCACCGCGCGCAGCCCGCGCGCCCGGATCGACGGCTCGCCAGCCAGGCGATGCAGCAGCACGCCCGAATCCAGGCCGCCGCTGAATCCGACCACGATCGCGCCGGCGGCTTCGGCGGGAAGCATGGGCAGCGGGATCGGTGGGGAAACCGGGACGGGGGCGGCCATGCGGCTATCGTAGCCGCCCGCCGGCGGGGTGCTCAGTGCACCTGCCGCCAGATCACCACGATGGCGAAGATCCAGCACACCGCCACGAACCAGGCCAGGATGAAGTTCGGGTTGGTGGGGCGGTGGCGGAACAGGCGGTTCACCGCCACGACCACCAGCACCGGCACCAGGAACAGCGCCGTCGGCAGCACCCAACCGGGCAGGCCGCTCATGCGTGCATCCTCCCGTGCCGGGGCACGCTTCAGGCTGCCGTGGGCCGGCGCGGGCCTTCGGCGGCGGGCTTGGCGGCTTCGTACGCACCGTACCCGTGCAGGCGCGCGTAGCGGCGCTGCACCAGTTCCCCGGCCGGGATCGCCTCCAGCGCGTCGAGTTCGTTGAGCAGCACCGCCTTGAGCCGCTTGGCCATCTGCCGCGGGTTGCGGTGGGCGCCGCCGGTCGGCTCGCGCACCACCTTGTCGACCAGGCCCAGGCCGAGCAGGCGCTTGGCGGTCATGCCCAACTGCTCGGCCGCGTCCTTGGCCTTGCCGGCGTCCTTCCACAGGATCGAGGCGCAGCCTTCCGGCGAGATCACCGAGTAGGTGCTGTACTCGAGCATGATCGTGCAGTCGCCCACGCCGATCGCCAGCGCGCCGCCGGAGCCGCCTTCGCCGATCACGGTGCACACCACCGGCACGGTCAACTCGGCCATCTCCAGCAAGTTGCGGGCGATGGCCTCGGACTGGCCGCGCTCCTCGGCGTCGATGCCCGGCCAGGCGCCGGGGGTATCGATGAAGGTCAGGATCGGCAGGCGGAAACGCTCGGCCAGCTTCATCAGCCGCAGCGCCTTGCGGTAGCCCTCCGGCTTGGGCATGCCGAAGTTCCGGCGCACCTTTTCCTTGGTGTCGCGGCCCTTCTGGTGGCCGATGATCACCACCGGGCGGCCATCGATCCGGGCCAGGCCGCCGACGATCGCCTTGTCGTCGCTGAAGGCGCGGTCGCCAGCCAGTTCGTGGAACTCGTCGCAGACCTCGCGCACGTAGTCCAGGGTGTAGGGTCGGGCCGGGTGGCGCGACAACTGCGAGACCTGCCAGGCACTGAGATCGCGGAAGATCTGGGCGGTGCGCTTGCGCAGCTTGTCCTGCAGTGCGCGCACCTCGGCGTCCACGTTGACCGCCGGGCCGGTGCTGGCGCTGCGCAGTTCCTGGATCTTGGTTTCCAGGTCGGCGATGGGTTGCTCGAAATCGAGGTAGTTCGGGTTCATCCGTGGGCCGGGCGAGCCGGGAGGTGCATGAATCGGGGCAGTGTAGCCGAATGGCACCGGACCGACCGCACTGTACGGTATGGAGGCGATTCCCTGCTGGGTGGCTGTGGCATGGCCGTGCATGCCTACACGGCCGCAGCCGTCCGCGACGCGGTCGAGGCCGAGGTCAAGGTCATCGAGCACGGCAGCCTGATGGACGTGACACCGCGCGCCTGATCGCGCACAAGGGCGTGTGGCTGAGCATCCAGCCGTTCCCGCGCGAACTGGGCGACGCCTTCCCACCGGGTTCGCACGCTGTGACGGCCGGCGTGGCCGCTGGGCGCCTCAGTGCGCCCAGGGCCTGCCGATGGCCAGCCTGACCGCATGCACGCCCGGTTGGGCGCGCAGGGCGTCGAGCAGGGGCGGGGCCACGCGCACGGAGTTGGCGCCGTTGAGGTCGAGCACGCCGGTGGCGGCGACCTGGTCCTTGCCGGCCACCTGCAGGTGCAGGCGCAGCGGGGTGGGGCCGGGACGGTGACCGGCCAGCACCGCGTCGATCCGTTGCCAGGCCGAGGGGTCGCGCAGGTCGAGTTTCAGCGACAGGCGTTGGGCGTGGGAGGCGCACAACTGCTCGTAGTCCCAGGCCTGCTTCAGGCGCAGGCTCCAGCCGCCGTTGAACTCGTCCTCGCGCAGGCCGCCCTGCACGATCAGCACGCGGTCGCGCACCAGCAGGCTGGACAGTTCCTGCGCGGTCTCGGCGAACACGCCGCATTCGAGCCGGCCGCGACCGTCCTCCAGTTGCACGAATACCTGGCTGTCGCCCTTGCGGCGGATCCCGACCACCAGTCCGGCCACCACCACTTGCACCTCCGGGCGCCAGCCGCGCTTCTCGCCGGCGCCGGCGGCCGACCACAGCTTGTCCAGCTCGCCCAGGTCGCTGCCGACCAGTTGCCTGACTTCCTCGCGGCAAGGATCGAACGGATGGCCGCTGAGGTAGTGGCCCAGGGTGTCGCGTTCGCCGTCGAGCAACTGGCGCAGCGTCCACTCCTCGCTTTCCGGCAAAGCCAGGTCGAGCGCCGGACCCGCATCGGCGGCGGGCATGCCGAACAACGACACCTGGCCGGCCTCGGCTTCCTTCGCCATCTGGTCGGTGGCCTTGAGCACTTCGGGCAACTGCAGCATCAGGGTGGCGCGGTTGCGGCCCAGCGCGTCCAGCGCGCCGGCATTGACCATCGCCTCCAGCGCGCGCCGATTGAGCTTGGTGGTGTCCACCCGCCGGCAGAAGTCGAGCAGGTCGCGGTAGTCGCCGCCGCGTTCGCGCTCGGCCACGATCGCCTCGCACAGGCCGCGGCCCACGCCCTTGATCGCGCCCAGCCCGTACCGCACGGTGTCGGCGGCCACCGCTTCGAACATGTACGCCGAGTCGTTGACCTGCGGCGGCAGCACGGTCAGCCCCAGCCCGCGTGCCTCGGCCAGGAACCCGACCACCTTGTCGGTGTTGTCCATGTCCGAGGACAGGGTGGCGGCCATGAACTCGGCCGGGTAGTGCTGCTTCAGCCACGCGGTCTGGTAGGCGACCAGCGAGTAGGCGGCGGCATGCGACTTGTTGAAGCCGTAGCCGGCGAACTTCTCCATCAGGTCGAAGATCTCGTCGGCCTTGCGTTCGTTCAGCCCGTTCCTGGCCGCGCCTTCGCGGAATATCTCGCGGTGCTTGGCCATTTCCGCCGGCACTTTCTTGCCCATCGCCCGGCGCAGCAGGTCGGCGCCGCCCAGCGAGTAGCCGCCGACGAGCTGTGCCATCTGCATCACCTGCTCCTGGTAGACCATGATCCCGTAGGTCTCCTGGAGCATGGCCTCGGTGCGCGGGTCCGGGTACTCGAACTGCTCAGTACCGTGCTTGCGCGCCACGAACGAGGGGATCATCTCCATCGGGCCGGGACGATAGAGTGCGTTTAGTGCGATCAAGTCCTCGAAGCGGTCGGGCCTGGCGTCCTTCAGCGCGCGGCGCATGCCCGCCGATTCGAACTGGAACACCGAGCCGGTGTTGCCGTTGGCGAACACGTCGCGGTAGACCGAGGCGTCGTCCAGCGGCAGCGCGGCGATGTCCAGCGGCGGGATTCCCGCGCGCCCGTGCCGGACGTTGATCGCCTTCACCGCCCAGTCGATGATGGTCAGGGTGCGCAGGCCGAGGAAGTCGAACTTGACCAGGCCGATCGCCTCGACGTCGTCCTTGTCGAACTGGGTGACCGGGTTGCGGCCGAGGCCGTCGTGGTCGTGTTCGGCGAACAGCGGGCAGAAGGTGTGGAGTGGTTCGGGCGCGATCACCACGCCGCCGGCATGCTTGCCGGCGTTGCGGGTCAGGTCTTCGAGCTCCCGGGCCAGGTCGATCAGGTCGCGCACGTCCTCTTCGGCGGCGTAGCGCTGGATCAACTCGTCCGAGCGCATTTCCGCGTCCTTGCCCTCGCCCATCGCGTCCTTGAGGGTGATGCCGAGGATGTTCGGGACCAGCTTGGCCACCCCGTCGACGAAGCCGTAGGGGAAGCCGAGCACGCGGCCGGCGTCGCGCACCACCGCCTTGGCGGCCATGGTGCCGTAGGTGATGATCTGGCTGACCCGGTCGCGGCCGTACTTGCCGGCCACGTAGTCGATCACTTCGTCGCGCCGGTCCATGCAGAAGTCGATGTCGAAGTCGGGCATCGACACGCGCTCGGGATTGAGGAAGCGCTCGAACAGCAGGTTGTACGGCAATGGGTCCAGGTCGGTGATCTGCAAGGCCCAGGCCACCAGCGAGCCGGCACCGGAACCACGGCCGGGGCCGATCGGGATGTCGTGCCGCTTCCCCCACTGGATGAAGTCGGCCACGATCAGGAAGTAGCCGGGGAAGCCCATTTCGATGATGGTGTCCAGCTCGAAATCCAGGCGCTGCACGTAGTCGGCGCGGGTCCGGCCCGGCGCCAACGGGTTCTTCGCCAGGCGCGCGTCCAGGCCCTCGTGCGCCTGCTTGCGGATCCAGGTCTCCAGGGTCTCGTCGGAGGGCACCGGATAGGCCGGCAGTGCGTACTTGCCCAGGGTCAGTTCGAGGTTGCAGCGTCGTGCCAGCTCGACCGTGTTGGATACCGCGTCGGGCACGTCGGCGAACAGCCGCGCCATCTCGTCGGCCGACTTCAGGTACTGCTCGGCGCTGTAGTCGCGCGGACGCCTGGGATCGTCGAGCACGCGCCCGGAAGCGATGCACACCCGCGCCTCGTGCGCCTCGAAGCCGGCCGCATCGAGGAAGCGCACGTCGTTGGAGGCCACCACCGGGATCCCGCGCGCGGCCGAGGCGTGCAGGGCGAAGGCGTTGAAGGCTTCCTCGCCCTCGCGTCCGGTGCGGACCAGTTCCAGGCACAGGTTGTCGCCGAAGGCGCGCTGCCAGTCGGCCAGTTGCTGCCCGGCCAGGTCGTGGCGGTGTTCGGCGGCCAGGCGCCCGGCCAGGCTGTCGCGGCCGGCCAGCAGGACCAGGCCCCCGGCGTATTCGCGCAGCCATTCCGGCGATACCGCCACCCCGCCTTCGGGGCGATGGCCTTCCATCCAGGCGCGGGTCAGCAGGTGCGAGAGGTTGAGGTAGCCGCCATGGTCGCGGCACAGCGCGGTGATCCGCCACGGCGCCTCGCCCGGGCCGCCGGCCACGGCCAGGTCGGCGCCGGCGATGGGCTTGATCCCGACTGCCTCGGCGGCCTTGTAGAACTTGATCAGGGCGAACAGGTTGTTGAGGTCGGTCACCGCCAGCGCCGGCAGGCCCAGTTCCACCGCGCGGCTGAGCAGGTTCGCCTGCTTGGCCTTGGCCGGATCGGCCTGCTCGGGCTTTTCGGGCACGCGCATGGTCGAGTCCGCGAGCGAAAACTCGGTGTGGAGGTGGAGGTGGACGAAGCCGGACATGCCCGCAGCAGGGTACCGGCGGGGGAGGGGGCGGACAAGGCTTGACGGGCCATGCCGAAGCCCTGACTCCGGCCGGGGGCGCCGCTGCCGAGGGAGGGCGGGAAGCGCTGACTTCGGCGCGGGGCCGCGGCTGCAAGGGGGCGCGGACAGCGCGGCTCCGGAGCGGGGGCGTCGCTGCCAGGGGGCCCGTTCGCCGCGTGGTTCCGCGTGCTGCTCCAACACGCGGCCGTGGCACATCTCTACGGCCCAGGAGCGAGGCCTGGGACGCTATGGCTGGCCGTAGGTGCCCTCGCGTCGCGGATCGGCGGCGCCCTGCAACTGGCCGTCCTGCAGCCAGAAGCCGTGCAGACCCGAGTCCTCGCCCGAGCCGGGCACGACCTCCACGCCCAGCGCGGACAGCTCGGCGTGCAGCGCCGGGGCGAAGCGCTGCGCCTCGCCGTTGAAGCGTTCGCCGCGTGCGACCAGGTTGGGCAGGTCCACGGCCTGCTGCAGCGGCAGGTCCCAGTACAACCGTCCGACCAGGGCCTTGCCGACGTAGGCCAGGATCGCGTTGCCGCCCGGCGAGCCGATCGCGCCGACCAGGCGACCGTCGCGGTCGAGCACGATCGCCGGCGACATCGACGAGCGCGGGCGCTTGCCCGGCGCGATCGCATTGGCGGCCGCGCCGCCCGGCGACCACGAGAAGTCGGTGAGCTGGTTGTTGAGCAGCATGCCGCCGACCACGCGGCCGGAGCCGAAGAACGATTCGATGGTGGTGGTCATCGACACCGCGTTGCCGTCGCGGTCGATCACCACGAAATGGCTGGTGCCGCCGGGTTCGCCGGTGGCGTCGGCGGCGGTGGCCGCTGCGGCGGGCGGCTGCCCGTGCACGGGCGCCCGCGCCGCAGCGCGCGGCCCGATCAGGGCGCGGCGGGAGGCCAGGTAGCCGGGGTCCAGCAGGCCGTCCACCGGCACCGGCACGAACTCCGGATCGCCGACGAAATGGTCGCGGTCGGCGTACATCAGCCGGCTGGCCTCGGCGAACAGCAGCCAGGCCTGTGCATCGTCCGGCCCGCGCCTGGCGATGTCGGTGCCGTCCAGGAGCAGCAGCAACTGCAGCAGGCCCACGCCGCTGGACGGGGGCGGCGGCACGCAGACCACATACGCGCGCAGCGGCCGGCACAGGGCCGGCCCGTGCTCGACTTCGTAGTGGGCCAGGTCCTGGCGGGTCATTCGCGCCGGGTGCGGCGCCTGGCCCACCCGGGCGGCGATCGCGTCGGCCAGCGGGCCCTGTTGCAGTGCCGCGGCGCCGTCGCGGGCGATGGCGCGCACGCTGTCGGCGTAGGCGGGATTGCGGAAGATGTCGCCGACCTGCAGCGGGGTGCCGTCCGCGCGCGCGAACAGCCGCACCACGTCCGCTGCCGAGGCCTGGGGGAACTCACCGGCAATGTGCCGGTGCAGGCGCGGCGATATCGGGAAGCCTTCGCGCGCGCGGGCGATGGTCGCGTCGAACAGGCCGCTCCATGGCAGGCGACCGTGCTCGCGATGCGCCCGTTCCAGCGCCGGCAGCACGCCGGGGATGCCGGTGGCGCGTCCGCTCAGCATGGCCTGGGCGTCGCTGAGCGCAGTGCCGTCCTCGTCGCGGAACATTGCCGGGCCGGCGCTGGCCGGTGCGCGCTCGCGGCCGATGTAGCTGTCGATCCGGCCCGTGGCGGCATCGTAGTGGAGCAGGATCGCGCCTCCGGCCAGGCCCGAACTTTGCGGTTCGACCAGGCCGAGCATGGCCTGCACCGCAATGGCGGCGTCGATCGCGCTGCCGCCGTGGCGCAATACCTCCAGCCCGGCCTCGGTGGCCAGCGGATGGGCGCTGCTGACGAAGCCGGTTCCGGCCGGCGTGGCCGGCGCGGAGGCCGCCAGTGCGGGATTGCGCGCACCGCCGCAGCCGGCAGGGGTCGACGCCAGCATCAGGAGCAGGACGGCGGACATGGCGCTCCGCGCTCCGCGCATCGGCGCGGATGGGCATCGGCGACCGCGGGCATGGACGGACGGGGTGGGGGTCATGGCGGGGCAGGAGTCATGGCGGGGCCTGGGCGATGGCGGACGTGCACGCCGGCCGCACATCAGCGGCGCACGATCTTCGGGTTCGAAGCGCCCCAGATCGTGTACTGGTCGGCCAGCACCACGCCGCTGATCTTCTCGATCTCGGCCTGGGTGATCCGCTCCTGGCCCTGCGCGCCGAACAGCACCACCTCGTCGCCGGCCTGCACGTCCGGGATGTCGGTCACGTCGGCCATGGTGGTGTTCATGGTCACGTTGCCCAGCACCCGCGCCCGGCGGCCGCGGACCAGCACGTCGGCCTTGTTGGAATGGGCGCGGCGGTAGCCGTCCGAGTAGCCGACCGGCAGGTTGGCCAGCAGCGAGTCGCGCTCCAGGGTGTAGGTGCCGTCGTAGCTGACCCGGTCGCCGGCGCGATAGGCCTGGACCGAGGCCACCTTGGTCTTGAACGACGCCACGTGCGCGAACGGCGGCTTCGGCGTGCCGCCGTAGCCGTACAGCGCGCCGCCCGGCCGGACCATGTCCAGATGGGCTTCCGGCACGTGCTGCACGGCGAAGGAGTTGGCCGCATGCAGCAGCACGTCCGCGCGGCGCAGCGCCGTATTGGCGAACAGCCAGCCGGTCTCGCGCTTGAACGTCTCCAGGCCGGCCAGCAGTTGCGGCGGCTCCTCGCCCGGAAAGTGGGTCATCACGCCGACGATCCGCAGCCCCGGCGTGGCCACGATGTCCACTGCGTCGCGCTTGCCCTGGTCGGTGCCCATCTCCAGGCCGTTGCGGCTCATCCCGGCCGAGTTCAGCGCCAAATGCACGTCTATGCTGCGACCGTGCTTGCGCGCGATCGCGCCGAGGGTGCGCGCCGAGGCCAGGCTGCCGACCAGTTCCTCGACCTTCCAGCGCAGCGCCCCGGCCATCTCCTCCTCGGTGGCCGCGCGCACCCGCATCAGCTTGCCCTTGAAGCCGCAGTCACGCGCCATGCGCGCTTCCTCGTTGCTGGCAATACCCACGTAGGGGATGCGCGCGCGGATGAAGCTTGGCATGACGAACTCGATGCCCACCCCGTAAGCATCGGCCTTCATCACCGCGCAGATCCGCGCACCGCCCACTACCGCCTGGCGGACCAGCCCCAGGTTGTGTTCGAGCACGCCCAGGTCCACTTCGATCCAGGAATTGGGTGCCCAGTCCGCCCGCTTGCGCTGCCTGGCCAGCAGCGGCGCAGCGTGCAGGTCCACGGAAGCAGCCAGGGCGGTGCCCAGCGCGGCGGCGATGAACTGCCGGCGATCGAGCGACGAGGTGCGGTCGGTCATGCGATTCCCCATGGCTCGTCGGGCTCGGTTGCCCGGATCGGTGGCGACTATATCGCACTGCCTCCCGGTGCCCTGCCCGGGTCGTGCGTGGCGCACCGGGGCACGCGTTGACGCTCGCCGGATCTGCGGGCCTAATCCGGTTGGCCGCATCCCCACGAGGAAGTCCCATGCACGCCATCCCGTCCACCCGCTTGCCGTGGGTTTCCCGTACAAGCGTCGCCGCTGCGGCACTCGGCACGCTCCTGCCGATGCTGGGACTGGTCCTGTGCCTGGCGCCGGCGCCGGCGCGGGCCGAGGCTCCGCCGCGTGTGTCCACCGCCACCACGATGGAGCAGGCCGGGATGGTGGACATCCGCAGCCTGGTGCCGGACCTGTCCCAGGAGATCGCCTACCGGGGCAGCGACAACTTCGTCGGCGCGCCGGTGGATGGCTACGAGGCGCCACGCTGCTGGCTCAAGCGCGATGCCGCCGAGGCCCTGGCAAGGGTGGATGCCGACCTGCGCGAGCGCAACCTGCGCCTGCGCATCTACGATTGCTATCGCCCGGCGCGGGCGGTCGCGCATTTCGTGCGCTGGGCGCACGACCCGGACGACCAGCGCACCAAGGCCGCGCACTATCCGGCGCTGGACAAGAGCGAACTGCTCGGCGACTACATAGCCCCGGTGTCCGGCCACAGCCGCGGCCGCACCGTCGACCTGACCGTGCTGCGCTGCGACGACGAGGGCGGCGCGTGCGAGCCGCTGGACATGGGCACCCGCTTCGACTACTTCGGCACCCGCGCCAATACCGATACGCCCGAAGTGAGCGCCGTGCAGCGTGCCAATCGCCACCTGCTGCGCGACGCGATGCAGGCGCACGGCTTTAGCAACTATCCGATGGAGTGGTGGCACTACACCCTGGCCGTCGACGGACCGCCCGGCGAGCTGTACGACGTGCCGGTGACCGCGCCCGCCGAGCCGGCATGGCAGGCCGAGCTCGACCGGCTGATGGCGCCCTACGACGGTGACGTCCCCGGCGCGGCGCTGCTGGTGCTCAAGGACGGCAAGCCGTTGATCCGCCGCGGCTACGGACGCGCCGACCTCGAGCGCGAGGCCGAGTCCGGGCCGGCGACCAACTACCGCCTGGCCTCGGTGAGCAAGGCCTTCACCGCCGGTGCGGTGCTGCTGCTGGCCCAGGACGGCAAGCTGGCGCTCGACGACCCGGTGCGCAAGTGGCTGCCCACGCTGCCGCCGGTGGCCGATGGCATCACCCTGCATCACCTGCTGGCGCATACCTCCGGGTTGATCGAGTACGACGAACTGGAGCCCAAGCCCTACCAGGGCCAGATGCACGACATCGACGTGCTGCGCCTGCTGGAGAAGTCCGATCGCCTCAACTTCGAGCCGGGCAGCCAGTACCGCTACAGCAACGCCGGCTATGCGCTGCTGGCGCTGGTGGTGGAGCGCGCCTCGGGGATGGCGTTCCCGGATTTCATGCGCGCGCGCATCTTCGAGCCGTTGGGCATGCACGACTCGCTGGTCTACGTGGTCGGTGGCCCGGAGGTGTCGCGCCGCGCCTTCGGCTACAGCATGACGCCCGAGGGCTGGCAGCGCACCGACCAGAACCACTTCAGCCAGATCCTGGGCGACGGCGGGGTCTACTCCAGTCTCGACGACATGGCCCGCTGGGACGCGGCCTGGAACGACGATCGTCTGTTCAGCGATGCCACCCGCGCATTGGCCTTCGCCCGCCAGGTGCCCGTGTCCACCGACCCGGAGCCGACCTTCTACGGCTACGGCTGGCGCGTGGCCGACGGCCGCCAGTGGCACAACGGCGAAAGCATCGGCTTCCGCAACAGCTACGTGCGCTGGCCGGAGCGGGGCCTGAGCGTGATCCTGCTCAGCAACCGCAACGATCCGACCCCGTACCAGACCGCCCTGCAGATCGGCGAATTGCTGCTGCGTCAGCGAGTGATCGACGATCCCTGAGTCCCGGATCGTCGATTCGCCGTCGCGTCCCGGATGCCGGCGACGGGACGGCACGGCGGATCGCCCCGGCGCCGGTCGGAGCGTCGTTTCAGGCGTGGGATTGCGCGATTGACGATTCCGCGAACGGCGTGCTAATACGCCAGCCGCATCACGCCGCGATACACGTTTGGTAACAGGGGATACCGAATGGCACCTGAGCTCCGCCCCATCGGGCGGGGCCTGCGTTTCGTGGAGCAAACACGCCGTCTAACCGCTCACATTCGCCACTTCGCCTGGAGAGATGCGAACATGCACGCCTACCGGATGCCCCGCCCGAACCTGCTTTGCGCAGGTCTGCTGATCGCCATCGCCGCTCCGGCCCTGGCACAGGAGCAGAGCCCGCCGACGACCACGACCCTCGATGAGGTCACCGTCACCGGCTCGCGCATCAAGCGCACCGACGTGGAGATGGCACTGCCCGTCACCATCATCCAGAAGTCGCAGATCGAGGCCCAGGGCATCACCTCGGCCGAGCAACTGCTGCAGTTCCTCAACATCGCCGGCAACGGCGCGGACGGACTCACCTCGGCTTCCGTGGACATGGACCTGGGCGAACTGCGCGGCAGCGCCGGCGTGTCCGGCGCCAACCTGCGCGGCCAGGGGTCCGACGCGACCCTGGTGCTGCTCAATGGCCGGCGCGTCGCTGCCCACGGCCTGCGTGGCCAGACGGTGGACCTGAACTCGATTCCGTTCGCCGCGATCGAGCGGGTCGAGGTGCTGCGCGACGGCGCTTCGGCGGTGTACGGCACCGATGCCATCGGCGGCGTGATCAACTTCATCACCCGCACCGACTACCAGGGCATCACCGTCAACGCCGGCTGGGACGTGACCCAGGATGGCGGCGGCAACATCTACAACTACAGCGTGCTGGGCGGGGCGGGCGACCTCGACACCGATCGCTGGAACGCATGGGGCACGGTGATCTGGCGCCAGTCCGAGTTCCTGCGCGGCTACCAACGCGACTTCGCCAACAGCTTCCAGCCCGACCGCGGCGTCTCGCCGGATACCCGCGGCACCCCGTTCGCCACCGTGACCAATGTCAGCGGCGGCATCATCAACGGTTCGCTGCAGGACCCGAACGGCGGCGGCAACCGGACCAACATCAACATCCTGAACCTGCCTGGCGGGGCCGGTTGCGAGAACGGCGGCCCGGCGATGGGGCCGTACGACTACCGCCTGTGGGAGTTCTCCGGCGCGAAATACGCCTGCGCCTGGGACTACCCGGCCGCGCAGGCGCTGCAGCAGCCGTCGAAGAGCGTGCAGGCCCTGGGCCGCGTCACCTTCAAGATCAGCGACAACCACCAGTTCTATGCCGAGGCGATGGCCTCGCGCGTGGACTCGCGGCGCGAATACGAGCCTCTGCAGCTCAGTTCCAGCGCGTCGGCCAGCTCGGTGATGAGCCCCGACACCTGGTATCCGCTGAACGACTACACCCGCGCGACCTACGACAAGATCTTCAACGCGATGGCCAGCTTCTTCGGCACCACCAACCTGGTCTACGGCAACAAGATCCCCTATCGCTGGCGCTGCATGGTCTGCGGCCCGCGCCAGGTGCAGACCATCACCAAGGCCAGCCGCATGCTGGCCGGCGTGGAAGGCAGCATCGGCACCTGGAGCTATGACGCGGGTCTGTCGCGTGCCAGCAGCGAGGCAGAATCGATCCTGGGCGGCGGCTATTACTTCTCCGCCGGCCTGCGCCAGGCCCTGGGCAGCGGCCGGCTCAATCCGTTCCTGATGCCGGGCCAGGAGCAGAGCGCGGAAGCCATGTCCCTACTGCAGGCGGCCTCGGCCACCGGGGTTCACCTGTACGGCGGCGAGTCCACCGTCACCACCCTGGACGCGAGCTTCTCGGGCGGCTTGGGCTTCAACCTGCCCGGCGGCGAGGTGCAGCTGGCGACCGGCGGCGAGATCCGGCGCGAGGAGTTCAAGTTCGGCGGCGTGCAGGAACTGGACGGCCTGGAACTCAACTACAACACCATCTACCAGGCGCCGTTCGACGAGACCAGCGAGCTGCCCAAGGTCCACCGCGACATCAAGGCGCTGTACGCCGAGGCCTACCTCCCGGTCCTGAGCAGCCTGGAGGTGACCCTGGCCGTGCGCCACGACCGCTACGACACCTTCGGCGGCACCACCAATCCGAAATACTCGTTCAAGTGGCAGCCGATCGATTCGCTGGCGTTCCGCGGTGCCTACAGCACCGGGTTCAAGGCGCCCGAGTTCACCAAGCTGTTCGCCGGCGTGAACCGGGTGGACTACTTCGGACGCGACCTGGCCGACCCGAAGACCTGTCCGGGCGGCGCGGCTGCCGAGGGCGTGCCCGGTTGCGCGCTGATCCAGCCGGTCATCGTCACCGGCGGCAAGACCGACCTGGCGCCGGAAGAGGCCGAGCAGATGAGCGTCGGCATGGTCTATGCGCCCAGTCCGCGGTTCAACGCCAGCCTCGACTGGTGGGAGATCGAGCGCACCAACACGATCCGTTCGCCGAGCCTGGACACGCTGATCGACAACTTCGAGTTGTTCCCGGACAACTGGATCCGCGACAGCAGCGGCAAGGTCGTGGAGATCGACCGGCGCTTCATCAATTCCGGCGGCACCCTGATGCGGGGCGTCGAGCTGGACGCCAGCCTGGTCGGCGAACTGGCCGGCGGCAACTGGAACCTGCACCTCAACGGCAGCTACCTCAATACCTTCAGGGAAAAGGCGCTGTCCAACCAGCCCTATGGCCCGAACAAGGTGGGTGAGTACGTCCAGTTCTACAACCTGCCGCTGCGCTGGAAGCACACCCTGGCCTTCGCCTGGGCCAAGGGCGACTGGAACCACACGCTGACCCAGGTCTACCGCGCCGGTTACAAGGACGAAGAGCCGGTCAGCGTCGCCAGCGGCAGCTTCATCCCGGCGAACTGGAATCCGGACGTGGACAGCTACATCACCTACAACTACAGCCTGGGCTGGTCCGGGATGCCGCACGCCAGGTTCGCCTTCACCGTGCGCAACCTGCTCAACACCGATCCGCCGTTCACCGCCCACCAGGTCGATTTCGCCTCCGGCGCAGCCTGGGAGCCGCGGGTGGCCGATCCGCGCGGGCGCTCGTTCAACCTGACGGTCGAATATACCTTCGACTAAAGGAGGGGGTGCGGATCGCGATGCCGTTGCCGGTTCCTCGGTGACGGCAGATCTTTGCCGGGCCGGGGTGGTGATGTTGCCGAATGGGCCCGGGAAATTGACGATTTTGTGAAAATCGTGCTAATACGCCAAGTGCGTCACATCGCGGTATGTGGGAAGGGAATACCGCCTGTCAGGTTCAGCGCTTCGCCCGAGGCCGGGCGAAGCGCCGTTTTGCCCAGCAAGCACGTCATTAGATCTTTAGTCCATCAGCCCATTTCGCCTGGAGAGAAGCGAACATGCAAGCCTATCGAAGCCCCCGTAAAAACCTGCTTTGTGCAGGCTTGTTGATTGCACTCGCCGCTCCAGCCATGGCCCAGGAACGGGGCGCGGCGGACACCAAGACGCTGGACAAGGTCAATGTCACGGGCTCGCGCATCAAGCGCACCGATGTGGAGGCGGCGCTGCCGGTCACCATCATCCAGAAGGCCGAGATCGAGAAGCAGGGCATTACCTCGGCCGAGCAGCTGATGATGCACCTCAACGTGGCGGGCAACAGCAGCGACAACCTGGCTTCCACGACCGGCATCGCGGGCGTCGGCGAGTTCCGTGGCTCCAACGGTGTGTCCGGCGCGAACCTGCGCGGCCAGGGCGCCGATGCGACCCTGGTGCTGCTCAACGGCCGGCGCGTCGCCACCCACGGCCTGCGTGGCCAGGCCGTGGACCTGAACTCGATCCCCTTCGCCGCCATCGACCGCGTGGAAGTACTGCGCGACGGCGCCTCGGCGATGTACGGCACCGACGCCATCGGCGGCGTGATCAACTTCATCACCCGCGACGACTACGAGGGCATCACGGTCAATGCCGGATGGGACATGCCGCAAGGGACCGGGGGCGACATCTATACCTACAGCCTGCTCGGCGGTCTGGGCGACATCGATGAGGATCGCTGGAATGTCTGGGCGACGGTGAACTATCGCCACAACCAGTCGCTGCGCGGCAGCGACCGCGACTTCACCAGCAGCTTCCAGCCCGAGCGCGGCTTGGCCCCGGACACCAGCGGCACGCCATTCGCCACCGTGATCACCACGAGCGGCGGCATGATGGGCGCCAACCTGACCGATCCGGCCGGTGGCGGCCCGCAGAGCCGGGTCAACATCCTCAACCTGCCGGGAGCTGCCGGCTGCGAATCCGGCGGCGAGTTGATGGGGCCGTACGGCTATCGGATCTGGGGCAACGCGGGCCTGAAGTATTCCTGCGCGTGGGACTACGCCCGTTCCCAGGTCATGCAACAGCCGCTGACCAGTCTGCAGGGGCTGGGCCGGGCGACGTTCAAGATCGGGGAAAGCCATCGTGCGTACTTCGAGGCGATGGTCTCGGAAGTCGAGTCCAACCGCGAGTTCGAGTATCAGCAGATGACGTCCAGCGCGTCTGCGACCGCGACGCTCAACCCGAGCACCTGGTATCCGCTCAACGACTACACCCGCGACACCTACAACATGGTGTTCGAGGCGATGCGCAACTTCTTCTATCCGGGATCCACGCCCCTGACCAGCGTCGGCAACCTGAATTACGGCAAGGGCATCGGCTACCGCTGGCGCTGCTACGTCTGCGGTCCCCGGCAGCAGGTCACCACCACCAAGGCCAGCCGCTTCGTTCTGGGCATCGATGGCGACATCGGTAGCTGGACGTACGATGCCGGCGCCACCCGTGCGACCAGCGAGGCCACCACGCTGCTCGGCAACGGCTACTACTGGACCCCGGGGCTGCAGGCGGCACTGGGCAGCGGTTTCATCAACCCGTTCCTGAAGCCGGGGCAGGACCAGGGCCCGCAGGCGCGCGCGCTGCTTGCGGCCGCGTCCGCCGAGGGCGTGCGGCTTTTCGGCGGCGAGTCGACGGTGACCTCGTTCGATGCAAACTTCGCGGGCGGTCTGGGTTTCAACCTCTGGGGAGGCGAGGTTCAGCTCGCCACCGGCGTGGACGTCCGGCGCGAGGAATTCGAGTTCGGCAGTGCCTACGACAAGAACGGCAAGCCCGTCACCGCCAGCGACATCTACCAGATCGGCGATACCGGCATCGCCGTGCCGAAGGCGAGCCGTACCGTTCGCGCGGTCTACGCGGAAGCCTACCTGCCGGTGCACGACACCTTCGAGGTGACGCTGGCGGGACGCCACGACCGTTACGACACTTTCGGCAGCACCACCAACCCGAAGTATTCGTTCAAATGGCAGCCCATCGATGCACTGGCGTTCCGCGGCGCCTACAGCACCGGCTTCAAGGTGCCCGAGTTCACCAAGCTGTTCTCGCCGGCCAGTGACAACGACTACACCGGCTTCGACCTCGCCGATCCGGCGCGTTGCGCTGGCGGCGTGGCCAATCCGAGCGTCCCCGGTTGCGAGTCGATCAAGCCGCAGATGCGTACCGGCGGCAAGTCGGACCTGCGCCCGGAAGAGTCCAAGCAGAAGAGCTTGGGCCTGGTCTATGCGCCGTCGCCGAACTTCAACATGAGCCTGGACTGGTGGGAGATCGAGCGGATCAATACCATCCGCGTCCCCGACCTGAACATGCTGAAGGCCAATTACGCCCTGTTCTCGGACAACTTCATCCGCGATTCCAGCGGCCAGATCGTGGTCATCGACCGCCGCTTCGTCAATTCCGGCGGCACCCTGATGAACGGCATCGAGCTGGACGCCAACCTGATGGGCGAGTTGTGGGACGGCCGCTGGCGGATCAACCTCAATGGCAGCTACCTCGACAACTTCCAGGAAAAGATCCTGGAAGGCCGTCCCTACAGCGACAATCTCGTCGGCAAGTACGTCCGCTACTTCAATCTGCCGCTGAAGTGGAAGCACACGCTCAATTTCGGCTACGCCAAGGGCGACTGGTCGCATACCCTGACCCAGGTCTACCGCAGTGGCTACGAGGACGAGAAGCCGCCGAGCGTGGCCAACGGCACCTACATCCCGTCGCAGTGGAATCCGGACGTGGATGACTACATCCTCTACAACTACAGCTTGACCTGGTCCGGCATGAAGAATGCGCGCTATACCTTCGTGGTGCGCAACCTGCTCGATACCGATCCGCCTTTCACCGCGCATCAGGTGGACTTCGCGTCCGGTTCGGCGTGGGAGCCGCGCGTGGCCGATCCGAGGGGGCGTTCGTTCGCGTTGATGGTCGAGTTCAACTTCAACTGATTGCAGCGGTACCTGCAGCGCCGCCGCCGGGCGACCGGCGGCGGCGCGTTCGCGTCCGGGGTCGGGGCAAGGCAGGGCGGCATCCGGCCCGGTTTTGGTTCATCATCTCCCTCGCCCACCCGGAACCGAGATTGCGATGAACGCGACCCCCTTGGCCCCCATCGCGCCCGCCGAGCGCATCGCCGCGCTGGATGTCCTGCGCGGCTTCGCCCTGGTCGGGATCCTGCTGATGAACATGGAGGCCTTCGCCGGGCCGATGGTGCGCGCGCTGACCGGGCTGGACCCGACCCTGACCGGCGTCAACCGCCTGACCGACGGGCTGATCTACTTCTTCGTCCAGGGCAAGTTCTTCACCCTGTTCTCGCTGCTGTTCGGCATGGGCTTCGCGATGATGGTGATGCGCGCCGAGGCGGCCGGGCGGCCGTTTGCCCGGCTGTACTGGCGGCGCAGCCTGGCATTGCTGGGCATCGGCCTGGTCCACGCGCTGCTGATCTGGTCCGGCGACGTCCTGGTGATCTATGCGCTGCTGTCGATCCCGTTGCTGGCCTTCCGCGAGCTTTCCGCGCGCTGGCTGGCCTGGCTGGGCCTGGCCGTCTACCTGGCCGCGCCGGCGATGCTGCTGGGCATCGGCCTGATGTCGCTGTGGGTGCCCGGATGGGACGCGCTGATGGCCCAGGGCGCGGAACATTCCGTGGCCCTGGAACAGGCGCAGGAACAGACCTACGCCTCCGGCACCTACGCCATGGCGGTGGCGCAGCGGGTCCGCGACTTCGGCTTCATGCTCTCCGGACTGATGGTGTTCGGCGCGATGGTGTTCGGCATGTTCCTGATCGGCGCGGCGTTCATGCGCAGCGGCGCGATCCAGAACCCGCAGCTGCACGTGCGCCTGTACCAGCAACTGCGCTGGTCGGTGCTGGCGCTGGGCCTGCTGGCGATGCTGGCCTCCTTCGTGATCCAGCCGACCGTCTCGCCGGCCACGTTCGACTTCCATACCGGCCTGGCCCAGGCGCTGGCCACGATGGCCGGGTTGCTGATGTGCCTGGGCTACCTGGCCTGGGTGATGCGCGGCCTGGAGGTTCCCCGCGCCGCCCACTACCTGAATTGGCTGGCGCCGGCCGGACGCATGGCGCTGACCAACTACCTGGTGCAGTCGATCGTGTGCACGCTGGTGTTCTACGGCTACGGGCTGGGCTTCTTCGAGCACCTGCCGCGGTTCTGGCAGGTACCGTTCGCGCTGGGCCTGTTCGCGGTCCAGGTGCTGTACAGCCAGTGGTGGCTGCAGCGTTTCCGCTTCGGCCCGGCCGAATGGCTGTGGCGTTCGATCACCTACTGGCAGCTGCAGCCGATGCGCCGCGTCCCGGCCTGAGCCTGCCTGCACCCCGGCGCCTGCACACTCTCCGCCATGGACCATTACCGCCTGCACCAGGGCACCGCGCCGCTGCTGGTCAGCCTGCCGCATGACGGCACCGCGCTGCCCGAGGCCATCGCCGCGCGCCTGACCGATGCCGCGCGCCGCGTGCCCGACACCGACTGGCACGTCTCGCGCCTGTACGGCTTCGCTCGCGACCTGGGTGCCTCGATCCTGGTACCGCACTGGTCGCGCTACGTGGTCGACCTCAACCGGCCACCGGACGATGCTTCGCTGTATCCGGGCCAGAACACCACCGGCCTGTGCCCGGTGGTGCAGTTCAGCGGCGCGCCGGTGTACCGCGAAGGCATGCAGCCGGATGCGGCGGAGATCGCGGCGCGGGTAAGGGATTACTGGCGCCCGTACCACGACACCCTCGACGCCGAACTGGCGCGGATCCGTGGCGAGCACGGTCGCGCGGTGCTGTGGGAAGGCCACTCGATCCGCGGCACGCTGCCGTTCCTGTTCGACGGCGCGTTGCCGGACCTGAACCTGGGCACCGCTGCCGGCACCAGCTGCCGGCCGCAGCTGCAGCAACGCCTGGCCGCGGTGCTAGCGGGGCAGGGCGGATACAGCCACGTGGTCAACGGCCGCTTCAAGGGCGGCTACATCACCCGCCACTACGGCGACCCCGAGACCGGCCTGGACGCGGTGCAGCTGGAACTGGCCCAGCGCACCTACATGGACGAGGAAAGCTTCGAATATCTGCCGCAGAGAGCCGGGGAGCTGCAGGTCGTGCTGCGCCGGTTGCTGGAAGCCGCGCTGGGCTGACCCCGCTGGATCAGCGTGCCGGGCTGAACGGCACGGCGCGCGCCGACCGTGGGTCGGCACACGCCTCCGGAGTCGTGATCCTGGAACGGAGGGCAGCCGACCCGCAGCCGGTTCTGCGGAAGGTGCGCGGCGACAGCCGATGCGCCTCCCCGGGGATGTGGGCCACGTCGCCTCAGTCCTCGTCGTGCCTGGGCTTGTACGCCTCCACCAGCTTCTGCTGGACCTGCGGCGGCACCGGCTCGTAATGGCTGAAGTCCAGCGAATAGCGCCCCTTGCCGGCGGTCAGCGATTTCAGTTCGGCGGCGAAGCCGTCCAGTTCCGACATCGGTACCTGGGCCTTGACCACGGTTTCCCCGCGCGCGGCGTCGGTGCCGGCGTCCGTGCCCACGATCCGCGCCCGCCGCGCGGCCAGGCTGCCGGTCACGTCGCCCAGTTGCGCCTCGGGCGCGCCGACCTCCAGGTCGACGATCGGCTCCAGCACCTGTGGCCGGGCCTTGGCGACGGCATCCAGGAACGCCTTGCGCCCGGCGGTGGCGAAGGCGATCTCCTTGCTGTCCACCGGATGGTGCTTGCCGTCGTACACGACCACCCGCACGTCCTGCATGGCATGGCCGGAGACCGCGCCGGACTGCAGTACCTGACGCACGCCTTTCTCCACCGCTGGCATGAACTGGCCGGGGATGGTGCCGCCCTTGACCTCGTCCACGAACTCGAAGCCGGTCCCGCGCGGCAGCGGCTCGATCCGCAGGAACACCTCGCCGAACTGCCCGGCGCCGCCGGTCTGCTTCTTGTGCCGGTGGTGGCCTTCGGCCCTGGCCGCCACCGTTTCGCGGTACGCGATCCGCGGCGGCCGGGTGTCCACATCCACCGCGAAGCGCTCCTTCAGCCGTTCCAGCATCACCCGCAGGTGCAGCTCGGACAGGCCGCGGATCACCGTCTCGTTGACCTCGGCATTGTGCTCGACCACGAACGCCGGATCCTCCTCGGCCAACTTCTGCAGGGCCAGCGCCAGCTTCTGCTCCTGGCCGCGGCTGGCCGCCTGCACCGCCAGTCCGAACATCGGCTTCGGGAACCGGGTCGGCGCCAGGTGCACGCTGTCCTCGTCGTGGCTGTCGTGCAGCACCGCGTCGAAATGCAGTTCGTCGATCTTGGCCACCGCGGCGATGTCGCCGGGAATGGCCTCGTCGATCTCCACGTGCTCCTTGCCGCGCAGCCTGAACAGGTGGCCGACCTTGAACGGCTTGCGCCCGTCGTCGACGAACAACTGGGTGTCGCGGCGGACCGTGCCCTGGTAGACCCGGAACACGCCGAGCTTGCCGACGAACGGGTCGTTGACGATCTTGAACACGTCGGCGATGACGTGCCCGCGCGCGTCGGCATGGGTATCCAGCGGCTCCTCGCCGTGGCCGTTGCGCTTGAGCAACTGCGGCGGATTGGCCTCGGTGGGATCGGGGAGCAACCGTTCGGCGACCTGCAACAGCTCCCGCACGCCGGTGCCGGTACGCGCGGAGACGAAGCACACCGGCACCAGGTGGCCCTCGCGCAGCGACTTCTCGAAGGCATCGTGCAGTTCCTGCGGGGAGAGCCCGGCTTCGCCGCCGTCGAGAAAGTGTTCCATCACCCCTTCGTCGATCTCGACCACCTGGTCGAGGATCCGCTGGTGCCAGTCGGCGACCGGACCCAGGTCGGAATCGCCTGCGGACGTGCCGAAGCAGTCCACTACCCGGCGACCGCCGTCGGCCGGCAGGTTCAGCGGCAGCACCTCGTTGCCGAAGGCTTCGCGCAACTGCCGCATCACCCGCCCGCAGTCGGCCTGCTCATGGTCGATCTTGTTGACCGCGACGACCCGGCACAGGCCGCGTTCCCTGGCCCGTTCCATCAGTCGCAAGGTGCCGTGGGCCACGCCGGCGTCGGCGTCGACCACGATCAACGCGGTCTCCACCGCGGCCAGCGCCGACAGCGCCGGGCCGCGGAATTCCGGGTAGCCGGGGGTGTCGATCAGGTTCAGGTGATAGCTGCGGTCGGGCGAGGGCGCGTGGTCGATGCTGGCGATGGCGATGTCCATCGAGTGGCCGCGGGCCTTCTCCATCGGGTCGAAGTCGGACACCGTGGTGCCGCGTTCGATCGTGCCTGCCGTGGTCAGGGCGCCGCCGGCATGCAGCAGGGCTTCGAGCAAGGTTGTTTTGCCGGCGCCGGGGTGGCCTGCGAGGGCCACGTTGCGGATGTCGCGGGTTGCGTAGGGCATGAGGCCGTTCCTCCCGGGTATGGGTCTGAAGGGCCGTCATGGCTGTCCGGGCCGGGAGCCATTCCATCGATGCAGCCCGGGGCGTATACCCGGCGGGCGGTCATGGCGGACAGGTACCTTAGCGCGTCCACGTCCCTGCCGCACGTCGCCCCCGTGCATGCGCCCGGGACTGCATTTGGACCTCCGCAGGGAGGCCTGCCCGCCGATGGCCTTCCCGCCCCCGCTGCCCACCACTCCGCCCCCTGTCCCCTGGCACCGCTGCCTTCACCGCCGGCACCTGTCGGCACATTGCCCCTGCGCGTGTGGCCCTGCATAGTCGTGCCCTTCACGACCCACTCCGGAGATGCCGATGCGCCCGCGCACCTTGCTCACCGCCCTGATCCTGCCTCTGGCCGGCCTGGTCGCCGCGACCCAGGCGCAGGCGCAGGCCGTGCAGGCCGATGCCGCCGACGAGGCAGTGGCCGTGCTCACCGCCGCCCGCATCCATACCGAGAACCCCGCCGCGCCGCTGGCCACGGCCATCGCCTGGAACGAGCACGGCCGGCTGGTGGCGGTGGGCAAGGCGGCCGAACTGCGCAAGCGCTACCCGAAGGCCCGCCACGTCGATGCCGGCAAGGCCACCGTGGTCCCCGGCCTGATCGATGCGCACGCGCACCTGATGGGCCTGGGCGATGCCCTGATGCTCGCCGACCTGACCGGGGCCGACAGCCGGGAAGAAGTCGTCCGCCGCCTGCAGGCGTTCGCGCAGACCGTGCCGGCCGACGCCTGGATCCGCGGCTGGGGCTGGGACCAGAACCGCTGGCCGGAGCGGCAATTCCCCACCGTGGCCGACCTCGACGCCGCCTTCCCCGACCGTCCGGTGTGGCTGCTGCGGGTCGACGGCCATGCCGGCTGGGGCAACAGCGCCGCCTTGCGCGCGGCCGAAGCGGCGCAGGGCGCACGCGGGTTCGCCGGCGACTGGCACCCCGAAGGCGGCCGCATCGTCCGCGACGGCGATCGCGCCACCGGCGTGTTCGTGGACGAGGCCATGCGCCTGGTCGAGCGCGCCATCCCCGCGCCGACCGAGGCCTTCCGCGAGGAAGCACTCCGGCGCGCGCTATCCGCCGCCGTGGCCAACGGCCTCACCGGCGTGCACGACATGGGCGTCTCGCGCGATGACCTGGCGCTGATGCGACGCTTCGCCGACGCAGGCCGCCTGCCGTTGCGCATCGACGCCTACGCCGATGGCGACGGCGGTGCGCTGGCCGACCTGTGCGCGCAGGGTCTTTACCGCCACGATGGCGGCCGCCTGCAGATGACCGGGGTGAAGCTGTACATGGACGGCGCCCTGGGCAGCCGCGGCGCCGCCCTGCTGGCCGACTACAGCGACGATCCCGGCAACCGCGGCCTGCTGGTCACCGACCCGGCCGCATTCGGCGCGGCGGTGATCAAGGCCCGCGACTGCGGCGTGCAGGTGGCCACCCACGCCATCGGCGACCGCGGCAACCGGATCGTGCTGGACACCTACGAATATGCACTGCGCGGCAAGGGCGCGCGCCCGGACCACCGCTGGCGGGTGGAGCATGCGCAGGTGGTCGCCGCCGAGGACATCCCGCGCTTCGCCCAGTTGCGCCTGGTCGCCTCGATGCAGCCCACCCACGCCACCTCGGACATGCCCTGGGCCGAAGACCGCCTGGGCCACGAACGCCTGGAGGGGGCGTATGCCTGGCGCCGTTTCCTCGACCTGGGCGTACCGCTGGCGCTGGGTTCGGATTTCCCGGTGGAGTCGGTGGATCCGCGCCTGGGCCTGTTCGCCGCGGTCAACCGCACCGACCGCGCCGGCCACCCGCCGGGCGGCTGGCTGCCCGGGCAGAAGCTGACCGCCGCCGAGGCCCTGCGCGGGTTCACCGCCGCTGCCGCCTGGGCTGCCCACGACGAGGGCGAAGTGGGGCGCCTGGCGCCGGGCCTGCGCGCCGACTTCGTGGTCCTGGACCGCGACCCGCTGGCGATCCCCGCCGAAGGCCTGGACGACCTGAAGGTCCGCTCCACCTGGGTCGACGGCCAGCCGGTCTACAACGCCGACTGACCCGCGGACGAGGGCGAAGTGGCCCCGGCCCCGAAAATCCGGATAATGCCGAAAAGCCGGCCGGGGCCTGACACCCCGTCCGGCTTTTTCCGTGTCGGCGACCCGGCCACGCCCGCAAACGCCCCGATGGCGTTTCACACGGGGCGGGGCAGGGCGGCCGGCACGGCCCATCCCGCGGCCCCGATGGCCGCCAGACAAAGGAGTCATGGCCATGGGCCAGTCAGTCGTCGTCCTCGGTGCCCAGTGGGGCGATGAGGGCAAGGGCAAGATCGTCGACCTGCTCACCGAGGAGATCGGCGCGGTCGTGCGTTTCCAGGGCGGCCACAACGCCGGCCATACCCTGGTCATCAACGGCAAGAAGACCGTCCTGCACCTGATCCCCTCCGGCATCCTGCGCGAGGACGCCCTGTGCCTGATCGGCAACGGCGTGGTGATCTCGCCGGCGGCCCTGATCAAGGAGATCGGCGAACTGGAATCGGCCGGCGTGGAAGTGCGCAGCCGCCTGAAGATCAGCCCGGCCGCGCCGCTGATCATGCCGTACCACATCGCCCTGGACCAGGCGCGCGAGAAGGCCGCCGGCGGCAAGGCCATCGGCACCACCGGCCGCGGCATCGGCCCCGCCTACGAAGACAAGGTCGCCCGCCGCGGCATCCGCATCGCCGACCTGCACTATCCCGACCAACTGGCCGAGAAGCTGCGTTCCGCGCTGGACTACCACAACTTCGTGCTCACGAAGTACCTGGGCGTGGACGCGGTCGATTTCGAACAGACCCTCGACGAAGCCCTGGCCTTCGGCGAATACGTGCAGCCGATGAAGTCCGACGTGGCCGGCATCTGCCACGACCTGCGCAAGCAGGGCAAGCGCATCCTGTTCGAAGGCGCGCAGGGTGCACTGCTGGACATCGACCACGGCACCTATCCCTACGTCACCAGCTCCAACACCACGGTCGGCGGCGCGTTGGCCGGGGTTGGCGTGGGCGCGGACGCGATCGACTACGTGCTGGGTATCGCCAAGGCCTACGCCACCCGCGTCGGCGGCGGCCCGTTCCCGACCGAACTGGACGACGAGATCGGCCAGGGCATCCGCGACCGCGGCGCCGAGTACGGCGCCTCCACCGGCCGCCCGCGCCGCTGCGGCTGGATGGACATCGTCGCCCTCAAGCGCGCGGTGGCGATCAACGGCATCAGCGGCCTGTGCATCACCAAGCTCGACGTGCTCGACGGCATGGACAAGCTGAAGATCTGCATCGCCTATGAATACCGCGGCAAGCGCAGCGAATACGCGCCGCTGGACGCGCAGGGTTGGGAGGAGTGCACGCCGGTGTACCTGGAGTTCCCGGGGTGGAGCGAGAACACGCACGGGATCACGGTGTGGGATGAATTGCCGCCGGCGGCCCGCGCGTATCTTCGGGCGCTGGAGGAGTTGGCGGGATGTCCGATCAGTATCGTGAGTACGGGGCCGGATCGGGATCACACGATGGTTCTGCACGATCCGTTTGCTTGATCCGGGACAGTGTCGAAGAAGTAAAAGGCCCCGCGAAAGCGGGGCATTTTACTTCTGGCCGCTTTCGGCCAGAAGCAGACATTGCCCAACGCCTGACTAAGCCGCGCCGCGAAGTGGCGTCGGCTTGATGAACTGTTAGGAATCTCTTGCGGATGTATCAATAAGATACCGAGCGAACGCTATCCCAGTAAAGAACGCGAGCTCCGCTTCCGCAAGCTCCGGGCCTTTAGCGTTTACATGGCCATGCCGTACAAGCGGTGCGCCATTAGCGTAAGCATAGAACTTTTCTAGAACGTCGAGAACCTGATAGGGAATGCGATTAGTCTTTCGCGCTCTCTTGATCGCGTCGCCAAGCGTTGAAGCCTTGGGGTCAATCGTTCTGGCGATGCTCTCTACTGCACTTACAATCTCTTTAATGCTGTTTGCCTCATCAATCGGATGTTGATGAAGATACTGATGCGCCTTCTGATAATGGGTTCTGGCCGCGGCAAATCCATCTGAGAGCAGACTCTCCGTGGACGCGATTCTCTCCGCAACCGCCTTGGGATGCTGACGATGAAGTTCTGACTTGTCGTTTAAGCGCCAGCCAATTCTGTCCTCTTGTAGAAGCGCATTGACCCTGGCTTGGTAGTCACCAAAATGAAAAGTTGAGTCGAAAGGGATCTCGTCGTCCGCCCTGATGAGCAAGTTGCCAACGAGCTCAACGAAGTCGTAGAAGTCGGTCCATGAGCAATCCTTGACGTGCTGTGTCAACGCGCCCCATGCGCTTTCATCGAAGTCCCATGGATCTGATTCTTCGCGAATAAGAGCGATGAACTTCTTGTGCGTGTCCGTAGTCTCGAGTGGTTGAATACGCTGCTGGCGACGACCAGATACCTCTCCGACGAAGTCGCCAAGAATTCCCTTTATGTATCCAACTCTCAAAGGGCGCGGCGCATCCTCTAGGATTAGAGGTTGCTTTTGATTTGCCGCAAGTCGAGCAGAGAATCTCATTTAGATACCTAAGGATTGAGTTCAGCGCCTGCGATGGCGGTTCGCTGGAAGGAATTGTTGGGCGTCTGCGCTGCATGCCATAACTCCATAACAAAAATGACGAGCGAATGAGCTGCATTGACGGCGAGACGAGCCTCTGGAACAGCAATCTGCGGGGGATTGAGACCGCGACCATGTGCGGAACCGATGTGCGTACGGTAAGCACCAACACCATCAACTATTGATGCCAGCCCCTGCAGGACGCGCCTCTGATCGTCCCGAAGTGTCGGGTCCAGGTTAAGACCGAGGTGCCATTGAACCACTCGCCATACCGGTCCAATAGATTGTTTCTCTGGCATCTCAAGACTGAATGTTTCGATATACGTCTTGCAGAGTGCTTCAATAATCGAACTAGCCGCTGTTATGGCCGCGTGTGGATCTCGATCTAGCTGCTTGATGGCTCGATCAAACTCAGCCTCGATGGACGCGAAGTCGCCAGCGTTCAAGTAGTCCGAGAGAGTCTTGGCCGCGAGACTCGCACCGGCGAGAGTCACGAATCCGTTGACTTGGTAGGTGAGCTGGTTCTTCGCGAGGCTCTCCCGAATGCGGCGTTGTCCTTCTGCAACTTCTGGTCGCCACTCCGAAGGTTCTTGATCCATGAACTTTTGAATCACTTGACCAAGCACTGTAAGTGGATTGATCGATGAGTCCTCGTTGCAGCGACGAAGCCACGCCGCACACTTGGTTTCACAGTTGCCGGGCGGCACATCACCTGGCGCGCCAGATTCCATGAACAGCGAATTGAGAGTGGAATGGCTGTAGTAATAGGCTGCGACAACTGACGCTACGGAACCAATCACTGAATTCGGGATCTTGCTAGACACTCCGGCCTCCCCCTGACGCCCAACAAACTATGGATAACCCCCGGATCCGGTCATACGGCTGACCCACTGCACACCGTAGGGTGAGCTATTACTTTGATCCTGCTCAATCTTAAGGTCGCTGGATTAAGCTAACAAGCCGACGTATAGCCAGACCAGGAGGCATGACAAAAAGCCCGCCTAGCGTTGAGAGGGGGACAGTGTCTGCTTTGGGTCGTAGCCGGCCAGAAGCGGACAGACCGGACTCAAAATCCGCCGCCCTTAAAAGCGCGTGGGTTCGAGCCCCACCTTCGCGCCAGTAAAATCAAATGGTTGGGCTTCGCGACCTAGCCCTTTTGTTCTGCCCGGCTGCGCCGTGGCCGAAATGTGGCCGAATGCTGCGGAACTAGGCTTAGCGTTGCGTCAGCAAGCCCATGCCAATGCGGGTTACGCGGTACAGCGCCGCAAACGAGTAAACGAACAAGCCCACCAGCACGCTCAGGTACACGGATGAAGTAGCGCCAACGCTAGGTGAGAAGCCAGCGACCGCGAATACGCACAGCGCCAGTGATCCCCACAAGGCTTCGCTCAAGTAGTCGCGCAGGTGGGGCATGTAGCCACTCTTTTTAAGCCGACTTATTGATTCCTCCTTCATACCCATGAGCAGCGTCTTCATTGTGGCTAAAAATCCCGCGAGAATGCCGCCCAGTGACACCAGCGCGGACAACATGTTTTCGCCCTGTGGCAACTTGATGCCGAAGTATTTGCACAATGTCCACGCCGCCGCCGCCGTGGCAATGCCCAGCAACCTTGGATACCAGCGCTCGTGCGTAATCTTCATTAGTCCTGCATTACTCCTTTCCACTTGCCCTTTGCCCGCTTCAACGCCTTCACCCGATCAGCAAACGTGATGCGTCGATCCGTACCAACAGGAGCCTGCTCCGTCTCTTCTAGCTTGTGCTCAAGCAAGTCGACGACCTCAAAGTCCTGTTCTGGCTCTGCCGCACCGTAAGAACTGAGGCGGAGGATTGCGTCATCATCCAGATTCTTCCTTACGGCTGTGAGCAATTTCTTCGCGGCGTCTTTTAGCTTTGACTTGCGGTCGCTGGAGCCAATAGCAAGCGTGATATAGAGGCGGTCGGCACCAGTTTTCGTTCCAATCTCCGCCATGTCAGTAAGCGACTGGCCGGCCTCAAGGTCAGCAGCCTGCATCTTGGTGAGATCAATGCCAACTTCGACACGCCTAACAACCTTCTGATTCTTAAAGCGGCGCTCTGCGTCGAGGTCAAGTTTCGGCTTGAACTCGTAAATGTTCGTTACGTCGGAACGGTACTGTGAAAGGTATTGCTCCAGCCCGCTGACGCGGACGCCCCAGTGGTTATATTGGATCACAGCGTAGCGCGTAGCCGAGTCATAGAGGACGGCGGTGTCCTCGCCGAAGTATTCGTTCTTCGCAAGGTTGAAGCCTGTCAGCTTCTTGGCTTTCGACACTCTTCCTGGTCCGTGCGCATCACGCATACGAACGAAGTTCAATTCCCAGAGCGTGCCGCGTCCGGCCGGGGCAACCGTGTCTTCTAGCCGGTAATCAACGAGGTTGCAGCGACGCACGCGGTCGGCAATAGCATCAGCTTCGATGCGTGCCAAAAGCTGTTCAAGTGGCTCTGCGCCTTCTGCATGCTCCACTCGGAACAACTGAATCCTGATACTTGCCTTGTCCATGTATTCCCCCAATTCGATGGTTATCAAACTTTGGGGTGTCAGCACCGCCGTCCATAGCCTCATTGTCCGAATGTCGGTCGCAAGGACTGCGACGCACCCACCCCTGCGCGCGTGCCAGTAGACCATGCTTTTCGTTCAGAATCATCTGCACTGCACAATCTCCAAGTAAAAACAGGTCCGACACCCCGGAGAAAGTGACGGCCCTGCCGCCAGCTCGACGGGCTAAGTGCCGAGTCGGGCAGGAGGAACCGCCCCGGCTACTTCTCATCTGCGCCACTCCGCTTTGATGTCGCAGGCCCAGTCGATGCGGTGGGCACCGTAGCGCATGGCGTCCAGCGCGTGATCTGCACCGCTACTGTCCACGCCCTCCGGTCGCAGGGTAGACGCCAAAGATACCAAGCGCCAGCGATGTGAATGATGCCGATCTGGTGCGGCTGCGGCAGCTACAAATTCGCACTCTCTTCGGTTGAGGACACAGGGTCGGAGGTTCTCAATGACCGCTTTGGGTCGAAAGCGGTCATTCATAAGCATCGGTTTTCCTATCGCTATCTACGTAGATATAACACCCCTTCATCCCGCGACTCATCAGTGTCTTGTACGTATTCCGCACAATCAGCTCGAGCCGCTCGCATGTGGCGTCCGGATCTTTCTTCATCAGTGTCTTGTATCCCCGCACAGAGCGGTCCATCCGAGATCGAGAGTCCGGAAGTGCCGTTGGTTCTCCGTCGATCCAACATAGGTCCGGCCCGATAATCACACCAACGTAATCTAGCTCCAAACCTTGGCAGGTGTGGATGCAGCCGACCTGTTCGACCGAGTTGGGGGCGATGATCCAGAGGCTGCCATCCTTTTCCAGGTTCCACTGGGCACGGTAGCCGTATTCGGGGATCTCGATATCCCAGGCCTTGGGGTCCTTCTTGCTCTTCCAGTCCCAGCAGTAGCCGGCGACGACACGGGCCTTGTTGTTGAGCCTGTTCTTCTCGCGGATCAGGTCGTGCAGCTCGACCGGGGAATCGACGATGCGGAAGTCGAAGCTGTCGCGGTCGAAGTCAGTATTGGCGCTTTCGCGGATGCCGAGGAAGTTGTCCAGCCAGGCGATGTAGCCGTTCGAGCCGGCGCAGCGGAACTGGGAGGCCAGCTCCAGCCGGGTCACCTCGGCGCCGGCAGCACGGGCCCAACGCTCCAGCTCTTCGGTGCGGCCGATGTCGGCCAGGGTCACGATCTGGTCGTCGTCGGCAAAGAAGACGGTGCAGCGGGCGCTGCGGATCAGTTCCATGATCTGGTTCTGGCCGAGGTTGCCGTAAAGGCCGCTCTTCTCGTTGAGGCGGTGGGCCTCGTCTACCACCAGCGTATCGAACGCGTTGGGCTGGCTTTCGTGGAAGCCGCCGGAGCCTGCGAACAGATTGCCGATCTCGACTTGGCGCAGCTGGCCGGAGAGCTTCTGTTTGTATACCGCGCGTGGGGCGGCGTTCTTGGAGACGTACGTGGTGACGTGGCCGCGCTTGGTCAGTTCGACCAGCAGATTAACCGCTACCACGGACTTGCCGGTGCCCGGGCCGCCCTTGACGATTACCACCTGCTTGCGCGCATCGCTGGCCTGCGCGGCCTTGGCCAGGCAGGTCTCGTAGACCACTTTCTGGTCGTCCACCAGGACGAATTCCTGGTTGCCCTTGAGCATCTTGCCAAGGCTGTCTGCCAGCATCTTGGACGGGTGGATGCGGCCGTTCTCGATTTCGTACAACAGCTTGCCCTGGTCGCCTTTGCGCACGTGCTGCTTGATGAAGGTGCGCAGTTTGTTCAATTCTTCCGTGCCATCGAGGAAGACCGGTGCCTTGTCCAGGTATGCCGCATAGTGAGGATGGCGGATGACACCATCGTCCTTGTAGTTGTGCAGGTAGGCACAGGGACGCAAGTTGGTGCCTGAGTCGTACACCGCCTCGTTGAAGCCGTTGAGCAGGGCGGCGTAGGACCAAGCCTGGTAGCTGGGATGGGGGCCTTCGATCTCGGCTTTGCCGCCGCGGTTGGCGATGAGGATCCCGTCCTTCTCGCTGATGCGCGAGGTCGACCATTGCTTCAGCTCGACGATGACCATGTGTGGGATGTCATCGGCAGTCTTGCCGGAGAGGATGAAGTCGATCCGCTTGGCGGTCTGCGGGATACCGAACTCCACGCCCACGCCGATGTCTTCGGGTATGTCGTCGTCCCGTAATACCTTCGCCATGGCGACGAGGGAGTTGCGCCAGGCCTTGAACTCTGCGTTGCTCGCATAGCGTCCGGTCTTTTGCACGTAGGCGGACGAGACGACCTCCTCGATCTGGTCGTGATCGCAGTCGTGCAGGAACTTCGATTTCGTCGCCTGGTAAACGATCACGCCAGCCTTTCTCCTTTGGCTCGCCGGTTTCAGAGTTCGGTGTATTTCTTGCTGCTGCCACGAGCCTTGTCGGCAGGGTACTTGGCGGCGTTGATCGCCAGCTTCTCCCGCGCTGCCGCCAGCGGGTCGATGCTTAGTTGGTCGGACAACTGCAGCAGATAGAGCAGGACATCGGCGATTTCGTGGCCAACCTTCTCCCGCTGTTCGCCGGTGAGCTGCCGGCTTTGCTCGTCGGTCAGCCACTGGAAGTGCTCCAGCACCTCGGCGGCTTCGATGGACAGGGAGGCGGCGAGGTTCTTTGGCGTATGGAATTGCTCCCAGTCGCGCTCGGCGGCGAACTGGCGCAAGGTGGCCTGAAGTTCCTCGATTTCGCGGCTCACGTGCGTGATCCCCCCGGACGGTGATGCGGGTCGAGTATAGGGGAGGGGTTGGCGTGGATCGAAGGGCCGAACCGGTAACGCCGGAATCGGGCTCTTGAACACTTGACCACTTGCTGCCATGATGCATCGCAATTGCAATGCAACAGGTGCTGTATGAAGACCGCGACCTTGCCATCGCTTCGCGTCGACCCGGCCCTGCGCGAGGCGGCTGAGGCTGTTCTCGAGGAGGGCGAGTCCCTGTCCAGCTTCGTCGAGCAGTCTGTCCGTACGCAGATCCAGATGCGCCAGCAGCAGGAGGCGTTCATCGCGCGTGGGCTGGCCTCGCGGGAACGGGCGCGCAAGTCGGGACACTATGTCGACGCAGATGCGGTATTGGCCGATCTGGGTGCTTGCCTGGCCAAAGCAAAGGCGCGGGGGCGAAACCCGTGAACTTCCGCGTTCGCTTCACGGAGGAAGCGCGCGAAGACCTCCAACGACTCTACGGCTGGCTGCTGCAGCGCGCCGAGGGCGACTTCGTCGTGGCCGAACGCGCGCTACAGGCAATCGGCGATGGCATCACGGTGCTGGAACTGGCGCCTTTGAGTTGCCGCAAGGCGACGGCAAACGATCCGTTCCTGCGTGAACTAGTCATCGGCTTCGGTGCCAGCGGCTACGTGCTGTTGTTCGAGATCGACGACGACCGGACGGTGACGGTGCTGGCGGTTCGCCACCAGCGCGAGGACGACTACCACTGAAGGCCACTTGCAGTGCGCTCCCAACGCCTCATCCCCCGTGTTGGCGTTGGCGGTGTTCATCACCGGCGAAAAAAACGGACACGATGATTTGCATGAAAGCCCCGCAAAAGCGGGGCTTTTCCATTGTTCCCTCCGCATCTTCACAGTCCATCTACGCAGTCCAACATAGGCTGAAACTGAACCATGGCTCCGGCAACAGGACCGTCATATTCCGGGTTCCCGGACGAAGAAGGAGGAATGGAATGTTTCAAACCAAACAATATCTGACGACGGCGCGTACGCTCGGCGTGGCGATCGTCGCCACCTTGGGCCTTGCCAGTTGCGCCAGCTATGGCGACGAGTTCGCCTCGATCAACTCGCGCCTCGATCAACTCGACGCGAAGGTGCAGGGCGCGGCCCAGAGCGCCGAGTCCGCCAATCAATCCGCGCAGCAAGCCAACCAGCGGCTGGATCAGATGGAAAGCCGCGTCCGGCAGCTGGAAGCCGCGCCACGCCGCACGCCGCGCGGTTAATCGCTCTTGCCAAGGAGCTGTCCCATCGGCGCCCGCATGCGCCCGGCGATCCGGGCCGCTCATGGCGTGCTGGTGTTGGCGCTGGCATTTGCGAGCTTCGGCGCGGTTGGTGCCGAGGATGCCGCCGCGCAACCGGCGGCCGTCGCCGACCAGCTTCCGCCAGACCAGGAAGTTTCCGATACGGTGATCGAGCTCGCGGGCTGGGTTGTCGCAACCCGGGACAACCACGGCTATCCGTTCGCGATCTTGGACAAGGCCGCCGCGCAGATCCTGGTGTTCGGCGGCGATGGCCGGCTTCGCGGTGCGGCACCCGGGCTCTTCGGCTCGGCGGTCGGCGACCATACGGCCCCCGGCATAGCCGGCCTCGCGCTTCGCGAGATTCCGGGCCGGGACCGCACGACGCCCGCGGGGCGTTTCGTGGGTGGTTTCGGCCCGTCCATCGATGCCGGACGCGTGTTGTGGGTGGACTACGACTCCGCGGTCTCCATCCACCCAGCCACTACCGGCGTCCCGGCCGAGAGGCGCGCCGAACGCCTGGCATCGCCTTCGCCCGACGACAACCGCATCACCCACGGCTGCATCAACGTCTCGCCGGGGTTCTACGAGCTGATCATGCGTCCCACGTTCGAGCGGGGCGGGGTGTTCTACATCCTGCCGGATGCGGCGCCGCTGGCGGGAATCTTCCCGGAGTTCGCGCATAGTCGGGCGAATGCGAAATCCAAAGGCGGGAAACGCGCGCGATCCGCCCGTCGTTGATCGACAAGGCCGTCCTGTCATGCCGAAGGTCTGTGGCGCCTCAATCTGGCCCACAACAGCCACGTGCGCCTCCCAACGCCTCCTTCCCCCATCGTTGCCACCGCCCTGTTCATCGAGAACATGGACCCCATGGCGATCGCCACCTCGCTGCCGCAGGCGTGAAGCCGGGTGCCGCCCATGGATGACCGCGAACCGGCGCTTCCGCCATGCGCGCAGGCCAGACAAGAAAAAGCCCGGCATGCGCCGGGCTTTTCCGTCAGCCGGGCAGGGCTGGAATCAGAGCGCCTGGACCTTGTCGGCCTGCATGCCCTTCTGGCCCTGCACGGCGATGAACTGCACGCGCTGGCCTTCCTGCAGGCTGCGGAAGCCCGAGGACTGGATGGAGTTGTGGTGAACGAACAGGTCGGGGCCGCTTTCCGGGGTGATGAAGCCGAAGCCCTTGGCGTCGTTGAACCACTTCACGGTACCGGTCTGGATCTGGGACATTTGTTTTTCCTTGGAGCAAAGCAATGGAAGCCGCGTACGCGGCAGGAAGCTGGCTGCAAGGAGGGAAGCGGGTGCAACGGTGCGGTGGAACTTTGTCTACGGCATCGGGCCACGATTCGGTGACCCTTGTAACTCAGCCCGACCACGGTAGGCGCGTGGCGGCACAAATGCAAACCGGGGATGTCGTGCCGTTCATGTTGGAGGGCTTCCGCGGCCCGAATCCGGCGCGAATTCCCCCGGCTACCGGTTCGCCGCCACGAGTATTCCGATTGCGGAGTACGCAGGCTGCATTGGAAGCGTTGTTCGACCGGGCCTGGCAGGCGCGACCTTGATTCAGCCCCCGTAAGCGGCGCGCTGCTCCTGTACATGGCCGCCATGCGCAGACTTGATGCGAGGGCGTAGCCAGTCGGCGAAGGTGGATTCTTCGATGGAGCCATCGGCCAGGCCGAGATACTGGGGATAGAGATCCAGGTCGTCGGCTTCGAGCGTGGCGTCGTTCAACATGATGAAAACTTCGCAGGCCACCGCGGCGGTGCGCTTGTTGCCGTCGACGAACGGATGGTTGCGTGCCAGGCCGTAGGCGAGGCTGGCGGCAAGGTCGGCCAGGTCCGGCGGCGGGTCGCCGTAGGCGTAGCGCTGCTGCGGGCGGGCGAGGGCGGAGTCGAGCAGAGCGGCATCGCGCACGCCGCTGCCGCCACCGTGCTCGGCGAGTTGGCGGTCGTGGATGGCCAGGGCGAGGCGACGATCGATCCAGGTGATCATGGCGAGCCTCCTACTGCGCGAGCTTGTGCAGGAGGGTGCGGCGCTTGCGCATCACTTCCTCGGCCACATCCATCTGCCGCGCCAGCTCCGGGTCGTACACGGTCAGGCGGATGCCGTCGGGGGTCTCCAGCGCATGCAGTTCGTCGCCCTTTTCCAGGCGCAGGCGGGACAGCAGTTCCTTGGGCAGGATGATCCCGGCGGAGTTGCCGACGGTGGTGATCTTGAGCTTCATGTGGGCGGCCTCATGGTTATAACGATGGTTATATTGCGCCCGGACGGAAGCCGGTGCAAGCACCCGAGGAGGGCCCCAGGGCCGGAGCGGCCCTGAGCCGGTCGCCGGCATCTCGCCTGATGCGACCGACAGGTGTACAAATGTCCACCATGGACGCCATCGATTCCCCCGGAACCCCCTCCGACCTGCCGCCTCGGCGCGCCGCCGTGCTGGCCTTCCTGCACCGCGAGCTGGCCGCCGGGCGGGCGCCCAGTCTGGCCGAGATCGCGCAGGCCTTCGGCTTCGTTTCGCGCAATGCGGCGCTCAAGCATGTGCAGGCGCTGGTGGCCGACGGCTGGCTGGAGCAGGCGCCCGGACGCAAGCGTGGCCTGGGCCTGCCGGGTGGCCGGGCCGACCTGCTGCCGTTGGCGGTGCTGGGACGCGTCGCCGCCGGCGTGCCGATCAGTGCCGAGGGCGCGGCCCGCCTGGGTGCCACCGCCGATGCGGAGGCGGAGCTGTGGCTGGACCGGCGCCTGTTCTCGCCTCGGCCGGATTACCTGTTGCGGGTGCAGGGCGATTCGATGATCGGCGACGGCATCCTCGACGGCGACCTGGTCGGTGTGCAGCGCACGCCGGAGGCGCGCGACGGGCAGGTGGTGGTGGCGCGCGTGGACGGCGAGCTGACGATCAAGCGGCTGCAACGCGGGCGGCGGCGGATCGTGCTGCTGCCACGCAATCCGGCGCATGCGCCGATCGAGGTCGGGCCGGGACAGGACTTCGCCGTCGAGGGCGTGTACTGCGGCCTGGTGCGACGGGGCTGAGATGGGCAGGGAAGTGGCCCTCGAGTCGATGCTGGCCGCGCGCACGCTGTGGCATGCCGGTCGCCAGGCCGTGGCTGGCGGCGGCAATGGCGAACCGACCGGGCATGCCGCGCTGGATGCCTCGCTGCCGCAGGGCGGTTGGCCGCGGCGTGCGTTGACCGAACTGCTGCTGCCGTCCGTGGGCGCGGGCGAACTGTCGTTGCTGCTGCCGGCGCTGGCGCGGATGACCGCCACCGGTGCGCGCGTGGTGCTGGTCGCGCCGCCGTGCCTCCCGTATGCGCCGGCCTGGCAGGCCGCAGGCATCGACCTGGCGATGCTGGAGGTGGTCGAGGCCGCGCCGCGGCAGGCGTTGTGGGCGCAGGAGCAATGCCTGCGCAGCGGTGCCTGCGCTGCGGTGCTGGGTTGGCCGCCGGGCAGCGACGAGCGTGCGCTGCGACGCCTGCAGGTGGCCGCCGACGCCGGCGATTGCTGCGGCTTCGTGCTGCGCGACCGGCGCCATGCCTGCAACGCTTCGCCGGCCGCGCTGCGCCTGCTGGCCGAGGAGGACGGCTGGCGCGTGCTCAAGTGCCGGGGCGGGCAACCGCCTGCCGGCCTGATGCGACTGGCGCACTGACGTGTTCACCGACTGCTGCCCGCTGCCGTGGAATCCGGCACGCCGCGCCGACCGCGTTCGACGGGGCGCACGCTGATGCTGTGGGCTTGCATCCTGTTGCCGCAGCTGGCGCTGGACGCGGTGCTGCGTCGCCATCCCGATCCGGATGCGCCGCTGGCCCTGGTCGAGGGCCCGGCGCAGTTGCGCACCTTGCATGCGGTCAACGACGCGGCGGCGCGGGCAGGGTTGTCACCGGGCATGCGCCTGGTCGCCGCGCACGCGCTGCTGCCGGAGTTCGCGATGGTCGAGCACGATGCCGGCGAGGTGGCGCGCTGGCAGCGCTTCCTCGCCGCCTGGGCGTACCGGCACAGCTCGCTGGTGAGTGCGCAGTGGGCGTCGGCCATCGTGCTGGAGGCGGGCGCCAGCTTCCGCCTGCTGGGGCCGTGGCCGAAGTTCGAGCGACGCCTGCGCGACGAACTGAACCAGCTGGGTTTCCGCCACCGCATCGCGCTGGCGCCGACGCCGCGCGCCGCGCGGGTGCTGGCCGGCCTGCGCGACGGCATGGCGGTGATGGAGGCGCAAGCCTTGCCGCGCCTGCTCGATGGCGTGCCGGTGCGACGCGCGGCCCTGCCCGGCGATGCCGGCGTGCGCCTGCAGCGGATGGGCGTGCGCGACCTGGGCAGCTTGCGCGCGCTGCCTTCCGGATCGCTGCGGCGCCGCTTCGGCCAGCCGCTGCTCGATCACCTGGCCAGGTTGTATGGGCAGGCCGACGACCCGCTGGAGTGCTACCAGCCACCGGATCATTTCGATGCGCGGGTGGAACTGGGCTACGAGGTGGAGACCCAGGCCGCCTTGCTGTTCCCGCTGCGCCGCCTGGTCGGCGACCTGTGCACCCACCTGTCGATCCGTGACGGTGGCGTGCAGCGCTTCGTGGTGCGCCTGGAACACGAGCGCGGCCATGCCGACATGGAGGTGGGCCTGTTGGCGCCCGAGCGCAGTGCGACGATGCTGTTCGAACTGGCGCGTGCGCGACTGGAACGGGTGCAGCTGCAACAGCCGGTGGTCGCGTTGCGCCTGCTGGCAAGGGAGTTGCCGCCGTTCGTTCCCGCGGCGCAGGACTTGTTCGCGCAGCGTCCGCAGCAGGCGCTGGACTGGCCGCAATTGCGCGAGCGCCTGCGTGCGCGGCTGGGCGACGGGGCGGTGTACCGGGTCGTGCCGCGCGACGATCCGCGACCCGAGCGCGCGTGGTCGCGCCTGTCCGGCGACGGCCTGGCCGTGCCGCAAGCGCCGTCGCGCCCGCCGCGGCCGGCGTGGCTGTTGCCGCAGCCGGTGCCGCTGCACGATCCGCGCCTGCGCGTGCTGTCCGGCCCCGAGCGCCTGGAAAGCGGCTGGTGGGACGAAGGCGATGCACGCCGCGATTACTACGTGGTCCGGACCGGACGCGGCCAGCGCGCCTGGGCGTTCCTGCCGGCGGGCGGCAGCCAGGGCTGGATGCTGCATGGCTGGTTCGCGTGAACGGATGTTTCTCCCATGCGCAGGCAGCCAACGACGATGCACTCGCCGACGACGACCTGTCGGCCTATGCGGAACTGCACTGCCTGTCGGACTTCTCGTTCCTGCGTGGCGCCTCCAGTGCCGAAGACCTGTTCGCGCGCGCGGCGCAATGCGGTTACGAGGCGCTGGCGATCACCGACGAATGCTCGCTGGCCGGCATCGTCCGCGCCTGGGAGGCGGCGCAGGCCAGTGGGGTGAGGCTGGTGGTGGGCAGCGAGTTCGTGCTGGCGTGCGGGTTGAAGTGCGTGCTGCTGGTGCAGACGCGCGAGGGCTACACGCGGCTGTGCGAACTGGTGACCCTCGGCCGGCGTGGTGCGGGGAAGGGGGCGTATCGGCTGTCGCGTGCGGACGTGGAGCGGGTGATCGCCGCGGCCGGGAGGGACTGCGGCCTGTTCGCGCTGTGGATTCCCGGCGCCGGGGCGGACCCGGGGCAGGGCGGGTGGCTGCAGTCCGTGTTCGGCGACCGCGCCCACCTGGTGGTGGAACTGCACCGCGACCGCGACGATGCCGCGCGCCTGCGCCAGCTGCTGGCGCTGGCCGGGGAGCTGCGCATGCCGGCGCTGGCCGCCGGCGACGTGCACATGGACCTGCGCCGCCGCCGCGTGCTGCAGGACACGGTCACCGCCATCCGCCACAACCTGCCGCTGGCCGAATGCGGCGCCGTGCTGTTTCGCAACGGCGAGCGCCACCTGCGCACGCGCCGGGCGCTGGCCAACATCCATCCGCCGGCGCTGCTGGAGGCGGCCGCGGCGCTGGCGCGGCGCTGCACCTTCGATCTCAAGCAGGCCCGCTACGACTATCCGGCCGAACTGGTGCCGCAGGGGCACACGCCGGGCAGCTGGCTGCGCGAACTGACCGAAGCCGGCATGCGCGAGCGCTGGCCGCAAGGCGCATCGCCGAAGGTGAGGGCGACGATCGAGGAGGAGCTGTCGCTCATCGCCAAGCTGAAATACGAGGCCTTCTTCCTGACCGTGCAGGACATCGTCCGCTTCGCCCGCTCGCAGCACATCCTGTGCCAGGGCCGCGGCTCCTCGGCCAACTCGGCGGTGTGCTACGCGCTGGGCATCACCGCGGTGAACCCGGACGAGACCCGGCTGCTGATCGCACGCTTCCTCTCGGAAGAGCGCAACGAGCCGCCGGACATCGACGTGGACTTCGAGCACGAGCGCCGCGAGGAGGTGATCCAGTACGTCTATCGCAAGTACGGTCGCGCCCGCGCCGCGCTGGCGGCCACGGTCATCCGCTACCGCGGCAAGAGCGCGGTGCGCGACGTGGCCAGGGCCTTCGGCCTGCCGCCGGACCAGATCGCGCTGCTGGCCGAGTGCTTCGGCTGGGGCAACGGCGAAGCATCGATGGAGCAGCGCCTGCGCGAGGCCGGCTTCGACCCGGACAATCCGCTGCTGGGCAAGGTGCTGGCGCTGGCGCGGATGCTGCAGGGCCGGCCGCGCCACCTGTCGCAGCACGTGGGCGGCTTCGTGATTTCCGATGCGCCGCTGCACACGGTGGTGCCGGTGGAGAACGCCGCCATGCCCGAACGCACCATCATCCAGTGGGACAAGGACGACCTGGAGACGATGGGCATGCTCAAGGTCGACTGCCTGGCGCTGGGCATGCTGACCTGCATCCGCAAGGCGATCGACCTGGTGCGCGAGCATCGCCGGTTCGAAGTCGACATCGCGCAGTTGCCACCCGGCGACGGGCCGACCTACGCGATGCTGCAGGCCGCCGACACGGTCGGCGTGTTCCAGGTCGAATCGCGGGCGCAGATGAGCATGCTGCCGCGGCTGAGGCCGGCGACGTTCTACGACCTGGTGGTGCAGGTGGCCATCGTGCGCCCGGGGCCGATCCAGGGCGGCATGGTCCACCCCTACCTGCGCCGGCGCATGGGCAAGGAGCCGGTGAGCTATCCCTCCGGCGACGTGGAGCAGATCCTCGGCCACACCCTGGGCATCCCGCTGTTCCAGGAGCAGGTGATGGAACTGGTGATCCATGCCGGCTACACCGCCTCGCAGGCCGACCAGTTGCGCCGTTCGATGGCGGCCTGGCGGCGCGGCGGCGACATGGAGCCGCATCGGGTGCGCATCCGCGGGCTGATGGAGAAGAAGGGTTACTCCTCGGCGTTCATCGACCAGATCTTCGAGCAGATCAAGGGCTTCGGCTCCTACGGTTTCCCGCAGAGCCATGCGGCTTCGTTCGCCAAGCTGGTGTACGCGAGCGCCTGGCTGAAGCGGCACGAACCGGCGGCCTTCGCCTGCGCGTTGCTCAATGCGCAGCCGATGGGGTTCTATTCGCCCGGCCAGATCGTGCAGGACGCGCGGCGTGGACGCGATGGGCGCGGCGGGATCGAAGTGCGGCCGGTGGACGTGGCCAGCAGCGACTGGGACAACACCCTGGAAGGCGGCGGCCCGCGGGTCGGGGTGGACGATGGCGGCCAGCCGGCGCTGCGCCTGGGCCTGCGCCAGGTGGCCGGGATGCCGGAGGAAGCGGCCCGCGCGATCATGGCCGCGCGCGCAGGCAGGCCCTTTGCCGACGTGGCCGACCTGTGCCTGCGTGCCGGGCTGGATGCGAAGGCGCGCACTGCGCTGGCCGAGGCCGGTGCGCTGGATTCACTGGCCGGCCATCGCAACGCCGCGCGCTGGGCGGTGGCCGGGATCGAGCAGCGTCGGCCGCTGCTGCCCGGCAGTCCGGCCGAGGTGGAGGTGGAATTGCCGATGCCGCATGTAGCGGAGGAACTATTCGCCGACTACCGCAGCACCGGCCTGAGCCTGCGTACCCATCCGCTGGCGCTGTTGCGCGAATGCCTGGTGCAGCGGCGCATCCTCGGTTCGCGCGAACTGCGTGGTCGCGCGCACGGCAGCGGCGTCCGGGTGGCCGGGCTGGTCACCCAGCGCCAGCGCCCGGAGACGGCCAAGGGCACGGTCTTCGTCAACCTCGAGGACGAGCACGGCATGGTCAGCGTGATCGTCTGGCCGGACCTGGCCGTGCGCCAGCGCAAGCCGCTGCTGCAATCGCGGCTGCTCGCGGTGCGCGGACGCTGGGAGCGGGTGGATGGCGTGGAACACCTGATCGCCGGCCACCTGGAAGACCTCAGCGACCTGCTCGGCACCCTGCCGGTGCCTTCGCGGGATTTCCGCTGAAGAAAAGCAGAAGCCCCGCTGTCGCGGGGCCTCTGCCTGGCATTCGCATTGCGGATCGCCGATCAGGCTTCCGCGGCCGCGTCCTTGTACGCGTCCACCGGGATGCAGGCGCAGAACACGTTCTTGTCGCCATGCACGTTGTCCACGCGCGACACCGGCGGCCAGTACTTCTGCTGCTTGAGCGAGGGCAGCGGGAAGGCGGCCAGTTCGCGCGGGTAGGCGTGGGCCCACTGGCTGCCGGAGACCTGCACCGCCGTGTGCGGGGCGTGCTTGAGCGGATTGTCCTCGCGATCCAGGCGGCCGTCCTCGATCGCGGCGATTTCCTCGCGGATCTGGATCATGGCGTCGATGAAGCGGTCCAGTTCGTGCAGCGACTCGCTCTCGGTCGGCTCGACCATCAGCGTGCCGGCCACCGGGAAGCTCAGGGTGGGGGCGTGGAAGCCGAAGTCGACCAGGCGCTTGGCCACGTCCTCGGCGGAGATGCCGGTGGCCTTCTCCAGCGGACGCAAGTCGAGGATGCACTCGTGTGCGACCAGGCCGTTGCGCCCGGTGTAGAGGGTCTTGTAGTGCGGCGCCAGGCGCCTGGAGATGTAGTTGGCGTTGAGCAGGGCCACCTGGGTGGCCTTGCGCAGGCCGCCGGCGCCCATCATCGCGATGTACATCCAGCTGATCGGCAGGATCGAGGCGCTGCCGAAGCTGGCGGCGGAAACCATCGCACCATTGCCGCTGCCGCCGGTGACCACGCCGTCCGGGTCGAACGCCTTCGGCAGGAACGGAGCCAGGTGCGACTTCACCGCACACGGGCCCACGCCCGGGCCACCGCCGCCGTGCGGAATGCAGAAGGTCTTGTGCAGGTTCAGGTGCGACACGTCCGAGCCCCACTTGCCCGGACGGGCCAAGCCGACCAGTGCGTTCATGTTGGCGCCGTCGGTGTACACCTGGCCGCCGTGCGCGTGCACGATCTCGCAGATCTCGACCACGTCCTCCTCGAACACGCCGTGGGTGGACGGGTAGGTGATCATGATCGCGGCGAGGTTGGCCGAATGCTTCTCGGCGGCGCGGCGGATGTCCTCCACGTCGACGTTGCCGTTGGCGTCGCATTGGGTGACCACCACCTTCATCCCGCACATCTGCGCCGAGGCCGGGTTGGTGCCGTGCGCCGAGGCGGGAATCAGGCAGACGTCGCGGTGGCCCTCGCCGCGCGAGCGGTGGTACGCGCGGATCGCCAGCAGGCCGGCGTACTCGCCCTGCGCGCCGGAGTTGGGCTGCAGGCTGACCGCGTCGTAGCCGGTGCATTCGGACAGCATCGCTTCCAGGCCGGAAATCAGCTCGTGGTAGCCCTGCGCCTGATCGGCCGGTGCGAACGGGTGGATGTCGGTGAACTCCGGCCAGGTCACCGGGATCATCTCGGCGGTGGCGTTGAGCTTCATCGTGCACGAGCCCAGCGGGATCATCGTGCGGTCCATCGCCAGGTCCTTGTCCGCCAGCGAGCGCATGTAGCGCAGCAGTTCGTGCTCGCTGTGGTGGGTGTTGAACACGGGATGGGTGAGGAAGGCGCTGGTGCGGCGCAGTTCGGCCGGGATCAGCGACGGTGCCGAAGCGTCCAGCGCATCGACCGAGGGCAGGGTTGCGCTGTCGCCACCGAAGACGCGCCACAGCAGTTCGATGTCGGCGCGGGTGGTGGTTTCGTCCAGCGAGACGCAGATGTACTCGCCCCAGGCCTTGCGCAGGTTGGCGCCCATCGCGGCCGCGCGCGCGACCAGCGCGTCGGTGCGCTCGCCGGTCTTGAGGCTGATCGTGTCGAACGCGCTGCCATGGTGAGTGTTGTCGTAGCCGAGCTGCTTCAGGCCGGCGTTGAGGATGGCGGTCAGGCGGGCCACCCGCGAGGCGATCCGCACCAGGCCGTCGGGGCCGTGATAGACCGCGTACATCGAGGCCATCACCGCCAGCAGCACTTGCGCGGTGCAGATGTTGGAGGTGGCCTTCTCGCGGCGGATGTGCTGCTCGCGGGTCTGCAGGGTGAGGCGGTAGGCGGGGTTGCCGTCGGTGTCGATCGACACGCCGATCAGGCGGCCCGGCATGGAGCGCTTGTAGGCGTCGCGGCAGGCCATGAACGCCGCGTGCGGGCCGCCGAACCCGAACGGCACGCCGAAGCGCTGGGTATTGCCGACCACGATGTCGGCGCCCATCTCGCCCGGCGGCTTGAGCAGGGTCAGCGCCAGCAGGTCGGTGGCGAAGATCGCCAGCGCGCCCTTGGCGTGGATCTTGTCGACCTCTTCGCTCCAGTCCAGCAGCCAGCCGCTGCTGGCCGGGTACTGGATCAGCGCGGCGAAGTAGTCGTCGCCGGCGATCGCCGCGTCCCACTCGGTTTCGGAATTGGCCAGCTTGACGGTCAGGCCCAGCGGCTCGGCGCGCGTGCGCATCACCTCGATGGTCTGCGGGTGGGTGTCGCCGGACACCACGATCGCGTTGCCCTTGGCCTTGACCGAGCGCCGGGCCAGGGTCATCGCCTCGGCCGCGGCGGACGCCTCGTCCAGCAGCGAGGCGTTGGCGATGTCCATGGCGGTCAGGTCGGCGCACATCTGCTGGAAGTTGATCAGCGCTTCCATGCGGCCCTGCGAGATCTCCGCCTGGTAGGGCGTGTAGGCGGTGTACCAGGCCGGGTTCTCGAGGATGTTGCGCAGGATCACGTTCGGCGTGTGGGTGCCGTAGTAGCCCTGGCCGATGAAGCTGCGCAGCACCTTGTTCTTGTTCGCGATGGCGCGGATCTTGGCCAGCGCCTCCTCCTCGGTGAGGCTGTCGGGCAGGGCCAGCGGCGCGGCGGCGCGGATGCTGGCGGGCACGATGGCCGCGGTCAACGCTTCCAGCGAGTCGTGGCCGACGGCCTGGAGCATCGTGGCGATCTCGGCGTCGTCGGGGCCGATGTGGCGGCCGACGAAGGCGTCGTGCTGCTCGAGGTCGCGCAGGGAAGGAGCGTGCTGATGGGACATGGCTGGGGTCCGGACAGGGGCAGGAGGGCGCCACGCGGTGCGCGGCGGCATGCCCCTCTGTCCTTTTGCCTGAGAGTTTGGAAGCGCACGCGGAGGTGGTCGCGGCTTCGTGCCCCTTCGGCGCCGGCGCGGCCCGGGCGGGCGGCCGGTCTCTCCAGAGTGTTGTTCACGGGCGGTGGTATGGGAGCCTGAGCGATTACGGGCGTTTGCGCCTTCGGCAGCGGGTCGCCCCGCTTCTCCCACCGCACGCGGTGTGCCGGCGATTATACGCGCGCCACCTGGCCGCCGGCCGGCGACGATGGCTTACCATGGCGGCGTATTCAGCGCCGCCGAGCCCGGATCGGATGACCGGGGTGCCTGGCCTGTCCCAAGGGCAGGATTTGCCGAGGAAACCCATGCAGGACACCATCGCCCCGACGTCGCAGGCACCGGCCGATGCGCCCGGACCGGTGCCCGATACAGCCCGGGCCGGCCAGCCGGCGACGGGCACTGGCCACGAAGAGCGGCCGGCCAACGGGCCAGGCGAGGCACGGGTCCCGGCCTCCGACCGGGCCTCGCTGATCGCGCGGTTGCTGGGCCTGCTGAAGCGCGAGCCGGTGCTGTTCGTCAGCCTGGCCTATGTGCTGGTGTCCTTCATGGGCATCTGGTCCAGCTACTGGTTCTACCGCACGCTGGGCCTGCCGATCCTGGACTACCTGCAGGGCAGCGATCTGTTCATCGCCGGCCTGCGCCGCCCCGATTACGTGCTGCTGGTGGCCGCGGCACTGGTGGTGCCCTGGGTATCGACCGTGCCGATGCGCCTGGCCGAACGCGATCCGGCGCGGGCCGAGCAGTTGCGCCGGACCCGCTGGTGGGGGCCGATGGTTTTCCCCCGGCAGCGCAGCTGGATGGACTTCTGGGGAGTGCGCAGTGAAACCATGCTGGCGGTCGGGTTCCTGGCCCTGCTGTTGTACTACCTGTACCTGTGGAACACGAAGATGGCCGAGCGCGTGGTGGCTGGAACCCCGTCCGGCCAGCAGGTCCGGTTGACCCTGGCCGGCAGCGATGCGCCGCTGCCGGACCAGGCGAGCCTGCTGGGCACCACCAGCATGTTCGTGCTGGTGTGGTGGCCGGCCACGGCGCGGGCGGAGGCGTTGCCGACCGCGAACATCGCCCGGATCGAGTCGGTTGCCTCGCCGGTGACGGCACGGCCGGCGCCGGCGTCGCAGAAGCCGCAGAAGGCGCAGAAGCCGACAGCGCCGGACGGAGCGCCGCCCCCCGTGCCCGCGCAGGACCGGAAACCGTGAACCTGCGCGCGATGCCGTCCACCCGGCGCCTGGCCCTGCTGCTGGGCGGGTTGGCGATGTTCGGTCCATTCTCGATCGACACCATCTTCCCGGCCTTCCCGCAGATGGCCGCGCAGCTGGGTGCCGACAAGCTGGCCATGCAGCAGACCATCAGCGTCTACCTGGCCGCCTATGCGCTGATGAGCATCGTCCATGGGCCGTTGTCGGACGCGATCGGCCGGCGCCGGGTGATCGTGTCCGGACTGGCCGTGTTCACCGTGGCGTCGATCGGCTGCGCGCTGTCGCGCGACCTGCCCACCCTGCTGGCGTTCCGCGCCCTGCAGGGCCTGTCGGCGGGCGTGGGCCTGATCGTCGGCCGTGCGGTGATTCGCGACGTGCTCCAGGGCAGCGACGCGCAGCGGCTGATGAGCCACGTGTCGATGATCTTCGGCATCGCCCCGGCGATCGCGCCGATCATCGGCGGCTGGATGCTGGGCGTGGGCCGCTGGCCGCTGATCTTCTGGTTCCTGGCCGCGTTCTCGGTGCTGCTGCTGGTCAGCACCGCGCTGTGGCTGCCGGAGACCCATCCGCCGCAGGCGCGCATGCCGCTGCGCCCGGAGCGGCTGCTGCGCGACTACGTGGCCATCGCCCTGAACCCGCGTTTCCAGCGCCTGGCTGCGGCCGGTGCGTTCGGCTTCGCCGGGCTGTTCCTGTACATCGCCTCGGCACCGGCATTCGTGATGGACCTGCTGGGCCTGGGCGAGCGCGACTTCGCCTGGCTGTTCCTGCCTACCATCGGCGGCATGACCCTGGGCGCGTTCGTCTCCGGGCGCGTGGCCGGGCGCTGGCGGCCGCCGTACCAGGTCGGGGTGGGCTACGCGTGCATCGGCGGCGCGGCGCTGTGCAACGTGCTCTACAACGCCTTCGCGCCGGCGATCGCGGTGCCCTGGGCGGTGCTGCCGATGTCGCTGGCCTCGTTCGGCGTGGCCCTGGTGTTCCCGATCCTGACCCTGGCGATCCTGGACATGTACCCGCGCCAGCGCGGCTCGGCCTCCTCGCTGCAGGCCTTCACCCAGTTGGTGCTCAACTCGCTGGTGGCCGGTGCGCTGTCGCCGCTGCTCAGCCGCCACGGCCTGCACCTGGCCCTGGGCATGGCCGGCTTCACCTTGCTGGGCTGGCTGTTCTGGCGCTGGGAATCGAACGTGGCGCGGCGCTTTCCGCCGCCGCCGTCCGTACCCACGCTGGAACCGGGCGAACAGCTCTGACCTTCCCGCTTCCCCGGAGTCTGCCATGTCGATCCAGTCCAAGACCCGCCGCGATGCGCGCAAGCGCAAGGAGCAGCACGAGCGCAACCGCCGCCGTGCCGGTGCGCCGGCGATCGAACCGCATGCCGAATTGCGCGATCGCGACGGCAACCTGCTGGCGGGCATCGTTCGCCAGTCGGGGCTGTGGGTGCTGGGCATGGATGGGCGCATCGTCGGCAGCAGCGACAGCGCCGCGCAGGTGCTGATGCTGATCCGCCGCGCGCAGCGCCTGCACGACGGGCAGGGCATCCCGGTGAAGCTGGTGTTCTCCGATGCGCTGCGCGACGAAGCCGAACGGGAGGCCGCCGCCAACGGCAAGTCGCCGGCCGACTACGAACAGCAGCTGGAAGCGGCGATGGCGGCGGTGCAACCAACCGCTGCGGCCGATGCCGCTTCGTAGCGACCCACGCCCGTGGCGCCGCCTGCGTGCGGCCGACGGTTGGTCGGCCGATCTTCGCAGCCGGCGTCAAAGGCGGCCGGGAGGCAGTCGGCTCTACAAGCGGTGACTGCGAAAGCCAAGGCAACGGGCAGCGGCTGGCCGGGCCGCTGCCGTTGTCGTGGCGGTCAGTGCCGGCCGGCAGGCGGCTGCTGCGTGGCGGCGGGGGCCGGGGCGGCGTCCCAACCGCATTGCTTGCCCGCGTTCTGCTGCTTCAGCCATTCCTGCAGCGGCGCGAAGTATTCCAGCACCGCACCGCCGTCGATCTGCTCGCTGCCGGTCAGTTCCTTCAGCGTGGCCTGCCAGGGCTGGCTGGAACCGTGCTGCAGCATCGTCCAGAACTTGCGTCCCGCTTCCGGATCGCCGTAGAAGGTGCAGTCGTACAGCGGTCCGGTCTGGCCGGCGGCCTCGCACAGGGACTTGTAGAACTGGAACTGGAGGATGTGCGAGAGGAAGTAGCGGGTGTACGGGGTGTTGCCCGGGACGTGGTACTTGGCGCCCGGATCGAAGAACTCCTCGCCGCGCGGGGTCGCCGGCGCCACGCCCTGGTACTTCGCCTTCAGTTCCCACCAAGCCTGGTTGTAGTGGTCCGGCGTGATCGAGCCGTCGAACACGCCCCAGCGCCAGCGGTCGATCATCAATCCGAAGGGCAGGAACGCGACCTTGGCCAGGGCCATGCGCATCTGCGCGTTGATCAGCGCCTGCTGGCTCTGGGCCTGGCCGTCGACCAGACCGATCGACTCCAGGTACTTCGGCGTCATCGCCAGCACGATGGTGTCGCCGATGGCCTCGTGGAAGCCGTCGTTGGCGCCGCCCTGGAAGATCGGCGGCTGGTGGTTGTAGGCCAGGTAGTAATAGACGTGGCCCAGCTCGTGGTAGATGGTGGTGAAGTCTTCCTCGTTGGGCTTGATGCACATCTTGGTGCGCACGTCCGGCGACTTGCCGTCGGCCCCGCCCATGTTCATGTCCCAGGCGCTGGCGTGGCAGACCACGTCGCGGTCCAGAGGCTTGATGAACTGGGTCTTGGCCCAGTAGCCGTCGGGCAGCTTGGGCATGTTCAACGAGGTGTAGAAGTCCTGCGCCCGTTCGGTCATCTGCTTGGCGACCGCCAGTTGCGCCTCGCGCTGGGCCTCGAAGCGCGCCTGCACGCTGGCGCCGGGACCGCGCTTGCGCTCCGCCGCGCCGAGTGCCTGCTGGTACTGCTTCTCCAGGGTGGCGGTGATGTCGAGGCTGCCCACGCCCTTGTAGGGCTCCAGGATGTCCCACAGGTTGCCCCAGTCCTGCTGCCACATGTTGCCCATCAGGTGCGCCGGCAGCAGGCCGCCGCCGACCTGGCCGCGTTCCACGCCGTAGGCCTGCGCCAGCTTGTCGCGGGTGTAGCAGTGGAGCTGTTCGTACAGCGGCTGGACCTGGCTCCACAGGCGGTCGGTCTCGGCGGCGAACTCGTCGGCAGGCATGTCGTAGCCGCTGCGCCACATCGCCCCGGTGTCGGCGAAGCCCATCTCGCGCGAGCCCTGGTTGACCAGTTCGACGAAGCGCACGTAGTCCTGGCGCATCGGCTTGGCGATGGTGTGCCAGCCCTGCCAGGCCTCCAGCTGCGCGTCATAGTCGCGGCTGGAGCGCAGCACGTCCTCAAGCTCGCCGAGCTGCCGGCACTTCTTCGCATCGCCCTCGCCGCTGCAGTAGGTGCCGGCGCCGTACATGCCTTCCATGCGCGCGGCGATCTCGGTCAACTCGGCCAGCTTCTTCGGGTCGCGCGGGGCGGGCATGGCGGTCATCAGCTTGAGCATGTCCAGCGCGCGGCGGCTGGCGGCGGACATCGGCGCGCCGTCGTAGGCCTTGGCCTGCTCGATCCACTGGTTGAGCTGGGCCAGCGAACGCTCGTTGGTCTTGGCCGCGATCCGCTGGCTGTCATCGTTGATGAAGGTCGAGGACAGCCACTGCGCCGAAGTCTGTTCCGGATAGGCGGCCTTCAACTCGGCATTGACCCGGGCCACGAACTCGTCGGCGGTCTCGGCGGCCGGACCGGGTTGGGCGGCGGCCGGCGCCGGCTCCGGGGTGGGCTCCTTCCTGCAGGCGGACAGCGACAGCAGGACCGTGGCGACGGCGAGCGGGAGCAGCAGGTGGCGGTGGTTCACGGACGATCCCCGATGGCATGGCGTTGCCGGCAGGCTAGTGGGGTCGCCCGCGCAATACAAGGGCAGTCAGGGCGGGGGCAGCAGGTCGCGTTCGAGCAGCCATTGGCGCGCGTCCTCGGCGTCCTGTTCGAACCAGGCCCGGGTCGAGCCGAGGCGGTAGCTGTAGCCCCAGGCATCCATGTCGGCCATCAGCCGCGCGCTGCCCACGCCGGGCAGGGCGTCGGCGAGCACGATCTGCAGATAGCAGGTGGCGTCTTCCTCGGCCACCGAGTCGGTGGCGTCGGTATGCACCGCGGCGCGGCGCTCGGGCGGCAGCACCAGCAGGTGGCAGGCCTCGTGCAGCATCGAGTGCACCGGCGTGTCGCCGCGCACGTAGACGGTGCTGCCGATGATCCCGGCCTCCGGCTCGCCCCAGTAGCTGCCCGGGATCGACGCATCGTCTTCCACCGCCACCAGCGCCAGGCCGTGGCGGGCGAGCAGGGCGGCGGCATCGGCGAAGGCGATGCCGCCCAGGCGCAGGACGCCGTCGGCCGGCGCGGGGCTCAGCCCTGGCCTTCCGGCAGCGCCACCGAGATGTCGAGCACGTCGTGGTCGCCGTCCTTGATCACGTCGACCTTGACCGCGTCGACGTCGACGTTGACGTACTTGCGGATCACCTCCAGCAACTCCCGCCGCAGCAGCGGCAGGTAGTCCGGCGCGCCGCGGCTGGTGCGCTCCTGGGCGATGATGATCTGGAGCCGGTTCTTGGCCGTCTCGGCGGTGTTCTTCTTGGCCCGCAGGAAGTCGAACATGCCCATGCTCAACCCCCGAACAGCTTGCTGAAGAAGCCTTTCTTCTCCAGGGTGGTGAAGCGCAACGGGCGCTCCTCCCCGAGCAGGCGGCCCACCGCGTCGTCGTAGGCCTGGCCGGCCTCCGAGTCGGTCTCCAGGATCACCGGCTCGCCCTTGTTGGAGGCGTTGAGCACGTCGCTGGATTCCGGGATCACGCCCAGCGCCTTCAGGCCCAGCACTTCTTCCACGTCGGCGATGCTCAGCATCTCGCCGCCGGCCACCCGTGCGGGGCTGTAGCGGGTCAGCAGCAGGTGCGCCGGCAGCGCCTCGCCGGATTCGGCCTTGCGGGTCTTGGAGTCGAGCAGGCCGATGATGCGGTCGGAGTCGCGCACCGAGGACACTTCCGGGTTGACCACCACCACCGCCTTGTCGGCGAAGTACATGGCCAGGAACGCGCCCTTCTCGATGCCCGCCGGCGAATCGCACACGATGTACTCGAAACCGTCGGCGGCCAGGTCCTTGAGCACCTTCTCCACGCCTTCCTTGGTCAGCGCGTCCTTGTCGCGGGTCTGCGAGGCGGCCAGCACGTACAGGTTGTCGAAGCGCTTGTCCTTGATCAGGGCCTGCTTGAGCGTGGCCTCGCCATTGACGACGTTGACGAAGTCGTACACCACGCGGCGCTCGCAGCCCATGATCAGGTCGAGGTTGCGCAGGCCGACGTCGAAGTCGATCACCGCGGTCCGGTGGCCGCGCTTGGCCAGGCCGATGGCGATGCTCGCGCTGGAGGTGGTCTTGCCGACGCCGCCCTTGCCGGAAGTGACTACGATGATTTCAGCCAATGGGATGTCTCCTGGTGCTGCGTGCGGTGGTTGCGCGTGCCGGACGGCGGGGCCGCCGGTGCGATGTCATTCGAGTGCGGCCAGCTTCAGCTGCCCGTTGTCCAGCCAGACCTGCACGGCCTTGCCGCGCAGGTTCTCGGGAATATCGTCCAGGACCTTGTAGTGGCCGGCAATGGCCACCAGCTCGGCATGGAATTCGCGGCAGAAGATCCGCGCATCGGGGTTGCCCTGGGCGCCGGCAAGGGCGCGGCCGCGCAGGGCGCCGTAGACGTGGATCGAGCCGTCGGCGATGACCTCGGCGCCGGCGCCGACCGTGGACAGCACGGTCAGGTCGCAGCCCTCGGCATAGAGTTGCTGGCCCGAGCGCACCGCCCCCTTCTGCATCCGCCCGGGGGCCTGCGGCTTGTCCGCCGCGGTGGCCCTGGCGCTTGCGCGGCCGCCGGCCGGAGCCGGTTCGCGCGCGGCCGGCGCTGGTGCGGGCGCCGGCGCGGGTTCGGCGCGTTCGACCCGTTCGTACTGGGCGCGGAACTTGGCCAGCACCGGCAGCCCCAGCACCTCGGCCAGGGCATCGTTGTCGCGGGTGCCGTAGGCCAGCGCCACCGGCAGCACGCCGGCCCCGCGCAGGCCGTCGATCAGGGCCCGGGCGGTGGCCAGGTCCGGGACCTGGGCCAGGCCGCCGAAATCGACGATCACCGCGGCGCGGCCGAACAGCTTGGGCGCGCGCTCGACCCGTTCGCGCATCTCGCGCACGAGCTGATCCACGTCGAGGCTGCGCACGCGCAGGTTGGCGATGCCGACCTGGCCGATCTTCAGTTCGCCCGCCTGCTCGTAGTCGTTCGCCGCCAGCGCCACGTCAGGTACCCGTCGCACGGTCGGCGCGCGGCTGGCGCTGGCGGGACCGGCCCACCCAGGGCAGGTCGGGCAGGTCGTCGCCATAGGTCTGCTGGACCCACGGATAGCTGCACAGCTGCTTCATCATCATGCTGGCGCGCACGTCGACCCCGGGCATGGTGTTCTGGCCGACCTCGTTGAAGCCGAAGCTGCCGTGGAACAGCAGTGCCGGATCGGCGCCATGGTCGAGGAATACCTCGCAGCACAGCAGCGGGTAGCGCAATTCGGCGTAGCTGAGCACGTCGGCGTAGAACGCGCGGCCCACGCCGCCGCCGCGGCGGCGGCTGGCGACCACGATCCGGTCGATGTAGAAGAAATGCGGGTAGCGGGCCTTGAACCAGGCGAAATTGCTGCTGTCGTGGGCGCTGTCGCTGCCGAAGCCGACCAGGAAGCCGGCCAGGTTGCCGTCGCGCTCGGCGACGCGGAAATACTCGGCGCTGTCGTAGAAGCCCTCCAGCTTGGCCGAATCCAGGGGCAGGATCGCCTCGCCGGCGTTGTTGTTGAGCGCCAGGACTGAGTCCAGCTCGTGTTCGCGCACGTCGCGGATGACGATGGACATGGGGGTGAAGCCGACTCCGGAGGTTCTGCGACGGGCCGCCGCGCGGCCGGCCGGGATTATCGCACGGGGGGCTGGCCCGGGCGAGCCGGGCATGACTTCCGTCCGCCGCCGCCGGCGCGGGCGCGCCGTAAGATGCGGCCATGCTCGGACGCCTCAGCCATACCCGCCTGCTGCGCTACGCCGGCCTGTTCACCTGGGCCATGGTGGGCGTGCCGCTGGTGTATTCCCAGTACGTCCCGGCCGATGGCGGCGAGGAGTTCGTGCCCGACGGGGTCCGGACGCTGTGGCTGTTCGCCTGTTACCTGGGGTTCGGCGCCTGCTACTGGTGGCTGACCCGGGGCCTGGGCCAGGCCGCGGCGCGCTGGCGCGACCGCCTGCTGCTGCTGGTGCTGACCGTGCTGGCGCTGGCGGTGAGCTATTTCAACGGCTCGGGCCTGGGCAGCATCCTGCTGATGGTGGCCGCCGGGGTGATTCCCTGGCTGTTGCCGGCCGGCTCGGGCATCGTCCTGCTGTTGCTGAGCCAGCTGGCGGTGCTGCCGATCTACTACGGCGTGTTCCGGATGCCGCTGTTCGAAGCGCTGATGCAGTCGCTGCTGTATGCCGGCTTCTCGCTGTTCATCTACGTGACCAGTCTGGTCGCGCGCCAGCAGGCCCAGGCCCGCGACGAGCAGCGCCGGCTCAACGCCGAGCTGCGGGCCACCCGCGCGCTGCTGGCCGAGAGCGCCCGGGTCAACGAACGCACCCGGATCTCGCGCGAATTGCACGACCTGCTCGGCCACCACCTGACCGCGCTGAGCCTGAACCTGGAGGTGGCCAGCCACCTGACCGAGGGCCGGGCCCAGGAGCATGTGCGCCAGGCCAATACCCTGGCCCGGCTGCTGCTGACCGACGTGCGCGAGGCGGTCAGCCAGCTGCGCGACGCCAGCGGCGGGATCGACCTGGCCACGGCCCTGCGCCCGCTGGCCGACCATGTCCCGGCGCTGGACATCGAACTGGACGTGCCGTCGCCGCTGGCGGTGGACGATCCCGAGCGCGCCCATGTCATGCTGCGCTGCACCCAGGAGATCATCACCAACGCGGTGCGCCATGCCGGCGCCCGCCGGTTGCGGATCCGGGTCTGGCGCGAGGCCGACGCGATCGTGCTGGAGGCGCAGGACGACGGCCAGGGCGCCGATGGCCTGGTCCCCGGCAACGGCCTGCGCGGCATGCGCGAGCGTATCCAGCAGTGCGGCGGTACCCTCGACATCCAGACGAGGCGCGGCGCCGGTTTCCGGCTGCGCCTGTCGCTTCCCGTCGCCCCCCCGGCCTTGCCGGCCATCGAAGGAGCCTTGCCATGATCCGCGTCTGCCTGGTCGACGACCAGACCCTGGTCCGCCAGGGCATCCGCTCCCTGCTCGCCCTGGACGACGGCATCGAGGTGGTGGCCGAGGCCGGCGACGGCCGCCAGGCGGTGGAGTTGATCCCGCAGGTCAAACCGGACGTGGTCCTGATGGACATGCGCATGCCGGCCATGTCCGGGCTGGAGGCGCTGCAGACCCTGTCGCGCGACGGCCTGCTGCCGCCGACCATCATCCTGACCACCTTCGACGACGACCAGCTGGTGCTGGCCGGCCTCAAGGCCGGGGCCAAGGGCTACCTGCTCAAGGACGTGTCCCTGGAGCAGTTGGTCGGGGCGATCCGGACCGTGTCCGAAGGTGGCTCGCTGGTGCAGCCGGCGGTGACCCAGCGCCTGCTCTCGGGCCTGGAGCATATGCGCAACGACTTCGTCAGCCTGGACCGCCCGGATCCGCTGACCGACCGCGAGACCGAGATCCTGCGGCTGATGGCCTCGGGCTTTTCCAACAAGGAGATCGCCAACTCGCTGGGCGTGGCCGAGGGCACGATCAAGAACCATGTCTCCAACATCCTGAGCAAGCTGGGCGTGCGCGACCGCACCCGGGCCGTGCTCAAGGCCTTCGAGCTGCAGCTGGTGTGAGCCGGCGGACGCCCGCCGGATACCCGCCGGATGCCATTGGGCGGCGGCGGGAACCCAGCGAGCCCGGACGGTTCCTGCGGCGGGGCAACAGGCTCAACGGCAACCATCGAGTGTAAGAATTCCGTTCAGCGCGCCACCCGGCTGCGCTCGGGCGGGGAAGCCTGCTACGATTCGCCGCCTGCCTTGCCAATTCGCCGTGGACCGGCCCCGGAGACCTCTGCATGACCCGCATTATCGAGTTCCTGATCGCCCTGGGTATCGTGGCTGTCCTGGCCCTGGTGGTCGGTCTTGCGCTCCCGTCGCACCGCCACATCTCGGAAAGCGTCGAGACCAACCGCAAGATGACCATCGTGTACGACACGGTGGACAACCTGCGCCGGTTCAAGGACTGGAACCCGCTGGTGCTGCGCGACCCGCACATGCAGCTCAACGTCTCCGGCCCGGACGCCGGCGTGGGCTCGCGCCTGGACTACGTCTCCAACGAAGGCCGCATCGGCCGTGGCAGCTGGGAGATCGTCGAGAGCGTCCCCAACGAAAAGGTCGTGATCAAGCTCGACAACCCGCAGCGCGGCAGTGACAAGAAGGTCCAGTTCCTGCTCGAGCCGACCGGCAAGAACAACCGCAACGTCAAGATCACCCAGACCTATGACGTCGACTACGGCTGGAACCTGCTGGGCCGCTATGCCGGCCTGTACGTCAGCCGCCACGTCGGCGACGACATCAAGCTGGGCCTGAGCCGCATGACCAACATGCTGGCCACGGTGCCGAACTTCGACTACCGCGCCGAGGGCGTGCCGCTGGTCGACCTCAAGCTGGTCGACCTGCCGGCCGAGGACCTGCTGGTGGTCACCGCCGGCAACATCGAGCGCAACAACGAAGCGATCAAGCAGTCGATCAAGAACAACCAGGAGTGGATCAAGCGCACCATGGAGGCCAACAACCTCGAGGCTGCCGGCCCGGTGCGGATCATCACCACCGACTTCGGCGCCGAGAAGTACGCCTTCGACGTGGCTGTGCCGGTCCGCCGCAGGGGTTCGGCCCCGGCCCCGACCGCCGCCGCCGACGGCGAGGACAAGGAGATCGCCACCCCGACCCCGGCGTTCCCGGTCGCCGCGCAGGGCGAGCCGCTCAAGGTCAAGATCCCCGACGGCGCCCCGGTGCAGTACGTGCGCACCGAGCCGCGCCGTTCCGCGTTCGCGTCCTACACCGGCTACATGGCCGAGCTGGACGCGGTGCGCAATTCGGTGCGCGCCTGGGCGCTGACCCACGGCTACGAGGCCACCGACCGTCCGTTCGAGATCTGGAAGGGCGGGGTGGACAAGTCGTTCAGCGCCGACGGTACCTACGACATCTTCTGGGCGGTCAAGTAACCGCACGGGGCGTGCCCGCCTGACCGGCTCGGCCGGAACCGGGAGCACCGCGAAAGCGCCGCGCAAGCGGCGCTTTTCGTTTAGGCTCCGAGCCGACGCAAGGGCATGGCAGGGAGTGGTGGGGATGCCGCGGGATGGACGGATGGGGGATTGGCTCGCGGCCGCCGGCGCGGTGCTGGCGGCGCTGGCGATCGCGCTGTCGGCCTATGCGGCGCATGGGGTGGCCGATGCGCACGCGCGCGGTGCCGTCCAGACCGCCGGCCTGTATGCGTTCGCCCATGGCGCGGTGTTGCTGGTGCTGGGCGGGGCCCCGGCACGGCGGCTGCGCCGGTTGGCCATGGCCGGCTTGCTGCTGGGTACGCTGCTGTTCGCCGGCAGCGTGGCCGGCGGTGCGCTGCTGGGCTGGCCGACCCGCCTGGCACCGTTCGGCGGCAGCCTGCTGATGGCCAGCTGGTTGCTGCTGGCAGTCGATGCAGTGAGGCGCTGACCCATGCCGCGCCATGCCCGCGGATTCGACGTGGAGGCGGCCTGGGACCACCTGCTCCGGCGCGACCGCAGGCTCGGGGCGTGGATGATGCGGCTCGGCCCGCTGCCTGCCGAGCCGCGCTGGCGCAAGTCGTTCGATCCGGTCGATGCACTGGCCCGGGCGATCCTGTTCCAGCAACTGTCGGGCAAGGCCGCGGCCACCATCGTCGGCCGGGTCGAAGCGGCGATCGGCAGCACCCGGCTGCACCACGACACCCTCGGCCGGATCGACGATGCCGCACTGCGCGCCTGCGGGGTGTCGGGCAACAAGGCCCTGGCCCTGCGCGACCTGGCCGCGCGTGCGGCGCACGGCGAGATTCCCGACCTGCGGCGCATGTCGACCATGCACCAGGACGCGATCGTCGCCGCGCTGGTGCCGGTGCGCGGCATCGGCCGCTGGACGGTGGAGATGATGCTGATGTTCCGCCTCGGCCGCCCCGACGTGCTGCCGGTGGACGACCTGGGCATCCGCAAGGGCGTGCAGAAGGTCGATCGCCTGGAGGCGATGCCCACGCCGAAGGAATTGCTGGCGCGCGGCGAGAAGTGGGGGCCCTACCGGACCTATGCCAGCCTGTACCTGTGGCGCATCGCCGACGCGGCCGCCGCCACCCCGCGCTCCCAGGCGTGATGCCGCCCGGCTTCGCCCCGAGCGATCGGTGCGTGCGAGGTCACGCCGAAGCGTGGTGCCGCCAGTGCCAGGGTTCGTAGACGATGCCGTGGCGGTTGCCGCGCGGATAGCTCAGGGCGAAGCCATGCGCGGCGGCATGCGCGCGCAGCCAGGCGAAGGCCGCGGTGGCCTCGAACGATGCCTCCGCCGGCGGTTCGCCCGGCGTGCCGATGTCCAGCGCGTCGCCACCGTGGTGCTCGCTGAATCCGGGCGCGGCGTTCACCGCCAGGATCTGCGCCAGGTTCTGTCCGCGCGCCAGCTTGCGCTCGAAGATGCCCAATTGGTAGGCGTGGCTGCGGTAGCCGGAAATCGCATCCAGCGCGACGCCATCGGCTGCTGCCGCACGCCGCATCGCCAGCCACGCGCGCGCGGCTGGCGAGCGCAGCCACAGTGGGCGTCGGTAGCGGTCGAAGCCGGCCAGCAACAGCCATTCCGGTTCGGCGACCAGGTCCAGCCCGGTGCGGTGCGCATAGCCTTCCTCGTCCAGCCCCAGCGCGTCGAGGCGTTCGTGCAGGCGTTCCGGCGGCAGGGCGCCAGGGGGCGCGGGCGGACCGCGGTGCAGGCCGGCGGCCTGCGCATCGAGCAGGTCCAGGGCAGCATCGATGCCCGGCTCGCGCGCCAGCCGCGGCACCAGCGGCAGCAGGCCCTGGTCCAGCGCGGCCGCCAGGTAGCGGCCGTCGCGCTTGCGTCGCAGCACGCTGCGGGCACGGGCCAGGATCCGGGCATCGGCGTTGCTGCGCGCGCGCAACAGCAGCGGCGGCCACAGTTCGATGTCGGCGGTGTTGAGCAGCCGGGCCTGCAGGGGAATCGCGGGTGCGCGCATGGGCGCAGCTTAGCGGCGGCCCGGTACCGCCGCCAGTTCGCGCAGGCGCGCCAGCAGCGCCGCCGGATCGCGCGGTTCCAGCAACAGATCGTGCTTGCCATGGCCGGGCAGCCAGAGCTTGCGGCGGCCGTCGGCGACGGCGACGAAGCTGCGCCGGCGGTTGCGCAGCACGAACCAGCCGCTGCGGAAGCCCGGAATCGAGAATCCGTTGGCCTTCAGGATCGGCTTGAGTTCGGTGTGTTCGTCCAGGTCGACCACGCGCGCCTGGTCCAGCTTCAACTCCGCCAGCGGGGTGCGGCAGTGGTAGAAGGAAGAGCGGACATCGAGCGCATCGGCCGACAGTTCCAGCGCCTGGCGCCACATCAGCCGCGACAGCCCCCACCACAGCGCGCCGCACAGCAGCGCGATGCCGCCCAGCGACGCCGCCAGGGTCAGCGCCAGGCTGCCGCCGATCAGCTTGAGCGGGCTGCCGCCCAGCACCGGCATCAGGACGGCCGTCGTCGTGATCGCCACCGGCAGGACGAAGGCGAGGGCGAACAGCCAGAAGCTCGCCTGTCCGCCCGGCGGGGCCAGTTGCAGGCGCGGGTCGGCGCTGGGGGTCATGGCGAGGTTCCGGGCGAGAGGAGCGGGGCGATCACGTGCAGCACGATGTCGGCGCTGAAGTGGGCGAGCATGGCCATTTCCAGGCCGCGCTTCCAGTACAGCCAGCCGAACGCGACCCCGGCGACGCCGTTGAGCAGCAGGGTGCGGAATACCACTACCGGGTCCAGGCCCCAGATCTTCGCCGCCACCGGCAGGTGCCCGGCACCGAACAGCAGCGCGGTCAGCACGATCGCCGCCCAGTACCCCCAGGCCGGCGGCGTGGCGCCGCGCAGCCGGGCCACGATCCACACCAGCAAGGTCATCAGGAACAGGCGCAACTGCAGTTCCTCGGCGATGCCGCCATAGAACGAGGCCAGGAAGCCGTTGAGCGCACTGCTGCCGGCGTCCACATGGGCCGGCGGATGGAGCATCGGTGGCATCGCGCGGTCCACCAACGGCACCAGCGCGACGATCGCCGCTCCAGCGGCCATCCCCAGCAGCACCGCTTGCACTGGCCGCAACCGCGCCCAGTCGGGCCGCTGCCTGCGCACCAGCCAGGCGTGCATCGCCGGACTGCCCAGGCCGACGCGGTGGCCCATGCGCAATCCCAGCCACGACAGCAGGGCGAGGATCACCGCCGCCTGCGCGCCCTGGGCCACGGCGAGTACCCACAGCGGCACCGGGACCTTGGCGAAGACCTCGGGCATCAGCTGTGCCGCATACGGGATCAGCGCCATCGCCGACAGCCCGGCGAGCCCGCCCCACACGGCGGCGATCTTCAGGTCTTCCAGCAGCGTGGCGGGTGCGATCGAACTGGGATGGGGAGTGGTCGAGTTCATGTCGGAACCTTCGTCGTACTCAGTAGGCACGCTTGAACACGGCCAGCATCGGCCCCACCGCGCTGGGGGCGACCAGCTGCACCAGCTCCCAGCCCTTCCTGCCCTCGCGCGCCAGGACCTCCTGCACGGCCTCCGGCTTGAAGCCGCCCCAGGTGGCCTGCTTGATCTCCACGACCTGGTATTCGAATGGCGTACTCACTTCGTCCTCTCCTGTTCGTTGCCGGGCCGGTTCAGCCGGCCCGCCTTGCGCAGTGCGTCGCGCAGCACGTACTCGATCTGTGCGTTGAGGCTGCGCAGTTCGTCGTCGGCCCAGCGCTGCGCCGCCGCCAGCACGTCGGCGTTGATGCGCAGCGGATAGGCCTTCTTCTCGGCCATCTCAGTAGATCGACCCGGCATTGAGCACCGGCTGCATGCCGCGGTCGCCGCACAGCACCACCAGCAGGTTGCTGACCATCTGCGCCTTGCGCTCCTCGTCCAGTTCGACGACATGGTTCTTCTGCAGTTCGGCCAGTGCCATCTCGACCATGCCCACCGCGCCGGCCACGATCCGCGTGCGCGCAGCGATCACCGCGTTGGCCTGCTGCCGCTGCAGCATCACCTGGGCGATCTCGGGGGCGTAGGCCAGGTGGCTGATCCGCGCCTCGATCACTTCCACCCCGGCCGTGCCCAGGCGCTCGGCGATCTGTGCCTGCAGGTGGTCGGAGATCTCCTGCGGATGGCTGCGCAGCGCGGTCTGGCCCTCGTCATGCTGGTCGTAGGGGTAGCTGGAGGCCATCGCCCGCAGCGCCGCCTCGGACTGGATGTGGACGAAGCTCTCGTAGTCGTCGACGTTGAACACCGCCTCGGACGCGTCCACCACCTGCCACACGATCACCGCGGCGATCTCGATCGGGCTGCCGTCGAGGTCGTTGACCTTGAGCTTGCCGCTCTCGAAATTGCGCACGCGCTGGCTGATCTTGCGCTTGGAGTAAAAGGGGTTGTTCCAGCGCAGGCCGGCTTCCTTGACCGTGCCCACGTACTTGCCGAACAGGCTCAGCACCGCGGCCTGGTTGGGCTGGATCGAGTACAGGCCGACCAGGCTGAGGAAGGACAGGATGCCGACCACGACCCCGATGAGGATCTTGGTGCCGGACGCTGCGCCGTAGGCGTCCGGATTGGGGCCGATGCCGGTGACGACCAGCCAGCCGGACAGCAGGCCGACGACGATCACGCCGAACAGGAAGGGGATGCCGGGCAGGGAGCGGATGGGCATTTCTTTCATGGTGGGTTCCTCGGGGTTCCGGGCAATTTGATATCAGAAAGATATCAGTGTCAAGCGATCCTGCCGCCAGACCCGGGACCGGGCTGGCTAGAATGGCGCCTCGTCCAGGACTGGCCCGCCCATGACCACGCTCGGTACCCCGCTGACCCCGTCCGCCACCCGCGTCCTGCTGCTCGGCTCGGGCGAACTGGGCAAGGAGGTGGCCATCGAGCTGCAGCGGCTGGGGGTGGAGGTGATTGCCGCCGACCGCTATGCCGATGCTCCGGCCATGCAGGTGGCCCATCGCAGCCACGTGCTGGACATGCTCGATCCCGCCGCCCTGTGCGAGCTGATCGCGCTGGAGAAGCCCGACCTGGTGGTGCCGGAGATCGAGGCCATCCACACCGAAACCCTGGTCCACCTGGAGCGCGAACATGGGCAGAAGGTGGTCCCGACCGCGCGCGCCGCGCGCCTGACCATGGACCGCGAAGGCATCCGCCGCCTGGCCGCCGAGACCCTGGGCGTGCCGACCTCGCCGTACCGCTTCGTCGACACGTTCGAGGAATACAGCGAGGCGATCGCCGCCGTCGGCCTGCCCTGCGTGGTCAAGCCGGTGATGTCGTCCTCCGGCAAGGGCCAGAGCACGGTGCGCACGCCGGCGCAGGTCGAGGCGGCGTGGGCGCATGCGCAGACCGGCGGCCGCGCGGGTGCCGGGCGTTGCATCGTCGAGGGCTTCGTCGACTTCGATTACGAGATCACCCTGCTGACCGTGCGCCACGCCGGTGGCACCTCGTTCTGCGAGCCGATCGGCCACCTGCAGCGCGACGGCGACTACCGCGAGAGCTGGCAGCCGCAGCCGATGTCGGCGCTGGCGCTGCAGCGCTCGCAGGAAATCGCCCGCGCGGTCACCGGCGACCTCGGTGGCTGGGGCGTGTTCGGGGTGGAACTGTTCGTGAAGGGCGACGAGGTGTGGTTCTCGGAAGTGTCGCCGCGCCCGCACGACACCGGCCTGGTGACCCTGGTGTCGCAGGAACTGAGCGAGTTCGCGCTGCACGCGCGCGCAATCCTGGGCCTGCCGGTCGGGGCCGGCGCGGGTGGGGTCATCCGCCAGAATGGCCCGTCGGCCTCGTGCGCGATGCTGGCGCATGGCCGCGGGGTGCCGGTGTTCTCGCACGTGGAGGCGGCGCTGCAGGCCCCGGACACCGCGCTGCGCCTGTTCGGCAAGCCGTGGGTGGAGGGTCATCGCCGGGTCGGCGTGACCCTGGCACGGGCCGGCGATGTGGACGCCGCGCGCGCCATCGCCCGCGAGGCGGCCGCGGCCATCGGCATCGAGGTGCGTGCCGCCTGACGGTCGGCACCTGCATTGCGCGCACGGGCGGTATAGGCGCCGACGGTCCATCGGCACCCCCAGGTACACCCAACACCAAGTGCCCTACAACCCCAGGTCGACCCAGACCAGGTGATGGTCGCTGCCGTCGGCGATGGCGGCGGCCGGGTCGCCGGACGCCGGCCAGAACACGCCGCTGCCGCGCGGCTCGAACCCTGTCGAGGGCAATACGTAATCCAGTCGCATCGCCCCGGCGCGCGGGCCGAAGTCGCCGGTGACGTGCGCCGGCGCCCCGCGCCGGACCAGGCCCTTGGCCGCATAGGCCTGCGCCGTCTCCGCGCCGCCTGGCGAGCGGGGCGTGGCCATGCGCAGCACCCGCGGGTGCTCGAGCAGTTCGAGAATGGCCGGGTGGCGACCGTCGCCGTCGACCGGGTCGTTGTTGAGGTCGCCGGCGATCACGAAGCGCGCGCCGTCGGCCAGCCCGCCGCAGCGGCCGGCGTCGTCGCACAGCCAGGCATGCGCGCCGGGCGAGATGTATTCGCGCCACAACCGGATTTCGTCGGCATTGCGCGCGCCGTTGCGGTCTTCCGGCCCGTCGAACACCGGCGGGGTGGGATGCGAGACCAGGAAGTGCAGGGTGCCGGCGGGCGTGCGCACCGGCACGTCCCAGTGCGACTTGGACGACAGGCGCAGTTGCTCCCAGACCGCATCGGCGTGCCAGGGCAGGCCGCTGGCCGGGTCGATGGGCCGTTGCGCATCGGGCATCGACGCCCACCGCAGCAACCGGAAGCTGCGTACCTGGGCTGCGTCGATCGGGTGCTTGGACAGCACCAGCATCCCGTACTGGCCCGGGTGCAGGCCGTAGCCCCAGGCGTCGTTGCCGCGTTCGCGGCCGGCCTGCGCGTTGTCGCCGGCCACGGCCGCCGCGGCTCCGACGGTGCCGTTGCGATCCAGGTCCAGCCCGCTGGGCACGCCGGTGTTCACCTCGGCGAGGTAACGGTACGGATAGTGCAACGCCTGTCCGCCGCCGGGCTGCGGCCGTTCCAGGTAGTCGCGCTGGAACAGGTCGGCCGCGCGCCCGTGCGCGTCGTAGTCGAACTCGTTGAGCAGGACCAGGTCCGGACGTACCTGCTGCAGCACCGCGGCCACCTTGCGCGCACCGGCGTCGCCGGCCTCGAGCCGACGGATCAGGCCGCCGTCCTGGTCGTCGTAGAGTGAGGTGTTGTAGGTGGCCACGCGCAGCGTGGCCGCCGGCGCACCCGCGGCCGCGTCGGTGCGGCTGGAAGGGGAAGGGCTGGCGCAGGCGGACAGCATCAGCGCGAGGGTGGCGGGCAGGAAGCGAAGGAAGGCAGGCATGGACGCGATTCTGGCATGGGGCGGTGTCGCGGCGATGACGGCGTGCGGCGCGCTGGGGCGCGGGGCGTGCCTTGCGCCGGCATCGATCAGTTCTCGAACACCCGCCAGCGGCGACCGTCGAACGCCTCCAGCGGCCGGAAGCGGCGCTTGTAGTCCATCTTGCCGTGGCCATCGATCCAGTAGCCCAGGTACAGGTGGCGCAACCCTTCGCGGCGCGCCCATCCGATCTGCTGCAGGATCGCCAGGGTGCCCAGCCCCAGGTGCGGCAGGTCCGGGTCGAAGAAGGTGTACACCGCGGACAGGCCGCTGCCGACGCGATCGGTCACCGCCACCGCCAGCAGGCGCCCGGGGCCGCCGGCGCCGGGCGCGCGCAGCTCCAGGAAGCGCGTGTCCGACCAGCTGCCGACCAGGAACTGGTCGAACTCGGCGCTGCCGTGTCCGTCCATGCCGCCATCGCGATGGCGCGCGGCGAGGTAGCGCCGGTACAGCTCGAAATGCTCGGCACTGCGCCGGGCCGGCGCCACCCGGGTTTCCACCGCCGCGTTGCGCGCGAGGCAGCGGCGCTGGCTGCGATCGGGCACGAAGCCGGCCACCGGGATGCGCACCGCCACGCAAGCGTGGCAGTGCTGGCAGTGCGGCCGGTAGACCAGGTCGCCGGAACGGCGGAAGCCCCAGTCCAGCGCCTGCGGATAGACCGTCGCCAGGCGTGGATCGCGCGGGTCCAGCACCAGGTCGCGGGCGCGGCGCTCGGGCCAGTAGCCGCAGGCGTGGCCGCCGGTCTGGAACAGGCGCAGGTCGTCGGCGGGAGGGGAGTCGTGGCCCATGGCGGCGGTCGCGGCGATTGCCGGCAGCATACCGTCGCCCGGTCGCGGCCGCTGCGATCGCCGGGATCGTCGTCCCGCCGTTGCCTGAACGGACCGGTGCGCAGGTCAACCGGCGCAGCCCGGCGGCGTTTCCCTTGGCGTGGCCACCGAGCCCATGACCGACTGGAGAACATCGTGAAGAAGACCTCTTACCTGATCGCCACCGCGCTGCTGGCCGTCACCGCGGGAACCGCCCTGGCCCAGACCGGCACACCCGCGCCGGCCCCCGCCCCCGCGGTGGAGCGCAAGCCGCTGGATGCCAACAACGACGGCGTGATCGACCGCAACGAAGCGGCCGCGCATCCGCGCCTGGCCGCACGCTTCGACGGGCTGGACCGGAACAAGGATGGCAAGCTGGACCGCGCCGAACTGCCGCGCTCGCCAAGGGGCGGCATGGGGCATCGCGGCCCGCACGGCCCCCGCCTGCACTTCGACAAGCTGGACCAGGACAGCGACGGCCGGATCAGCAAGGCCGAAGCCGCCACCGCGCCGAAGTTCGCCGAACGCTTCGACACGATGGACGCGAACAAGGATGGCTTCGTCGACCGTGCCGACCGCGAGGCGGCGATGAAGCAGCACCGCGACGCATGGTTCAGGTCGGCCGATGCCAACAACGACGGTAGCCTGAGCAAGGCCGAATTCGAGGCGGCGCACGCAAGCCGCATGGCCGCCGCCGGCGCGCGCGGCCGGGACGCCGGCCGGAAGGCAGCACCGGTGCCGGCACCCACGAAGTGATGCCGCGGACGCCGGGCAATCAGTGCGGTGCGGGATCGGCCGGCGGTGGGGAGATGCGCACGCGGATCTCCTCCTCGCCGGTATCCCCGTCCACGGATGCCGGCGGCGGCACCGCCTCCGCGGGCGCTGCCACGGGCATCGCGGCCTGCGGCTGCCGGCGTCCCATCCACACCAGCACCGCCACCGCCGCGATCACCAGCATCAGGCCGATGCGGATCCGCCAAGCCCAGCGCCCGCGATCTTCCCCGGCGTCCGGGGAGGCGCCTCCGGCCTCGGCCTGCGGCAGCCCCGAATAGGTGCGCGTGGTCGCCATCAGTCCGGCGTCGCGCAACAGTTCGCGCGCCCGCGGCTGGTCTTCGGCCAGGCGCACCCAGACCGCCGGTTGCTGGTTCGCCGGCGCCGGCTCGGAATAGCTGAACTGGCCGCGGCGGGCGCCGCGGTAGGAACGCGGCTGGCTGACGTGCACCGCGATGCCCGCCTCCTCCAGCATCCTGGCCACGCCTTCCACGGTCTCCAGGCGCTGGCTGGTGAATACCTGGCGCACGGCTGACTACCCTTTCGCCGGTTCGGCCACGACCCGGATCAGCCCTTCCTGCGCGGTGCTGGCCACCAGCCGGCCCTGGCGGTCGAAGATCTGGCCGCGGGCCAGGCCGCGCGAACCCTGGCTGCTGGGGCTGTCGATCGAGTACAGCAGCCACTCGTCGGCGCGGAACGGGCGGTGGAACCACAGTGCATGGTCGAGCGAGGCCATCTGCACGTTCGGCTGGTAGTAGCTGATGCCGTGCGGGAAGGTCGCGGTGCCGAGCAGGTGGAAGTCGGAGGCGTAGGCGAGCAGCGCCTGGTGCAGCTCGGCCGGGATGTCGCCGACGCTTTCGCGCAGGCGGAACCAGACCTGCTGGTAGGGCGGGCGCTTGGGCGGGGACAGTTCGTCGCGCGGGTAGACGTGGCGGAACTCGAACGGACCGCCGCGCTGCAGCCAGCGCTGCACCTTGGTCGGCAGGGTGGCCATGATCTCCGGCGAGACCGGCGCGGAGGGCGCGATGTCCTCCGGCTGCGGCACTTCCGGCATGCCCAACTGGTGCTCGGCACCGGGTTCGTGCTCCTGGAACGAAGCGGCGCAGAAGAAGATCGCCTTGCCGTGCTGGATCGCGCTGACCCGGCGCACCGAGAAGCTGCCGCCGTCGCGGGTGCGGTCCACGTCATAGACGATGGGATGCTCGATATCGCCGGCGCGCAGGAAGTAGGCGTGCAGCGAATGCGCCTGGCGGCCGTTGCCGAGGGTGGCCTGGGCGGCGGCCAGCGCCTGGCCCAGCACCTGGCCGCCGAACACGTACTTGGTGCCGATGTCGCGGCTCTGGCCGCGGAACAGGTTGTCCTCCAGCCGCTCCAGGGCGAGCAGGTCGATCAGTTCGGAAACCACGGGGCCGAGTGCGGGGGGCAAGGGCGTGACCTGGGGCGGCGGGGAAGCGGCGAGTATACCGGCGCCATCCCGAAGGCCAGGGTGACCATGCCCCGCGGGAGCCCGGTCTGCCGTGGCCGCGATGCCCGTCTGCTTGCCGTGGAGTGCCGCAGGCGGGCCCGGCTCCTACAGCGGCAGTACGCGCTGCAGCGGCACTGCGGCCAGCACCCGGGTCCACGGGAAGTGCGGGCCGGGATCGAGCTTGCGGTGCACCTGTATTGACGGGTCGTCGCTTGCAGGTACCCGTTCCCGGTCCAGGTCCTGGTGGCCGGCGATGTGGCGCAGCGCCGGCAGCCGCGCGGCCAGCGCGTGCAGCAGCGCCACCAGCGCGTCGATCTGCGCGTCGGGATAAGGCTCGTCCATCGCCTGGTGGCGCGAGTCCAGCCAGTGGGGGTAGCGGCCGCCATTGACCAGTTCGATCCCGATGGAGCGTGGGTTGAGCCCGCGCACGTGGTGGGCGACGCGCTCCTCGGGCACGTAGCGCAGCACCGTGCCGTCGCGGTCGATGTAGTAGTGGCCGCTGTTGCCGGTGCCGCTGGGGTAGAGCACGCGCTCGCCGTACTCGCGCGCGGTGGCCAGGTCGGGCAGTTCGGTGCAGTGGACCACGGCCAGGTCGATCCGCTCCGGCGCACGCTGCTCCAGCAGCGCCACGTAGGGCAGCGGCGCGTCGATCACCGGCAGTGGCGCGGAAGGCGGCATGGGCCGGGATGCTAGCATTCGCGGCATGCGCGCGAACCTGGCGGATGCCCCGACGATGCCACCGACCTGCCTGCCTGGCGGCCACCGGGGGCGTGCGTGAGCCGCGGCCACTGCATCCTCTCGCACGGGTTCGAGAGCGGCCCGGACGCGACCAAGGTCACCGCCCTGGCGCAGGCCGCCGAGCGCCTGGGCTGGACCACCGAGCGCCCGGACTACACCGACCTGGACGCCCGCCACCAGGTCAGCAACCTGGGCGACGTGCCCGCGCGCCTGCAACGCCTGCTGGACATCGCCGGCCAGGCCGCCGCTGGCCGCGGCCCCCTGGTGCTGGCCGGTTCCAGCCTGGGCGCCTACATCTCCGCCATCGCCTCGCTGCAGGTGCCCACCCGCGCGCTGTTCCTGATGGTGCCGCCCACCCGGATGGGGCCGATGCCCGCGCTCGATGCCGCGCCCGTGCCGACTTCGGTGGTGCATGCCTGGCATGACGAAATGATCCCGCCGGCCGAGGTGATCGAATGGGCGCGCGCCCGCTCGGCGCGGTTGCTCATGCTCGACGACAGCCACCGCCTGACTGCGCACGTGGAGACCACCGCGCGCGCTTTCGCCGAACTGCTCGCGTCGCTGTGATAGCCGCCGCCCGCCGCCCATGAAATTCTTCGTCTCCTGCGCCAAGGGCCTGGAATACCTGCTGGCCGACGAGCTGCAGGCGCTCGGCGCCGCGCGCGCCACCGCCACGATTGCCGGGGCCAACGCCGAAGGTACCCTGGCCGATGCGCAGCGCGCGGTGCTGTGGTCGCGCCTGGCCAGCCGGGTGCTGTGGCCGCTGGCCGCGTTCGATTGCGCCGACGAACAGGCGCTGTACGCCGGTGCCGCCGCGCTGCCCTGGCACGAGCACTTGCGCGAGGGCGACACCCTGGCGGTGGACGCGCACGTGTCCGGCGAGGCGATCACCCATGCGCGCTTCGCCGCGCAGCGGGTCAAGGACGCGGTGGTCGACGGGTTTCGCGCCCAGGGTCTGGAGCGCCCCTCGGTGGACGTGGAGGCACCGGACCTGCGCCTGAACCTGTCGCTGCGCAAGGGCCGGGCGACGCTGTCGGTGGACCTCGGCGGTGGCCCGCTGCACCGGCGCGGCTGGCGCGCCGAGCAGCGCGAGGCGCCGCTGAAGGAGAACCTGGCCGCCGCCGTACTGCTGCGTGGTGGCTGGCCGGCGCTGTATGCGGACGGCGGCGCCTTGCTCGACCCGATGTGCGGCAGTGGCACGCTGCTGATCGAAGGCGCGTTGATGGCCGCCGACGTGGCGCCGGGGCTGGGGCGGATGCCGGCTGGCGAGGAGGGGGCGCCGCTGCCTGCGCGCTGGACGGGTTTCGATGCCGCAGCGTGGGCCGCGCTGGTCGCCGAAGCGCGCGCGCGCGCGCAGGCCGGCATGGCCACGCTGCGTCCGGTATTCCATGGCAGCGATCTGGACTCCCACTCCATCGCCGCCGCGCAGGCCAACGCGCGTGCCGCCGGGGTGGCGCAGGCTGTCGCCTTCGAGGTCCGCGACATCGACGCACTGGCCACACCGCCGCAGCCATGCGGCCTGGTCGTGTGCAATCCCCCCTATGACCGCCGCCTGGCGGCGGATGGTGCCCTGTACCGCCGCCTCGGCACCGCCCTGCAGCGAGCGGTGCCGACCTGGCGCGCCAGCCTGCTGTGCGGCGACGCCGAACTGGCCCAGGCCACCGGCCTGCGCGCGGCGAAGAAGTACCAGATGTTCAACGGTGCCCTGGAATGCGCGCTGATCGTCTGCGACCCGCTGCGCCCGCCGCCGCGCGAGGATGCCCCGCGCGAACTGTCCGAAGGCGCGCGGATGGTTGCCAACCGCCTGCAGCGCAACCTGCGCAAGCTCAAGCACTGGCGCGGCGGCGAGCAGGTGTCGTGCTTCCGCGCCTACGACGCCGACATCCCCGAATACGCCGCCGCCATCGACGTCTATGCCGAGGACGGCGGCGAGCAGCGCACCTTCCTGCACGTGCAGGAATACGCCCCGCCGGCCGAGATCCCCGAGGCCGACGTGCGCCGGCGCCGCGGCGAACTGCTGGCCGCCGCGCGCGAAACCTTCGCCGTGCCGCCCGAGCGCGTGGCGCTGAAGACCCGCGAGCGCGGCAAGGGTGGCTCCAAGTACGGCAGGTACCAGCAACAGGGCGAACGCTTCGTCGTGCGCGAGCATGGCGCGCGGCTGTGGGTGAACCTGTTCGACTACCTGGATTCCGGCCTGTTCCTCGACCACCGCCCGCTGCGCCGGCGCATGGCCAGGGAGGCAACGGGCCGCCGCTTCCTCAACCTGTTCTGCTACACCGGCGTGGCCAGCGTGCAGGCCGCGGTGGCCGGTGCCGCCTCGACCACCAGCGTGGATCTGTCGCCGACCTACCTGCAGTGGTGCGCCGACAACCTGGCGCTCAACGGCCTGGGCGGTGCCTCGCACCAACTCGTGCAGGGCGACGCCCTGGCCTGGCTGGAGGCCGAGCGCAACCGTTACGACGTGATCTTCTGCGACCCGCCCACCTTCTCCAATTCCGCCCGCGCCGACGACTTCGACGTGCAGCGCGAACACGTGCGCCTGCTGCGCGCGGCCTGCGCGCGGCTGGCGCAGGGCGGGGTGCTGTACTTCTCCAACAATTTCCGCCGCTTCCGCCTGGATACCGAGGCGGTGGCGCAGTTCGCCGAATGCGAGGAGATCAGCGCCTCGACCATCCCGCCGGACTTCGAGCGCAACGCCCGCATCCACCGGGCCTGGCGGCTGACGATGGCGTGAGACTGGACAAGGGCTTCGGGGGTGTCTATCCTTCCTGAAGTTTCAGTAATTTCTGAAATCATGGAACTTCCTCCGCTGACCCAGAGCTTCGTCCTCCATTTCGGCGAGATGGGGGGGCGCTGGGGCATCAACCGCACCGTGGGCCAGATCTACGCGCTGCTGTTCGTGTCCGATCGACCATTGCACGCCGACGACATCACCGAGAAGCTGGGTGTTTCCCGTTCCAATGTCAGCATGGGCCTGCGCGAGCTGCAGGCCTGGCGGCTGGTGCGGCTCGAGCACCGCCCCGGCGACCGCCGCGACTACTTCAGCGCTCCACGGGAAGTGTGGGACATCTTCCGTACCCTGGCCGAAGAGCGCCAGCGCCGGGAAATCGACCCGACGCTGTCGATGCTGCGCGCGGCCCTGCTCGAGTCGCCGGAGTCTGCCGAAGAGCGCCACGCGCAGAAACGCATGCGCGAGATGTACGAGTTGATCGAACGCGTCACGGAGTGGTTCGAGGAGGTGCGCAAGCTCTCTCCGGAGACCCTGACCCGGCTGATGGACCTGGGCGGGAAAGTGCAGAAGCTGCTGGAACTGAAGGAGCGGATGAAACTGCCGCCTGCAGCCCGATCCGCGGGAGCACGGTCATGATCGACCACGCCATCGATCCGGTCGCACTGGCGCGCATCCAGTTCGCCGCCAACATCAGTTTCCACATCCTGTTCCCCACCATCACCATCGCCCTGGGCTGGGTGCTGCTGTTCTTCAAGCTGCGTTTCCGCGCCACCGGCGACGAGAAGTGGATGGCGGCCTACGGATTCTGGGTGAAGGTGTTCGCGCTCAGTTTCGCGATGGGCGTGGTCAGCGGCGTCACCATGAGTTTCCAGTTCGGCACCAACTGGCCGGGCTACATGAATACCGTCGGCAACATCGCCGGTCCTCTGCTGGCCTACGAGGTGCTGACGGCGTTCTTCCTGGAAGCCACCTTCCTGGCGGTGATGCTGTTCGGGCGCGACCGGGTGTCCGAACGCATGCACACCCTGGCCACCCTGCTGGTGGCCGGGGGCACCACGCTGTCGGCGTTCTGGATCCTGGCGTTGAATTCGTGGATGCAGACGCCGGCTGGGTTCGAGATGGTCAATGGCCAGGCTCACGCAATGGACTGGTGGGAGGTGGTGTTCAATCCCTCGTTCCCGTACCGGCTGGCGCACATGCTGCTGGCTTCCGGATTGACGGTGGCCTTCCTGGTGGCTGGGTTGTCCGCGTACCAGTGGCTGCGCGGCGATCGCTCGCCGGCGGTGATGGCCGCCCTGCGGACCGGCGTGTACCTGGGCGCGCTGCTGATCCCGGTGCAGATCGCGGTCGGCGACCTGCATGGCCTGAACACGCTCGAACACCAGCCCGCCAAGCTGGCGGCGATGGAGGGCATCTGGCGTACGGAGCATGGCGCGGCCGCGGTGCTGTTCGCCGTGCCCAACGAAGCGGCGCGGCGGAACGACTACGAGATCGCGATCCCCAAACTGGCGTCGCTGTATCTGGTGCACGACCTGGATGGCCAGGTGCAGGGACTGGACCGGTTCGCGGACCATCCCCCGGTCAAGCCGGTGTTCTACGCCTTCCGGGTCATGGTCGGCGTGGGTCTGCTGATGTTGCTGTCCTCGTGGCTGGGTGCATGGCAACTCATGCGCCGCGGCGAACCGGCGCGCTGGCTTGCGCGCGGACTGGTGGCCATGACCTTCTCCGGCTGGGTGGCGGTGCTGGCGGGCTGGTACGTCACCGAGATCGGGCGGCAGCCCTGGCTGGTGCAGGGCGTCCTGCGCACCGCCGATGCCGCTTCGGCCACGCCGGCGCCGCTGATCGGGCTGAGCCTGTCGATGTACCTGGCGCTGTACCTGGGCTTGATCCTGGCCTACGTCTCGGTGCTGTTCCACCTGGCACGCCGGCGCAAGCCGGTGGTCGCGGCAGCGGATGCACCGGCGGTGGACGAAGGAGTGGGCGCATGAACGAGTGGCTTCCGATCGTGTTCGCGGGCCTGATGGGCCTGTCGATGCTGCTGTACGTGGTGCTCGACGGCTATGACCTGGGCGTGGGCATCCTGCTGCGGCAGGCCGACGCGGCGCAGAAGGACGTGATGATCGCGTCGATAGGCCCGTTCTGGGATGCCAACGAAACCTGGCTGGTGCTGGGCGTGGGCCTGCTGCTGGTGGCCTTCCCGGCGGCGCACGGCATCATCCTCGGCGCCTTGTACCTGCCGGTGGCCTTCATGCTGGTCGGATTGATCGTGCGCGGCGTGGCGTTCGACTTCCGGGTCAAGGTGCACGACGAGCACAAGCCGTTCTGGAACACCGCCTTCCACGCCGGGTCGCTGCTGGCGGCGTTGTCGCAGGGCTTCATGCTCGGCCTGTACATCACCGGGCTGGAGTACGACCTGGCGGGCGTGGGCTTCGGCATCGCCATCGCGCTGTGCCTGGTGGCGGGATACACCTTGCTCGGTGCAGGCTGGCTGATCATGAAGACCGAAGGCGACCTGCGCAGGCGCGCCATCGGTTGGGCGCGGCGCAGCCTGTGGTTCACCGGCATCGGCATCGTGGCGGTGTCGCTGGCCACGCCGCTGGTGAGTCCGCGCATCTTCGAGAAATGGTTCGCGTTGCCCAACCTGTTCCTGCTGATGCCGATCCCGCTGTTGACCGCACTGCTGTTCATGGCCTGCCTGCAGGCGCTGGTCAGGCTGGGACGGGGCACCCCGCAGCGCGAGTGGGTGCCGTTCGCGGCCAGCATCGGCATGTTCGTGCTGGCATTCGCGGGGCTGGCCTACAGCATCGTCCCCTATCTGGTCATCGACCGCATGACGCTGTGGGAAGCGGCCGCCGCGCCGGAGTCGCTCAGGATCATGCTGTTCGGCGCCGCCGTCACCCTGCCGGCCATCCTCGCCTACAGCGCTTACAGCTACCGCGTGTTCTGGGGCAAGACCAGCGAACTCAACTATTGAGGCCCTCCGCCGGCCTGGTGCGGGCGGCGACGCCAGGCGGACAGGCGTCGGCTTCGGCCAGTCTCGACCATGCCCCGGTCGCCTTGTCGGCGGGCGCCCGGTGAGGGCCTATCGCCTGCCAGCGCTCGGTCGCCTCCTATGGTGCAGTCCGACACACAGCAGCGCCACGATGAGCAACACGCTGTACTCCATCCCGTTGCGGCCCAGCCCGACCACGAACCACCCCGAGGGCAGGTGGACCAGGAACAGGCCGGCCAGGTAGATCAGGCTGAAGCCGACGGTCAGGGGGAATACATGCCACTTCGCCGCAAGCAGCGCGGTACCGGCGATTTCGTAGATCGTCACGCTCCAGGCGATGGCGTGCCCGATCATGAATCCCTGGTCGTTCAACCAGGCGCCGAAGGGTTCGATCCCATTGCCGAGCAGGCGCGCCCATCCGTGGGCGGCAAGCAGGCCAGCCAGGGTCAATCTGAGTACGGTCCACAGGGTCTCGTCGCGCATGGATGCTCCTTTGGCCAGGCGACTGGTTGCCGCAGAGAGTGAGCGTTGCCAATGCTATTGCAATCCGGCCGCCATGGCGGTCCGGTCACAGCCCCAGGAATCGTGCCAGGTGCGCCTGCTCGTCCCGCAATGCGGGCCCGAAGGCGGTGTCGCGTGGGGCGCGCCCGTCCACGTAGCCCGGCTGCAACCGCAGCTGCCCGTCGTGCACGGCGGCGTTGGCCCAGCCGATCACCCGGCCGCGCCACAGCATGGGCAACGCGTAGTAGCCGCGTATCCGCCGTGATGCCGGGGTATAGGCCTCGAAGCGGTAGGCCCAGTTCCAGAAGCGTTCGAAACGTTCGCGGTCCCATACCACCGGGTCGAAGGGTGCCAGCAGGCGCACGCGATCGTCCGGCCCCTCGCCGCGGGCATAGCGCCGGCTGCAGGGATCCTCGCCGGCCGGCCAGTACCAGCGGTCCCCGTCCACCGTGGCCTGGGGCAACCGCGCCTTGGCGCGTGCCAGTGCCGCGCGCCGTCGCCCATGCCACTGCGGAGCCGCCGTCGAACCCACCCACGAAACCAGGCGGTTGAGCGTGGCCGCGGGCAGCGGGGCGTACTTGGCCACCGCCACGTCGATCAACGCGTCCAGCGCGGCATCCGGCTCCGACGGCGGATCGCGTTCATGCGCCAGCTGCGGCGCATACAGGCGAATCCCGTTTTCGCGCCGCGCCACGCGCAGCAGGCCGCGGTAGTGCATGCCGTCCAGTAGCTGCGTGCTGGCCCGGCTGTTGCCGCCGAACCCGTTCCGGGTCGTGCCGTGCTCGAAGGCGGCATCCACGTCGCGCGGGTGGACCACGCCGTGGCTCTGCACGAACGCCAGGACGGCTTCCGCCTGCTTCCAGCGGGCACGCGGCCATGCAGTGCGTGCCGTCCGCGGGTGCATCAGGCACTGGATGGCACGCGGCAGGATGCCGTAGTTGACGAAGAAATCCTCCTCGACGGGCAGGCGCGGGTAGCGCCTTTCCAGATCGCCGGCCCGATAGCCGTCGACCCGATGGCGCAAGGTCAGGTCCTGCGCACGGGCCGGTGCCCGGATCGGGTCGACCTGCACGAACCCCAGCCTGGCGATGGCGCGCGGCAGGGACGTCGGCTCGAACAGGCTGCGCGCGACGGCATAGCGACGCAGGTGGTCCAGGGTCGGGGTGGCTGGCATGGGGATATCCCGGTTTCATGGAGGACTCCGGTGGCGCCTGGCGCGCGGGCCGGATCATGTTGAGAAGGGCATCGACTTGGATGAATCGTCAGGACGCGCCGGGCGTGGCACCCACAGGCAGCCCATTGCTGCAATTGACGCGTATCAGCAGGTCGCCGGTCAAACCGTACCGGGGTCTATCGGGCTGGTAGTCGCCGAAGCCCGAGTTGGACCGGATCAGAGTCAGCCTGGTCCCGTCACGGGGGTCGACCAACGGGTTGTGGCAGGCCGGTCCGGCGGGGGCAGGGCAAGGAAACAGAGGGGCTTCGGCAATGACTTGTGGGCCGATGACCGCTCAGACGGACGTGTAGACCATCAGGAACGCGCCAATCACCGTGGCTACTAGGGACCCGGAGAAGATCCACTCGGCAGCGGTGACAATTTTGTTGGTGCGTGGACTTGCGGAATTCTTTTGCGCCAAATATCCAAGTACGACAACAAAGAGGAAACCCAGGGACGAGAACAGGAACAAGTCGTCAGCCGCCATTTCGACATGGTCGATTGAGGTCTTGGCGGCGAGGATCGCGACGAGGGCAAGCCCGATGCTTGCCAGGGTGCCGCTGATTGAAATCAGCGTGTCGATGGATTGGTCTGTATGGGCCACGGTGGTCATTCCCGTCTGTTGGCTAACGCATGGACTAAGCCGTATTGCGAGGACGCGGCGGCTGTCAGGCCCCGGGCTCTGACCATACGGCCAGTTCATTGCCGCCTGGCTCGATGAAGTGGAACCTGCGCCCGCCTGGAAAGGAGAATATGGGTTTGACCACTTTGCCGCCAGCGGCTTCAACCTTTCCCAGGGTTCCCTCAAGGTCCTTGCTGTAAAGAACGACAAGCGCACTCCCGGTCTCGGTGCGTGCCGCCAGGTCGGACCTGAAGAAGCCGCCATCCAACCCCTGGTCGGAGAACGCGGCATAGTCAGGGCCGTAGTCTTCGAACGTCCAGTCAAACGCCTGTCCAAAGAAGCGCTTCGTCTCCGCAAGGTCCCGGGACGGAAACTCAACGTAATTGATCTTTTCATGCCCTGGCATGGCGGCTCCTGGAGGCTTGGCACTTTAAATAGCTGAATTCAACTGCGTTGCAAAGCGGCGTTGGCCTGAATGGCTTCCTGTCTCCGGTCACGGCTGGCACTCCGAGCGAATAGACACCACTACGCCGGCCGAGGCAGCCACCTGGAGCCAGCAGGGAATATCGGATTCAGGGAAGTACTCGTGGAATCGACCGTGCTCCCGGTCAGCCATCACGGCGGGGCCGAGCCGCGCTGGCACCTCGGAGACGTCCATGCCGGGGCAAATGCCCCCTGTAGTGCAGTGCTCAGGACTCGTACTCAGAATCTCCCCAACCCTGCGCCCCTCGCCGAGCCAAATAGTTAGACCCGTGTAGTTGAGCTGAACACTGAGGAAGTCGCCTGTCTCGGCAATTGAGGTGGGTGGTCCAAGCCGCCGGACTACAGTCGACTCTGTGTCTCCAAGAGAGATGTGCCCGATGGCGAGCTCGCTGTCTGGAACGATCGAGGCGTTGGGTACCGTGACGGATGCGGCAAGTAGCAGGGCGGTCAATGTGATCAGGGTGCTAGGCATGGGTATGGCGCCTGATTTAAGTCGCCTTGTGAAGCAAAGCTGGCTTGAATGAGCCGTTGGGCCCCGCTGCCGCAAGATGGCGCTCCCGCATGAAAAGGAAAAGCGGCAGTGCCAA